>ENA-ORPK01002156-ORPK01002156.1-human-gut-metagenome-genome-assembly--contig:-NODE-2156-length-14094-cov-2.397749_pt1 | contig 14094 bp, 16 predicted proteins | sample MGYA00242139_ERZ509068 | MGnify/ENA primary metagenome ERZ509068 (study PRJEB26280, sample SAMEA2338687) | human gut metagenome | biome: human gut; feature: human-associated habitat; material: faeces... | reverse complement strand
TCGCAAAATTAAAGTTTAACGAAATTAGATAAGTTTTTAAGTATGCCATATATGCCGAAAATGCAGACATACAGCCATTTTACTGCATATCTGCATATTTTTTACATTTTAAGTTTTATATTTACTTTACAAGTTCAATTGTTTCAATATCTACAAAACTATAACCTTGAATAAATGCTATGTCTGCTATTATTCTACATACTACAGAATAGCCAATACCACATTTTTCACCATACGCAAGAGGTTCTAAATCTTCCATTACAGGTAGTTCAATATATGTTTCTGCTGTTTCAACACCGTTTTTCATAAGATAAGTAATTCCAAGTTTCATTTTTTCATTCTCCTTGACAAAAATTTATTTGTGGTTTATAATGGATAGCAAGCGAGATTGAAACTTGCTATTTGTTTGTATAGTGATTAACTTACTTTTTGCGGAGGGAGTTAATCACTTTTTTTATAACCTTTGCAATTTCCTTGATTATGTAAATTGTACTCAATATTGCCGAGATACAAAACACAATATTTTAGTCTGCTTAGACGCATGGCAATATAAAAAATCAGCTACAAATCAATGTTTTTACGACTTATATTTTTACAAATCAAAAAAAATATATTACAAATCAGAATATCACTTAACATATTACAAAATATGTGTTATAATATACATATCATCTTTTATCAGGAGGTTTTTATGGCGTTGAATAACGATTCTAAAAATATAAGCACCGAACGCGACATAAATAACAAGCCTAAGTCTAAAAAACATAAAGAAAAAAAATCTATTCATCCGGTAAAAAAAATATTTGCCGTAATTGGCACTACCCTTCTTTCACTTGTACTTATTGTAGTTATTACAGGCTCAATTATTGCCGCTGCTTTAACTGTGTATGTTTTACAATTTGTGGATCAGGATACTGTTGATATTTCTTTGTCGGATCTTGATCTTGATTACACTACCTTTATTTATGGCTACGATGAAAATGGTGCGAAGGTCGAACTTCAAAGCATAAGCAGAAACGCTGACCGTATTCCTGTTACTATCGACCAAATACCTCAGCATGTTCAGGATGCATTTGTTTATACCGAAGATGAACGTTTTTATGAACACTATGGCGTTGACTGGAAACGTACATTTCTTGCTTTTGTAAACGAATTTTTAGGTATGTGGACCACTCGTCAAGGCGGTTCTACCATAACACAGCAGCTTGTAAAAAATGTAACAGGTGATAATGAAGCAAACTGGGACAGAAAAATGCGTGAAATATTCCGAGCTGCAGCGCTTGAAAAATACTGTCCTAAAACAGATATACTTGAAGCTTATCTGAATTATATCGGTTTTGGAGGTAGCACAGCCGGAATTCAGGCTGCATCTTTAAAATATTTTGGTAAAGACGTTTCTGAACTTTCAATTGCTGAAGGTGCTTGTCTTGCCGCAATTCCTAAATCTCCAAATGAATATAATCCATTCGCTTATTATATTGACGAAAATACCGGTAAGGCTGTTTATTATGGCAAGGAAAAAAATCTTGAACGTCAAAAAGATGTTCTTGCCTCAATGTACAAAAATGCTGTTATTTCTAAAAAACAGTACGAAGAAGCTCTTAATGAGAAAATAGAATTTCTTGATCCTAATGCTAAATATGACAGCGAAAACGGCAATGGCATACAGAACTGGTTTGTTGATATGGTTATCCGTGATGTTATTCTTGATTTTCAGGATCTTTACGGCATAGACTATGATGAAGCAAGCAATAAACTTTACAATGGCGGTTATGAAATATATGCTACCGTTGATATTGATATGCAAAACAAAGTTGAGGAAAAATTCAAGGATTACATCAATTTTTCTGAAAATGTACTGATCGATCCACCTCAGGCTTCATTTATTTGTATGGACTATCAAGGTAATATAAAAGCCGTTGTGGGCGGTATTGGTGAAAAATCAGGTTCAAATATCAATAACCGTGCTACAAGAGCAAAACGTTCTCCCGGTTCTTGTATCAAACCTATTTCATCTTATGGATACGCTGTTGAAAATGACCTTATAACATGGTCAACTGTATTTATCAACCAACCTGTAAGTGAAATTATTGACGAAGAAACAGGTCAGATGAGAACATGGCCATATAACTATAACTCCAAATCATACGATTATGCAGGCTATTTTACATTCCAGGCACTACAGCGTTCACTTAACACAGTACCTGCGTATCTTGTTCAGTTGGAAACCCCTCAGGCTGTTTTTGATTTCTTACAAAACCGTTTCCAGTTCACAACTCTTACTGCAAGTGACGCTGACCTTGCTCCAATGTCAGTCGGCGCATTGACTTATGGTATGACACTTAAAGAACTCGTTGCTGCTTATCAGGTATTTGGCAACGGCGGTAAATATTATTCTCCGACGTCTTACACTCAAGTACTTGACTCAAACGGCAAGGTCATTCTTCAGCACAAATATACACCTATTCAGTCGATAAGCAAGGAATCTGCTTACGTTATGAACAAGCTTCTCCAGACTGTTATTGAAGGTCCGAACGGTACAGGTAAAGCTGCAAGACTCACAAATACTCCGCTTATAGGAAAAACCGGTACTTCTCAGGATTGGCATGACCTTTCATTCGTAGGCTGCACACCTGATTATGTAAGCGGCATTTGGTATGGATATGACACGCCAAAGGAAATTCCAACAGGAACATATTACAGCTCATCTGCTGTATGGAAAAATGTATTCGGTGATATTGCTGATGCAGGTCCAACCAAAACATTCCCTGAATGCAGTGATGTACAGGAATTATATTACTGTGCTAAAACAGGACTTCTCGCAAGCGGAACCTGCCCTACATCATCGGTTGGCTACTATAAGAGCACAAATATTCCTGCAATGTGTTCAGGCAAGCATAAGAGTGACAAAAAAGAAGATTCATCATCAGCTGAAATAGACATTTCAATGTTAGCCGGTGAATTGAACTGATTATTATTCAGCATTTATTAATGGCAGAGCATTCTCCTCTGCCATTAATTCTTGATATGGAGGTTTAGATGGATAAAATAAAATTTGCTTGTCCATGTCATTTTGGACTGGAAAGTGTATTAAAATTTGAAATTACCAAAATAGGCGGAGAAGATATTACTGTATCTGATGGACGTATTACATTCACAGGAGATTTTTCAATGCTTGCCCGAGCAAACCTGTGCCTTGCATCGGCAGAACGTGTACTTATCCAAATTGGAGAATTTAAAGCTGTTACATTTGAAGAACTTTTTCAAGGTGTAAAGGCACTTCCGTTTGAAAATTATATTGGAAAAGATGATATATTTCCGGTAAAGGGACACTCACTTAACTCAGTTTTACACAGCGTCCCTGATTGTCAGGCAATTATTAAAAAGGCGGTTGTTGAGCATCTTAAATCTAAATACAATATAAACTGGTTTGCAGAAACAGGAAGTATGTTTCAAATCCAATTCAGCATTCACAATGACAATGTTACGGTTTATATTGATACTTCAGGTGCGGGACTTCACAAGCGTGGCTACCGTAGAAATTCAAATGCAGCCCCAATAAAGGAAACCTTGGCTGCAGGAATAATCGACCTTGCTCACGTTCGTGGTGACAGCATTGTATATGATCCATTCTGCGGAAGCGGAACATTGCTTATCGAAGCTGCATACAAGGCATTAAATATCGCTCCCGGATTAAAACGTCATTTTGCAGCAGAGTCATGGAATATTATTGATAAAAAAATCTGGGAAGATGAGCGTACAAGAGCACTTGATTCAATAAAAAAAGATACAGATTTCTATGCATACGGTTCTGATATTGACCCAGAAGCTGTTGCGCTGACACAGGAAAACTGCCGCAAAGCCGGCATACAAAAACGAGTTTCTGTAAAGCAGGCAGATATTCGTGAATATGTTAATGAACCAAATACAATAACATTCTGCAATCCGCCTTATGGTGAACGTATGCTTGAATTAAAGCAAGCTGAAGAGTTATACACAGAAATGGGCAAACATTTTAATGCCAATAAAGAATGTCCGTGCTTTATAATATCTCCTCATGAGGAATTTGAAAAATTCTTCGGAAAGCATGCAGATAAACGACGTAAGCTTTACAACGGTATGATAAAATGTCAGCTTTATATGTACTTTAAATAATATAACTGTCACTTTATAAATAATTAAGCCCTTCGACGATCAATTCGGCGGAGGGCTTTCCTGCTTATTATTTTTATGAATTTTTCCATTTTTGGATTGAAGCTACTATTCGACGTTCAATATCAATTCTCGCCTGTTTACATTCATTTGGATACTGCTTTGCGGCTTTAAAAGCCATTTTCAGAAAAAGTCCTGAACCGATCGGGAACATTTTTTTCAGCAAACTTTCAGGGAAAACATAATGCGTAGCGTGTGGGTAAATTATTGCTTCAACATCGCAGGAATGTGGCTTTCCTGCAAAACGTTTTTCCATTCTGTGGATATATCTTGCTGTGTCCCAAAGAACATCGTCTTCACCGCCTATGAGCAACAGCTTTCCCGTGATGTTTTCAACCTTGATAAATTCGTCCTCTTTAATAGGATGAGCCTTTTCAGAATCGTCAAACAGCTTCAATGAGTTGATCATATCACCTGTACGCTTGGATTCGCTGGCGATGACCTGCCAATATTGTGGGTGCTGATAGATAAACGGCATATAAGGGAGCGGTTCACCCTTGTAAGAAAACAGCGATTCACCCTTAATTGGCCACTCCTTGCAGCCATCCTTTTTTCCCTGCATAAAGCCCTGCCAAACAAAATCACTTGGAGTAAGAGCTATGGTGAGCGTTATATCGTGAAAGTATGAAGCCGCTGTAAGCGCAAGTGCTCCGGTCGTTGATGCTCCGACAATACTTATCTTTTTGTTGCCAAGTGATTTAAGCTTTTTTATTGCAGTTTCTATTCTTTCGAGCGGATAATTATGGTGACTGTAGTCTTTTTTCGCAGGCGACATTGACATAACATTCACATTAAGCTCATGAAGCCACTTTACCATAGTTTTTGCCATATAATTCTCAGGGTCGTCACCTATCATTGCAATAATTGCGCAATCGGTGGGAGTTGAGCATTTCCAGTATGCACCGTAAAAACCGTCCGTATCGGGATCAAAATGTATCTTTTCCATATTATCCTCCAATTCTGATTAGCAATAGCTAACTATATTTGTACATAAACGCCGCCTTTTTTGTAAGCGGCATTTTCATAACAGTATTATAGCATAGATTTCAAGCAAATGCAAGAAAAAATGTCGAACTTCATAATGAGGTTCGACATTTATATTATTTTACGATATATGAATTAAACCCTTCATTGATTATTTCCGAAATAATTTCACTATAATCTGCCTGATTAAAATCACTGTGCTTCAATGATGGTATGATCTTAATTGAGTCACCTGCTTGTGCTGATATTATTGTAAATAGCTGTGAAAACCTCTGCCCAGCTGTCATATCGGAGAGCACGATTTCCTGTCCATTATATACAATAGTATTTTCAAATTCAGATGGAACATAGTCAATGATTAATGTCATATCTGCCAATTCATTCGGTTTAAATGCTTCGCAAGTACCATTGATAATGTCCGCAGCATCCAATTCAAACATAAATGATGCATTATTTGTTTCAGTTGAATCCTTAGCGATATTTACAATTTCAATAAGAGCCTTATAACGTGCAGAACTCTTGACAGAATCTCCAAGGTAGCCAAGGTCAGAGTTTCTGAATGTCGGGAACATTACACCATCAGCTACAACAACATCAAATCCGGCAGCTGAGATTTCATTGGCAAGAAATGCTGTATATTCCTTAGTATTTTCATCAAATGGTGAAAGCCATGGTTTACCACCATTTGCAACAGAATTATCCAACCATGTTGAACCGTCTATTGTGTGATATGAACCATCACGATTTTCACCATATCTGTTATTGTCTTCAAGAATATTAAGATATGCAAACGCTTTTAATCCATTGGATTTTATCATTGAAGAGATCTGTGCGGCAGGCAATGTTCCAACAACGGTATTTTCATCTGTTCTTGCAAATTCAGATGCAGTATTGTAATATATTGCTCCACCCTTTGCCTTCATTGTTACAATTACAGCACTATATCCATCGATTTTTGCCTGATTTATATATGAAACGAGAGTTTCGGCTGATAAAAGTGCATCCGTAGGTAATTCATATGCAGTAAATTCAAGCAAGCTTTTTTCATCATTAACAGATGTGTTTGCAGTAGTTTCAGAACCTGCTCATCATTTTCCTGTTCAGCATCATTGTTTTCCTCTATATCTGTTACAACAGGAGGTGTCCAAGGTTCTGTTTGTTCTTCACCGGCACTGTTTTCTGAGTTTAAATAATTAAAAATAGGTTTTGCAATACTGTACCCGAAAAATACAAGTATTGCTATAACAATTATTGTTAAAAATATACCAATTGCCTTTTTTATACGTTTCTTTTTATTATAAGTACTGTTTCGGTAAACTTTTCTGCCGCCGCTGTTGGACATTGCCATTCAATCCTTTCAATTAACAGATGTTCTTTATACAGTTTCGTGCTTAATAGTTCAAACTATGACCAAGCAATCCGTAAAATGCCATACTTAATATGCCAATATAAAGTAAAACCAAAGGATAGCCTCTGAAACAGTATGGCACATTTTCAGAGTAAAGTCTATCGTAAACTATTGCCACAAGATATACAGCAAATACAAAACCTAATCCAACACCTATTCCATGAACTATATATTCAACAAGAGTGGTACAATATTTTGAATTTAAAAACATTGCTCCCAGAACCGCACAGTTAAATGCTGATATATGAACATATTTTCGGGGGAAACATTATGAAACATTTTAAAAGAGGAGTGCTTCTCACTTTAATTGGTGGGACATGCTGGGGATTTTCAGGTGCAAGCGGACAGTTCTTATTTACTCATTATCAAGCCAATCCTATGTGGCTCACATCTATGCGTATGTGTTTTGCGGGATTATTGATTACACTATTTGGTGCATTGACACAAAAAGAAGCGATGAAACGTTTAGTAAGTCAAGAGAAAGACCTACTTAAAACATTTGGTTTTGGTTTTGTCTTAATGTTGTGTCAGTTTACTTATTTACAGGCTATTAATACATCTAATGCGGGAACGGCTACAGTATTGCAGTATCTTTCACCGATTTATATCATGATCTTCGTTTGTCTTACATCAAAGAGATTACCAAATAAGATTGAAGCATTATGTATTGTTTTAGCCTTAGGTGGTGCCTTTGTGATTGCGACACATGGTCGTTTAAATGGCTTAGCACTTACTCCGATAGGATTATTCTGGGGAATATTCTGTGGTTTTACAGCTGCTGCATATTCTATCTATCCTAAGCGTCTGATGGCAGTTTATGGCAGCGTTCCAGTCACAGGTATTGGAATGTTTTTTGGTGGTATTGTGCTATTATGTGCAGGCAAGACATGGACTCTTGTACCTGCATTAGACTTAGCTGGAGTACTTGCGACAATCGGTATTATAGTCATTGGCACAGCAGTTGCCTTTACATTGTATTTACAGGGAGTTGTAGATATTGGACCAGTCAAAGCAAGTATGATTGCAAGTATTGAACCTGTTTCAGCTACATTATTTGCCTTTGTATGGTTATCTACACCGTTTATTGGTATTGATCTTGTTGGTTTTGCGATGATTCTTGTGACAATCTTCTTATTAGCTCTTCCTAGTGATCAAGTATCAAATTCATAACTATTACATATATTTCGTAATATAATAATATTAGGGAGTGGTTAATATGAAGAAGTTAAAGAAGGGAATTCCATTTCTCATTTATATGATGATTTGGTCTTTGTATATATTATTTGCCTGGTCAAGAACACATCCAGGACAGATTATTGAAGTGTCATTGTTTATTTTATATTTAGTATTGCCTGCATCCGCTTTTATTATATCAGTACTCTATGGTCAGTCAGATCATCGTGCTATTTACTTACTTACATTATTCTTTGGTATGATGGAGCTGCTTGGCTGTTATCTTAGCTTTATTCGTGTCTCATTAACTGATATAGAAAAGATTCTTGCACCAAGTTCAGAAATAGTATTATATGGTGTACTTCCATCATTACTTGGAATCATGATTGGACAATATATAAACAAACAGAACCGCTACAACCTGTAGCGGTTCTGTCTTATAGTTCTTTATCGTTAAGAATAGAGATTGTACTTCTATATGAGATGATTAAGACAATGAGTACAATGAAGGCATATATTCCAATGAGTAGGAATGCTGAAATTTGACTCATCAACATGCCTACTGAAGTCGCACCACTTGCAGCTGCAAGAAATAAAACAAGCATCAACATTAAGACAATAATAGTTGCCTTTTCACGACCGTATTTCATCATTATAGGAATCGTGATAGAAATATATATGAAAGCAGAAAAGAGCATGGCAAGCTGGACAATCACTGTTTCTAAGTTAATATGAGTTGCGGAACTTATAAGGAATGCAATCAGCCATGATATGAATGTGACAGTGAGTGCATAGATATATTTCTCTAAACAGTATTCTTTCTTACTGAAAGGCAGGGCAAAGAGATAAGTCATCTCATTGTGATACATATCATAAGAAAATGAATTGAAGACAAGTCCTGTTCCCATAAATGTAAGATAACTAGAAATATACGCAAATCCAGAATTTGCATAAGCCATAATTAAACAGATCACAACAATCGTTACAATATACTTTATTTGAGACTTGAGCAATAATAAATCTTTTTTGAGTAGTCCTTTCATAAGCGTTCACCTTTCAATAGAACAGGAATCATTGTATCAATATGATTCTGTTCAATCACAATAGTAGGATAGTTTTCACTATAGAACTGTCTAACATTAGTCAGACATGAATAACCAAATGGTTCTTTCATTACTTTCAGCAGATAATCTTTATCTAAGTTATCGTAATCTTCTTTAGATACCTTTAATACACCATATTGAGATAGAAGTGTATCCATTTCTTCATGCATGATGATCTGCCCATGATCAATTACATAAAGATCATCACATAATGATTCTAAATCACTCGATATATGAGAAGAAATAAGAATAGTACAATCTTCCTGTTCCATATAATCTCTTAGTATATCTAGAATTTCATCTCTAGTAAGAACATCAAGTCCTGCAGTTGGTTCATCTAAGATCAGTAACTGTGCATGATGTGTTAGGGCAATAATGATATTGAGTTTTGCTTTCATGCCTGTAGAGAATGTACGTGTTTTCTTATCTAAAGGAATATCAAAACGCTGACAATAAGATTGAAACAAATCTTCATCAAAACGTTTATAAGTACATTTCAGAATACTGATTATATCGGATACAGTAAAGAATTCACTGAATCCTGTTTCACTTAATACAATACCAATTTCCTGTTTATCAGGTATCTGTATGTTACCTTCATCAATAGGATTAATACCAAGAATACTCTTGAATAATGTGGTCTTACCAGCCCCATTCATTCCAATAATTCCAGTAATCATACCTTTAGGAATATCTAAACTGCATTCAAGAGTAAATGAGTCATAACTCTTTTTTAAATGATCAATGTGAATCATACATATCCTCCATAATAAGAGATAACATGTCCTGCATTTCTTGATAAGTAATGCCAGAACATTTCCCTTTTTCTATAGCACGAGATAATAGTTCTTCTGTTTCTTTTAAACAATTTTCTTTTACTTCATTTTGAGAAACCTCTAATACATAGCTTCCTTTTCCATGAACAGTTGTTGTATAGCCTTCTTTTTCTAAGAAATCATAGGCTTTCTTCACAGTTAAAGCACTGATTTTTAATTCTTTAGATAAAGCACGTACTGAAGGGAGTGCTTCATTAGGAGATAACTGATTAGAGAGTATTGCTTCTTTAATGGCTTCTACAATTTGTTCATATATAGGAATCATTGACGAATGATTAATGATAATATGCATATCTCTTCCTCCTATAAACAGTATATAACAGTATATAACACTGTGCAATATAAAATTCAGATTATGAAAATAATAAGCATAATCTTTCAATGTTTGATAGTATACTTTTGAAAACAAGGAGGACATAACAATGAGTTTTAGAGAAGACTTTTATTGGGGTGGCGCAACTGCAGCCAACCAGCTAGAAGGTGGATGGCAGGAAGGTGGAAAAGGTATTTCCTGTCCTGACGTATGTACTGGAGGAAGTGCAACAGTAAGTAAACGCATTACACCAGTATTAGAAGAAGGTACTTTCTATCCTTCACATGATGCGATTGATCATTATCATCGTTTTAAAGAAGATATCGCATTATTCGCAGAAATGGGATTCAAGATGTATCGTTTCTCAATTGCATGGACTAGAATATTCCCTAATGGGGATGAAGAAACACCTAATGAAGCAGGTTTGAAGTTCTATGAAGAATTAATTGATGAATGTCGTAAATACAATATTGAACCATTAATTACTATTTCACATTATGAAGTACCATTTAACTTAACTAAGAAATGGAATGCCTGGGCAGATCGTCGTATGATTGACTGTTACTTAAACTTCTGTAAAGCAATTTTTACTAGATATAAAGGTAAAGTAAAATACTGGTTGACTTTCAATGAAATCAACTCAGCGACTACACCAATGGGTGGTTTCTTATCACAGGGTATTTTAAATGAAATCAAGACAATGAATTTCATGGAACAGGTAGATAATCCTCAGAATCGTTTCCAGGGATTACATCATCAGTTTGTGGCAAGTGCCAAGGCTGTTCAAATTGGACATGAAATTGATCCAGAAAATAAGATAGGATGTATGATTTGTGGAATTACATTCTATCCAATGACTTGTGATCCGAGTGATATCCTTTTAAATCGTCACACTTGGGAACAGGGAATCTTCTATTGTGGTGATGTGCAATGTAAGGGTAAATATCCAACTTACGCAAAGCGTTTGTGGAAAGAGCATAATGTGGAACTGGAAATTTTACCGGAAGATTTAGAGGATTTGAAAAAAGGTACAGTAGATATGTACTCCTTCTCTTATTACATGTCTACGGTTGTGACTACACATACAGTAACTGATAAAGTAGGTGGAAACTTCTCGGCAGGAGCTCGTAATGAATATCTTCAATATTCAGATTGGGGATGGGCAACCGATCCAACAGGTTTACAGTACTATTTAGAAATGATGTATGACCGTTATGAATTGCCTCTATTGATTGTTGAAAATGGCTTGGGAGCATTTGATACAGTGGAAGAAGATGGAAGTATTCATGATCCATTCCGTATTGATTACTATAGACAACACATTCAAGCTATGGATAAAGCCATCCAAAACGGTGTGGATCTAATTGCGTATACAACTTGGGGATGTATTGATTTAGTTTCTGCAGGAACTGGTGAAATGCGCAAGCGCTATGGATTTATTTATGTAGATAAACAAGATGATGGTACGGGAGATTATTCGAGAAGTCGTAAAGATTCATTCTATTGGTATAAAAAAGTGATCGCATCGAATGGAGAGAATCTAGATTAATGAAAATTTATCTTGTGCGTCATGGACAAACTTTATTCAACCGACAAAAGAAAGTACAAGGTTGGTGTGATTCTCCATTAACACAAGAGGGTATTCAACAAGCGATTGCAGTGTCAAAAACACTGCAATCGATTCCTTTTGAGTATGCTTATAGCTCAACAAGTGAAAGAGCTATGGATACGATGCATTATATTCTACAAGATAGAGATGTACCTTATGCCTATGTGAAGGAATTGAAAGAGTTGAACTTTGGTTCGTTAGAAGGCGAAAAAGAATCGGATGTATTTACGGATATAAGCGTGTATGAAAAGGGTTTTGAGATGTATGGTGGAGAAACTTTGCCCACATGCAATCAACGGTTTATGACGTGTTTAGAAACGATTGCCAAATCACATACGGATAATGTACTTGTGGTTGCGCATGGTGGAGTGATTATGGGGGCTTTGAATTATTTGGATGAAGCTCGATTTGTGAATCACATGAAAAAATTTGGAGAGGTTGAAAATTGTTCAGTGACAATTTTAGAATATACGGATCATTTTGAAATTGAAGATCTGGCAGATACGTCTTATCGTGACAGGGGGCTATTGTTATGAAAATTTTCGCGATGGATATTGGGGGCAGTTCAATAAAATATGCCTTATTTGATGAAAATAGAAATAAGTTGGATAGTGGAAAAATTAAGACTCCAGCACCCAATTCAATGGATGATCAGAGTGAATATACAGTAAAAGATTTATATGATGTGATAGATACCATTGTACCGAGTGATACGGATGGAATCGCATTAAGTATGCCGGGTGTGATTGATTCTGAGAATGGAATCGCATTAACAGGTGGTGCTTTGACATATATTCAAGAGGAACCTGTTGAAAAAGTATTAAGTGAAAAATATGGTGTTCCTGTATGGATTGGCAATGATGCCAAGTGTGCAGGGAGTGCTGAAGTAGGATATGGTGCTTTAAAAGATGTTCAGGATAGTGTTGCGATTATTTTAGGCACGGGCATTGGTGGCTGTTTGATTAAAGATAAAAAAGTGCATAATGGAAGACGTTTTTCGGCTGGAGAAGTGTCTTGTTTATACACAAACAATGCGTATCCGGCTGATTATCATGGCTTATGGGCTTTCACAAGTGGAATTGCTGGTTTATTGGGTTTAGTACAAAAATATTTAGAAACCGATGAAAAGTATAGTGGTGAAGAAATTTTTGAGATGGCTAATTCTGGTAACGAAAAAGTATTGGCGGCATTAGATGAATTTTGTTTCTACATTGCTTTACAGCTTTATAATATTCAGGCTATTTTTGATCCGGAAAAATTTACGATTGGTGGAGGCATTTCAGCACAGCCTTTATTGATTGAAAAAATCAATGAACAATATAAGAAGTTATTTATTCCTGTATTTCCTTTACGTCCTGTGGATGTGGTGGCTTGTGAATTTAGAAACGATGCCAATCTAATTGGTGCTTATTATCAGCTTCAGACAAAAATGGAGAGTGTATGTTAAGAGTGTGCATCTGCTGCGGCGGAGGTTTTTCAAGCAGTGTATTGATGCGTAAAGTTAAAAGTGAACTAGTTGAAAAAGGATATGATGATAAGTTAAAGATAGGCTTTTGTCCTTTTAAAGAAGTGCATGAACATTATGATGAATATGATGTAATTATGGCTTGTCCACATCTTTCATATAAGATTGATGATTATATTGAGAAGTATGGTAATCAAGTTCCTATCTATGTAATTCCAGCTATGATGTATGGAACGATGAATGTGAAAGAAGTGTATCAGGATGCTTTGGATATTTATGATGGATATAAAAAAACACATAAAAATCCGATGTATTTTCCTGGAGAAGACAATAATATGAAGCGTAAAAATCGTAATGTGAGTTATCGTAGGGCATATCATATAACAGGAGAGATTGAGTTTTAGGAGGATTATATGAAAATATTATTTGTGTGTGCTGGTGGAATGTCGACGGGCTTGATTGTTAAAAAGATGGAAAAATGGGCAAGTGAAAACGGAAAAGATCTAGTTGTGAACGCAACGGGTGTTGGAGGCTATGAATCAAAGTGGCAGGACTATGATTGTATTTTAGTGGGTCCACAGGTTCGTTTTAAGATTCCTGAAATGAAAGAGAAAGTTAAAATTCCAGTGGCTCAAATTGAAACGTTGGATTATGGATTACAGAATGTTGACAACATGTTGAAGCTTGCGTATTCGTTAGTGGAGAGTTCAAATGATTAAGTTGTTCGCATCGGATCTAGATGGTACTTTACTTGCTAGAAGTCATCAATTCGACGAATTGATTAAGGTTACAGTTGAAAAAATCGTGAGTGAGAATGCGCTTTTTTCAATTTCAACGGGCCGTGATTGTTCAATGACGGAATTGAATGGATTAGAAAATAAGATTTATCGCATTTGCATGAATGGGGCTTTGATTATGAGTCCTGAGGGTGAAACACTAAAGTTGGATTTAATTGATAAGGATATTTTGAAAATCATTCTAGATGAATTTG
>ENA-ORPK01002153-ORPK01002153.1-human-gut-metagenome-genome-assembly--contig:-NODE-2153-length-14105-cov-4.960498_pt1 | contig 14105 bp, 13 predicted proteins | sample MGYA00242139_ERZ509068 | MGnify/ENA primary metagenome ERZ509068 (study PRJEB26280, sample SAMEA2338687) | human gut metagenome | biome: human gut; feature: human-associated habitat; material: faeces... | reverse complement strand
GCACAGCGTATCGCTGACAAAACAGCCTTCTTCTATCTTGGTGAAATGGTCGAATACGGCGAAACCAGACAGATTTTCGAGAATCCGCAGAAAGAACGAACGATTCGTTACATTTCCGGTAACTTTGGTTGATTTCATATGATAAAATAATAAGGAATACTTCACCGGCGGGTCAGAGACGATCAAGGTCTCTGGCGTGCCGGCTTTTGGATAGGATGGATAAGCAGGAATGGGAAATGAAGGTACGGCGTGAAAATCATAGAGCGCCGCAGCACGATTTCTCATCTCGTGTTTTTGTTCTTTTGATCGGTTCGAATTGATGCAAGTGATTTTGACTTTTTTCGGTGATCAAGCAGGAGGATCTCATGCCTTTAATTTACTGTGTAGAAGATGATGAAAGTATTCGCGAATTGGTGAGTTATGCACTCCGGGGGCAGGGGTACAAGGTCGAAGGCTTTGGTGATGCCAATGCGCTGTATGATGCGCTGCAGAAAAATATACCTGATATGCTGCTCCTTGATATCATGCTTCCGGGCGAGGATGGGCTGACCATTCTGAAGAAAATGAGAGCGCCGGGGAGCGGAGCCATGCAGACGGTCCCGATCATCATGATGACGGCGAAAACAAGTGAGTTCGATATCGTAAAAGGGCTTGACTGCGGAGCGGATGACTATGTGACGAAGCCTTTCGGCATCATGGAGCTGCTCTCGCGGATCCGTTCGGTCCTTCGACGAACCAAAAAAGCGACGGAGCCGAATAAGAAGCTGCTCTCTTACGGTCATATCGTAGTGGATCAGGAGCAGCACGTCGTCACAGTAGGCGGAAAAGAAATCCAGCTGACTCTCAAAGAATTCGACTTGCTCTGTTATCTCCTGCTGAACAAGGGCATCGTCCTGTCCCGCGATCAGATCATGCAATCGGTATGGGATTCTCCTTTTGAGATGGAAAGCCGTACCATCGATATGCACATCATGAGCCTTCGTCAGAAGCTTGGGGAAGAAGGTTCTCTCATTCGCACGGTACGCGGCGTGGGCTACAGGCTGGGGGATAGAAAATAGGGAAGAGGCTTGGGGTTAGCCCTTGGGGCGGAGCGCCCTTGGATTGCGGATGAAAGCCTCGATTGAATGAGAAATTAGAAATGAGAAATGCGAAATGGTGGTGCGGCGCATAAAAATATGGAAGCGCCGCGAAGTATAAATCATGGCGATGCCATGAGCTGGCATTCCAGTCACAAGTCACAAGTCACAAGTCACTCAAGGCCCCTAATCCCTAATCCCTAATCCCTAATCCCTGATTTATAACCTATTACCTATGGAGTCATGCATAGGCGGCTATGCTGCTCTATTTTATATTTCTACTAATACAACTCACGTAGGAGAAACACATGAGAGGAAGAATTTATAAAAGTCTGCTCTTTATGGGCATCATATCCGTGGCCGTGACATTCATACTCTCGGCCATCTTATATTACCAGGGCATGCAGGAGCAGATCAGTGCAGAGCTCGGGCGCACGGCGCATGTGCTTTCTGGTGCGATCTCTAAGGACAAGGAAGAGAGCAGCATCGAGTATCTGGACTGGGTCTTCAAAGACAATGAACGTGCCATTCACATCGTCTGGCTCGATACCGATGGCTCTGTCATCTATGACAGTGACCAAAAGGAGGAGGATTACAAGGCAAGCGGCGAAGTGAAGGCGGCATTTGCGACGGGCAATGGACACGAAGTGCATAAGGACTCCTTTGACAAGCCGAAGAGCTATTATGCCGTCAGAGCAGATGACGGCACGGTACTCCGGCTTTCAAGCGGACGCATGGTGAATTACAAAGGCTACTCCTCCTACTTGCCGGAGATCTTCATCTTCCTCCTGGTCTTCACCGTGGGCTGTCTGGCTGCTGCGGAACGGGAGACAGAAAGCATTTTGAAACCCTTCCATCTCTTGGGAGAACTCGTGCAGCGTATCATGAAGGGGGAGAAGGTGGACGAGCTGCCGCCGGAATATAAGGAGCTGCGTCCTCTCATCCGCAAGGTCGAAGAGCAGCACAATGATATCGAAAACTATATGGAGGATATCGAAGAGGAAAGAAATACGATCCGCATCGTGGTCGATACCATCACAGACGGCATCATCCTTCTGAATGGCAGCCGGGAGATCATCGATTACAATAAGACGATCGAAGATATTTTCCATCCGAACGAAAACAAGCGCTTCCGCCGTATAGCGAGCCTTTATCATGATGAGGACTGGCTTCGCGTCATCGGCAAAGCCTACCACAGCGAGGGGAAGCAGGAGTACACCATGTACCTTTTTGATAAGCCTTTCCGTATGGTCATGAATCGGATCGTACTGACTGACGGAGAATCTGGTCTTCTCATCGTACTTCGTGATATGACGGCTTCTTATATGGCTGAAAAAATGCGCCGCGAATTCTCAGCTAATGTTTCGCATGAGCTGAAGACACCGCTGACCTCTATCAGCGGGTTCGCAGAAATGATTGCCAATGGCATGTACCAGAAGCCCGAGGAAGTGCGGCTCTTCGGCAGCCGCATCGTGAATGAATCCCAGCGAATGCTGACACTGATCGATACCATCATGCATCTTTCCAAGATCGAGGAGACAGAGACCACCATCACATGGAAGACCGTCTCTGTGGACAGCTTGGTGCGGTATGCAGCTGATCTCATTTCTCCACAGGCAGATGCCAAGCATGTCAAGGTGCACGTGGATACAGACCCGCTTTATACCTATGGCAATGCAGCACTTCTCTCTGAGCTTATCATGAATCTCCTGGATAATGCGGTGAAATACAATCATGAAGGCGGGGATGTATACGCACGCCTTTCACCGGAGGGGGCAGACAAGATGATCCTTACGGTATCGGATACAGGCATCGGCATCCCGAAGGATAAGCAGGGACGCGTCTTTGAGCGCTTCTACCGCGCCGAAGAGAGCCGGAACAAAGCGACCGGCGGCAGCGGACTGGGACTTGCGATCTGCAAGCATATCGTAGAAAAGCACAAAGGCATGCTCTCTATTGAAAGCACAGAAGGGGAAGGTACGACCGTCACTGTCGTCCTGCCGAGAATGAGCGAAGGCGACGTGGATCGGGAGCACGCTGAAGCGATGACGGCCAAGCAGGAAGCAGCAGATGCAGAGTCTGGTCGTCTCGCCGCCAAAGAAGCCGAAGAAGACAGAAAGGCCATCGAAGCTGCGGGTGATGCCAAAGGCGAAAAGGCGGGGAAAGACGTACACCATAAGGTCAAGAAGCCGAAGAAAGAAAAAGAAAAGAAAGAGAAGGGACGGAAGAAGGACGAGAAGAAAAAGAAATAATGGATCCGGGCAGCTCCATCGAGAGAGCCGTGGATTTCATCGCGAAAGAAGCACATCAGTTTCTGCAGGTGCTATGGGGCAAAGAGGGGCGCGTGTGATAAGCACCTGAGAGGTTTTGATCCTACATGCCCTCTTCCTCTTCTGTGTTTTTCCTCTTGACTCGGATCGATTTCTGTAGTATCATATCTCTTGTAATTGATTGCAAGCAGAAGTCATCCGCTTCTCACCTTACATGGCGCAGGCTACTAAGGTTTACGTATGAACTCAAGGCGGACGGCAGATGCTGTCCGCCTTTACACTTGCAATGATTTCTATTTCGGAGGTGAAAAGAATAGGTAAGGAACTTCGCATCAATGAACAGATCCGCGCCAGAGAGGTGCGTGTCGTCAGCGATGCAAATGAACAATTGGGGATCATGACGCTCCATGAAGCGATTCGCATGGCGGAAGAAAAAGGACTTGATCTCGTCGAGGTGGCACCCAATGGCCGTCCACCCGTATGCCGTATCATGAACTATGGCAAATACAGATATGAACAGCAGAAACGTGATAAAGAAGCCAAGAAGAAACAGAAGGTATTCCAGATCAAAGAAGTCAAGCTTCGTCCAAATATCGAAGACCATGATTTCTTTGTCAAACTGAAGAATGCGCAGCGTTTCTTAGGTGATGGAAACAAAGTCAAAGTGACCATCATGTTCCGTGGCAGAGAAATGACCCATCCAGAACTTGGACAGGATGTTCTCGACCGTTTCGCTAAAGAACTGGGTGATACCGTTGTTCGCGAAAAGCCACCGAAATTAGAAGGGCGCAACATGACAATGATCGTTGCCCCAAAAGCATAACAAAGGAGAGTACAAAATGCCGAAAATGAAAACCCGTCGCGCTGCGGCAAAACGTTTTACTGAAACCGGATCCGGTCAGTTCAAGAGAAACAAAGCATTCAAGAGCCACATTCTCGAAAAGAAGTCCCCGAAGAGAAAGAGAAACTTCAGAAAAGCAGCACTGGTTTCCAAGTCTGATTACAAACGTGTAGCAAGATTGCTTCCAAACGGCTAATAAGGAGGATATAAGAGAATGGCAAGAGTAAAAAGCGGCGTTACCGCTCATGCAAGACATAAGAAGATTCTGAAACTGGCTAAGGGCTACAGAGGTGCTCGTCACACCCAGTTCAGAAAAGCAAACGAACTGGTCATGAAGGCTCTCTACTATGCTAGAAGAGACCGTAGATCCAAGAAGAGAGAATTCCGTAAGCTCTGGATCGTTCGTATCAATGCAGCAGCTCGTCAGAACGGCCTGACCTACAGCAAGCTCATCGCTGGCCTGAACCGTGCTGGTATCGAAGTGAACCGTAAGATGCTCTCCGAACTCGCTATCAGCGATCCGGCTGGCTTCACCCAGATCTGCGAAGCAGCTAAAAACGCTTAATTCATAAAAATCCGTCTATGACGATCTGTCACGGACGGATTTTTATTTTGGGTGAAGGGCGCTTGACCGGAAAAATAAAAAGCGACGGGGCCCTGTGAAACCTCTTCCGTGATCCATCGAAATAGAGCCGGTCATTTTATGCTATAATGACAGCAAAGATCCAAGCGAGGTGATGCCAATGACTATACAACAAATACTCACGTTCCTTTCTGCGAAGGGGCTGCTTCATGAGGATGAAGCGTTCACCATAGCAGGCGGGGAAGAGGCCGCATCGATCTCTCTTACGCTGCCGCATCTTCTCATCTTAAAGGATGTGACAGAAGAGGAGAAGGCCATTCTGTCATCGAGGCTTTCTATGCTGTATGAGAAGGAGAGCGCACTCATCCTCCTCTCTTCGGAAGGCCGTATTCGTAGGCTTACCATGGATGAATTCCGGCATGACCTTGGCAAGGAGCCATTCCTCTTCCTTTTCGACAGCCGCAAAGCAAGAGGGAAGGAACCTACGCCGTTCACACTGTCTCCGCTCGAGGAGACGATGGATATGCTGCTGGCACCCGGCGGCTGCCCCTGGGATCGCGCGCAGGATCATAGATCGCTTCGTACCTATTTCCTACAGGAGGTCTATGAAGTGATCGATGCGATCGACAAGGATGATATGGTGAACCTGAAAGAGGAGCTGGGCGATGTGCTGCTGCAGATCGTCTTTCATGCGCGCCTCGCGGAGAAGGAAGGCTTCTTCACCATGCAGGATGTCGTGGACGGCATCAATGAGAAAATGATCCGCCGGCACCCATTCGTTTTCGAGAAAATCACGGTGGAGGAGACGAAAAAGCTCCTTGGAGATTGGGAAACACGGAAAAGATTGGAAAAAAACCGAAAATATCTGCTTTCCGGCGTCTCAAAAGACTTGCCAAGTCTGCTTTTAGCATGTATAATTCAAAGGAAAGTTAGTTCCCATGGACTGACAGAAGCCCTCGAGGATGGCGCACTTTCTGCGTCTTGTGCTGAAGAGATCAAGGCAGCCGCAGACGGGAAGGGAGCTGTTGATAAAGAGCTTTCGGTGGGGCGTTTCCTTTTTGCGTTAGACCGTGTAATAAATGCAGAAGGGGTAGAACCTGAACTGGCTCTCCATCGCTACGCCAGATATGTCATGGATCAGCTGAGAGCCTTTGAAAAGGGCCTTTTCCAGAGAGGGAAGAGCCTGATGGACATCTCGCCCGAGGAGGCTCAGGTCTTGTGGCAGGATTTCTGCCGAAAGACGGATACATCAGTGCTCCCCTAGCCCATTGGAGCTGAGAAGCGGTGTGCCCTGTGCACCACTCTTCTTTGTTGGCAAAAGCCATCATTATTAAAGGAGGATGTTTAGTTATGAACAAAACAGAACTCATCACTGCTGTCGCTCAGGAAGCAGAAATGACCAAGAAAGATGCCGAAAAAGCAGTCAAGGCTGTCATCGATGTCGTATCCGGCGCTCTTGCCAAAGGTGAAAAGGTCCAGCTGATCGGCTTTGGTACTTTCGAAGTCCGTGAACGTAAAGCTCGTGAGGGCCATAATCCGTCCACACAGGAAGTCATCAAGATCCCGGCTTCCAAGACTCCGGCTTTCCGCGTTTCCAAACAGCTGAAAGAAAAAGTCAATGTAAAACCGGCTAAAAAGACCAGAGCTAAGAAAGCAGCTAAGAAATAAGATGGTATGGAAAAAGCCTCTTACGATATGTATCGTAGGAGGCTTTTGATTTGCAAAATATGTGACGTCGGTTATACCCAAACGTGAAAAAAGGATGATATGCGGGCTGCTTTTCCTCAAGACGGTGCGCCCGATGATATTGAGAGTCATCGGTTGAAAGTGTAAAATTAAAAAAGATTGATGCGATCGAGGACGGAAGTTAAGAATCATACAAAGGAACGGTCAAATGATGAAGAAAAACCATGAGGAAAGGTATAAAGGAAAGCATAAAACGGAGGCACGGATCAAAATCTATTGCGTGCTCATGGGTGTGATTTCTTTTCTTTTTTGCTTTGCGGCAGGCTCGCTGATACTCCGTTATATGGAAAAAGAACAGAAAGATATGGCGATGTATACAGCGAAAATCACAGCAAGCCGTCTGGAGATGCAGCTTGAGAAGTATGTGCAGATTTTGCGTGTCAGAAAGCGGTTTTCCTTATGCGTGACGGCTCCGCTGATTTGCGCCTTTATGTTATAATCGAAGGTGGAAAAGTAACGAAAGGGAGAGACGAAATGGAGATCGCTCGTAAGTTTTACATCATGACGGCCAGCATAGGGACGGGGCACAGCCAGGCGGCGCGTGCCATCGCGGAAGCGATCCAGCGCACGCATCCAGCGGACTCGGTGCAGGTCCTTGACTTCGTATCGAGCAATCTTTTCTCCATCGATCACATCATCAAGGATGGCTATCTCAAAATGATCGACGTCTTTCCTGAGATGTATGACCATCTCTACAGTGATTCGCAGATGAGCCGCTTCGGGCAGTTCTCGCAGAAGATGCTGTCTCTTTCCTTTAAACGCAGAATGAAGAATCTCATCATGGCCACGAAGCCGGATGCGATGATCTTCACGCATCCTTTCCCGGCAGGGGCAGCAGACCTTTTGAAGGCGGAGGGCTCGATCTCGATCCCGCTGCTCGGCGTGATCACGGATTTCGATATTCACCAGCTCTGGATCGACCGCTATCTTGACGGGTATTGTGTCGCGACGCCGGATCTGAAGGACCTGCTGGAGACGTATGATATCGATGGCAGCCGCATCCATGTGACAGGTATCCCGGTGCGCCGTGCTTTTTACGAGAAAGCGAAGGAGAGAGAGGCCTTTGAAAAGGGGACGGTACTCGTCATGGGCGGCGGTCTCGGGCTCGGTAATGTCGTGGATAATATCGCCCGTCTCGATGAAGTGGAAGAGATCTCGAAATTCATCGTCGTGACCGGGAAGAATATCAGTCTCTACGAAAAAGTGGCTGCTCTTGCCGAGAAGCTAAAGCATCCCGTGGAGCTTCACAGCTATACAAATAAAGTGGCGGAGATGATGGCAAGGAGCGAGATCCTTGTGACAAAGCCGGGCGCACTTACGTGTACAGAGGCGATGGTGATGCATCTGCCCATGGTGCTGGTCAATACGCTGCCCGGGCAGGAGCGTGCGAATGCCATGCATATGAAGAACCTTGGCTGCGCGGAATGGGTGAAGCGGGGAGAACTCGCTGACTCGGTACGCGCTATCCTTCGTGATCCGCTCGTTCGGAAGAAAATGGCAGATGCCTGCAGCGTCGCTCCGAGCGGCAGTGCGGATCAGGTGGCGAAGGTATTATACGATTTGGCAAGAAAGCAGTGACGGATGACCGGTAGCATTGACTGCTTTTCGCTGCTTCACTGCTCTCAATTCTGAAAGATGTGATACACATGGACTCTTTATTCGACATGTCCCCGGAGGCGGGGAAGCGGTATGCCCCCTTGGCGGATCGCATGCGCCCCAGGCGGCTTGAAGACATCGTCGGACAGGATGCTGCCGTTGGACGGCAGTCTTTCCTTCATCGCATGATAGAGCGGGATACGATCCCATCCCTCCTTCTTTTTGGCCCGCCGGGATGTGGGAAGACGACGATCGCATCGGTCATTGCGGAAATGACAAAGAGTTGCTTCATCAAGGTGAATGCGACCTCGAGCGGGATCAAAGAGATCCGGGATGTCGTTTCCAAAGCGAAAGAAGAGCTCTCGTACTACCAGCGGCGGACGATCGTTTTCATTGATGAAATCCACCGTTTCAATAAGGGGCAGCAGGATGTGCTTCTGCCCTATGTGGAGGATGGGACATTCATCCTCATCGGTGCGACGACGGAGAATCCCTATTTTGAGATCAACGGGCCGCTGCTCTCCCGTCTGCGGCTGATTCATCTGAAGCGACTGACTGATGAAGCGATCGTCTCGGTGCTTCATCGCGCGCTCGATGATGAAAAGTATGGGCTGGCGATTCATCGTTATACGGCCAAACCGGAGGCACTCTCTCTCATTGCTGCCTACGCCTCGGGAGATACGCGCGTCGCGCTGAATCTCTTGGAGCAGTCGACATCCATGCTGGTGGATGGAGGCTCTCTGACAGAGAAGGAGATCGGCGAGGTGGCAGGTGTCCAGATTTCCAGCTATGATAAGCAGGGGGACTACCATTACAATATCGTTTCCGCTTTCATCAAGAGCATGCGAGGGAGCGATCCCGATGCAGCGCTGCACTATCTGGCGCGTATGATCGACGGAGGAGAGAAGACGTCCTTCATTTCAAGGCGCATCATGATCTGCGCAGCGGAAGATGTAGGCCTTGCAGATCCGCGAGCGCTGCAGGTGGCGGTATCAGCGGCGCAGGCGGCAGAAATGGTCGGTTTTCCTGAGTCGCAGATCATCCTTGCGGAAGCCGTACTCTATATTTGTCTGGCACCGAAGAGCAACAGCGCCTGTTCCGGCATTTTTGCCGCCGAAGGGGAGGAAAAGACAAGGAAGGACTGGTCCATCCCCGCGCACCTCATGGACTCGCACTACAGCGGAGCGAAGAAGATGGGGCTTGGCATCGGATATAAATATCCTCACGATTTCGGCGGATGGGTAGAGCAGCAGTATCTTCCTGATGAGCTTGTAGGACACCAGTACTACAAGCCCCGCCCGCTCGGGCAGGAAGGCGACATGGTGCGCGCCTGGTGGGCGAGAAGAAAGGGAAGTAAGTGACTGATAGCCGGGGATTAGGAGCCTCGAGTGACGAATGACTTGAATGCTGCTTTGGGGCATCACCATCATTTATACTCCTCAGCGTTTCCTTTACATACGACGTTTTTCTCCGCTCAGGATGACGAAATGCGCCGCACCACCCCGCTGAACCCATAGAACCCGCCCCTCTCTTTCACATGCAAGCAAAGGGCAGCACGCCCCACGACCTAATAAAGGAGATATAACCATTTATCCATGAAAAAGAAGACAGCAAGCCGGAGACGGACGACGAGAGTGCAGAAGAGCGAGGAGAAGAGCTATGAGATCACAGGTGTGATCCTCTTTCTCTTCGGCCTTTTCATTCTCTTTAGTCTTTTTAGCGACAGTACCGGTTTTTTCGGAGATATTACGAATAAAGGCAGCCATTTCCTCTTCGGATTCGGCGCGCCTTTCTGCGCCCTTTTGATGATGTTTTTCGGTGGGCGCTATGCCGTGACATCGAAAGGAATTTCCTGGGACAGGCGCGTTGCGCTGGTCATCCTGCTGGTGCTGCTCCTCTTCATGGCGGTGCATCATTTTCTGGTCCCTTTTGGAAAAGAGATGGATATCCAGTCGATCCTCACCTATGGCGGGATCGTCGGGGCGGGATTCTGCGTTTTTTTCCATGATGCGATGGGATACTGGGGGACGACGCTGGTGCTCCTCGGGGCCATCGTGATCGATGTGCTTCTGCTGACGCACTGGTCGCTTTCGCGTGGCGCGCAGAAGGTGGGTTCGAAGGCGCAGGTACTCGGAAAGAAAACAGGCGAGAAGATCGAGGCCGCAGCTACACGGCTCAGGGAAAAGAAAGCGGCGCTGGATGCTGCGAGAAGTGCTGCTCGGCTGGAAGTACTTGATGATAAGCCGACGGAGTTCATTTACAAGAAGAATGAAGAAAATGCGGCAGAATCGCCGGATGAGGAACTGCCGGCAGAAGATATGGCGGTCCCTGCGCAGATGCCGGATGCGGAAGAGCCACCGATTTCCTTAGAAGAGCCTATAGAAGAACCTATAGAAGAACCTGCCCCAGAAGCGGATAAAGAAGCACAGGAAGAGCCGTGGACGCCAGAGGAGCCGGCAAAGGACATGGAAGAGCCGCCGATATCGCCGCTGCCGGAAGCGGAGGATGAAGTGGCTGAAGAACCGCTGGAAGAACCAGCTGAAGAGCTGGCCGGGGAAGAGAAGCCGGAGGAGGATATTCATCCGATACCGCCAGCGCCCGTCTCAGCAGACCCAGCTCATCCCGCACCAGCTGCGGAAACGGGGCCGGTGTATCAGTTCCCTCCGCTCTCGCTTCTTCATGCGGGGACGGATGCGGGACAGGGAGAGGCCGATGCAGGACAGAAGGCGGCACTCATCGAGTCGACGCTTGCCAGCTTTGGAGTCCGGGCGAAGGTCGTTCATTACAGCGTGGGGCCGACGGTGACGCGTTTCGAGCTCAAGCCGGAAATGGGCGTCCGTGTGAGCAAGATCGAAGGACTTTCGAATGAGCTTGCCATGGCGCTTGAGGCGACACATATCCGCATCGAAGCCCCGATCCCCGGAAAATCTGCGGTCGGCATCGAGATCCCGAATACGAAGGCGGCCTCTGTGCCGCTTCATGATGTGCTTGCCAGCGATGCCTTTCAGCATGGCAAGGGCCACATCCTTGTGGCCTTGGGCAAGGACATCACCGGGAAGACGGTCGTGACCGATCTGGCGAAAGCACCGCATCTTCTGATCGCAGGCTCGACCGGCAGCGGCAAGAGCGTGTGCATCAATTCCATCATCACGAGCATCATTTATCATAGCCGCCCGGATGAGGTGAAGCTCATGCTCATCGACCCCAAGGTGGTCGAGCTGTCTGTCTATAATGGCATCCCGCATCTGCGCACGGAAGTCGTGACGGATATGAAGAAGGCGCAGGGCACATTGAATTGGGCTGTCCGTGAAATGGAGGCCCGTTACCAGCTCTTTGCCGGGGCGAAGGTGCGAAATATCGAAGGGTATAATAAGCTGTATCCTGACAAAAAGATGCCCTATATTTTACTGATCGTCGATGAATTTGCCGACCTCATGAACGTCGCGGCCAAAGAAGTCGAAGTCCTGATCCAGCGTCTGACGCAGAAGGCGCGTGCCGCAGGCATTCATCTGATCCTTGCGACACAGAGACCGTCAGCCGATGTCATCACCGGCGTGATCAAATCAAACATTCCGAGCCGTATCGCATTCATGGTCGAGTCGGGCCTCAATTCCCGCATCATTCTGGATGAGGGCGGTGCAGAATCGCTGCTCGGCAAGGGCGATATGCTCTTCAAGCAGGCGGGAGCGCTCAGTACTGTCCGTATCCAGGGGGCATTCATCTCGGACGAAGAGGTCGAGGATGTGGTGAACTATGTCAGGGCGGAATGCATCCGTCAGGAAAGCCATGTCGTCTATGAGCCGATCGATCTTTCTATCCCGGAAAAAACAGAGAAAGAGGACGAAATGGTCGAAGAGCAGGATGATCTCATGCCGGAGGCTTCGGAATGGGTGCTCGATACGAAGCGTGCTTCTGTCTCCGCTCTCCAGCGCCGATTCCGCATCGGGTATACCCGGGCCGGCCGTCTCATGGATACCATGGAGCGACTCGGTATCGTAGGCCCTGCGGAAGGGGCAAAGCCAAGAGACATTCTTATCGATAAGGAGCAGCTTTCTGATATTCTTGCAGGCGGGAAGAAGGAAGAGCCTTCGGACTAGAGAATCGGTCTTCACAAGTATGGCGTTTTCTGAAAAGAGCGCCATACTTGTGACTGCGGATCGGGGACCAGCTGCACGTTTCCTCCGCTTCTCTGATAGAGCCTGTATCGAAATGAGGTGATCCATCTTGAAACGTCTATGCTCCGTCTTACTGTTTCTCCTGCTGGCAGGCGGTGCTTTTTGGGGGATTCTCCGCTATGCGAAGAATCTGGAAGCAGAGCGGCGCCAGGAACAGCATCCTGTGAGCAAAGTCGTCGTGCTGACGGATCTTTCACCGGATGTGCTGGATCCGGTGAAAGACGCTTTTTATAAAGAACAGGGGCTTGCTGTAGAGATCTCCTATGTATCTGGCGCAGATCTATTAAAGAAGACCTCCGCTGAGGAAAAGGCAGCGGATGTGGTGATCACCAGTCAGGATATCCTGATGCGGATGAAAGAGAACAGAGAGCTCGCAGCCTATTCATCCTCGCGTACAGATACGGCGCTGAATCTTTTCAAGGATGAAGAGGCGTATTGGACAGGTCTTTGGGTGGACCCCATCGTATTTGCGGTGAATCCGGATTTTCTTAAGAAGCAGAAGCCATTTTCCTATACGTGGGCAGAGGTCTTCACGAGGGAAGAGGCACAGCTTTCGATGACGGATTTCATCGCCGCCGACATGTCGAAGGATCTCCTAATGTGTCTCATCGAGCACTTCGGACCAGACTATGCGATGGAACTCTTGGGCAAGGCGCAGCAGCATCTTGTACAATATGGGAAGTATCTCTCTACGCCGTCCCGTATGGCGGCTATGGGAAAGTGCGACATCGGGATCTCCGGGCTGAATGAAGTCCTTCGCACGAAGCGGGAGAAAATGCCTGTCATGATCATTTATCCGGAGGATGGCGCTCCCTGGTACCTCTATGGGACAGGGCTTCTGGCAGAAAGTGCACATCCTGAGCGGGGCGAGCGCCTGATAGACTGGCTTCTTGACTCGGCGAAATATAAAAGCATCATGGAAAAGAACGGGAACTACTTCATCTATGTGAATGATGATGCGGCAGAGCCCGATGCGGCCGGCAATGAACTCGTTTTTTGGGAATTAGAAAAAAGATATCTGGATGAAGGCAGAAAAGACCTGCTGAATCTATGGGGAGAAAAAGTACGATTTGGAGGAACAAAGAAGTGACGAAGAAATTAGGATTTATCAGCCTTGGCTGCTCGAAGAACCTGGTCGATACGGAAATGATGGTGGGCATCATGGAGAAGGCCGGCTATGAACTGACCGAAGATCTGGCAGAAGCGCATGTCATCATTATCAATACCTGCACATTCATCGATCCGGCTAAGGAAGAGTCGATCCAGACGATTCTGGAAACGGCGGAATACAAGAAAACAGGTGTCTGTGAACGTCTTGTGGCTGCCGGCTGCCTCTCACAGCAGTACAAGGAAGCGCTTGCGAAGGAGATCCCGGAAGTCGATATTTTCATCGGTACAGACTCCTGGCAGGATATTCTGGATGCCGTGAATGAATCCTATGCCAATGGCGGAGAAAAGGTGTTTAAATTCGGCACCATTCCCTGCGCGAATGAAGAGCTCATCCCGCGTGCCTCGCTGACGCCGAAATATACCGCCTATGTGAAGATCGCTGAAGGCTGCAGCAATGGCTGCACGTTCTGCTACATCCCCTATGTACGCGGGCCGATGAGAAGCCGCCCGATCTCTTCCATCGTTCATGAAGTGAGACGTCTGGCAGCTGAAGGGGTGCGTGAATTCAACCTCATCGCGCAGGATCTTTCCTGCTACGGACGCGACCTCGGGACGAATCTCGCAAGCCTCCTTCGTGAGCTCGTCAAGATCGAGGGTGTGAAGTGGATCCGTCTGCACTATGCTTATCCTAACCAGTTCCCGCTCGAT
>ENA-ORPK01002151-ORPK01002151.1-human-gut-metagenome-genome-assembly--contig:-NODE-2151-length-14109-cov-2.547033_pt1 | contig 14109 bp, 12 predicted proteins | sample MGYA00242139_ERZ509068 | MGnify/ENA primary metagenome ERZ509068 (study PRJEB26280, sample SAMEA2338687) | human gut metagenome | biome: human gut; feature: human-associated habitat; material: faeces... | reverse complement strand
ATGGGTAGCATCATCATCAGAACGGAACACCTTTCCGGGGGAAAGGATCTTAATCGGTGGCTGCTTCTTTTCCATTACATGGATCTGGCCCGCTGAAGTCTGGGTACGCAGCAAAAACTCGGGCGACAGATAAAAGGTATCCTGCATATCTCTTGCAGGATGATCCTTCGGAGTGTTCAGGGCTGTAAAATTATAATAATCCGTTTCGATTTCACTTCCCTCATAAATCTCAAAGCCCATTCCTGCAAAAATATCAATAAGCTGATTTCTGACCAGGGTAACAGGGTGCAGATTTCCGATCTTTACAGGCTGTGCCGGGATAGTAAGGTCGATCTTTTCCCTCTCATATCTGTGCATAAGCTCCAGCTTTTTCATTTTGTCTTCCATATCCGCAAATCTGTCAAAAGCCCAGCTTTTGAGATCATTAACGGATTTTCCATATCCTGCTCTTTCTTCCGGGGCAAGCTTTCCCATTTCCTTCATCAGCTCGCTGATCTTGCTCTTTTTCCCTTCAAGATATAGATTTTTGAATTCATAAAGCTCTTTTGAACTCTTTAGCTGCTTCAGCTCTCCTTCGATCTTTTCCTTTAATGAGGAAAGCTTGTCTGATAATACCTGATCCTGCATCTTTTCTACCTCTCTTCTCTTTGATAAATGAACATAAAAAAACCCTTGTATCTATTATAAATACAAGGGACGAATCTGATCCGCGGTACCACCCAAGTTCCTGCCAATGCGGCAGACACCTCTGACACTTAACGCGTGTGACGTTTAAGCTTACTGCCCGCTGGGGTTCAGCCTAAAAGCTCCGGTGGGAAATTCACTCCATGTCTGAACTTAAAGAAGCTCACAGCCGATGACTTCTTCTCTCTGTAAGAAAACACTTCGCTACTGTACACCTTCACAGCCTTTACCTGCATATATCTGTATCTTAGTCAATCTTACTCCGCTTGTCAACCTTCTTTTTCCCAATAAAGAACTGAAATGCAGGTTTAAAATAGCGGTTGATATAGGCTCCCACCAAAATGATATACATTCCGGCATAAAGCCAGAGCATCAAGATAATGATCGTTGTCAGGCTTCCGTAGGTATTAAATCCATTAAATTCATCGATATATACCGAAAAGCAAAATGTTGTCGCACTCCATCCGATTGCCGCAAGCCCGGCTCCCGGAAGCTGCATCCGAAATCCCTGCTTTGTTCCAGGCACATACGCATACATCAGTGCGATAATGAGCGTCATGATCACCCACACAAAGGGAGTCCTGAAATGCATCAGCAATGCAAAAAAGTAAGAGCTGCCCGGAACGATCCCCTCAATGATCCCGATCAGGGTATTTCCAAATACCATAACCAAAAGAGAAATCACCACTGCCACCAGCGTCAGGATCGTATATAGAGAGGCGATCATGCGGAGCACAAAATAGTTTCTGTTTTCTTCCACGTTATTGATCGCATTCAGTCCCCGCATCAATGCCAGAACGCCCTTTCCGGCTGACCACAGCGTACCGATCGCCGTAACGGAGATCAGTCCCACAGATTTATCATATACATCCGAAATGATACTTACCACCAGAGGATCCATGGTATCCGGCGAAATCTGCGTCAGTGCGCTCATCACATTGCTCTCTGTCAAAGGCGTGTAAGGGATGACCGCACATAAAAGCATCAGTGCCGGGATCAGAGACAGAAAAAGGAAAAACGCAGTGCTTGCTGCAAAAGCGCTTATATTTTTTCTGCTCATATGCTTGTTAAAATCATATCCGATAAATAAGAGTCTTTTAAACATAAAGGCTTCCTCAATCCATCCTTATGGGCGCAGCCTCCCTCTGTTCACAGCTGGGGAAAAAGAAGGAAAGGATTTCCTCGCAGCTTTTCCCCGAAAGGGCCATGGCCTTTGCACCATTTTGTGACATTCCAACGCCATGCCCATAGCCGCCCCGATCATTGTATATCCTATCACATCTTTCCCGGATTTGACAACGTCAATTATCAGATAGGCGCTGGGAAGCAGGGTCGCAGCTTCATACAAAGAACCGTCCGCCCGCCTGACCTGGCAGTTCTGGTTCAGGATATATCTGATATTATATTCTGTCAGGACCTTATAGGTTCCCAGATCGGTTTCCAGCAAAAGCTCCTCCATCACGCCTCCTTCCCCTCTCTTCTGGCATCGGATCTCGTAAATGCTCTTAATCCCGCCCGGCTCCTGCGATACATAGCCCTTCCCGTCATATTCCGGATCTCCTGTTCCTTCATAAAAGAGCACTTTTTCCGGATCGGCAAGGAAACGTTCCTTTAGTCTGTCAGACAACTCCGATACCTCCAGCTTTTCTACCTTTGCCGTCCAGCGGAACCACGGTTCTTCCTTTTCATATGCCATTTCATCTTCCTTCGTAATATACTCCCTGAAATTTTCTTCCTTTTGAAGCTCCCCGGGCGTAAAGCCCTCTTCTGTTTTTGAAGCAATATGGTGCGCCGAAAGGTAGGGCATCTGTGCTTCTTCCTTTCCGCTCCATACGCTTTCATCTGTTCCGTAGCCGCAGGAGGTAGAGTAATAATAAGTAGAAACGGGCTCTTCCTCATAGCACAGATACTTTCCCGCTGTTTCCTTCACTGCCTTTGTGGTATCTGCATTTTCCTGCAGGTTATTGTAGACCTGAAAGCTTACACTGTCATCCACATGAGCGCCGTACTCCGGGTATCCGGGAGCGTATAAATATCTGACGGCATAGGTTCTTGCACAGATAGCCTGGGCCTTCAGCGCCTCTCCCGGATAAGATGCGGGCATTTCACTTGGCACCACGGAGAACAGATAATTTTCAAGCGGCAGTTCATTGATCAGGATCAGCCCCTGCTTTGTTCCGATCACCTCAAGGGTTCCGGCGTAGTAGGGTTCTCCGCTTGCTCTTTGCAGGGAGGAAAGACAGATTCTTGCGGTATTGGTATCTCCCGACAGCTTTACCCGCCCTTCCTTCAGGCAGGAGCTATCCTTTCCAATCTCAAAAGGCTTTAACGGTTCCAGGATCTCCTGCGTTATTTCATCCCCCACGCCATATTCCAAAAGAAGCGGCCTGTCGCTGCAAAAGGTAAGGCTGTCATGATAGAGCCTTCCTGTCTTTTCATTCTTAATGGCAACTCTTATGGTACTAAGCTCCTCTTCCCTGGCTATAAAAAAGGCGCATATCTTTCCATGATCCAGCACAAAATCTGTAAAGTCATAGCCTAAAAGCAGCTCTGACCTTTCTGCATTCTGCAAAGCTCCATACAAACGGTAGCCCTGACAGCGGCTGTCTATGGGAAAGCTTCCTTTTCCCTCTATTTCCAGCTTATCCTCCTCTATTCCAACCAGCTTTCCGCTGATCAGTTCTTCCTTCGTCCGGATCTCCCTTATCTGTCCCCCGCCAAAGACCAGATCCGCCGCCTTCTCCTTGCCTACAGCTTTTTGTTCCCCTGCACTGCAGATCTCATAGCCCTTATAAAAATAACGCAGTCCACCTGTTCCGCTTTCCAGGATCAAAGCATTATAGACCGCTGCCTCCTGATCCTGTACTTCGGTCACTGCCAGAAGCCTGTTTTCATACAGATACCCGGACACTACCGTATATTCCAGCTTAAAGGCCTCCTCTGCCACAGGAACCAGTTCTTTCCCATCTGCCGTCAGCAGGATCTTCTTTTCTCCCTTCTCCAAAAGGCTTTCACCGCTGCAAAGCAGTTCTATGGTTTCCTCACTGATCACCTTCTCCAGTCCGTAATACTGCAAAAGCTTTTGATAGCACTGATACCAGTCTTTCTTTATGATCTGAAAGTCGCTTCGATATTTCTTTTCATAAAACGGCACCTCTTCCGCATGATCCGCATCCACCAAAAGAGAAAGCAGCTCCTTGTATGTAGTGTAGCTTACATATTCTTCCCTGTGGTTTTCCCAAAACGATTCCAGCTTCTCCTTTTCAGGCCCCCTCGCTCCGGCCGCTTCCAGTTCCCTGCAAAGAACCCTGACTTCCTTCGCAGTGATCCGCTCCCCTTTTGGCTGTTTCTTTTTCCATGCAGCTTCTTCCCTGCAGAGCAATACCAGAAACAGCACTGCAAAAAAGAAAATAAAAAATGCCTTTATGGTCAATCGTCCTGTTTTTTTCCTCATGCGCTTCCTTTCCCGCTCTGCCGCCTGTAATATCCATTTACGAAAAGAAAAAGCAACCAGATCTGGTTGCTTTTTCTTCTGTCCCCCAAAATGCCGGTTCCTGTCTTTTGACTCCTAGCTATGCTAGGTGGGTCACCGCAGCCAGCACTTTTGTCTTCCCCTCCAATCCCTCCAAAGAGGTGGGGGCTTGACAGCCGCCTGGCGATATAGGAATCCCGTTTAAAGTACCTGTAGGTTCAAAACAACAGGAATTATCGCACATCTCAGGTTACTTTCATTATATCCAAATCCGTCTGAAAATACAACCATAAAAGAAAGAGAGCAGCCGTTATAATTTTTAAATTTTTGTAAACTTCTATTTTTTTCTTGTTTGAATGGTTTTCACATGGTATCATTTAACTATTAATTTTATTTTCTGATAAGTTTTCTGCTTATTTCGAAATTGACTGCCAACAGCGTTCCGGTTCTGCCGACGCTTCACAGGATTTTCAGCTCAGACTTTTCAATCACTTTCAAACCATAATCAATCAGCAGAAAGGAGCTTTCTATGGATAATCATATCAATATTTTCTCCGAGATCACACCGGATATCATTCGTCTTGCCAAAATGAGCGAAACCGCTGACCAGATCGATCCTGAACTTTTTACCAAGTATGAGGTAAAACGGGGTCTCAGGGATCTGAACGGAAAAGGTGTTCTTGCAGGACTGACCAAGATTTCAGATGTCCGTGCAACCGAAGTCATTGACGGGGTGGCGCATCCGGCTCATGGTCAGCTTTTTTACCGTGGATACAACGTGAAGGATCTGGTTGATGGTTTTACATCTGATAACCGTTTTGGCTTTGAAGAGGTTACATATCTTCTGCTTTTTGACAAACTGCCTGACGAAAAGGAGCTTGCAGACTTCAGGACCCTGCTTGCGAACTACCGCACTCTCCCTACAAGCTTTGTACGGGACATTATTATGAAAGCTCCAAGCAGCGATATGATGAATACGCTTGCCAGAAGCGTGCTGACCCTGTATTCCTATGATGACAGGGCAGATGATGTTTCTCTGCCCAATGTGCTCCGTCAGTGCCTGCAGCTGATCAGCCTGTTCCCACTTTTGTCTATTTACGGATACCAGGCATACTGTCACTATCATGATGGCAAAAGCCTGTTTATCCACAGACCTGACCCCAATCTTTCCGCTGCGGAGAACATTCTTCACCTGCTTCGTCCTGACAGCTCCTATACGCCCCTGGAGGCAAAGCTTTTAGACATTGCACTTGTTCTGCATATGGAGCATGGCGGCGGAAATAATTCCACCTTTACCACCCATGTTGTCACATCCTCCCTGACAGATACCTATTCTGCCATTGCAGCAGCCATCGGCTCCCTGAAAGGTCCACGCCACGGCGGCGCCAACATTAAGGTTGTTAAGATGTTTGAGGATATGAAGGAACAGGTAAAAGATTGGGCCGACGAGGAAGAGGTTGGCAATTACTTGAAGAAGCTCCTTCACAAGGACGCCTTCGATCATGCCGGCCTTATCTACGGCGTAGGCCATGCGATCTATTCTAAATCCGACCCCCGTGCCGTGATCTTTAAATCCTTCGTAGAAAAGCTTTCTGTGGAAAAAGGCCTGCACAAGGAATTTGCCCTCTACTCTCTGGTAGAACGCCTGGCTCCTGAAATCATTGCAGCCGAGCGTCAGATGTACAAGGGCGTCAGCATCAATGTAGACTTTTATTCCGGCTTTGTTTATCACATGCTGGATCTGCCAATGGAGCTATATACTCCGATCTTTGCCATTGCCCGTATTTCCGGTTGGAGCGCTCACAGAATGGAAGAGCTTGCCAATAACGGAAAGATCATAAGACCTGCTTATAGACCCATTGGGGAAGACCAGATTTACATCCCCATGAAAGATCGTCCTTAAAGCAGAAATCACACAAAAAACTCCTGCTCTTTCCAATGAAAGAAACAGGAGTTTTTTGATTTTCACTATGCATCCTTGCTCTTTACGCTCTGCATTTCATAGACAAGCTTTAACTCATGCCCTTTTGCGAGAGTGTCAAATTTCTTTTGGATCCTGCCCGCAACCATATTTCCATTTTCAGGCGATGCATTCATTAAAATAGCAACATACTGCGTATTTCCGCATCGGGTTGCCACATCCCCTCTTCTGAGGGAACCGGATACCGCATGATCCAATAATTCCATTGCCTCTTTGCCCGCCTCTTCCGTTCCGATCAGGTCACCCTGGATCGTAAAGAGGACAAGCTGTACATCCTGGCTTTTTCTCTCCATACATCTGGCAACAAAATGATAGATCCTCTTAAATCCATCATACTCCACCCGGTAAGCGCCGCTCTGCCTGCTTTTCTCTTCTATCAGTCTTTGAAGCTGCAGCAAATTGATCAGGCTGTTCTCTTCCTCTGTCTCCTTGGCTCCTGCCTTGTCGCTGCTGTAAAAGTAATAGCCTCTTTTCCCATTTTGTTTTACATGATAAAGGGCCTTATCCGCCGCCCCGTACAGTTCGTCAAAGTTTTTGCCATCATTGGGCTTTTCTGCAATTCCTACTGATACGGAAAGCTTAAAATCACAGGCATCCGAAATCAGATCATTCACTTCAAATTCAATTCCTGCAATCAGTCTTCTTGCAATGCTTTTGATCTTGTCCTGATCATATTCTCCCGGAAGGTATACCGCAAACTCATCCCCTCCCAGCCTGCATACGCAGTCAGAATCCGTGATCTCTTCCTTCATCACTCTGGCAAATTTCACAAGAACCTGATCTCCTACCATATGGCCAAAGCTGTCATTCACCTTCTTAAAATTGTCCAGATCAAGGAGCAGGAAATATCCTCTGTCCTCTTCGCCTGCCTGTTCCAGAATTCCTTCCAGATACCTTCTGTTCAGCAGATCCGTCAGGGAATCCTTTTGTGCAATGCTTTGAAGCTCCTTCTTCTGATCGGTGATCTGTAAAATATTATCGATGCGGCTTTTCATTACTTCCGGCTCAAAGGGCTTTCGCAAAAAATCCATTGCTCCCATTTTCAGCCCCTTTACTTCGCTTTCCTGATCAAGCTCTGCCGTCAGAAAAACAACAGGAATCTCACTGGTATCAGGATTTTCCTTTAGTTTTTCCATCACCTGATAGCCGTTCATTTCAGGCATATTAATGTCAAGCAGGATCAGATCCGGTGTCATTCCCTTTAAAAGAAGCAGCGCTTCCTTCCCTGACCTTGCCATTGTAATATCATAGGATGATTTTAATACCTCTGCAGCACAAATGAGATTTGTAGCAACATCATCTACCATCAAAATACGTTTCATCGGCCCTGCAGCTCCTTTCTTTGTTTACCGCTTTCTTTTAAATGCCAAGGAAATCCATTACGGTCTGCTTCATCTGATCCTTTTCACAGATATGGTCATGCAGAACCGGCGCCTTTCTGATTTCCTCGATCGCTCTGGGAACCTTCACACCTGACAGCGCCTGTAATCTGTCCACCAGCTCGAAATCTCCCGTACTCTCATCATATGCAGGGTCGATGGCACTGATTACACTTCTTGTAAACTTATACGGGCTTGCAGTAGAGGCAATGACTGTTTTTGCCATGTCCTTTGTCTGCTCCTTATATTTGCCGTATACACTGGCGGCAACCGCCGTATGGGTGTCGATCACATACCCTGTATCCTCATAAAGATCGTGGATCGTCTTAGCTGTTTCCTGTTCTGTTGCATATCCTCCATAAAAGTCGGAAAGCTTTTCCTTCATTTCCTTTGTGATCTCATAAACGCCGCCGGAGGACAAAGCTGCCATCAGCTCTGACGTCTGCATCATTGCCTGCAATGTAATAGATCAGTCTTTCCAGATTACTGGAGATCAGAATATCCATAGAGGGGGATGATGTGAGCACAAACTTCCGGTTCCTGTCATAGATTCCTGTTCTGAAAAAGTCAAATAACACTTTATTTTCATTGGATGCGCAGATCAGCTTTTCAATGGGAAGGCCCATGTTCTTTGCATAGAAGGCTGCAAGGATATTACCGAAGTTTCCGGTAGGCACAACCACATTGATCTTCTCTCCCTCTGTAATCTTTTCTTCTGCCAGAAGCTTTGCATAAGCATACACATAATATGCTACCTGCGGGATCAGTCTGCCGATATTGATAGAGTTGGCAGAGGAAAACTGAAATCCCTTTTCCTGCATATAAGCCTCTAACTCCTTGTCCCCAAAAATCTTCTTAACGCCGGTCTGGGCATCATCAAAGTTTCCATGGATCCCAACTACATATGTATTTTCTCCCTTTTGGGTTACCATCTGCTTTTCCTGGATGGGACTTACACCGTTTTTGGGATAAAAGACAACGATCCTTGTCCCCTTTACATCCGCAAAGCCGGCAAGCGCTGCCTTTCCGGTGTCTCCTGATGTAGCGGTAAGGATCACGATCTCATTATGAACCTTGTTCTTTCTGGCCGCTGTGATCAGTAAATGGGGCAAAATAGAAAGCGCCATATCCTTAAATGCAATGGTTGCGCCGTGAAAAAGCTCCAGATAATATGCCCCCTGTGCTTCCACAAGCGGTGCGATCTCCGGCGTATCAAATTTCTCATCATATGCACTTTCAATGCAGTGCTGCAGTTCTTCCTCTGTGAAATCGGTGAAGAAAAGCTTCATCACCTCATAAGCCACCTGCTGATAGCTCATCTTTGCCAGTTCCTTTAAGGATTTATCTAATGCAGGAATACGCTCCGGAACAAACAGGCCTCCATCCTCAGAAAGTCCCTTCAAGATCGCTACAGATGCGGGAACTCTGGTTTCTTTGTTTCTGGTGCTGTTATACATTATCTCCATTATTCTGCTCCTTTTCGCTAAATGTTCTTTATATTTTAGCATAGAAGCAACGATTTTACAACGAAAAGACTTAGTTTGTGTAGAATTCATGACCGCCGTGTTCATACAGAAAGGTAAGGGATCTGTCAAACCATTTCATCTTTTCCGGATCCGCATATTTCCTGGCCGCAAAGTATAACGCTCCCCCGGAAACATCTTCTCCGAGCAGAACCTTTTCCACCGCGTCTACCGTATCCTGGGTGGCCACTGCCCGGTAATAGCTTCCCGTCGCCACCGGCGAGAACTGATAACAGCCATTTTCCTTCTGGGTTACCACCTCGGATATAGTGTCCGGAAATTTTTCATTTTTTACCCGGTTCAGCACCACTCCCGCCACCATCATTTTCCCGGTCTCATCCTCGTTTCCCGCCTCAGCCTGTACAATTTTCAGCAGCGCTTCATAATCCGCCTGGGATAATTCCACAACGTAATGCTTTTCCATCACGGAATAGGGCACCACCCGCTGTCCCGACGAGGCTCTCTTAAGCAGTCCGAAAATGCGGTCCGTTTTGGTCCTTCCCTCCTCCTTTTCTGCCTCGTCCCAAATCCGAAAGGCAGGTGTTGCAGCAATCCGTGTCAGCTGTACCCCTTTGGCACAGACAAATGCCGATATCAGCAGCATGTGACACAGAAAAAGCTGTATGATCATTTTTTTATACATGCTATTTTTCATCCTTCCAAACCTCATATTCCTGTCACACTTATGTAACAGTTCTTTAATATTTTATACAGGAACTGTCAGAAATATTTCTAAAATTTTCAAAATGACTCTTTCGGACAAAAAAATAAGCAGCATTTCCTATTTTGTGATAAACTGTTTTTAACAACATTTTTATGAGGATTTTATGAGTCAGAGCTACCCCGGCGTTTATCAGGCGCAAAAAAAAGATGGCAGCACCTATTATCGTGCCTCCATCACCTATAAACAAAAGCATATCAGTCTTGGCAGTTATTCCTCTGCCTCCATGGCCTGTGCCGCCTATCTGGAGGCTTCTTCTCTGCTGTCCTCAGGGGAGCTTTGCCTTTCCGACTATTCAAAGTTCCGGCTTTTGTCCTTTGAAAAGTGGGTTTGTCTCTTAAACTTCCGTAACAATGACATTTATTTTTCGACTCCCATCTATATGAGAAAAAACTACTTTGAATATTACCTCTCTCCCTCCTATATCTTAAAATTTGACGTAGACGATCTTTTCTATTATTCCTCTCACAAAATCATGCGCAGGGGACGCCACTTCTTTGTGGCGGATTATGGGATGCAGGTCAATATTGCAAGCCGCTACGGCATTAAGAACTATGCCGTCAAAGGCCGGGATTATCTGTTTGTTAACGGCGACGACATGGATTTTCGTTACGAAAACATTAAGATCCTGAATTCCTTTCACGGGGTAACAAAAAAAGAGACCGCAAAGGGTCTCCGCTATGTTGCCAAAATCCATATCAACGGGAATTATACCATAGGCTCTTATCCTACCGACATTGAAGCCGCCATTGCCTATAACAAGGCGATTGACCTTCTCAAAAAAAGCGGCGTGACCAAAAGGTTTCTTCCCAATTATCTTGAAAATCTTTCCCCTATGGCCTACGCCGACATTTATGCAAAGGTTCCTGTTTCGGACAAGATCCTTCATTATTTGCGGGAGTAATCTACAAAGCTGATACTGTAAGCCGCTTTCTTTTCCACTCCGTCTATCTCCTGCGAGCCTGCATACCTCCAAAGCCGGAACCGATAAGGATAATCCGGTACTGCTGATTGGTCGGAAAGCCACACATCATAGTCCTCTAAGAGCTTATCGCCATATATTTCTCCTAAAAGGAAATTCCGATCTCCATACAGGAGGGTTCTGTAGCCTTCATACTCTATCTCCGACAAAAACGCTTCTGCAATCTGAGATTTCTCATCTGCTGTCAGGCTGTCAATTCTGGACTTATCGTTTGCAGCATATTTCATCTCAAACGCCACCGGATATGTAATATGATAAGGGATCAGATTGGTGATTACATATTCCGCTTCCTCTACCGCTTCCTCCACATCAATCGCCTGGGAAGAAAATACCCCCCCCCCCATCAGATCTGCCTCCTGGGCTGCCGTAATGTTTCCTACAAAGCTCTCATCTAAGGATAACCTTCCGGTTTCATAGCCTCTGCTTCCCAAATGCAGCATGACAAAATCAACACCGTCCTCTTTCAGCCTTTTAAAATCCACCTGGCCGCTTTCCTCTGACAATTCTACTCCAAGGAAAGATTCCTTTTCTCCTTCTATGTCATACTCCATTTTCCCGTTTACAATCCGTAAATTGGTAAAATCATAGTCATTTTGCGGAAGATCTTCGTTTATTTCCACCCATTTTGTCTCTCCGTCATGAAGCGTGACCTGAATGTGCCTTCCATCTGCTTCCATTTCCTCATCCGTCGGCTCATGGGACGCTGTAGGCGACGGGCTTTCTGTCGGCTCCGGTTCTTCTACCACCACACTGCCATCCTGATACATATTCCAGAAATCAAGGTCCTCCGCCCGCAGCTTGTGGTTTCGGTACAGACTTTCTATATCCCCATTTTCTTCCCCTTCCGCCTGCTGCAAGTCTTCCTCGGGCGTAGGGGACGGTGACGCCACCGCATAGGCTCTGTTTTGGGAGCCTGAATTTCTCTGACTATTGCTAAAAAATACAACGGCAAGGATCAGCAGGATCACAGCCGATACACCTACGATCGTGTAGATCACAGGCATTCCCATGCCTCTTTCCTCCTCATGTCCATCTGACAAACGCATAACTCCTCTTTTCCCCGGCTCTTTTCAAACCGGCTCAAAAAATATATAATTACTATACATGAAACCATTATCCTTTACAACCGGAAATGACAGAAACATGCCTGTGAAAAATTACCCAGAAACGAGGATCCTGATATGAAATTTTCCAAAAAGCTTACGCTTTTTCTTTTTGTCCTGTTGCCTGCCCTGCTTCTTGAAGGCTGCTCCCTGCAAAAAGATCCGGTCTCTGCCACCGGCTTTTATTTTGATACCGTGATCCAGATCACCTTATATGACGAAAAGGACAAGCCTCTCCTGGAGGACTGTCTCTCCATGGCAGAGCATTACGAAAAGCTTTTGAGCGCCACAATAGAGGGAAGCGATATCTGGAACCTGAACCATGCAAATGGCTCTTATGTTACCGTTTCCGACGACACCCTTTTTCTTCTGCAGAAAGCCCTTTCCTACGCCGAATTGTCGGAGGGCGCCGTAGATCCTACTATCGGCACTCTGTCCGGTCTCTGGAATTTCGGTTCTGATAACGAAAAGCTTGTGCCCTCTGATCCCCAGATCAAAGCTGCGCTTTCCCATGTAGATTATCATGCTTTGCACATCCGCGGAAAAGAGGTTTGTCTTACGGACCCTCTTGCCCAGGTGGATCTTGGCTTTATCGCCAAAGGCTTCATTGCAGATCAGATGCGCGATTATCTGACTGTAAAGGGCGTCACAAGCGGTCTCATCAACTTAGGCGGAAATGTTGTTGTGATAGGCTCCAAGCCGGATGGCAGCGACTATAAGATCGGCATCCAGAAGCCCTTTGCCGATGCCGGGACTCCCGCTCTTACCCTTTCTCTCTCAGACACCAGCGTGGTTTCTTCCGGCAATTATGAACGTTACTTTGAAATAGACGGACAGCTTTATCATCATATTCTCTCTACCCAAACCGGGTATCCTGCGGATACCGGCCTCTCCCAGGTCAGCATTCTGTGTAAAAGCTCCTGTGACGCCGACGCCCTTTCCACTCTCTGTTTTGTGCTCGGATACGAAAAAGCCGCTTTGCTTTTAAAGGACATGCCGGAGATAAAGGCTGTCTTTCTTACGCAAAGCGGCGAGCTTCTCTATGTCAATTTCGATTAGATCAGAGTCTTTCCGGATAAAACATTCTGGTAATCCTCCAGGTTCCTTGCAAGAAGGGCCGGTGTATCCAGTCCGTAAGGACATTTCGCCTTACACCGGTTGCAGTGCAGGCAGTTTTTGATCTTTTCCATCTTCTCCTGGGTTTCTTTTGTCAAGTGTCCGGCCGTAGGGGAACGGCGAAGCAGCAGAGACATTCTGGCACAATTATTGATCTCTATTCCTGCGGGACAGGGCATACAATATCCACATCCCCTGCAGAATTCTCCTGCCAGCTCCCTGCGGTCTTTTTCAATCACCGCTGCAAGTTCCTTAGTCATAACAGGCGGATTTTTGATATAGGAAAGAAATTCATCCAGCTCGCTCTGTCTTTGGATCCCCCAGATAGGAAGCACATTTTCAAAACCGGCGGCATGCGCATAAGCCGCTGCAGAATTGGTGATCAGTCCACCGGACAACGCCTTCATGGCAATAAAGCCCATATCTGCCTTTTTGCACTTTTCCACAAGCTCCAGATCCTTCTCGCTGCAGAGATAGCAGAACGGGAACTGTAATGTCGCATAGAGACCGGAGTCCACAGCCTCGTTCGCAACCGCGAGACGATGGTTCGTGATGCTGATGAACCGCAACACCGTAACGCGGCCGCCGGAGGCGGAGCTGCTGTACATGGTGGGCCGGAACGCCGACGATGTGGAATTCGACCACGGAGGCTGGGATTTTAGCGACGTGGAGCAGTACGCCCACGGGGTGTACACGGAGATCTTCGACGAGAATGGGCAGCGACTGTTCGGCACGGCGCCGGCGGAGGTATCGGACGGCGCGCCGAAGGAGAAAAACGCGCTGCACACCGTCGTCGGCAGCAGCGGCGGGACGTATCTGGTGTACGACTGCTGGCTGGAGATCGGCGGCAGCGGCCTGTGGGTACGGGGCACCATCGACAGCGCGGCACGGGGCAGCGTGATGGAGGTCATCGTGCCGCTGGCGTGGTCGGTGCTGCCGGCGCTGGTGGTGCTGAGCGTGGGCGGCGGCTGGCTCATCTCCAGCAGCTCCTTCAAGCCTATGGAGAAGGTCATCGCGGCGGCGGAGAGCATCTCCGGCGGCGACGACCTGTCGAAGCGCATCGGTCTGCCGCGGGGGAAAAAGAGGGGACGACAAAAGCTCTGTGATACGGTATAATATTTATACCGGAGAGTCGGGTTTATACCGGG
>ENA-ORPK01002147-ORPK01002147.1-human-gut-metagenome-genome-assembly--contig:-NODE-2147-length-14131-cov-4.169793_pt1 | contig 14131 bp, 10 predicted proteins | sample MGYA00242139_ERZ509068 | MGnify/ENA primary metagenome ERZ509068 (study PRJEB26280, sample SAMEA2338687) | human gut metagenome | biome: human gut; feature: human-associated habitat; material: faeces... | reverse complement strand
CGGTCTTTTCACGTTTCACTTCTCCCTTTTCACGTAAATGCACAGCGTTTACTCTTGCTGAAGTTCTCATAACTCTTGGAATTATCGGGATTGTTTCTGCTTTAACTATGCCTAGTTTAGTTAATAATTTTAGAGCAAAACAACTTGAAAATCAGTTTAAAAAAGTAGATTCAAACTTGCAACAAGCTATTCAAAAAACTGTTACGGAAATGGGGTATGATAAAATTACTGATTTTAATAGTGGTGGTAGTGATTACTTTGTAACTGATACACACAAATATATTTCAGAATTTACAGAAATTTTTCTAAAACAATTTCCAGAAGTAAAAGAATATAATTGTATGTTGTATTATTATAAAAATTTGCCTTGTAAAACTTTAACGGGAGGAAATGAACAAAATTTTACTGCGTGTTGTTCTCCGTATGAAAAAACATATATACTTCCAAATGGCTTTTTATTTCAAGAGCCAAGTGCTTTTGCTGGTGAAATATCTATCTATTTTGATATAAATGGTCCATACAAAGGGCCAAATAGAACCGGTCATGATAGGTTTACATATTCGTCCAAAGCTTATAATAATACAGCAGATACAGGTTTATACAATATGTGTAATCCCAATATTCAGAATTCATGGCAACAATCCGGTTGTTACAGGTATGCAACCAGAAATATAAACCCGCTTGATAGTTCAAAGCCTTATTGGGATATTTTGTTCAAAGATGCAAAATATTGGAAAAATAGTTCAAACTAAATATCAAATAATTTATGCAATCTTGTAACTATATCTTCTTCGTCAAGATCTTGTGTTATTTTGTTCAAATCTATTGCCATTTGATAATAATTAGCAGAATCATTGATAAATCCCATTGCTTGAGATGCTCTACCGGCATTGAAATATGCAAGTGTGTAGTTTGGATTTAATTCGATTGCTGTTTCAAAGTATTCAAGCGCTTCTTCAGCATCACCCAAACCATCAAGATATAAAATTCCTAGATTGTTTTGTGCATATTCGTTTTCTGGGTTTAAATCAATTGCTTTGTGGAAAGAAACAAGCGCTTCTTCTAAATAATCTTTTTCCCACAATGCAATTCCTGCTTTTGAATATGCTCTGTAATCCTCAGGATTAATCATAATTGCGTCGCAATATGCTCTGATTGCGTTATCCAAATCATAATTTGCCATATGCACATCCCCAAGTGATAAATACAGACTGTAATTATTTGGATCTAAAATTATACCAGCTTGGTACGTTGAAACTGCAGCTTCAATATTTCCTTTTATTTGTGCATAAATTGTACCTAATGCTTCACAAACAATTGAAGTCCATTCTTTATCAGGATTGATTGAAATTGCTTTTTGGTAATGTTCAATTGCTTCATCATACAATTGTGCTTTTGAATAAGCATAAGCCAAAGAATTGTTGTAGAATGGATTTTCGTTGTCTCTTTCTAGGGCAAGCTTGAATGCACTAATAGAGTTGATTTTATCTTCTTTTTTTAGATAAAGATGCCCTAGTTCGTAATAAATTTGAGGAGTATCAATATCAAATTCTAAAAGCCTTTCGTAGCAATCAATTGTCTCATCTGTATTCTCCGGAAAATATGTTTGCAATACTGTTGCAAGCTTAACTAAAACTTCTCTGTTAAGAGGATTTGCTTCTAAAACTTTTTTATAGCAATCTACGCATAATTCTGTTTCTTTATTTTTAAGCGCCAAATCCCCCATTCTGTCATAAAAAATTTCACCATGATTAGTAGATGTGATAGCTTGTTTATAAATGTTTTCTGCGGTTGGATAAAGCTTGAATTTTTCTAAGAATTTTCCAACTGTGTTATATGTAAATACAGAAAAATCATCTGACATGTTCTTATAGAACATTTTCATGGAAGGTCTATCCCAAGCTAGCATTAAACTTCCTGATAAGAAGTAATATAAGAAGCTTATATAATCTCCGACATTCCCGTTTTTAGAATTTATTTTCTGCAAAATAGACTGAGATAGAATTAGTCTAGGACGTGCCGAATTTAGAGTGTCCATTTTAATAGCGGATTTGAATTCTTTTTCTGCCGATTTGAAATCATTTGCCATTTTCATGAAAAATCCGGTATATAAGTGCGCATTGATGTTCTTTGGGGCTAGAGAAATAGCGGTTTTACATTGTTCAATTGCAGTATCTAGACTAATTTGTCCTTGTTCCCACATTAAAGTTGCAAGGCGATAGTATGCTTCCGGCATAGTCGGATCATATTTTACTGCATCTATGTAATATTCTATTGCATCCTGTAAGTCAGTATTTTGCTGGCGAATAAGATATTTTTCGTGTGCTATTCTGGCTTTTTCAAGTGATTCTTTAGCTTTATCTGAGTTTGCCGTTTTTATCGGCTGTAATAACATTTGTTCTGACATCAATGAGCTCCAATAAGATGTGTGTCTATTTTATATTTCTTCTAACGATATAAATAATTCTAATCTTTAGTAAAAAGAAATAATATCATCCATGTGGAGGAGAAAATGTTTTTTTGTATTATAATTGTCTTGTAAAGATTAGGAATGTGGAATTATGAATTATCTCAATAATAAATACGATATAATTGTAGTAGGTGCTGGGCATGCAGGCTGTGAAGCAGCTATTGCGTGTGCTAAACTCGGTGCAAAAGTTTTACTTGCAACATTAAATGTTGAACATATTGCTCTTATGCCTTGTAATCCTGCTGTTGGAGGTCCTGCGAAATCAACTCTTGTAAGAGAGATAGATGCTCTTGGTGGAGTTATGGGAGAAGTTGCTGATGCAACTTATATTCAGATGAAGATGTTAAATTCGTCTAAGGGACCTGCTGTTAGAGCATTACGTGCGCAATCAGACAAGCGTCAATATATGGACTATATGCGCAATATTATTGAGAATAACGAAAATATTTATGTAAGACAGGCTTGTATTACCGATTTGTTGGTTGAAAATGGTAGAATTATAGGTGCTGTTGATGAATTTGGAATTGAATATTCTGCTGGTGCTGTTGTTTTGACAACCGGAACTTCTTTAAACGGTAGAATTTTTGTTGGCTTACGGTCATATAGTGCCGGTAGGCTTGGCGAAAAAGCAGCTTATGGCTTGTCAGAATCATTAATCAAGCATGGAATTAACATCAAAAAATTGAAAACTGGCACTCCGCCTCGTGTAGATAAACGAACTATTGATTATTCAAAGATGGACTTGCAGCCAGGGGATGAAACTCTTCACTTTTATTCTTTTAGACCGAATAGGCCTGTTCGTCCGCAATATCCTTGCTATTTGACAAGAACTAATGAAGAAACTCATAAGATTATTCGTGAAAATTTGGATAAATCTCCAATGTTTCAAGGACTAATTCACGGTGTTGGTCCTCGCTATTGCCCGTCTATTGAGGATAAAGTTGTTAGATTTAGTGAAAATCCTTCACACCACATATTTATTGAACCGGAAGGATTGGGAACTTATGAAGTTTATATTCAAGGATTTTCAAGTAGCTTGCCTGCTGATGTTCAGGTTAAGATGCTTAGAACTCTTCCCGGACTTGAGCAGGCACATGTTATAAAACCTGCTTATGCTGTTGAATATGATTATGTTCCGGCTGTTCAAACTACTCATTCTTTGATGTCTAAAAAAATCAAAGGCTTGTTTTTTGGCGGTCAAATTAATGGTACAAGTGGGTATGAGGAAGCTGCCGCACAAGGTTTAATCGCAGGTATTAATGCATATAACTATTTGAACAATTCTGAATTACTAGAACTTTCTAGAAGTTCTTCGTATATTGGAACTTTGATTGACGATTTGGTTACAAAAGATATTCAAGATCCTTACAGAATGCTAACTTCTCGATCAGAATATCGTTTGTTGTTAAGACAAGATAACGCCGATGCAAGACTTACTCCAATCGGGAAAAAGATTGGCTTGATTGATGATGCTCAATATAAAGTCTTTACCGACAAACAGGAAGCAATTGAACGTGAAATGTTGAGAATTAAGGATGCTAAAATATCTGCAACAGATGAAGTTAATTCGGTTCTTGCAAAAGTTGGTCAAAATATAGATAGAGGTATTAAAATTGCAGAACTGTTAAAACGCCCTGACATTGATTACAACATCATAAAAGAAATTGATGCTGAAACTAGAGAATTGAATGTTCCGTTTGATGTTGCAGAGCAAGTCGAAATTTTAACAAAATATGATGGATATTTGAAACGTCAAGAACAACAGGTTAAAGAAGCTGGGAAATTAGATAAATTCAAAATTCCTGACGATATTGATTATTCAAACATTGAACATATTTCATCCGAAACAAAAGACAAATTGTCGAAAATCAGACCGAAAACATTGGCACAAGCCTCTCGTATCGGTGGAGTTAAACCTGCTGATATTTCAATATTGATGGTAATGCTTGAAAGACATCAAGTTGCAAGATTATAGGATTTAAATGTCGGCTTAGAAAAGACGATTGGCTTGTTAGTTATTAGAACTGCTATTTAGCGCTTTTTGCCAAGCTACTTGTCGTTTGTTTTTGATACGAACCTGAGCAATACGATTTTTTAATAACTCATTTAGAATATTCAAGCTTTCTTTCATTTTAAGTTTGATTCTTATGTTGTTTAAAATTGCTTTTCTATTTTGAAAAGGTTTTTTTAGCAGATAAGCGAGGTCTTGTTTATGAGTGCTGATTTCGGATTTTAACACATTCCTCATAGATTGAAATTCGTCAATAGCAAGTTCATCTGGTATTTCTTTGGTTAATTTTCTAGCTTGTTGGATTATTTCACTCTTTTTTTGACGTTTGTTAAAGTTGAATAAAAGTTTTTCAAATTCCATATATAACACCTTTCCTTTTGATTTTATATTCTTCTGCCACGCAGAATGTCAACAATAAAAGGTGTAACAAAAGAGCTATATTCTCCTTTAAGTCTAAATTTGGCAATTTTAGGGTTGAACAAAAAATCGAATAAATGTTTTGCTTGGTGGTAAGCGGTGTATTTGTTTGTTATTTGGTTTTTACCATTTGTTGGTAGTGTCATTTCGTAATTTGGAATGCTGGTTTTTACTTCCGGAGTATATTTGTCATATTGTAGAACTCTACGAATAGTGCCGTCAAAATTTTCAGGAGCTTTGGTAATATAAAAAAGTATTTTGTCTGGTGCTAAAATTTTTTCAATTTCGTTAGTAAATTTGAGCATATTCAGATGTTTCCCGTTTGTACTTGGCTCAAGTACTTCAATAAGTTCTTTGTTAAGCAGTTCTGCTTGTTTAAATCTTTGTCTTTCTGTTCCTCTAATTCTTTCCAGTGGTAATTTTGCGCTTGGCAATAATGTATTTGTAACTTTAACCATATTTTAGCCTCGTTAAATTTACTTAAGGTGTATATTTTCATTTGTTATAAATGCAGTAAAAGAAAATTTTTGCTATTAATCTTTACAAATTTGATATGCTAACCTTGTTGTACCATCGTCTTTTTGAATAATTTTGAAGTATGCAAATTCAGCCTTTTGACAGTTTTTGCTATAAATGTTAATATACATAAATTTAAATAAAAATCCCTAAAAAATTCCCAGAGATGGATTCGAACCACCGTTGAAAGATCCAGAGTCTTTAGTCCTGCCGCTAGACGATCTGGGAATAACAACAGAATCATTCTATTGCAAAAAATAAAATATTGCAACGGGGAATTGAAATATTTAATCTAAATATTTAGAGAGGTAGAGATATAATGAAGTCGCACCCATTATTCGGTTCTGTAATTTTAGAAATAAATCTAAGCCAAGGATGCTTGATTTATCAACATTCTCTTTGGTAAATGTAACAAAAATAATATTAGTTTTTAGTTAGACGCAATTTTTTACAACAAATTTACTTTATAAAATAGTAGGGAAATATTTATGAAACAAGATTTAATTGTAAATTCATTTGCATCATCAATAAAATACGTTGACAAAGTATTGACGCAAAATGCTAAAAAATCTAAAATTGTAGCAACTAAAGTTTTTCCGGAATCCAAAGATGTAGCTGTTTTTACAAAAAGAATTGCTAAAGAAATTCCAAAACCGGATTTGTATTATTTTAAAACAAATGACGGGTTTTATTTAGATTGCGGGAAAAAAGTTAAGCCATATTATTATATCTCAAAACTTTGGTCTATGGGAAAAGGCTCTGGGACAAGGGGAATTCATGAAGTTGTAACACAAAGCTTAAAGGATAAAGAAACTGTAGGACGTGTATTTTTAGATGCAGCTTGTATGGACGGAAAGACTTCTCCTGCAGGTTTTTATTATAAGTTAGGTTTTCGGTTTAAAGATGATAATAAAAATATAATTATGCAAGATTGGATGAAACATGGAGGGATAAAAAAACATGCACCAATGGAAACTGGTTTGATGTATCTCCCTAAAGAAAATATTGGTCATTGTTTGGCTTATGGACGAAATCCTGCAGAAAAATCAATAGTTTTGGCAAATACTTGTAAAGCACAGAAACAACCTATTCTCAAAGAGGAATAGGAACAAGTCTGATGTAAAATTTATATTCATTATAACTTTTTGGAAGGGCGTCCCAATACCTATAAATAGTTTTACCTTGTTTGGTTAGTTGATCTACAAGATTGTCGGCAATTTCTATACTTGGTGCTAAATATGGATAACAGAATGGAATTGTGTCTTTTGAAATATCAATTTTTAATACATTATCCTTAAGTACATTATGGTATTTCATAAATTCTAGGTATCTTTGGTTGCTTGGAGGGGGAATCTCTTTCCCTTTTCCAATCCACAAATATGCACCGTCTTTAACCGGAAGAAATTTTTTTGCAGAATTAAAACTTGCAAACCCTCTAGGTTTTGAGTAAAAAGCGTGCGCATTGTCAATAATTAGCTTTGGGTAAATCTTTATTAGTTTGTCAATATTTTTGTCGCAAATGCCAAAATAGTTTGGGTAGACTATGTATGCAGATTTTGGAAAATCTTGCGCAGGCATGAAGTTGTCTTTTATGTGGTAAAATATAGGTTTACAATTCGCCTCAAATACAGCGTGGCGCATAACATGACACAGGTAGTATGGTAGGTATATTTCTCTAATATTGTAAGTCTTTATAAGGTATTTAAGAGCATCTCTTGCGAATTTGAATTTCATACCGAAATTATAACAAAATTATTAATAAAATGTAATGAATATTGAAATTTTTTAAAGTTTTGCTATTGTTTTACCGTTAATAAAAATATCAATGGTAAAGACTTAGGGTGTATCTTATGGCAATAGACGGAATAATGTTTTTTTCTTCTGTTCATGTTTGCACAAACAGCGGAGTTGATGCTGAATGGGAACGAATTATGCGCAGATTAAAGGAATATGGAGTTAAGACAACTGGAACAAAGGCGGGTGATTGGGCAAAATTGCGTGATATTGAGATGCAAGAGGCAAAAAATATTACAGTTGTTACCGGCAGGTTTTTGACAGTTACAAAAGGTGAACAAGAAAAGATTATTGCTCGTAAAAAGGAAAAAAGGCAGAATCAACAGGTAGAAAATGATGATGAAAGTATAGTTAACACTGAAAAATATGAGCAAACACAAAAGGCAATGACAGCTCTAGGGCAACAAATCTATTTTGCAATTAAAATAAAGAAATAGAAAGCCTAATATTGATTATTTTTCGGGATTTCCGCAAAAAGGCAATGAAAACCTCCATCATATTTCTCTATTAAGTCGGAAACAAAACCTTTACCGACAAAATGAATGTCTTCTGGGGCAATATAGTTTTTAAGACTGTTTTTGAACATTTTTTCAAAGCTAAAATCTATTTTTTCTGCAATTTGAGGAGTGATTCCGATTTCGTTATCAAGACGAGCTTTACCTGTGATATAAACAAGAGATTTGTCAGGACGTTCGTGTACAATTGCGTTTACATAATTCATTTTATAATTGAGATTTTGTGTTAATGAACTCGGCGCTCCATTTTGTTTCGCTAGTGACTCTAAAAAAGACAGGTTAGTGTCTGGTGTTCCGATGCAGGCAGGCACTTTTATAACGTTGAATTTGTTGTGTTTCAGTTCTTGTCTTAGTAGTTTGTAATTTTTTATCGAATCTAAATGTGTGTTACTTGATTCTATTTGTTTAATTAAATTATCAATTTTATCTGCAACATTACCAAGTTTAGTATCACTTTCTTTCGTTGCTAATACTTTGGCTCTTGTAGATGCTGCTTTTAGTTCATTAATCAACATTTGAGGATCGTTTACCAATATATTTTTATTGTTTAGAGGTCTTATGCCTAAATCGATATGAAAATCTGGTTGGGTAATTGAGGTAATAGTTTTATTGTTGAAAAATTTTTTTACTTCAGGAAATTTTAAAAGTTGAAATTCATCTTTGCCTAAGATTACGGAATCTTTTCCATGTTTTTCTTTAATAAAGAAGTAATTTCCTCCATCAATATTCTTTTTATTTGTTGAGAGTGTTGTTTTGAAAAATTCTGCAATTTTTTCGTAACCTCTATCAATTGCGCCAACAGGGGATGCAAAAATAGTCTTGTCTTGTAAAAACATTATTCTATCTTGAGCCCAAGGCCAAAATCCGGTCGGTTTGGATTCGATTTTAGAAAAATTGTTTTTTACTATTCCGTTAGAAGTTTGTAAAAAAACGTCAACCCCTTCTTTATTGAGTATTTCTGCCGTTTCTTGTAATAAATTGCAAAAAGGTTTTCCAAAGCCGGAATCCCTTGCTAATATGCCTTTTAAAGGTCTTGCATCATATCCTGTAAATGAAATTTTCTGAGTTTCCATCAAATTACCTATCTTTCTGATAATAAAAAACTCAAGAAAAATATTTTTTGCTAGGTTATATATAAATATAAGCTATTTAACGAATTTGTAAACTTTTATGTTTGGTTTTGTTAAACTAAAAGCAATTTTTTTAATAGATTTTTTCATTTAAACTCCTTTTTTTTGCGGACATTATCCGCCGTGTGATTTATTTTTTAATGTACCAATAGTTTTCGTCTGTTTTTTTGCTAATTCCGCTGACTTTGCCTTTGTCGCTGAACTGCCACAAATCGTAATCACCGCTGTATGTAACCGAACCGTTGTAATCGGCAACCCATATGTAAACGGAATTTGCAAGATCGCTCATTTTGAAATTGTTTTTGAACATAAAAAATATAAATTGTTAATGATGATAGGGGTGTTTTGAGCGTGCAAAATTAGTACAAAACGCGCAAACCGCAAAAACAAACGCCATGTTTTTGCTCCAGACACGCAATTTGATAGGCTGCGTCAAGAGCATTATACGGCTGCATCAAAAGTGTTTTATGGCTTCATCAAAAGTGTTATACTGCTGGCAGATGATTGGTTCGGGCTGGCAGATAGGCTGGTAGATATCGCGTCCAGCGGTTTATCTTCCAGCCCTTATTGCGCTTATCCTGTGTGCGTTACGGCGAAACTGGAAGATATGGCAGATTTTTTCACGTACTTGGTTTATATAACAAAAAACAAACTGCGGTTAGAATTTGCCTCACGGATCATTCTAATCGCAGTTATGAAAAGAGTTATGCAAATAATATAAAAAGTACCATTTTAAATGAGTGCCGGCGCAGCTTATGGGCGCTTGCGCACTGCACGTACGTTGAGCAACGTTGTACGCTTTTCGAGAGATGCACCAGAACCATACAAATACTTGTACGATTTTTCGTTATCATGTGCAACCTCAGAAGCTGTTGACGTCCAATAATCTCCAGTCAAAGGATATTCATTATCTACAACCATAGAGAATTCGTTCTTAGCAGGTAGATACCACACAAGGTTTTCTCGCTTAAGCACTGGACGATATGTCTTGTTACCAGCAGCATCTGTTTCAAGCAATTCCTTATTGAACTTATTCTTCATTGTACACAATCGAGCGGCATATTCTGCTGGATTTTGCGCTAAATGTTTATCAGGTTTTCCACCCCACGCTTCCAACTGAGTCATAAGTCCTGTTACATCACTAATACCATTGAAATTATATAATTCCCATGTATTCAGATTTCCATCGTCAGGATTGTCTGCTACATCAAGATTAGGTACTTTACTAAAGTCGATAGTAACAGTTTCTAATTGAAGCCAATATTGAGTATAGGTAATGTAGTCTTTATACTTATCACCATAATACTTAATCTGAATCTTCATAATCCATCTTCTTAACGGACCCCAGAAGCCATGACCACCAGCATCCCTCATATCATAGGTGATTTTCATAGAGCTATCCCACAAGAAGCCCCATGGATACTTTCCATCTTCAAAGCGCTCGCAACCCAATCCGTCGGTATTCCAACTCGGACACAACTGTCTAATTGTGAACTTAGCTGGTGTAGCTGAAGGTATTCCCTTCGGACTCAACTCGAGCACGAGGTCACGTTCTGCATTAGTTACATTTTCTTCAATGAAAGCATATACAGTGATTTCACCTGTTTCAGTACCTTCTATAGCCTGTGTACCACGGTCTTCTTCAATCCAGTAGCCAAGCGATGTAAGTTCTGTTAACTCCTTGCAAAGAGTCACCTTTGGCGATGTTGACTTCAATCTCCAACCACCGGTCAAACCTGGGTCTACCTTTATCTTGATAGGATAGATCACATAGTGAGCATCCTGCACCTGCGGTTCTGATGTGAACTCAAGCTCGTACTCTGGTGTTATCGAGAGGCGATAGGTAACGGTCTTGCCCATCGGCCATTCGGCGCCGTTAAGCGAAGCTGTGAGCAGGCGGTCGCGGCCGGAGATGTTGTCGTGGAACATCACTTCGAGCTTGCTGTCAGCACCCAATGTCTGCGGCAGAAGCATGAATGTAGCGTCGTCGGCGTTGAGCTTAGTGCCTTCGGCTGTGGTGCTGCCTGTAGCCATGTCGGGCGAAACGGTGTAGCTGGTCGTTGCGTCGTTGAGTGTCCATGCGGATCTCAGCATGTCATACGTTCCAGAGTTGCGCACGTTGGTAACGGTTACGCTCTTTATCGTGCCTGGCGCCATCGTTGCGCCGGTCTTCACGACAACGGCTGTGCAGAGATGCTTGAACTGCAGCGATACCGGAGCGCATACTCCGCCCTCAGGACTTGCGTTGTAGCCGGTGGCAGCCGCTACGAGGTCGCGCTGCTTTGAGAGTTCTGCCGGAACGGTGTACTTTATGGTTGTCTTGTTTACGTCTTCTGAAGGCTTGACCGGCGATTCGTCAAGCTCTGCATCTAAAGGAGCCCATGCAAGGAAGCGGAGCGATCCGTTGTCGGGCCAGTAGTATATCGACGAAGAGGGTTGCCAAACAACGCCCTGCTTGGTGGCTACCTCGTTCATGTAGTATCGTGGAGCAATGTTACCGTCAGACTTCTTCAACTGCGCTACGACGTTGAACTGGTCGTACATCGTGGTCTGCATGGAAGCACGTGTGGCATGCTTGGCAGCGGCTTTGCCTATTCCGTCGCTTACGACAGCACGCACGCAGAGGGTGTCGCTCGATTCTGATGAGCGTAGCACATAACGGTCGGTGGTTATCGCTTCGTTTGCGGCTGCGGCGCGTGTGCCGTTGCCAGAATCAGAAATACCGAAGCAGATATTGTCTGTTGTGCTGTAATCTGTGTGTTCGTACGGCACATCGCTGCTGCATGAAAAGAGTGTCACCGACAGGAGCACAGCAGCCATGCCTGCTGTCATGTTTAATATATTTATTCCTTTCATATTCGTTCGTATTAAATGGGTTAATTGGTTTTAAGAGAAAAGAGCGGGTGTAAGGGGGAACTTTGTGTGTTCCCCCCACACCTGATGTGTTAGATGTTCACAGATGTGTCTTTTCGACGCATCGTGTGTTAGTTGTTTTCTACGATTACATGCTCATGTCGATTGCGTCGCCCCAAGCGTCCCACTCGTTAACAGTAGGTTCGAATACGATCGGGCAGAGTGCGCCTTCAGGATTGATGTTCTGTGCTGTGAACTCAGCCTTGAACTGGTAGCTCTTGCCAGACTCCATCTGCATCTCTGTGAGGTTAACAGAGTGCTCGTAGGTGTCAACAACGCCGTTGTGTGCACGCTCTACTTTGAATGTTACATTATAAGCCTTAGTTGTCGGAATCATGTACTTGTGACCTGTTGTGCAAACTGCGTTCTGAGCGAAACCTGTTTCTGCTGCGTTGTCAAACAGAAGGGCTGCGTTGCCTGAAGCTGCCCATGCCAAACCTGCATTGTCAGCAATGAGCTGTACAGAGCCCTCTGTGCAAGCGTTTGTGATCTGCACGTCCTTAACGGTGAGCAAAGAGCCGTCGTCCATAGCGTTCACGAAGTTGAAGCGAACGCGTGAAAGCATGTGGTTGAATGTCAGATCGACAGCAGCCGGACATACATCGCCATCCCATGTCACGAGACCCTTGTTGTTGGTAGCCCAGAGAAGGTCTGTATCGCCTCTACCGTTGTTGAACTTAACCTTGCCGTAGTCCTGGTAGTCGGCAGGAGCTGTTTCCATCTCGAATGCACCAGCCGGAGCCACAGCTACGAAGCTATACTGATAGCCCTTCTCCCAGTAAACTGGTGTGCCATAAGACCATGCGCCGCCAGCCTTGTTAACCTGTGTGCCAACGAACGGCTTGCCAATCTGGTTGTCCTTCTTCATAATACCCCAAACCTGGAAGTCGGTGAGGTTAGCGGTTGTCAAGTCTGTCGCACGTGTGCTGTTATTTACAAAGCTCTTGAACTGAATGCCGTTCTGATTCTTAGCTTTCTCTACTGTCTCGTCGTTGCTACATGATGTGAACAACATACCGATTGCTGCCAAACCGATTAAAAATAGATTCTTCTTCATAATGATGTAGTTTAATTTAGTAAATAGAGTTATATGAAAAGTTTAGTTGTAAACCGTGTACAGTTTCTACTTGAGTTGCGTAGCGCTACTTGAGCGGCATGTCTACGTCCTCGAACTCGCCCCATCCGTCTACGTTTACGTCGAAGCCCGATCCGCCGTGCTTGCCGTCCTCGTCAGAGATCTCGATGCCCTTCACTACGATTACGCCGCCTTGCGGTTGCTTTGCAATCTGGTCGCTCACGTCGAAGTAGAAGTTCTTTATGATGCCGTTCTTCAGTCGCACCTCGAGGTTGAGCGCGTGGCTGCGCGGTGCTCGTGTAGATGTGTAGTAGCCGTTAGGATAGTCGGGCACTCCGAACGATGTAACTATAGCCTGTGCTCCCCATTGCTGCAGCGTGCAGTCGTAAAGCAGCGTTGCTGCCTCGGCTGATGTTCTGCCGCTGTTGAGGTATACGGCTGACGCCATTCCGGAGAGTGCTCCGCGCACCAGTCCTACGTATTGCAGACCCTTGCTGAACTCGTAGCGAACGAGATACTTGAACACGAGCGGGTGCATCGTGACTGGCATCACCGTCTCCTCCACCGTGCGCTCCGATGTGTACTCCTCGTTGAAGTTGCCGTAGAGCATGTCGGGCATTGCCACCGTAGGCTCCTTGGCGTCGGTCTGTTTCTGGAACGGATTGCCGAGGAACGAAGCTCGTGTGCGTGTTCGGGTTGTAGCCTTTGCTGCTGCGTACGAGTACATGTCGTCGAACACGATATACTCGGTGTCGTTGTTGTAGAACAGCAGCTGATGCTTGCCCGGTCGGAGACCTACTACGTCGCCCTGAGCTGGCATGTTGATCATGTCGCTCGGTCCGAGAGCCGGGAAGTCGTGCATTCGGAGACCTGCGGGTATGAGCGGTCTGAGGTCGTCGTATTGCATACCATAGGTGTCGACCCATGCAGAGAAGTTCTTCCAGTCGGTGCTTCCGTCGCTGCGTATCTCCCACTCCTGCTGATATGTTGCCTCTACACGGAACTTGTACTTAGGAGAATGAGAGTCGTGGTCGAAACACAAATCCTTGTGCTCGCAAGATGACAATGCTGTCATGGCAACCAGAGCAAACGCCGTTGCGATTCTCGTAACATTGCGTTTAAATATGACCTTAATCATTTGTCGCCTCCTTTCTTCTTATTGTTGTAGTTTCCATGTCCCAAGAGCCATACGAGCGACACCTCAGCCTTTGTAGGGCCTATCCAGTGGCGGTTCTTCGTGGCTTTCCACACGTAGTGTCCGTCCAGCGGCTCGTACTAGTAGTAGCGTCC
>ENA-ORPK01002146-ORPK01002146.1-human-gut-metagenome-genome-assembly--contig:-NODE-2146-length-14132-cov-3.697805_pt1 | contig 14132 bp, 25 predicted proteins | sample MGYA00242139_ERZ509068 | MGnify/ENA primary metagenome ERZ509068 (study PRJEB26280, sample SAMEA2338687) | human gut metagenome | biome: human gut; feature: human-associated habitat; material: faeces... | reverse complement strand
CGGTATTGGCAGCACAGGCGATTAGTCCTCAATTAATGTTGGTGACGTTTAATCCATACGACAAGGATAAACTCAACGACTGGAACGCTGTCAAACAGCTGTTGACTGAAACGTACACGGCTTTTGAAAAGGTCAATATAAAAGAATGTACATTACCTCATACAATAGCGACAGACAAGTTTTTAACGGAACATGGCTTATATCATGCCATTCTGTTTGACGAAGACACAATGGATAAGGTTATTTATCTAAGAGGGTATATTCCGTTATACAATGACACCCGTAGGGGCTATAAATTCGTTTTAGTTGGGGATAATTGTGCAGCTCCCTATAACGCCTTACGAGGATATATAGACGATAATCACCTAGGGGAAATAAGCTTTAAGTGGCTTGATTATGTTCCGAGGAAAAGGAGAGTAAAATGCTGAAACGAAATCAGGTAAAGTTTTATGTCGATGAAAAGAAGAAGACCGTAGTGTGCCGTCTTGAAATCGGAAAGTACGGAAATCAGTGGTTCTATACTATTAAACACTTAGTGACCAAACGTTTCCCAGAATATTCATTTGACGAAAGCCTTCTGACCCTTGCTATTATGCAAGACTTCTTCAAAATAAACAAAACGCAGTTAGTTGGCATTGCTAAATGTTCTAATGACGATGTATTTGATATTAAGGTCGGTAAAGACCTTGCCTTCCACAAACTTGACCACCATGTTTGCAAAGCTGTATTCACGTATTTATACCGTTGCGTGAATGAACAGTCTTGATAAATCTATGCGCTTCCTAGATGGATGCATGTTGGAAGACGAAGAATTTATGAAGTCTGTCGGTGCCAATGTAGACGAACGAGTAGAAATTTAAAGGAGAACACGAATTGAAGATTAATGTTGTTAAACGGGATGGCCGAAAGGTGTCATTCAAGAAAGACCTTATTTTAAATGCCATTACGGCAGCAGGCAAGGAAGTCTATGCAGACGATGAAAAAGGACTTGCTAGATTCCTTGTCGTTGCTAACTATATGACAGATGATATTGCACTTTCGATTAAACATAAGTTGGCCGAAAAAGATGATAATTCTGTAGATGTAGAAGCAATTCAAGACATCGTAGAAAATGAATTGCTCGAAAGTGATTATCCGAAAGTAGCTCAGGCATATATCCGCTATCGACAGAAACGAACAGACGAAAGACAGAAAGCTTCTGAAATTTTCCAGCTCATCAAAGAAAAGCTCGAAGCAACTAATGTTGTGAACCAGAACGCTAACGTAGATGAATACTCTTTTGGTGGGCGTACTGGCGAAGCAAAAAACGCTGTCTTAAAAGATTATGCGTTACGATATTGTATGTCGCCTATGAGCCGAAACAATCATGAAAACAATGAAATTTATATTCATGACTTAGACAGTTACGCTGTCGGTATGCATAACTGCTTGAGTATCCCTTTCGACGATTTGCTTGCTAAAGGATTTAACACACGGCAGACAGATGTTCGCCCTGCTAAATCCGTGAATACAGCAATGCAGTTGGTGGCTGTCATAAGTCAGCTCCAAAGTTTAGTAGAATTTGGCGGTGTAGCAGCTACTCACCTTGATTGGACAATGGTTCCTTATGTTCGCCTTTCGTTTAACAAGCACTTTATTGACGGCATTAAGTATTTGTACGACGGTAAATTTACTAATTGGTCAGAAGATTCGATTAGAGAAGTTTTCATTGATTCGCCAAAATATAAAGAATATCCGAAAGCCTACAAATATGCAATGGATATGACCAATAAAGAAACATATCAGGCAGTTGAAGGGTTGTACCACAACTTAAATACGCTACAAAGTCGTTCTGGGAATCAGTTGCCTTTTACCTCCATCAACTACGGTACATGTACGTTGCCAGAAGGTCGAATGGTAATTAAGGCACTCCTTGACGTATCTATCAAAGGGATTGGCAAGTTACATCGCACACCGATTTTCCCTTGTGGAATCTTTCAGTATATGAAAGGCGTTAATGACAAGCCAGGGACACCAAATTACGACCTGTTCCGATTAGCATTAAAGTCTACTTCTAAACGATTATATCCGAATTATTGTAATGTGGACTGGTCAGGCAACAAGGGATATGACAGAAACGACCCTCGTACCTATACAGCCACCATGGGTTAACAAGATAGCTCATGTAAAACTGTGTGAACCGTATCTCAAAACGGGTGTCCTAACAATAGGGCTAACGGCGAAACCTAAACCTTTGGGCAAAGGGCATGGCAATGCCGTGCTACATCTTATAAGCGCATAATTACTTATAAGAAAAGTGTAGAGACTATGGGCGATGAGTGTAACCCAGTAGGGTGGGGATAGAGCCATCCGAAGTGTACAGCTCATCTATTGATGAGAAGAAATAGTCCAGTAGCATAACCAGATTGGAAACAGTCATTGCTGCTATGTCGTACTTATAACGGTTACGATATTAACGGCTACGGCCAGTTGAAAGACGGTCGCGGCAATATTTGCCCTGTAACAATTATCATGCCAACATTGGCTATGGAAGCAGACAGAGATACCGAAAAGTTTATGAAATTACTCGATAAGAAAATCCATGAAGCGAAAGATATGTTGCTTGAACGCTACGAATGGATTTGTTCCCAGCCAATGGAAAGTGCAAAGTTCATGTATGAAAACGGAACTATGTACGGGTACAACAAAGAGGAAGGAATCAGAGGAGCATTAAAACATGGTACGTTAGCTATTGGGCAGTTAGGTCTGGCAGAAACATTGCAATTACTCATTGGTTGCGACCAGACAGACCCTAAAGGCTTTGAATTAGGCAAGCGTATCGAAGCGTTGTTTAGGAAACATGCCGACGAATTTAAACAACAGTACAAGTTGAATTTCGGCGTATACTTGTCGCCTGCCGAAAATTTAAGTTTTACTGCCATGACGAAATTCAAGAAGCGTTATGGGGTTATCGAGAATGTATCTGATAAAAAATACTTCACCAATAGTGTGCATGTCCCTGTATACGATGAAATCTCAGTGTTTGACAAAATCGACATTGAAAGCGTATTAGGCAATTACAGCAACTCAGGTACAATCTTATATGCAGAACTTGATGGCACAGTGTCTAATAATTTGGATGCGCTTGAAGAAATCGTCAACTACGCTATGGAAAAAGACGTTCCGTATTTTGCAATTAATGTACCAAATGACCAATGCTTAGATTGCGGATATACCGCAGAAATCAATGATAAATGCCCAAAGTGTGGTAGCCAAAATGTTCGTAGATTACGCAGAGTGACGGGGTATTTAACAAACGACTACAAGACAGCGTTTAATGCCGGTAAGCAACAGGAAGTAGAAATGAGAGTTAAACATTCCAATAGAAAAGGCGTGTTGTGATTTGAAATATGCAGGCGTCATTAACGACGACATTGTAAATGGTAGAGGGGTTTGCGTATCATTTTGGGTACAAGGGTGTCCTCACCACTGCCAAGGATGCCATAACCCAGAAACATGGGACAAAGACGGGGGCTATGAATTGCCCCCTGATTATATCCCACGTATCGAAAAGTTATTAAAGAAAAATGGAATCAGACGAAACCTATCAATCTTAGGCGGAGAGCCATTGTGCAATGACAACATTGCCACTGTATTTAGTCTTTTGATGGTTGTCAAGAATGATATGCCATGGACAAAAACCTTTGTGTGGACAGGTGGCAAGTTCGAGGCATTGAAGCTAGTGTATCCGTCTACGATGAAGCTGATTGATGTACTGATTGATGGGCCATTCGACATTACGCAAAGAGATATTACGCTTCCCTTGCGTGGTTCTCCCAACCAAAGAATCATTGATGTACAGCAGTCCCTCAAAACAGGGAGTACCGTCGTGATTCCTGATAGTCAATTTAAGGAGTAGTAATGCCAAAAAGAAAACTGTCTGTTGAAGTAAAGGTTGTTGAAAAACCTAGTATGGCCAAAGCGATTAGGAAGTTTTGTATAGATTGTGGAGGAGGAGTCACAACTACAGTTCGGGATTGTAACTTGAAACGATGCCCACTTTTCCCTTATCGGTTTGGCAAGAACCCACAAGCGGCCATTAAATGCTTAGAAAAGACATATAACGTAAAAATCATCAAGTGAGGCAGATATGAAAATTAACGATATGAAAGTCAAAGATGAAACATTGCGTGTTTGGTCATGGCGAATTTTTGTAGCGTGGTTTATTTCCGCCTTTATGATTTTTTGCTGGGTCTTAGTGGGAATTATCGAGTTTTTACATTAAGGAGAAGATAAATGATTAAATTTAGTAACGGTAACAAATTATACCGGTTCATTACCGACGGTAAAACAGCAAAATTACAGGTAGATACATCCACATACTTCCCACGGGATACAGAAATCACCCTTTCTGAATCCCAGCAAGAAGCCCTGAAGGATTTTATTGAAAATAAACTGCTTCCCCCTGTGTTCCTCAATAAGTATAAAAAGTATATCAACAAAAAGGTTATCTACTATGACCGTGATGGAGATTGCTACGTAGGTTATTTAGCAGCTATCATGCCAAAAGACCCAGAACAACCCTTTGCTATTTATATTAACTATGACGGCTCTCCTGTAGAACCAGAAAAGTCTGCTGATTTGTTCTTTTCTAGTCATATCGAACCCTTAAAGGAGGACGACTAAATGGAAATCAAACACGTACACGTTTATGGAATTAACGAAACTCTTTCATATGCCCGTTTCCCAATGCTTCCGTTGGATAAGCCAGAATTAGCTTTCCAGGAAGAAGAAGGGAATAAAACTCTTGCCAGAGCTAAAAGGCTCGGCAACACGCCTATTGGTTCGGGACATGATAATTTCCTTAAAGGGGTTACCGTTGTTTTCGATGTAGACTTTACAAACAAAGTATGGGTACAAGCAGAACGGTACCACTGGTTTGAAATTATCAGCTCTATGTCAACTGTACACGCTCTTACGAAGACCCGTGTTGACGAATCTATGTTTTCTGAATGGACGGATAAAGTTATCATCGACCGCTTAATTGAAATCCAGCAGACGTATACCAAGAATCCAACGAAGGACAATTTATTGCGATTGTTATATAGCTGCCCTGCTGGAATTACTGTTCGAGCTGGCATTACGACTAATTATCGGCAGCTCAAAACGATTTATGAACAGAGACACAATCATGTCCTGCCAGAATGGCGTGAATTTTGTCAGTTCCTCTTGACATTGCCTCATTTTGCAGAATGGTGTGTACCTACGAAAGGAGTAGCTTAATGGACGAAGAATTAGAACGTTGGCAACAGATGTACGATAAATCCAAAAAGGATAAACGGGACGAGCTGAATGATTTTTTTGATAAAGTCAGTGCAGCCAACCGATTAAAGTCCTGGTGTGATAAACGATGGAATCCAGAAAAGGCTACCTGCGACGACTGTTTAGGTATTGAATATCCAGAACTTTGTTTTTACATACCAGACTTTGAAGGGGAAGAAACTGTAATCACACATTGTCCATTCTGCGGTGGACAGGCCAGCCTGCAAACTAAAAACTCTACTTATTTTGTTAAATGCAAAAACTGTGGTTCTGCTGGCCCTACGAATAATGTAGCTCCTATGTTAGCTGTTGTGGCATGGAATAAGAGATATACGGAGGATAACCAATGAATAAAGAAGCAAAACTGTTTTGTGAAATGTATGATGATGGCGACCCTGAATTAGCAGTGAGATTTCCGTATGAGGAAATGAGCCTTGGTTCTTATGTAGTGGATGAAGAAAGTGATAGCTCTGGCCGCTGGTACGACTATGTAACAACCATCCTCAAAATGGGCGACCGCTATTTTGCCTTTGACTGGAATCGTGGTAAAACAGAAATACAGGACGACGATTTCGATGATGCTGAATACTATGAAGTTGTTCCTGGAACAAAAACTATCACTATTACAGAATATGTTCCCAAAGAGTAGAAGGTGTTATACTGATTATTCATTTTTTCTTAGTGGAGTTTGGTACAACTGGCGAATTGTATAAAGTCGGTTGTACAGGTGATAAGAATAAACTCCGTGACTATTGGTATTCCATTAGTCGTGACGTTCGTTATTATCGAAAACAGGACACCAATAATAAGATTTTTGGTGTCAATCGTAAAGTAAAGCTGGGCCGTAAAATTGGCAATATCGGTCATGTAGTATCCTGTGATTCCTTCTGCGATTTTGCACAAAGTATTGACCGCTCCAAAAGATTGCGAGTATTCGATGAAAGGTATCCAATTTATGAAAGAAAATAATTACTTTTACGATGATGACATCAAGCGTGACGAAGGCTACCAATATTTCCTTGACCGCTCAGATGATAATAAACAGCAGAAACTTGCTAAAAAACTAGCAGGGAACCATCCTTTATATGGTGGGTCATTAGAAGACATGTTAGAGGAAAAAGATAGGACTAAACGTATCGAGGCTCTCATGGACTACCTTAGAGGGGAAATCGGTGATGAATGGTATGATGTTCTGTATGAAAAATATGGCGAGCGAAAATCTGGCAGCGATATTGCTAGGGAACGGGGAACTACCCCTCAGAATGTCAATAAGAAAATCAAAAGGGCAAAACGAAAAGCTTTCTACTTCTTGAATCGTGATAAGCGACAGGAATTGGCTGAATTGAACGTCACTTTATGCCAACTTCCAAGCTATCTTTGTCAAGTTCCTACACTTCCGTTTGAAAAGGAAATGACACGAGTCACTACTCCTTATTTGTACGAAGGGAAGACTCATTGGCATACCAAATGTGAAGTTCCTACATACCTAAAAAATACATTCCACGACTGTGACACAAAATGTCCGTTGTGTTTCGATAAATTTGGTGTATCTACATGCCGTAATAAGAAAATCAATTAAGGGCCACCCAAAGTGGCTCTTTTTTATTGTCCAAAAATAAGGATTCCAGGACGACGAAAATATAGCCTTCCAAAATACGAAGATGTAGAAAAACTAAAATATAAATCATTTGACGACTAACTAAAATTCCAAAACTAAAACCTATGCTACAAAAAATAAGGATTCTTGACGTAATAATAGCACTCAACGTTTCCATTCCATTGAGTGCTATTAACTAATTCTGCTGAGGTTGTGCTGCTGTTGGTTCATATTCGTTGTCATCTTTAGAGGTCTGTTTGCGATGGGGTTGTCTTGCATCGTTGTCTGCCTTGCGTTCCTCTTGCTGTATTGCCCTAACCTTGTTTACAAGCTTATCGTATTCGTCGCCTGTAATACGTCCTCTAAGCAGGCTCAGAAGCTGGTCTGCGGGGTCTTTACCCTTAACTTTCCTTGTACGGTGCTGGGGAGTATTCTTTACGTCGCCCAAATATCGTAACATTGGCAATGTAATCCCCTGTGGAATCAAGACAATCCGTAATGCCCTCACACAAGCCTTTACAGACTGTTGCTGCGATTCTTTGTCCCTGGGCTTTATGCCCAAGAAATACTCTGGCCCTATACGTCCTCTATCATTGCTCACATAGTCTACAATATAGTCTTCCAACGGTTTGCACCAGGGATAAGCCTGAGCAAGGACCATAGGCGTCTTGATATTGACGACCTGCTCGAATGTCACCCCGTAAGATAAGAGCTTGAGTAGCAGCCTAGCATAGGGAGAAGTCACCTTGTCCAAGTCAATCTTACTCAAGATGTCTTTCTTTTTATCGTCAAATTTACTTTCCATGCCTTTAGGAATTTCCATATTATCACATCCTTTTATATTAATTATAACAGTTAGCTAATGAACAGACAAGGAAACAAATGTTTTAAAGACGACAATATAAATAAAAACATAATACAATAATACAGAACATAAAGACATATATAAATAAGACGATAAATAATAAGTATAGAATAGTATATAGACAAGAATAAAGTAATCAGTATATAATATAAAGACAATAAATAACAGTAAAATATATAAGAGAAAAGGATAATAGACGACAGGATATATAGTAGATGAGATGAACAGTAGACGACCAGAAAAATTTGAGATGAGAAGATAAGACAGGCCAACCACGGACGCCACTGGACGACTGCTAAAATCGCCTGGATAAGGCAAAAACGATACATTCCCAGGGCTTGCATAATCGTTATAAGTGTAGCTGTACGCCTGTCTAACTGCCTTTAAACAAGTCCCTTGGTTGTGCTTGTATCAAGGCGACTGTAAAACGCTGTATAACGTCAAATACAGGCCATAAAATACAAACGCTGTATTTTCGATTTTAAGGCACGTTAATTCCCGGCCCTAGTGATTATACTTAGATGAAGTTAAAACGCCTTAAAACGGCAAATACGAACGTTATTCAATTACCTTATACTGTCGTATATTCGATTTTAACAGCCTTTTCCTTGATGAACGTATACTACACCATGAAAATATAAAAGACCGTTAGAAGCCCATACATAGCAATACAAAGATAGCTTGTGAAGTGCTGCCAGTCAACTATAACAATATAGTATACTAAAATGGTACAGTATATAGGCATAAAAAAAGAACGGCCCGGAGGCCGTTCGTTTAATCATCAATCATGTTCCAGGGGGCCGTTGATTCATCCGTGTATGTAAACGAATATAAACCGTCTTTATATTGATAGATATAATCGTCTTGAGTATCATATTGACCACAACGAGCCGCTACTAATGCATCATAGATATTATCAAACATTATATTTAATCCGTCGTTATCGTTGTCAAAGATATACAAATCGTCATACTTATCATGACCGTAAATCTCCCGTTCATCGTTCCACGTTTCGATAGCCTTTTCAATATCCATAGTTTTATAATCTGCCTTCATTGTAACTCCTCCTTTTCTGCTACTCGAATATCACAATGTAATGGCAAGCATTCATTGAGAAAATCAACGACGTCTTGTGTCATTGTTGATTCGTTGACAACGTCATTTCCCACATCATTAAAGTAATAGTGCCATGCTTTACCGCCTTGCACTACTTCTATGCAATAACGTTCCCCAAAGTCACCGCACGAAGTGTCACGTACGGAAACTTTGACCGGCTTATCATTAAAAAGGCCGGTAAATTCGTAATACGGTTGAGAATAGCCGCCGCCATCATTGCCAAAACGAGGATTATAACATGAATTCGTTTGGACTCTTTTTTCTCTTTTAAATAGTTTTCCATATGAAACCGCACCTCCACTTATAGAAAATTATAACATGGGGCTAGCTACAAGGCCAGCCCCACTTGTTAAATTAGAATAATGGCCGATAAGTGGAGTAAATAGCCGTACAATACACCGCATCCGCATCGTTAGCTGCAAGCACTTCATAAGCTACTTGATTATCGTCATTATCGTAAAGCCCAAAATCTTCGACAATTACGAAACGCTTACCTATACGTTCTTGTAATTCCTTACGTGTGATACTTGCATAAACGTAATTGTAAGAATCCCTATCAAATTCATGTTCCTCTAGCCAAGTCGCCCTTGCTTGATATGACGTAAATGCATAATAAGAATAGGCATGGCCGTTCAGCGACGCTGGAGAAATGTTAGTGCCGTAAGGACAATATTCTACATAATAAAAACGTTGCTTTTTCTGTTTTTTCATAGTTGGTTCACTCCTAACAAATAACGATTATTTTAAATTTAACACCACAATAGCTACTAATGCCATAATTACAATACCCATAAAAGCACCTTCCTTTTTGATAAAATATATTATTTAATACTTATCTCATGACGATAGGGCAAACAACGCCAACAATTAACCCGTCATTTTTTATCACGATAGGTTTATTTTTATTCGTGATAAATTCTAGCTTTTCTACCTTGAGCATACGGAAAATAGAATCAATATGACTCTTGATATAATCCAGAATGTACACCCGATTAACGTCGACGTTATAAGTTGTCAAGTTGTCAACGTCCTTGAAAATTTTAGTTAAAACTTCTAATGCTTGTGAATTTGTCATAATAAAATGCCTCCCTTATTTCAAAATTTCATGACCTTCGTCGTCAAAGGTTGCGTCATCGTCTGCTGTAATAATATCCCATAAAGCATTATCACAATCCGCGACAGGCTCATAGTTCCGCATATTCATAAAGTCGTTGGTGAGGTCTTCCGTGCAATTTGTACGAATCAAGTCTGCTGCCGTGGCTTCGTCGCAAGAACACAAGACGCCGGCGCAATTATAATAAAAATAGTCATCGACGATATTAAAGTTGCCACAAGCATCGGCAACGTCGGCGGCGATTTGAAGAGGGTAGACGCCTTCATAAATATCATTAAATTCGTCCATGTTGTAAAAGACGTATCCGTCATAGCCACCATAGTAACAGTAAATTTCGCCAATTAAATGAATCAAGTCAATGTCGTGCATGTGTTCGATATGGTACTTAATTGCTTCTTTTTTCGTCATCGTCATAATAAAACCTCCCATTTATATAAAGTATAATCAAGGGGAATATAATACCCTTATTCATGCACTAGAATTATAATCACTCTAGTGCATAGTAAAGGCGTTATAATACTTCAAAATCATCAAACTTTACAGCCTTGCGTTTAACTGTCACGTGATAAAATGCTTTGACCTTTTTACCTTCTAACCAGCCGCGGAAACAATTATAATTTTGACTTGTACCTGTAACTATGTTCCCACTATCGGAACGTTCGACAACGACTTTATAAATTCCATTGCCGTTAATATCGTTGCGTTGCCATTTGCAAGACTTCACAACGCCAACAAACGAAGGTTTTTCATTTTCTTTTATAAGCCTGTTGGTCAAAAAGTCGACTTCTCCGGCATAAAACGCTTGTAGCTCATCAGCAATTTGCTGCCGTTCGCGCGTCGTCAAAAGGTTAGACCATGCGGAAATATGGCCGTATTTATCGACATAATATTTTTGATACACGTCGACAAAATAGCATTTCAAGCCGTGATTTACGACGTTATACCACACCTTTTTAGCCTTTTCATCGTCGTATGTGTTCTTGAATTTCTTGCGAGCCAGATTATTACAAACTGGCATGATAACGTTATCGTAAATCATACGGGTATTTTCGATGTAAATTGTAACGTCCGCCATAATACCCAATTTTTCTTGTTTGTTCATAATTTATTCGCCTCCTAGTCACAAAAAGCAGCGATATATAAAACTAAAAGTACATAACTTGCAAACGCGACGCCTAAAAACGGTAGTACGCCATGCAAAATAAATTCCTTATCTTCTTGCCAGTCCTTATACATCTGCTGACACTTCCTTTACGTCGTTATCGTCGACAAGTTCCCCGTCTTTCGTCCAATAGTCGCCGCGTAAAGACAAGTCTTCTTGTACGCCTTGACTAGAAAAGAAGTGGATAATGTCTTGACTAATTTCGTCGGCGTATTCGTCGACGACGGCCTGGATGAAGTCCATAACGGATATTTTTTTCTTGATAATGCTTCTTTTCATTCCTTGCCATACTTCGTTGAATATCAAGTCCAGGTAATAGCCATCGCCGTCATAGTTAAATTGACATTTACTGTAACGCCACGGGTAGCAATGCTTTTCCTTGTTATAGGCGAGGCTGTAATACTTGCCACGACGAAAATCCGGCAAAAAGTTATTGACGATGTATTTATAGGCTCTCAGCCCTGTAATGTCGCACATGTCAATATATTCACTATTGTTTTCTGCTACAATGTAAATTGTGGCTCCGTATTCGTCCGCTTCCCGTTCTGTCTCAATGTTCAAAATTTCTGCGGTTTTTTTAAAACTGTCAAAATTTTCGTCAAACCATGAGTAATTGGCACTTTCTTCTTGACGTTGTACTATTTCATCGTCAACTACTTGACGTTGTACGTCTTTCGGCAATTCATCAAATTTATAGACAGGTTCGGCCTTATAACCGACTGTAATAGTTTCCGTTATTGGGGTAATGATAAATTTTTTCGTGTTTTCCATAAGTTAGTCCGCCTTCTTTTCATCGTGATACAGAAAAACGTTAGCAATTTCCGTCCCGTCATTCATCTTGTAGCGGTAATAACATTCCCAGTTACAAGGGGCGTACTTGAGCCATTCAGCCGGCAGACGCATGTCGTCGTGCGTCATTGCAAAGTGCACTACTTCTTCTTTGATTTTTTGTTCGTCCATAACGTTGTACAGGTCAACATATTCTTCTTTCATACCGTTGCACCCCCCTTGTAGTCCCTGAAGGCGGTCGTGATTTTGTGATAAACCCATAAGGCAAGCCCCTGACTAATTGGAACGCTTATAAAGAAGCCTTCGTCTTCACCCACAAGGCTATAGCAGATGAAATAAACGATAGCGAACAATGTCAAGCCGATAATTTCAAACCATAAGACGCTTGCATGGCTTCCGTCATGTTCAGCCGTTGCGATACTTGCAAGGGCCTTTTTGGTGGCCGTAAATACAGCGGCTTTGACAATATCGGTGCTAACTTTGAGTACGTCGGCGATACGGGTCAAACCGAGTCTAACCCATTTCGTACCATCATAAAGCCAATAATGTCTTGACGGTGTTTTCTTTACAAGTCGTCCCATGATAGAGACGACGATAGCTTTTTTCTTGTTTTCCATAATTAAAGCACCACCTTAAAGAATTTTGGATATCTGCCAGTTTCGTCCATCTGACAGTTGTAATAAGTGAAGCTGTTTACAAAGTCGCCAAATGACCAATTTTCACATTTACAACCTTTCTGAAATTCACACATACCATCCCAGATAGATTCAGGATTGACATTGATGGGGCAAATGCCGATAACTTCCCCGTTATTAAAAAGATTCCTTGCGACTGTCTTTGTTACACGGGTAAAAGTGACCCCGTCAATGATGTACGTTTCCTTTCTCATTTAAAAACCTCCCTTGAGTTGAATAAAAGTTTTAGTAAAACTGGGGCCGGGTTTTATATGCACGGCCAGCATATTCGAGCCGGGTTTATTGTTTTTGCAATCTTTTCAGCGGTATGATACCGCCCCGTCTACCGCTTATTGACCTCCGCTGGGATTCCTCCCGACGTCGGCAGTGGTAGTGCCTGCCTAAATTTCTATGTGCAGTTGTCAAAGTACTAACGGGAAAGCTTAAATACTTTAGAAAATTCTTTATCGTGTTTCTATGTATTTCCCTTTCCTTGATTATATTATATCACAATCGCTTTATTTGTCAAGAAAATTCTTTATTTAATTTATAAAATTTGACAAATAAAATTTATCATGATAAGATATAAAAGAGGTGACAAAATATGGACAAAAAACAGCTTAAAAAGCTATGGACGGCCTTTTTGATAGACAACGGGTTAAAAAATGTGGACGTAGCAGAAAAACTCGGCATAACGGGGAGCGCGTTAGGTCAACGGATAAATAACGGCAGTATTCGATTTATTGACATAGTAAATATTTTTGAATCATATGGCTATGTTGTTGGCATTCATAAAAAACAAGAATAATGCATCAACAAATAATGATTATTTATGGCTGGCTACAGGCTGGCCTTTTTACTGCCTATATAGTACACTATTTTAGTATAGTTTATAGGTAAAAGAAAAGCCCCATTACTGGGGCTTGAAAGAGGTAATTAGATGTAATTCCATGGAGCCGTCGCGTCGTCGTTCGAGTTGAACCCGATAACATCTTTACCGTTAGAATAAATGTACCTATCATGTACATTGTATAGGCCTCCATGGATAACAGTTTCGACAACGTCGGCTGGGGATTTAAATACGATGTTTTGTCCCATGGCATCGTTGTACATAACAAATCCGATATAGCCTTGCATGTAATCTTTATGGCTGCACGGCATCCCCGTATATTTTTCGTTCCATTCTCTTCTTGTCATGTTATCATTCCTCCCTTATCTTTAACTATATTATACACGATATTCCTTTATTTGTCAAGCTTTTTCTTTATTTTATTTACCTTATTATTTAATAATTATTATTGTTTATATCAATCTATTTATTATTGTATCTATTTGCCATTTTAACGGCTTTTACGATTCTGATATATGATTACATGCAATACAAGCTTAAAGATGCTTACAACGGCATACAGAGCGATATATTGCTTTCGTATAGTAAAGTATACTTGATTGATACACTATTAAGGCCAGGTAGGCTTATAAATTGTTAGGCAGGCTATCAAAAAGTTAGTAGG
>ENA-ORPK01002140-ORPK01002140.1-human-gut-metagenome-genome-assembly--contig:-NODE-2140-length-14145-cov-2.673527_pt1 | contig 14145 bp, 15 predicted proteins | sample MGYA00242139_ERZ509068 | MGnify/ENA primary metagenome ERZ509068 (study PRJEB26280, sample SAMEA2338687) | human gut metagenome | biome: human gut; feature: human-associated habitat; material: faeces... | reverse complement strand
GATCTGTCCTTTGGCGCGGAAAATATTTCCGTACTGTCCCCGGATCAGATCTTCTAAGAATATAAGAAGAGACTCTGGGGAAGAAAAATAGGCGTTTTCAATGGAAAAGGTATCCGGAAGGTTTTCGGTTTCTTCTGCCTTTACCTGGTACAACCGTCCGTCATACCCTGTTTCAAGAAGCCGCAGCCAGTCTTTCTCAGGAAGACCCTCCGTGCTGACCAGGACTGACGGCGCATAAGACTCGCTTGCGACTGCCATGGCTATACCCTCCGCTGCCCCGTCTGATGGGGTACAACGCGGGTATAGCTGCGGCGGTATTTTGCCGCCTTCCGCTCCGTTTTCCTGAGTTTCTGCCTGCGCCGGTCTCCTTCTCGATACCGATACAAGCGTTTGCCGGGATAATTCCTTCTGCTCATGTGGATGCCACCTTTCAAATATATTCCAAAGCCTTACGGCATTTGGGTAAATAAAAAAAGCGAGAATGACATCCTGATCCTCTCGGATACTTGCGCCTGCCGATGGCATGGCCGGTGTCATTCTCGCTGCAGGGGAAAATGTCCCCTCAAAAACAAAAAAGTCAACAGCCCACTGCTCTGCGGCATAGTGGTGTTGTTGACTAAAATACAAGCTTAACAACGTGTGCGGTTCAGAAACACTCTGAAATGCCTGTATAGGCGTTGCACAAAAAACAATTACATGGTGATAGTACCACAATATATTGTGGTAGTCAAGAAACAATATCACTCATATAGAGAATTTGAAAAAATATTCCTTCGCATGTTAAATTTGCGGTGCCTGCTTTCTTTTTATTTAGTGTAAGGCTAAGCCAGTCAGAAGATGGCTGGTTCTATTACATGCACCTTGAAAACTGAACAGCCCCACCGGAGGTTATACAGGAGCGGCGGATAGTGTGCGAGAACATAAGGGAGCGCACCCACCGCATAAGTGCCGCACAGCGGCAGCCTGCTAATACGCGGTCGAAGAGAGCGCAGGAAATGGGCCGGTGGTTGGCGAGCAAAGCGAAAAGCGAGATGTGTTACCTTCATTTTGAGCCGCTATAAAACAGCAGGAGGAACACAATATGTCTGAAAAATTATACCAAGGATGCGAGCCACGCATAATAGAGAGAGTTCCCATACACTTAAAAATGGTCTTAACAATCCGTGAAGCGGCCGAGTACAGTAATATAGGCATCAATAAGATAGAATCTATGCTCAGACAGCCGAACTGTCCATTTGTCCTTTATGTTGGGACGCGCAAGCTCGTAAAGCGCAGGGCGTTTGAGGAATATATTTCCGGCAAGGTGCTAATTTGATGAAATTACTCCAGGTGCGCACCAAAATAGTGGCGAGTGATTGAAAATAACAGGATGCTATGCTATAATTTAAACGTTGTCGTGTTGGGCTCTTTCTCTTGAGTGGACTGCTTGAGGAGGAATTCAACAATGGGAAAAAACTTGAAAGGCAGAGAATGCGGAAAAGGTATCTGCCAAAGGAAGGATGGTAAATACTCGGCAAGATATAACAATAAGCATGGAAGGCGTCTTGAAAAGCACTTTGATACATTGGTTGAGGCACGAAATTGGCTGGCAGATGCAAAGTACAATGATCGGCATGACGTAATAACCACAGATTCCGAGATGACGGTCGAGGAATGGTATACTTACTGGATGGGCAATCTAATCTGCGATTTGGCTCTCAATACCAGACGTAATTATGAGGAAAGATACCGGATCAACATTCGCCCGGTGATAGGTGCCATGCGCATATGCGATGTCAAGCCCATGCACTGCAAAGCGGTCTTGAACCGGATGGAACTCAAATATGCCGGCTCGACGATCCGCCAAGCCTACATTGCAATGGGAACGATGTTTCGGGCGGCTGTGATGAACGACATTCTCATAAAGCACCCTATGAACGGTGTGAGGTATACCAAACCGGTTCGGGCTGTTGATGACATTAAATTCTTGACAGTGGATGAGCAGGAAAAGTTTATGGAAGTTGCGCGGCAATCGCACAATTACAGGCAATACCTGTTGTTGCTGGAAACCGGACTGCGGACTTCCGAGTTGATTGGATTGACTTGGGATGCCATAGATTGGGAAAAGCGGACTCTGACGATCAACAAGGCTTTGGAATACCGGCACGACCAGCACTGTTGGCGTGCAGGGCCGCCCAAAAGCAAGAAAAGCTATCGAACGATACCGCTCACGGCGAAAGCATATAACGTGCTGTTAGAATGCTATGGCGAACGCTACGAGCGAAAAGAGGCTGAAATCATGTCATGCTGTCTTGAGTACATAGACCGGCGCACGGGAGAAAAGAACACTCTGTTTATGCACGATCTAGTCTTTGTGAACTGGCGAACAGGAGAGCCTGCAAAAAACAGTTCCTATGACACCCACCTCTATAAGCTTTGTGATAAGGCGGGGATAAAGCGCTTCTGTATGCACGCCCTGCGGCATACTTATGCAACCCGCGCTATCGAATATGGCATGCCGCCAAAGACGCTTCAAAAACTGCTTGGTCACGCGAGTATTAAAACCACCATGGATCGCTATGTGCACGTCTCCGAGGACTTCATGCTGAGCGCTGTCCGGATTTTCGAGACAAAAGGGGAAGCCGGCTGAGCTGGGACAAAATGGTGCGGAAATGGTGCGGAGCGATCCTGTAAAAGACGGGAAACCCTTGAAAATAAAGGAGTTGTGAGAAAAGATGAAATTAGGTATCGTAGGACTGCCCAATGTGGGCAAGAGCACCCTGTTTAACGCCATCACCAATGCCGGGGCAGAGAGCGCTAACTACCCCTTCTGCACCATCGAGCCCAATGTGGGCATGGTGGCCGTGCCGGATGCCCGGCTGGACAAGCTGGCGGAGATGTACCAGCCGGACAAGAAGACCCCGGCGGTCATCGAGTTCGTGGACATCGCGGGTCTGGTGAAGGGCGCCAGCCAGGGCGCCGGCCTGGGCAACAAGTTCCTGGACGACCTGAGGCAGGCCGACGCGCTCATCAACGTCGTCGACGCCAGCGGATCCACCGACATCGAAGGGAACTCCGTGGACCTGGGATCCCACGACCCGGCCGAGGACATCCTGTTCCTCAGGACCGAGATCGAATGCTGGATGCGCGAGATCATCAAAAACGGATTCTCCAAGATCGCCAGGCAGGCGAAGATGCAGGGCTCCAAGCCCGAGGCGATCCTCGCCGAGAGGCTCCAGGGCCTGAAGGTCACCGAGCTCCAGATCAAGGAAGCGCTCCGCGAGGTCCCCCTCCCGGACGATCCGACGAAATGGGACGACGACCTCCTCCTGAAGCTCTGCGGAGCCATCCGCGAGAGGTCCAAGCCCATGATCGCTGCCATGAACAAGGCCGATCTGGCATCCGAGGAGAACCTCGAGAGGATCCGCTCCGTCAACCCCCACTGCGTGGCGACGATGGCGGAGACGGAACTCGCTCTGAAGAAGGCCGCCGCCGCAGGACTGGTGGAGTACACCCCCGGAGACAAGGAGTTCAGGATCAAGGAGGGCGCCAAGATCTCCGACGGACAGAGGAAGGCCCTCGACTACATGAACGAGAACATGGCGAGGATCGGAGGCACGGGCGTGCAGAAATGCATCGAGGATGCCGCATACAAGATGCTGGACCTCATCTGCGTCTATCCCGTCGAGGACGAGACCAAGTTCACAGACCATTTCGGACGCGTCCTCCCGGATGCGTTCCTCGTGCCCCGCGGGAGCACCGCGAGGGACCTGGCATACCGCGTCCACAGCGATCTGGGCGACAAGTTCATCCGTGCTGTGAACGCCAAGACCAAGAGGACCGTCGGTGCGGACTACGAGCTGCAGGACGGGGACGTCATCAGGATCGTCGCCAACAAGTGATACCCATGGACACCGCGGACATCAGGATATTGAGCACGTCGTACACCGTCGATGAGGACGAACCCGTCATCGAGATCTACGGCAAGGCGAAGGACGGCAGGTCCGTCACCGTCCTGGTCCGCGGTTTCAGACCGTATCTCTACGGAATCGAGGTCCCGAAGGCCCTCGAGGACCAGTTCAAGGAGGATCCCGAGGTATTGTCCATGGAGCACAGGATGCTCCTGTACAGAGGACGCGACATCGATGCCCTGAAGATCAGCATCAAGAGCCCTTGGCAGATCTCCGACTACCGGAACAGGCTGAAACGCGGAGGCTGCGATTCCCTCGCATCGGACATCCCATACAACCATCGCTACGTCTACGACGTCGACATGGGGTCGTGCATCCGCGTATCCGGGGAGCCGGTCGACAAGGGATACCTGACGGACATCACACTGGAGATGTCCTCGTTCGAGAACATCGACTCCTTCGACCCGGGATTGAGGATCCTCTCCTTCGACATCGAGAACAGCGTCGATCACGATTTCCTCCTGTGCATCTGCGCAACCGTATGGGACAAGAGGGAGATGAGGGAATGCGAGCCCATCTACGGCTCCGAGAAGGACATCATCAACGGATTCGCCGACCTGATCAGGAAGGAGGATCCCGATGTCATCACCGGCTACAACATCGACAACTACGACATCCGCAAGATCGAGGAGCGGGCGAAGGTCAACCGGATGAAGGATGCCATGCCCTGGGGAAGGGACGGAGGGCAGCCGAAGCTCCGCAGCGAGAGGTTCTGGCGCGTCAAAGGCAGGATCATCTGCGATGCGTGGTGGGCCGCCCGGAAGGAGATCCATCCCAAGCAGGAGACCCTCAACGCCGTGTCCATGGAGCTGTTCGGGGAGTCCAAGCTGGACGTCGATCCCCGCCATATGGACGCCGAGTGGAAGAACAACCGCGAGAAGGTCCTTGAGTACTGCACCAAGGATGCGGAGCTCGCCATGAGGATCCTCCTGGAGGTGGACACCCTCAGGAAGGGGATGGACCTGGCGGCCGTGTCCAAGCTGTCCATCGAGGACGTCCTCACATCCGGCTCCTCCCAGCTGGCCGATTCCCTTCTGATCCGTGCGGCGGACCGTGCGAACGTCGCCGTCCCGCAGATGGGGAGACGCATCAGGGACGGGGACCAGATCGAAGGCGGATACGTTCACGACATCAAACCCGGACTGTATCATTGGGTCTGCGTCCTGGACTTCAAATCGATGTATCCCTCGACGATCATCGCCAAGAACATCTGCTTCACGACCCTGTCCCCTGCGGGAACGATAGTCGCCCCTTCGGGAACGGCCTTCCTGTCCAAGGACGTCCGTCTCGGACTGCTTCCGAAGATCCTCCAGGACCTGATGGATCAGAGGGATTCCATCAAGAAGAGGATGAAGCAGGCGTCCGATGAGCACGAGAAGCACTATCTGGATGGTCTTCAAGCCGCCGTGAAGGTGCTGATGAACACATTCTACGGCGTGTTCGCTTCATCGTTCTACAGATTCACCGACAAGAGCATCGGTGCGGCGATCACGTCGTTCGCCAGAGCCAATGTCAAAGGGATCATCGGAGACCTCCAATCCGAAGGGCACAACGTCGTCTACTCCGATACGGATTCCGTGTTCGTGCAATCCCCGGGATCCACCCTCAAAGAGTCGGTGGACTTCGGCACCAGGATGGCCGACAAGTACTCCCGCGACGGAGGAACCCTGGAATTCGAGAAGATCCTCGAACCGCTGTTCACCCACGGCAAGAAGAAGAGGTACGTGGGAAGGATCGTATGGCCCGTGAAACAGGAGGAGCTCCTGGTCCGCGGATACGAGAGCAGGAGGACGGATTCGTTCGACCTGCAGAACAGGCTCCAGACCGATATGTTCGACTGCATCCTCGACGAGAGGAACGAGGACGCGCTCGCGCTCGCCAGGAAGACGATCCAGGACACCATCGCAGGTCGCGTGGACATGTCCGAGCTGGTCATATCCAAGACCTGCAAGGGCCTGGATGCCTACGAGAACCCGGAGAGGATGGCCAACGTGCAGGCTGCGAAGAAGCTCATGGAGCTCGGATACGATTTCGTGCCGGGGATGAAGGTCTCGTGGATCGTGACGGATGCCAAATCCACTCCGATGAAGGTCGAGCCGTGGGTGAGCGGGAAGCCCTTCGACGGGAGGCCCGACTACCGCTACTATGCCGAGAGGCTCTCAAAGATGGCCGGGATGGTCACCGATGTGTTCGGATGGGGCGAGAAGGACCTGATGCTGGGAAGCCAGCAGGCCACCCTGCTCGACGGAGGGATGTTCTCCTCCAAGGAGGGCGCGACCGCCAAGAAGGACCCTCCGATGCCCAAGGCCAAACCGAAGATCCGCAGCCTCGACGATTTCTTCCGATGGTGACCGACATGACCGATGAGAAGACCACCATCGCCGATCTCAAGAAGGAAATAACGGAGTTCTGCAGCGACCGCGACTGGGACCAGTTCCACAACCAGAAGGACCTTGCCATCGGCATCGTCACCGAAGCCTCCGAACTGCTCGAGCGCTTCCGCTTCAAGACCCCCGAGCAGATAGAGGAGCTCATGTCGGGACCCGGCCGCGAGGAGGTCGCGGACGAGCTCTCCGACACGCTGTACTTCATCATCCGCTTCGCCCAGATGAACGGCATCGATCTGAGCGATTCCCTCTCGAGGAAGCTGGCCAAGAACGCGGAGAAGTACCCCGCGTCCAAGGTCAGAGGGTGCAACAAGAAGTACGATGAGTATTGAGCAGGAGGCCTTCCGACCCCCCGCTATGCTCAGATCCCTTCTATCGCACGCAGATCTCTCATACACATGGAGGTGGTGCTGAGGACATCATCGTCATCCTCCGCATCCGCCCCCATGAGCCCGTCGATCCTGCACTTCATGCGATACGCGGTCGAGGTCGATACGCCGCACAGATCGGCGGCCCTCCTGATGCTGACCTTGTCCACATAGCATTCCGCGAAGGCCATCCACTTCTCCTCCGGGATCTGCGATCCGAACATCAGGTGCTTCGGAGTGAACGTCCTCCCGCATTCCTTGCAGCGGAAGCGCTCCGTGCCCTTGGCAGTCCTGCCGTAATGCACGTATTCCGCGGCTCCGCATTCGGGACATCCCCTCGGCGGCTCCGCCTCATCGCTCATGAGCCTGAAGCGGATCCCCTCGACCATGGAGTCGCGGTATCTCCGCATGATGCTCTCTTCGTTCCAATCCTGTCTCGGTGTCATAAGATCACCGTGATTCTTTATCTGGAAGAGAAACTTAAACAGCTGGCTGTTATTTGTGTAATACTTGTAATTCTGATAATCCTTGTTATGTCGGATGGACAGGGTTTTATATGGCACGGTCTTCGGAGAAGGCGTGGAGCGTTTGCTCCATGAACGGAGATGTGCCGTACAACGGTGAATCCGTAAAGGTGATTCCAATGAGCGAAGAAACTCAGCAACAGGAGACACGCCCGGTTAACGGGAAGAGCATGTACTACTACATCGGCAAGGCCTGGGACGTCCCCGAGAAGACCTATGTCAAGGCTCTGAACTACGAGCGCAGGATTCAGTGGCGCAAGGAGGAGAACTTCACCCGCATCGAGCGCCCGACCAGGCTCGACAGGGCAAGGGCACTCGGATACAAGGCGAAACAGGGCTACGTCGTTGTCAGGGCTAGGGTCAGGAAGGGATCCTTCCAGAAGAGGGCCATCGTCACCGGACGCAGGGCCAAGAGGAAGGGAATCAACCAGATCACCGTCGGAAAATCCCTGCAGAGGATGGCCGAGGAGAGGACAGCCAAGCGCTACCCCAACCTCGAGGTCCTGAACTCCTACTGGGTCGGTGCCGACGGACAGCAGGAGTGGTACGAGGTCATCCTCGTGGACCCCGCGCACCCGGTCATCAAGGCGGACCCCAAGATCAACTGGATCTGCAACAACGACCACACCAACCGTGTCTACCGCGGTAAGACCTCCGCCGGCCAGAAAGGCCGCGGAATGAGGCACACCGGAAAGGGAGCCGAGAAGGCAAGGCCCTCCGTCCGTGCCAACCAGAGAAGAATCAAGTGATTCTTCCAATCATAAGAAGAACCTGAAACCGCTTACCAGCCCCTTCGGGGGCGGTCTTCTTTCCACATTCCAGAAATCACGGTTCCCCTAACCCTCCCTCGCCGATCGATCGGTGCACGGTCGTATCCGTTTGAGTCACGGTGCATGTGTATCTGTGGGGGCGTAACCGTAAGGATGTCCTGCCCTCCGGACCATGCATGAACGCCGACTTGACCCTCGGCAGGGTTCGCACCCGCCCCGATCGGCTACCTTCCGGATCTCAGATGAGCTCGGTCGTCCAGTTGAGCTCCTGTATCCTCGTATCGGTGATGCGGACCTCCTCCGACAGGGAATCCGCCTTCTTCCTGAGCGCCCTCACATCGACGGTGCTGATCACCCGGATCTCGGATGCGGACCCGCGACCGACCTTGCAGCTCGCCTCATCGAGGAACGATCTGAGGATCTCCGACTTGCGGGTGAGGACATCGCGTTTCGCGATCAGCTGGGTAAGTGTCGACCCGTCGGAGGACACCGTCCTGCTGTTGGTGAGGTTGATGCGCGCTATGAGGTCCTCCAGTCTGGAGGCGACCTCGTCCAGCTCCACCAGAAGCGCCTGAGGGTCCTCGCTGGGCTCCTCGCCCTCCTGGATCCTAGAGTTGTTGTTGAGCCTGACCTGCAGCTGATACAGCCTCGTGTTGAGGTCCGACCTCATGGAAAGCGCCTCTGCGAGCTTCATGAATGGGGAACATCCATCGGACGTATAACGACGATGGGATGTCGTTCGGAGAATGTGGAATCCGGGTCCGCCTATATGGACGGACCCGACGGGTTTCAAAGACCGTTCTCGATCGTTGCGAGGATGTCTGCGACCTCCTCGTCGGTCATCCCTACGGTAGGGTAGAAAACGGGCAGCTTGTACTGGGAGACGTCGACCGAATCCAGATTGTCCAGGCTGGTCCCGAGGACGTAGCCCAGGGCCTGCCTGTGCTCCGTACCCTCCTTCATCAAGGGGTCGTACTGCTTCAGGCAGGACCAGTCCGCGGATCCGGATGCGATGACCCTGCATCCGCGCTTCATCATCAACCATGCGGAGACGATGCCGCGATCGTCGTCGATCCTGGCGAGGACCTTGCCCTGGCTGCCCACGGGCAGCCCGGCATGGCAGTGGATGATATCTCCGAACACGAAGGCCCTGTTGTCCCTGACCTCGATATAGAAGACCACATCCGGGTTCGTCAGATCGACCTTGACGCGCTTGTCCTCGTTGGCGGTGAAGATGGCGGAACCGGCCTCGCGGCCCACATCCATGCTCGTATAGCCCTGGGATCCCTCCCTGCGGGCCTTCACGGCGAAGGACTGCCCCTGCGAGAGCCTGGCCAGCGAATACTCTGCTGCCAGGGCGCAGATGTCCTCCATCTTCGCCGTGGTCTCCTCGACCACGGATACCGACGCGATCCCGAAGACCTTCCTGATGGATGCCACCGCACGGTCGGCATCCTCCGCCTCGATGTAGAATCTCGAACCCTGCCTGTTGACGATGGCTTCGACGCCGTCATCCATCAGCATGTTCACCGCATTGTCGCGGAGCTGGTTCTCGAACCTCCTCCTGACGGGGGTGCTCTTCAATCCGATCTCCGAATATCTCGCCAGTATTACCGCCATATATCTTCGCCTCAAAGCTCCAATGCGCAAGCTACCAGGTAGATGAGGAACACGACGGCGAGCCCGTACAGGATCGGACTGACCTCCTTGGCCCTCTTCGCACCTATCATGGAGACGCAGTACATGATGACTCCGAACGCGATACCGTTCGTGATGGAGTAGGAGAGCATCATCATGAGGATGATCGTGAGGATCGTCATGACGGTCGGGAGGTCGTCCCAATCGACTCCCCTGAGCTCCTTCATCATGGCGGCTCCGACGACGACCATGGCACCGACGGTGCAGCTGTAGCTGAAGATGGTGAAGACGGGTGCGATGAACAGTGCGCATGCGAACAGGAGGGCGACGACGACTGCGACGAGTCCAGTTCTTGCTCCGGCCTCGATACCGACGGCGGACTCCGCGAAGGCGGTGGTGGGCGTGCAGCCGATGACTCCGGAGAGCGATGCGATCCCTGCGTCGACGGACAGCGCCTTCTCGCAGGTGACGTTTCCATCCTCATCCATGATGCCTGCGCGCTTCCCGACGGCCATCAGGGTTCCGGATCCGTCGAAGAACTCGACGAACGAGAACGCGATGATGAGCATGATGAACTGAGCGCTGAAGAGATCGGACGAGAGTCCGTCGAGGAACGCACCGACCGGCGGAGCGGCAGGGGATGCGACGACGGGATCAGGAAGGTCGATGATGCCCAGGAGGACACCGACGATGGCGGTGACGATCATCCCGCCCAGGATACCTATGGACGACCTGTGCGCCACGAGGAGGACGGTGATGACGATACAGAACACTCCGAGGAGAACAGAGAGATCGGACATGTCGCCGAGAGCGACGAGGGTCGAGGGGTCATCGACGATGATGTGCGCATTCTGAAGTCCGATGAATGCGATGAAACAGCCGATACCGGCCACGATTCCCGCCTTGACACCCACCGGGATCTTGTCGAGGAGCTTCTGCCTGACACCGGTGACGGTTACGATGAAGAACGCCAGTCCCGCGATGACGACGGCGACGAGCGCTTCCTGCCACGTGAATCCGAGCGTGAGCACGGCAGTGTAGCAGAACATGGCATTGATACCCATTCCCGGCGCCATGGCGACAGGGAATTTGGCATACAGTCCCATGATCAGGGACCCGATTATAGACATGACGACAGTGGCGGTGAAGGCCGCATCCCTGTCGATCCCTGCATCGGCCATCATGGCGGAGTTGACCACTATGATGTACGACATTGCTAGGAAGACAAGGATTCCGCCCTTCACCTCGGTCCTCAATGTGGAACCTTTGGACGTAATTCCGAAGAATCCGTCCAGCTTGCTGGCAAAATCCATGTGCGTGGTATCTGAATTCGTATTTAAAATGAGAACACGACCTTCGATTGACGCCGAACCATCTGGCCATCGGATTTCTATATGGAGACTTGCGCGACAGATCGATCGATGGCGATCGCAGTCCGCGCACGCACCTTACGATTTCCATATCGTACGATTCTCGATACAGGAGTCGCGATGCCTGCGGAGGCCATGGGGCCCTCGACGGGCCACGTAATTATAATATCGACCTTCGGATGCGTGGTCATGGACCCGATTATAATGATTGGCCTCATCGTCATGGGACTGGGCGCCGGGGTGCTCGGCGCGCTGTTCGGACTGGGAGGCGGGATCATATTCGTCCCCGTCCTCATGCTGATCTTCGGACTTGCTCCGACGGAAGCCGTCGCCGTCAGCCTAATCGGGATCATCGCAGGCTCCGTGGGCGCATCCACCGTCTTCGTCGACAAGGGACTCTCCAACGTCCGCCTGGGGCTCCTTCTGGAGATCACCACCGCGGCGGGAGCGATAATAGGAGCCATAGTGGCGACGTATCTCGAAGAGTGGATCCTCATGGTGCTGTTCGCATGCATAGTCTACGTCAGCGGATACCGCATGCTGAGGAACCCCGAGAAGATCATACAGCCCTCCGGGGAGTCCGGCGGAAGATACTCGTTCCGCTACGAGGACGAGGCGACGAACGAATGCATTGACTACGAGGTGCAGAACGTCGGAGGCGGGATGGCCCTGTGCACCGCTGCAGGGATGATCTCCTCCATGACGGGAGTGGGTGGCGGGATGGTCAAGGTCCCCCTCATGAACCTGTACATGCACGTCCCGATGAAGGCAGCCAGTGCGACGAGCAGCTATATGATCGGGATAACCGCGTTCTCCGGTGCGATCACCTACTTCCTGGGCGGGCAGGTCCTGCTCGAATACGCGGCAGGGGTCGCCATCGGGGCATTCCTCGGATCCCTCGTAGGAAGCGCTCTCGCAAGGAGGATCGACGCCAAGCATCTCCGCAAGTACTTCTCGGTCGTCGTCTTCATAATGGCGACGCTCGTCCTTCTGCAGGCGGTGGGAATCCTATGATGCTCAACAAAGCCACTGCACTCACGCTCCGCGCCGGAGTGGTGCTAGGGATGATCCTGATGGTCGTCGGGCTCGCCGTATCCGCCATGAACGGCGGGGATTCGGTGCTCTACTTCGGAGTGCTCGTGCTCATCGCCTCGCCTCTCGCGGGCGTCGTGGTCACGCTCCTTTGCCTCCTCAGGGAGAAGGACAGGTTCTGGGCGATGATCGCCGGGATCCTCCTGATGATCACCATCGCAGGTGTGCTCATCTCGTTGATCAAATGAGCCAGCAGGCCTGAAAACCTCTTCCGATCCACAGATCTGCGGATGACTCGATGCCTCGGACGATCACGTCAACAGGTCGCCGACCCATCTGATGATGATGATGCTGATGTGGGGACATCGGACGATTCCCTCCGATGACATCGACTCGTCTTTGAAACCAGGTCTCCGGCTTCATCGAGGTCGAAGGCTTGGTTTCGTCTCGTTCTACTATCCATTCGATTCCGTTCCGTCCTATGCTGAATTGAGACCTTCGAGAATTGTTCAAAACGTGCTTTCAGGTTGGGAATCGAACAGAGGGAACGACGGTAAGAATGACAATACCAGCCTGTGGAATCTGGCGCTGAAGAATTGGTGCAAGGGAAGGAACCTTTGCTTTTGTTCATTCCAGTATTTTCCATTCACTTGCTCTGAATCCTCCTTCTCTATTCTCCAATTCTAATAGTGAATCGACCGCATACTGCGCCTATCCCCGCGTCAGCGGCATTCATACCTTACCCGGCTCCGCCGGGGCCACAGCGGAGCGCTATGCTCCTCATTTCTCACAGTCATCCCATCTGATGACGGGGGGTGATCCCTCTATCTTCTGATATCTCGGGTTTCGCCCCGACCCTGAACAATTGAAACAGGCTCTCTTTCATTGAGCTTCCTTTTCCAAACCTCTTACCCGAATCCGATACAGGAGGAATGAAAAAACAATGTCAACAACGACAGCAGATAATAAGAATGTCCAGAAGAACGACGTCATCGGTACAGTCCAGCAGGCTCTCGGAACCCCTCAGGAAAAGCACTTCGCCAAGAAGGAGCCTCTTCTGAAGTGCACCATCGGACAGATCACATCCAATCTCAGTCTCGCCCAGTACTACGACGATGCTTCCCAATCCTACCGCGATCCCGAACCGGCTTACTCGCTCTATTTCATGGAGCGCGTCAAGGACCAGTCCGGAGGCATCAGCAACAGGATCACATCGATCCCTATCCCCAAGGATTCGGATTCCATCAGGGCCTTCGGAGAGCACCTTATCAAGGTGGCCAAGGCCCTCGAAGGCATCGAGCTCAAGTCCTCATCTTCTGATGTGGACGACCTCGAAGCCGCAATGAACAGACTCAAGGCGTTCAAGTCCAAGGGGGCTTGATGGTCTTGGCGGCGCCCGCTTTCAGTTTTCCTGTCTTCGAATCACCGGCGGGCGCCGGAACACCCCGCAGGGGGATTCCCTGCACATTTTTCGAGGTTTTGAATATGGCCAAAGCGCCAAATTTCTATTCGTCCAAGTTGACTGCTGCGGAGAATCGCAGCGTCAACAGAATCATCAGGAGAAGCTGGACCAATGGAAGGGAAGCTGGCAGAAAGGCTACTTTCGCTCAGCTCTATTCTCAGAACAGAATCATAGGAGGCGGCGCATGAGCTCTCTCCGTTCCAGATCCATCTTCGCATCGTTCGCCGTTATGGCGATCGTCGCCGTTGCATTCGCAGGCATCTCCTTTCTCGGAGATGATTCGACTGCTGATTCTGACAAGACATCATCTTTTGATGTCGTTGTTGGAGATACATGGTCCGATAAACAGTTCCTTCCCGGTACGACCGCGACCGGATCCATTCCCGGCATCTCTTTCACATCCAAGATCATGGGTGGCACGTATTTCATTATCGCATCGGGGACATTCACCACTGCCGGCACATACACCGTTACTTCTGATGGTGGTTGGACCGCTACTGTTAAAGTTTCTGAAACTGGCGGTTCCTCCTCCGGTGGGGGTTCCGGGGGTTCATCCGGCGGCTCCTCTTCCGGAGGCTCTTCATCCGGTGATTCCAAAACGGCTTGTAACTGGTCAGGGGGGTGTCGTCACTACGACATCAATA
>ENA-ORPK01002134-ORPK01002134.1-human-gut-metagenome-genome-assembly--contig:-NODE-2134-length-14166-cov-5.777549_pt1 | contig 14166 bp, 9 predicted proteins | sample MGYA00242139_ERZ509068 | MGnify/ENA primary metagenome ERZ509068 (study PRJEB26280, sample SAMEA2338687) | human gut metagenome | biome: human gut; feature: human-associated habitat; material: faeces... | reverse complement strand
GTTGCTCTTGAACTTTTGCAGCGTTGCTGTCGATTTTAGCGTTCAGCTTCTTATCAGCATCTTTGCGAGTTGCTGCTTCGTTCTCGATAGCAACTTTGTTTTTATCGATGTTAGCGGTGTTGTTTTCAGTACGGCTGTTCAGATATTTATGTTGCTCATCTGCTTCTGCTTTGTTTGCTTTGATTGCATCAGCGTTAGCTTTGATTGCGTCTTTGTTAGCAGCGATAGCCTGGCCGTTTGCTTTGATGGAAGCATCTTGTGCTTTGTTTTTGCCGTCTTGAGCGTCCAGTTGCTCTTGAACTTTTGCAGCGTTGCTGTCGATTTTAGCGTTCAGCTTCTTATCCGCATCTTCACGAGCTGCTGCTTCTGCTTTATCAGCATCAATGCGTGCATTTTTCTCTTGAGTAATCTTATCATCTAAGATTAAGCTGTCATATTTACGAGCTTTTACTTCGTTACCAATTGCTTCTTTATTTGCTTTGATATCTTCGCCAAGTTTGTTGTCAGCTTCTACGCGTGCATTTTTCTCTTGAGTAATCTGTTCACCCAAGTTTAATTCAGCAACTGTACGTGCATTTCTTTCTTGCGTAATTGCGTCTTGACGAGCTTTTACTTCGTTATCAATTGCTTTTTTGTTAGCAACGATGTTTGCTTTATTGGTTTCAACACCCTTATTTACTGCAACCAAATCTTTTTGATTAGCTAAAGCAGTATCTTTCTCCAATTCTGTTTCAGTTTTTACATCATAACCATTAAGCACGTTTACGCCAGAGAATACTTTAACGCCATCGCTGATCTCTGCAGCTTGTGCATCATTTGCAATAAAACCAACGCCACCCAATACTAAGCTGAGTGCAACAGCTTTTGCCAACATCTTTTTCATGATGAACCCCTCTCTCTTAAATTTTAATAAAATAATTCGGCAAACCGCTCAAGGCTACCGATTTCAACGTTTACTGTAGATATTTTACCACTTTCATTATCAATAATACAAGTCAATATACGGAAAATTTTATGTATACACAGAGGTCTTTAACCTGAGAGTTTAAATTCATTTTTTGGGCTTTTGTCCGATTTATCTTAAACCCTTACCCTTTTTCACCTTATAATACAAATTAAGACAATTTATTGTGATTATAATTTTACAAGCTTGACGTAAAAGCAAACTCAGTTATCGCACACACTTCTCTCTATTTTTTCTCCTGTAATCGGTAATTTCTCCTGCTTGCTTCATTACTTTTCGCGCACATAAAAAAGCGTACATACTCGCAAGTCGTATGTACGCTTCATTTTTAATCTGTCAGTTTAACACTTGTAAATTTCTTATTTTTTCGGAGTAATCGCCAGTACGCGTGCCGGCAGCCCAGTCGCTCCTTCAATACGCGGCCAGGCCGCAACAAGCAATGCTCCCGCAGGTGCCACACGGTCCAGGTTCTGCAGCACTTCAATCTGCAGCTTGCCCTTGCCAAGCACATAGCGCTCGCACGCCAAATCTCCTGCCTTGGCAGCCTCTGCCGAAGCATCGGTATCCAGTGTTTCGTGGCCGTTGGCTGCAGCGTTGCGCTCTTCATAAATATATTGCAGCGCCGGCAAAGACCAGCCGGGGAAGTTTTCGCTGCCGTCGTCAGCAATACCGCTCAGCTTATCCATATCCGGCCAATTTTTATACCAGTCGGTACGCAATGCCACAAAGGCTCCGTCGAGAATCGGTCCGTATTCCGCTTCATAAGCCTTGATGTCCTCCACCCTTACGGCGTAATGCACATCCTCTGCAACCTTGGCGGTGATATCAATCACGCACAAGGGAAACAGCATCTGCTGTGCGCCGAATGCTTCGGATAAAGGCATATCCTTAACAAAGTGACCGGGAAACTTTATCCCAGCTGTCTTTCATGCCATAGTCACCCTATCCGCCCCTACGTGGCACCTTCCCCTAGAGGGGAAGGCTGCGATACGAGAATACCATCTTCTAAAAAGTCAGCGATACCGCCAGCCTTTGAAACCATCCGCCCTCGCGTATCGTCATCCTGAGCGGACGAAAACGCTCTATGTGTGAAAAGCCCCAGCCAGAACAAGTGGGGACTGAGCCGAAGGATCTGATACCACGCATGTGAGACGATTCCTTCTCTCGTATCGTAGGAGTGACTAGTGACTGGTAACTTAAATGCCACTTCCGGGCATCGTCCCAATAAAAAGGCGGCGAAGCCGCCACCTGAACCCTGAACCCTGAACCTTGAACCCTGAACCCTGAACCCAACAACAAAAAAGCCGAGATGAGCAAACCTCATCTCGGCTTTTTGCATACGATTTATTCTTCTGCCAGCACGTCCTTCATGATGGCGACCGCTTTCTTCAGCTGCTCCATAGGGATATTGAGCGCTGGGAGGAGGCGGATCTTTTCTTTCGCCGTGAGGACGACGACGCCTTTGGCGAGGAGCTTTTCTACGATCGGTCCGACCGGTGCGACCGGTTCGATGCCGAGCATGAGGCCCATGCCGGCGACGGATTTCACGCCTTTGGCGCCTTCCATTTCCTTTTTGATATAGTCGCCCTTTTCCTTGACGGAGGCAAGGAGAGCGTCATCGATCTCCTTCATGATGGAGACCGCACCGGCGCAGGCGATCGGATTGCCGCCGAAGGTGGAGCCGTGGGTGCCGTAGGTGAAGACGTCCTGCGTCTTTTCGCCGAACATCGTCGCGCCGATCGGAAGCCCGCCGCCGAGGCCCTTGGCGGTGGAGACGATATCGGGCTGTACGTCGAAATTCATGTAGCCGTAGAGCTTGCCCGTGCGGCCATTGCCGGTCTGGACTTCATCGACGATGAGGAGGATGTCATGCTCCTTGGCATACTTGTTCACGCCTTCGAAGAAATCCTTGTCGAGGGGATGCACGCCGCCCTCGCCCTGGATGGACTCCATCATGACGGCGCAGACATTCGGATTCTTTTCACAGAGGTCGATGAAGGCAGGAAGGTCATTCGCCGGAGTATAGAGGAAGCCTTCGGTCAGCGGGAAGAAATTCTGATGGAAAACGTCCTGCCCGGTCGCAGCGAGCGTCGTGACGGTGCGGCCGTGGAAGCCATTGATGAGGGTCACGATGACGTTGCGATCCTTGCCGTACTTGTCGATGGAGTACTTGCGCGCGCCTTTGATGGCGCATTCATTGGCTTCCGCGCCGGAGTTCGAGAAGAAGACCTTCTTCATGCCGGTCTTTTCGCAAAGCAATTCGGCAAGCTCTGCATCGGGCTTCGTATAGTACAGGTTTGAGATATGGTTTAGCGTGTGGAGCTGTTTTTCCACAGCGGCCATCCATGGTTCGTGGGCAATGCCGAAGATGTCGACACCGATCCCGCTGCCGAGGTCAATGTATTCCTTGCCGTCCTCGGCTGTGAGGATTGATCCCTTGCCGCTCACAAAGCAGACAGGGTAACGGTGGTAGGCATGTGCGATGTATTTCTGATCTTTTTCGATGGTATTCATATATAGGCTCCTTTGAGGAATGGTTCAATGGGTTCATGAGGTTCTGAAGGTTCAATGGGGGTGGTGCGGCGCATGAAAATATGGAAGCGTCGTAAATTTTAGATGAGCGGTACTCCCGTATCGTCATAAGGACCGAAGTGGAGGAATCTTTTTCGTTTGCGGTTAATTATGACTGTTAGAGGAAGGGAAATGGGAAACACCGTACTATAGGAAAGCTGGGGAAACGCTGATTAAATCTGACAACGATTTAATCAGTGTTTCCCTGGAAATACGGCGTTTCATGCATAGGGATATCGAGAGAGTTTTTCAAAGGAATACAACAAAGATTCCTCGGCTGCGCTCGGAATGACGATACGAGAGGACGATAGCTTCACTTACTTTTTCTCTCGAGTCTTGGCTTGGGCGGAATTTCTAATCCCTAATCCCTAGTCACCGGCCACCAGTCACTCTACAAACATGGTCCCAAGGCCTTCGTTTGTGAGAAGTTCGATCAAAAGGGCATGGGGGACTTCGCCATTGATGATGAAGACCTTCTTCACGCCATCCTTGATGGCATCGGTGCAGGCATCGACTTTCGGGATCATGCCGCCATTGATGGTGCCGTCCTTTTTGAGGGCTTCTGTCTCTACGACAGTTAGCTTGTGGAGGAGGCTGTCTTTATCCTTCGGGTCTTTCATGACGCCGTCGATGTTGCTCATGAAGACGAGACATTCGGCATTCAGCGCCGCGGCGATCTTGGTAGCGGCCGTGTCTGCATTGATGTTGTGCGGCTGTCCATGGCTGTCGATACCGACGGAGGAGATGACGGGGATGAATCCGGCGGAGAGCGCGCTGTCGATCACGCCCGTGTCGATATGATCGATCTCTCCCACGAGTCCCAGCTTCTCGTTCTTGGTATGGACCTGGATCATATTGCCGTCGATGCCGCAGAGGCCGATGGCTTTTCCGCCTAGGGCGCTAAGGTAGGCGACGAGGCCTTTATTGACTTTGCCGGCGAGGACCATCTGCACGACGTCCATGGTATCTTTATCGGTGACGCGAAGACCATTCTCAAAGTGCGACTCGATTTTCAAAGCGTCCAGCATGGCATTGATGTCCGGGCCGCCGCCATGGACGAGGATGACATTCACGCCGATGAGATGGAGAAGAAGGATGTCCTGCATGACGTTTTTCTTCAGGACGGGGTCTGTCATGGCATTTCCGCCGTACTTGGCGACGACGTATTTGCCGGTATATTCTTTGATGTAGGGGACGGCCTGTGTCAGGATCTCCGCCCGAATGGCATTGTCTGTAATCATAGGAAGATGCTCCTTTATGGGGGAAAACAGGTTCAATGGGTTCAGGGTTAGCCCGTGGGCGGGGCGCCCATGGATTATGAATGAAAGATTTGCTCGAATGAGGAATGAAGGTGGCGGCTTTGCCGAGATCGATGGCTCAGGTCGCAGCTGTTCTGGTATTCGTATATCACATACGACGTTTCTCACCGCTCAGGATGACGAAATGGGGCGATGCCCGAAGGTGGTATTTAGTCACCAGTCACTAGTCACCAGTCACTAAAGCCACATGCTGTCCATCTGCTGACATCGAATGTCCGGAGGGTTTAAGGGTTAAGGGTTTGGGGACATCCGATACATTCGGTGCCAGCAGATGGACAGCAGGCTCTAGTGAGTGAAATGAGAAATGGAAGTGCCGGCTTCGCACGCAGACTTTGTGAGAAGTCAGAAGTCTAAAGTCTAAAGCCAGAAGTCAGGAGTCAGGGGGCAGAAGTCTAATGTCTAATGTCTAATGTCTAATGTCTAATCCCTAGTCCCTAATCCCTAATCCCTAATCCCTAATCCCTAATCCCTAATCCCTAATCCCTAGTCACCAGTCACCAGTCACCAGCATTTAGTCCACCACGAGCCCTGTTTCCGGGGGAAGACCAAGCATGATGTTCATGCACTCGATGGCAGCACCGGAGGCGCCTTTGCCGAGGTTATCAAATAGGGATACGACCTGAATGCGTTCATCGTTGCCGGTGATGTAGAGGGTCATGGAGTCTTTGCCCGCATTTTCATTGGCGGCGAGGAAGAGCGCATTGGTTTCCTCGGTCGAGAGTGGGGAGACTTTGATGAATTTCGAGCCCTTGTATTGTTTTTCAAAAATGGTATGGAAGTCTTCCAGTGTGATGTCGCCGGGAAGGCCGCAGGGGAGCTGGAGGAATCCGGTGTGGAAACCGACCGTGACTTCCATGCCGGCGTAGTAATCCGCGACGATGGGCGAGAAGAGCGGTGTCTCGCAGAGCTTGCAGACCTTCATGATCTCCGGAAGATGCTTGTGCTTCTGGGAGAGGCCGTACTGGCGGGGAGAGGCGAGCGGAAGCGTCTTTTCCTCTTCGTATTCCTTGATCATTTTTTTGCCGCCGCCGCTGTAGCCGGTGAGGGATACGATGTGGAGCGGGTAATTGATCGGAAGGACGCCTGCGTGGACGAGCGGATACAGGATAGAGATCGCGCCGCTGGCGTGGCAGCCGGGGACGGCGACCTTCTGTGCTTGGCTGATGGCTTTGTACTGCTCGGAAGAGAGTTCAGGGAAGCCGTAGACCCAGTCTTCCTTGGTGCGGTGGGCCGTGGAGGTGTCAAGGATGCGGATGCCGGTGCCTTCGGTGGCTTTCACGATCTCGCGGGAGGCATCATCGGGGAGACAAAGGAACATGAGATCTGCCTTCTTGGCATATTCCACGATGGTTGGGATATCTTTTCTTTTTTCATCGGGGAGAGAGAGGAGCTCGATGTCGCTTCGGGAAATCAAACGATCGTGCAGTCTCAGGCCCGTGGTCCCCGATTCACCAACAATGAATACTTTCGGCAGTTTTTGCGTAGTCATAATGATTTCCTCCTCTCTTACTTTTCGATGGGATAGTCAGCAAAGGTAGCGACCATGACGGCTTTGATGGTGGGCAGGCGGTTCGCTGCTTCCTCAAAGGCGAGTGAGAATGGGGCTTCGAAAACGTCGTCGGTGACTTCGATGCCGTCCAAGCCGAAACGCTCGTAGATGTCTTTTCCGACCTTGGTCTCTGTATTGTGGAAAGCAGGCAGGCAGTGGCAGAAGACGGTGTCCGGATTTCCTGTGTTCTTGATCATGTCCATGGTGATGCGGTATGGCATAAAGAGCTTGATGCGCTCGCCCCAAAGTTCATAGGGGTCGCCCATCGTGACCCATACACCGGTATAGATGACATCAAGGCCCTTGACGCCTTCTACTGGATCGTCAGTGAAGGTGAAGGTCGCGCCTGTCTTCTTCGCGATCTCCTTGCACTTGGCGGTGAAGTCATCCTCCGGGAAGAACTGGGCAGGTCCGATGATGCGGAAGTCCATGCCGGCAAGTGCGGCGCCTGCCATCAGGGCGTGTGCCATGTTTGACTGGCCGTGTCCGACATAGGCATAGGAGATCTGGTTCAGCGGCTTTTTGAAGTGCTCCTTCAGGGTGAGGAAATTCGCCAGTGTCTGTGTCGGGTGGTCATAGTCGGTGAGACCGTTCCAGACGGGGACACCGGCTTTTTCGGAGAGTTCTTCGACAGCACTCTGGTCGAATCCGCGGAATTCGATGGCATCAAACATGGAGCCGAGCACGCGGGCGGTGTCGGCGATGGATTCTTTCTTGCCGATCTGGCTTCCGGTCGGGCCAAGGTAGGTGGTGTAGGCTCCCTGGTCACGGGCAGCGACTTCGAATGCGCAGCGTGTGCGGGTGGAGTCTTTCTCAAAAATAAGGGCAAAATTTTTGCCCTTTAATGTCTGGGCTTCTTTGCCTTCTTTTTTATCTTTTTTCAGCTGGGCTGCAAGGTCCAGATAGTAGGCGAATTGCTCGGGCGTATAGTCGAGCATCGTGAGGAAGGATTGATGTAAGACTGGATTCATGGTGGGATCTCCTATGGGGTTCAATGGGTTCAGGGTTCGGGGTTCGGGGTTAGTTCGTGGGGTGCCTCGTCCACTGATTGTGGATGAAAGCTTTGCTCGCCAGTTAGGAGTGAGGAGTTAGGAGTGCTGGTGCGGCGCATAAAAATATGGAAGCACCGCAGAGTATAGATAGTGGCAATGCCCGAAAGTGGCATTTAGTCACCAGTCACTAGTCACTCGAGGCTCCTAATCCCTAGCTACTAATCCCTAGCTACTAATCCCTCATCCCTGCTTTCAAATTTCGCGTGATTTATGTGATTTACTTATTCAAAGCCTCGATCGCCGCTGCGGCCTCCATCGTGACGCCTAAGGGGAGGATCGATTCATCGATGGAAAAGCTGGCATTGTGAAGGGCCGGTGTGCCCGGTTTGCCGGTACCGAGCCACAGGAAGGCGCCGGGGAATTTTTCCAGATAGGAGGAGAAGTCTTCCGCGCACATGGACGGGTACTGCGGCTGGGTCAGGTGCTCTTCACCGACGTAGGTCTTTCCGATCTCCTGCAGGAACTGGATCTTTTCCGGTGTATTGATGGTGGCGCTGTGGCCGCGGACGTAGTTCAGCTCCGAGTGTGTGCCGAACATCACATCGAGCCCCTTCAGGATCTCACCGAGGCGCGCTTCCATCTTGTCGCGCAGCGCCGGTGTGTAGGTACGGACGGTGCCTTCGAGGTAGGCATCTTCGACGCCGACATTGTAGCGTGTGCCTGCATTCATAAGGCCGATGGTGCAGACGACGTTTTCCATCGGGTTCATCTCTCGGGAGATCAGGGACTGCACGTCGATGATGAAGTGCGCGGCAGCGACCAGCGCGTCGGTGCCGTTGTGCGGCTGCGCGGCATGGGTGGATTTCCCTTTTACATGGACGTAGAAACGATCCGAAGCAGCCATGAGATTGCCCGGCTTCAAGCCGATGACGCCGACGGGGAGCTCCGGCCATACGTGAAGGCCATAGATCTCAGAGACATCATCGAGCTTGCCGCTTGCCGCGATGTGACGGCCGCCTCCGATCGCTGCCTCTTCTTCGGCTGGCTGGAAGACCAGCTTGACTGTCCCCTTGAGCTGGGACTTCATCTGGTTCAATACGGCGGCCGCTCCGAGGAGGATCGCCATGTGGCTGTCATGGCCGCAGGCGTGCATCTTGCCTTTGTTCTTCGAAGCGAAGGGAAGTCCTGTCTGCTCGGTGACGGGCAGCGCATCCATGTCCGCACGGAGAGCGACGGTCTTGCCGGGCTGCTCGCCCTTGATCGTGCCAAGGACGGCAGTGCCAAAGAAGCCTGTCTCGAATGGGATGCCGAGCTTCTTGAGCTCTTCCTGAATGTAGAGGGAGGTCTCTTTTTCTTCACCGGAAATTTCCGGGTAGGTATGGAAATGGCGGCGCCATGTCACGACTTGTGGTGTGATCTCATTGACTTTTTCTTTGATTTCTTTTTCAAACATGAGTGATTCTCCTTTGAGGAAGAAAGCCGGTTTATGCATGTTATACAATTCTATTCATCTCTAAGAGGTGAGAATTTCTTGAAAATGTTGGGTAAAACGAGCCTTCTTCGTGAATAGCATTAAATTGAATTGTGATAATTATACAACTAAGGGAATAAACATGCAAGAGGAATTTAGAATATTTTTTTGGTACTGGTCTGGGAGATGGCAGCGGTTGGATCGTCCTTGCTGAGATGCTTTATAGCCTTCGAGGCAGATGCGCTAAAGCGCCACGTCTCACTTGAAAGGATAAGCTTTCTAAAGGAAGAGGCAGCGCACCGCGGTGAACGCCAAGGCGCTTTTCCATTTCCTTTCTGCAGAATATAGACGAAGTATGATATAATAAAGCCGCTATGCAGGCACCGAGAGAACGGACAATCGAACGAAACAGTCATGGGAGAGACGCTTGCAGCGTTCTCTTTTTTTATGCCCGGCCAGACGCCGGAAGATGCGAAATGCATGAGGGAATGGATTTCCCCAGAGCCTGCTATATACATACATATAATATATACAGTCAAAAGGGCGAAGAACGCCCGGCGTACCCATGAGCGCACAAGGAGGAGCTATGTACGACACATTCACAGAACTCGGCGTGAAGCCGGAAATTTTGAAAGCCGTAGAGGATATGGGCTTTGAAGAACCGACTCCCATCCAGAAAGCCGCTATCCCTACCGCGCTTACAGGGAAGGACCTGATCGGGCAGGCACAGACCGGTACCGGCAAGACGGCTGCTTTTGGCATTCCGATCCTAGAGCGGATCGACATTTCCGGGAAGGGACCGCAGGCCGTCGTCCTCTCGCCGACCCGTGAGCTTGCCATCCAGTCTGCGGAAGAGATCAACCATCTTGCCCAGTACCTGCCGATCCATGCACTGCCGATCTACGGCGGACAGGATATCGAGCGCCAGTTCAAAGCGCTCAGAAAGCACCCGAATATCATCGTCGCGACCCCGGGCCGTCTGATGGACCACATGAAGCGCGGCACCATCGACTTGTCTCATGTGCAGATCCTCGTGCTCGACGAAGGCGATGAAATGGTAGATATGGGATTCATCGATGACATCCGTACCATTCTGGCTGGCATTCCGGAAGAACGCCAGACCATGTTCTTCTCCGCGACCATGCCTGCCCCGATCCGCGAGCTGGCGGAAACCTTCCTGAAGGAACCGGAGATCGTGAAGATCAAAGCAGCGACTGTCACCATCGATCTCATCGAGCAGGAATACATCGAGCTGCCCGACCGTCAGAAATTTGATGCGCTCTGCCGTCTGCTCGACATGCAGGATCCGGAGCTTGCTATCGTCTTCGTCCGCACGAAGCGCCGCTGCGATGAAGTGACCGAAGCCCTGAAGAAGAGAGGCTACATGGCCGAAGGACTTCACGGAGACCTTTCGCAGCAGAAACGAGACACCGTAGTCCGTCAGTTCAAGGAAAGCACCATCGATATCCTGGTAGCGACCGACGTCGCTGCCCGTGGTCTTGATATTTCCGGCGTCACCCATGTCTACAACTTCGACATGCCGCAGGATCCGGAGATCTACGTCCACCGTGTAGGCCGTACCGGCCGTGCGGGACAGACGGGACTTGCGACGACCTTCGTCATTTCCAGAGAAATGGGCCAGCTTCGTGACATCGAGCGCGTCATCCGCCGCCGCATCAAGAGACGTGCAGTCCCGACTCTCTCTCAGGTCATCGAAGGAAATCAGAAGGCAGCCATCGAAAGTCTCTCGGATACCGCACAGGCAGGGGGGCTCGAAGACTATAGAGAAAGCGCCGAAGATCTTCTGAATGATGTCGACTCCATCTCTCTCGTCGCTGCAGCGATCAAGCTCCTCACCAAGCAGCCGGACGTCACCCCGGTCAATATCACCGAAGAGCTCCCGAATTTCCGCAGAAGAAGAGGCAATGGCCCGCGCCGCCGCTTCGATGGCGGAGACCGCCCGAGAAGACGCTTCCACGGGGAAGGCCGCGATGGGGCAGAAGGTCGTGATGGCCGCCGCTTCGACGGACGCCGCCGCCGTTTCGATAATAACAAAAACGGTCGCCGCGATAACCGCGGGAAGGATAATAAGGGCGCCCATGAATCGAATTTCAAGCCGTACTTCAGAGAAAGCAACTAAGAGAATAGCGTGGATCCCAAAGCCCCCCTCGAAGGGGGCTTTGGTGATGGGTAGCGGAGACACTCTTCTCTCTGCCGCTTGCCGGAGCCGTTCCGTATTCAAACTTTCTATTGACATTTCCTCTAAGAGTAGTAAAATCAGATATACAATAAAAGAATGAAAGGCAGAGAACGAGAGAAACAGCGCCGGATGGTATAGAGAGCTGACGGATGGTGAAAGTCAGCGCAGAAGACGCTTCAGCTCACTCGGGAGTCTCAGGGATGATAAGTCTCTGACGCCGCCGGCGTTACAGGCAGGAAAGGCAAAGAACAGGACAGGATCGATCGTGAGAAAGTCTCAGAGAGCTGCTGGATGGTGAAAAGCAGTACCGGTCATGATGGATGATCATCCCCTGTGAGCCCCTTTTTCGAACGGAGTAGGGAAAGGCGCAGATCCGCGTTAGGGATGAATTGAGTATAATGTAGGGTGGTACCGCGCATGTCGCCCCTACTTCCGAAAGGAAGTGGGGGCGTTTTTTATTTGGTGAATTTTTTGACCACGCCCCTTTCCGATCGCGAAGTCCTGATCTCTGGAATTTCATTCTTTTATCATCAGGCAATACAGAAGACATCGTCTTCTTATTTTGAAAGGAGAGATTGCTATGGCAATTCGTTTTTCTGATGTACTCGAACAGATGGGTCCTTCCGACCTTGGTCCCCTCCTGGCTTTGACCGCGCAGCCGGATATCATTTCCTTCGCAGGCGGTCTGCCGGCTCCGAAGACCTTCCCGCTGAAGGAACTCACCGAAGTCGCTGTCAAAGTCCGTGAAAAAGATGGCGCCGGCGCTATGCAGTACGGTCCGTCCCTCGGCTTCCTCGGCCTGCGTGAAGCCATCGCTGATCGCATGAACAAAATGTACATGCCGATGGGGATGGAAAAGGTCGAAGCCAAGAACATCATGATCGTCACCGGCTCCCAGCAGGGTCTTGACATTACCGGCCGTGTCTTCCTGAACAAAGGCGACGTCGTTCTCTGTGAAAGCCCGACCTACCTCGGCGCTATCGGTGCCTTTGATTTCGAACAGCCAAGATACATCGAAGTTCCGACCGATGATGACGGCATCATTCCTGAAGAACTGGAAAAATATCTGGAATCCACCCCGAATGTCAAATTCATCTACGTCATCCCGAACTATCAGAACCCGACCGGCCGCTGCATGTCCCTCGAACGCCGCAAGAAAATGATGGAACTCGTCACCAAGTATGAGATCCCGGTCTTCGAAGACAACCCCTACGGCGATCTGCGTTTCGAAGGCGAAGAGATCGCTCCGCTCATCACCATGGATCCGAAACACCTCGTCATGTACTCCGGCACCTTCTCCAAGACACTGGCTCCTGGCATGAGACTTGCATGGATGGTCTGCAATGATGAGATCCTCGCGAAGATGGATCTCGTCAAAGGCTCCACCGACCTTGCTACTCCATCTGTCACCCAGCGTGAAGTCGCTATGTACATGAAGAACTATGACTTCGAAGGCCACGTTCAGGATAACTGCAAGCTGTATGGACATCGCCGTGACGTCATGTGCAATGCCATCAAAGAATACTTCCCGAAGGATGTCAAATGCACCTATCCGCATGGCGGGCTCTTCCTGTGGGTCGAACTGCCGGAAGGCTGCAACTCCCGCGACCTCTTCAAGTACGCGCTGGAAAGAAAAGTCGCTTACGTACCGGGCGATGCCTTCTTCCCGGAATCCGGCAAGAAGAACTTCTTCCGTCTGAACTTCTCCTACAATGACGACGATGTCACTGTAGAAGGCGTAAAGAGACTCGCTGATGCGCTCAAAGCGTACCTCGCTGACAAGAAATAATTAGAGGAATGCTGATCTGAAAACCGCTCCGAAAGGAGCGGTTTTTGCGTGGGAGAGAAAGCGGGGTGAGCGGGTTCAACGGGAGGCTTTGCGCTTGAAATGAAAACCTTTCGCCGCAGCCCCGTTGTAGAAATTTCGCTCATGCCCTATACTTACTATGTTGATGACTGGGGACTAAGGGAAACATCTCATCTGAGCAGGCGCTTAAGGAAGGGCCGCGCCAAAGGCGCAGGATGGCTCCCCGTGGCGGTAAGAAATCCATCTCTCTATGACTCGTTTCGTATCGTCATTCCGACTTACGGCGCTTCTATGTGATGATGCGCCGCACTACCCCCATTGAACCCATAGAACCTATTGAACCTTTCAGGAGGCACTATGCCATTTACTTTGACCTGCCACGTGTGTGGACAGAAGCTCACCCTTTTTGATCTGGATGTGAAGAAAAGGAAGGGGACGATCCGATGCAATCACTGCGGGGCTAAAATCAATTATGATCTGGACCAGAGAAAGATCCAGCAGTCCGGCTTCTGGGCGGAGCGGGAGCCCGCTTTCGACCCGCGGACGAAGAACCGTCTCATGCAGCAGATCGAGCGTGAGGAGATGCGCCGGGAAAAGCCGGAGCCGACGGCCGCGACGTCTGCTGGGGCGCACACCTTCGAAGACAGTCCCTTTGCCCAGAAGGCCGGCTTTGCAAAGTTTGATCTAAAGACCGGGACGATCGTGGGAGGCGCAGCGAAGGCAATAGAGCCTAAGGCGGCGGGAAGCGGCAGAAGAGAGAGCTCTTCCCCGATGGATACAAGCCGGCGGAAATGCACCATCCGCGCGGTGGAGAGCAGCGCGGCATCTCTGCATGGAGCCGAGCCGAAGAGCGAGAAGACCTTCATCGCGCCGCCCCGTGTCGTGACGAGGACTGCGCATCGGAATATGACTCTTGTCCGGCAGGTGCAGAAAGCGCAGGCCGTCAAGCAGCCCGTGAAGATCTCCCGCGTCCGCTCCTTCTGGCAGAAGGTGAAGAGCTTCTTCGCGTTTGGGAAGAAGTAGCTGGTGGCTAGTGGCTTGTAACTTGTGACTAGGGATTAGTAGCTAGGGATTAGGTTTTCGATACGAGAATACCGCTAATTTCAAACCTCTGCGGCGCTTCTGATTTTTATGCGTCGCACCATCATTTTGCATTTCTCATTTCCCCTCAAACCTCGGACTCCAAAGTTTGAAAGCAGGGATAAGTGGCTAGGGATTAGGAGTCTCAAGTGACTGGTGACTAAGAGACTAGGAGACTAGGAGACATCAGACTCCCGTATCGTCATTTCGAGC
>ENA-ORPK01002130-ORPK01002130.1-human-gut-metagenome-genome-assembly--contig:-NODE-2130-length-14181-cov-13.390202_pt1 | contig 14181 bp, 9 predicted proteins | sample MGYA00242139_ERZ509068 | MGnify/ENA primary metagenome ERZ509068 (study PRJEB26280, sample SAMEA2338687) | human gut metagenome | biome: human gut; feature: human-associated habitat; material: faeces... | reverse complement strand
ATCAGTGCCTACGTGGCATTCAACCAATGGTTCAAAAAGAAATTCAGAAAATAAAAAGAAAACAAAGGATACTAAAAAAGGTCGCCAAAATGCTGGCGACCTTTTTTAGTATATACACAAATGTTAAAAACCACCCTAAATACTAAGATTTCCACTTTAAAAGTCTTTAATCTTGATCTTTTTTCTTACCTTTGTGGTCTATATTCGACAATTCCTGAAAGGAAAAGTCAGTCGGTTTTTCATCTAACCTCTGGATATAACATTGGAAGATAAAATCAAACAGCCTTTAACGGCTAACGCTTCATTGTATAATGGGCAACCTACCGACACAGGTTCATCGTGTCCAAGTGCAAGACTTACCTCTTGTACGCCCTCCACTTCAAAGAACAAAGGTGGGGTGTCGGTAGAGAATGTACCTTCACGAAACAAGCAATGGTTCGTATTAAGAGTTTCTTATGGGCGTATTATCAAGGCAAAAGCATTCGTTGAGGCTAAAGGATTGGAATGTTATGTTCCTTTGCGATATAAAGAGGTAAGAAAGCAAGGAAAGAAGCGGATCATAACGGAGCCTCTTATTTCATCTTTTATGTTTGTTCATGCAACAGCAGAGCAAGTAGAGATCTTGATTCACGACAATAAGGTTGTTACAAATGAAAGTAGAGCCTTGCTCAGCTACTACTTTGACCATACAATCCATCGTCAAGACAATCCCGATTGCAATCCACCGCTCACAATTCAAGATGAAGCCATGAACAACTTCATCCGTCTTACCACCATCAAGAATCCCAATATTATACCTATAACATCCCCAAATATCCAATATAAACTGGGAGATAATGTTGTTATAACAGAGGGAAAGTTTAAGGATATTCATGGCAGAGTGGCAAGGATTGCTGGGCAGCAAAGAGTTGTCGTGGAGTTATTTGAAAGCTATTTGGTTGCTACCGCTTATATACCTAAAGATTCAATGAAGATAACAAATAATTAACAATATATAAATAATGTTAGCTAATGGAATTAGATTTTTTATCCAACATAATAAAAGGAGATAATAATCCTCCTAATGGGAAAATTGTTTTTGATTCATCAGACCATGTCCGCTTCCAAAATGGGCAAGATGTCTCTGGACATAACTATAATTGTCATCGTAGAATAACAATTGAAAAAAATATTGAAGGTGGCGAAGGATACACTGTGACAATGTACAATATGGATGGAGTGCATCCATTTTGGCAAAACAATATTCAAATGTCCCCAAAACGAATGAAAATTGTAAACAAGCACGAAAACATTATAGAGTTTAGAGGTTATGGGTATGACGAAAATGCTTTAGCATTCGGAGCTCCTATGGAAGCTGCGTCATTTGCGAATTATGGGGTAGTTATCAAAATTGAGAATAATCATATTGTTCTGGCACAATTAAATATGTTTGACAGACATGTAAGTATTGTCTATTTTTAGTAATTTGCGAGCATAAGCTACCTATATTTTAATTATTGCAAAAGCAACTAAAATATCAAAATACTATATTTCATAGTAGATTAATTTGATTGTCCCACAAATTAGGCAGCGTAGCTTTTGTTCCTTAGTAAAGGTTCGTGTTTAATCATAAGTAGTAATAAACATGTTTGTAGAAGACATCTATAATGAGGCGGCTATCACAAAAGATATATATTTGAAATATGGTAGTTATACTGTCGATAATTTCGACAAGCCACAAAACAAAAATACTCTCAAGTTCCTTGAAATAAAGGAGCGCCTGAATGGCAAAGAGCTGCATTGTTTTTTTGCAAAGAAAACAGATGACGAGATCTTTGTAATTGTTCCTATGGAGGACATGGGAGGACAGGTTGAATTTGTTGTTACATACACCAATTTCTTCCTCGAGATTAAAGCAAAAAGTCGTAAAAAATCACGATTCAATAGCAATATCGTAATTCCGGATTTACAATATGCTTTCGAGCAATTGTGTATAGTTCATTTTGTAGAAGACACTGGGAAAGACCATGTTTCTCTTCGTGACCTAGTAGCCAATGAGGAACTGGCAAAAAAAGCTTCAAAGTTGGAAATTGCTCCTATTACTCAAATTGAAAACCAGAAGGAAATTTGGACAAAATACATTGAGGCTCAAAATCTTATCATATCAACTTTGGAAAAACCTTATAGTTGTAAGAGCTATTATGATCCTGAAATCTCATATTTCGAGGATGGGAAAACCATGAAGCAAATACGCTTCAAGGTTGAGTTAAATGCTAATAAAAGAACAGAATATTCCGATTTCGAGGACGAGTTGAAGAACCAGCTTAACATCGAAGCAAATTTTGACGGAGATGGATGTGTACAACTCACTTATGACGAGATTAGTAGAGGTCTTGATTCTATCATACGAAAGAAATTCTCTTCCCTTCTTGAAAGAGAAAAGAAGATTGGTTGTATCTTAAGCATCAGGCCTTTCAACCTTGAAGAGCGTATAACAAGGAAGTATCCTGATCATAAATTTCGTGTAGAACAAAACGGTCGAGTTCTTTTTATTTCAGGAATTGGTAGTGACATTAATGATTTTTCCAAATTACTTGCAAAAGATTTTAATCTTATCCACACTAACAGAGACTGTCTCGAAATTCATATTAAAAATGTTGATAACCTCTTCACTTCTGAACATGTTGATAAGTATAAGATCTCATTTGGAAGAGTTGCGGATAAGGACTTTGATCAACAGGAATTAATTTTGCCAGAACCTGTAAATCAAACGACCTTCCGTATACATATCGATTCAAGCAAAGAAATCAATGAGCAGCATGCTATGCTCCAAAATATGCTTGCTTGTATTTATGGAGAAGAAAATATAAGTAGAAGGATTTTATATGCATTTTCTTCAGAGGATAACAATATATTTAATAATACTTTCTCTACAGAAAACTGGAATGACATATATCGTGACTTGTACGCTCTTGATTTTGACATAACTTATGGAGAAGGAAGTGGTTATACGAGAACTCTATATTTTGACTTTGAGACACTTGAAGAACTTGAAACTATGTATAAGAGCATTTCAGATACAAATAAGTTCTGTGTCATTAAATCCCCTCTTGATAGTGACTTCAAATTTAAGGTCAAGACTAATCTGCTTGCCCAAAAGTCGCAGAAGGAAATCTTCAGAGAAAATCTAAAGAAGCTTAATGGCGTTGATTTTTCAGTCAAAGTTGGTGCTCACGAATATATTCCAATCGGAAAACTCGTAGAAAGGGACTCAACAATGTCACAATTGGTATTTAAACTACCATGTTACTACGATTCAGATAAGAAGATTGCAGCTTCCTTCCTAAAGTTTATTGATAAACGTCCAGAAATTCGTGAAATTTCTGCAAATCTGGCAGGTGACCACGCAAAAGCCAAATGGCTTAAAGATGCAATGCATAAATTGTCTGATAATAATTCGTCTAATGAGCCAAACAGCAAGCCTGTTAATGATAAAATCAAAGAATTTATCTTTGATTCGTCTAAAGCCACACCTACTAGCAGATATGAGTTTAATGACATTGAGAAATGTGAGGAGTATATCAATTTCGACAGAACTTCAATCCTCTCATTGAATGACTCACAGAAAAAATCTGTATTAAGAGCCTTAAATGCCAACGACTTGTGTATGCTTCAAGGTCCTCCGGGAACTGGTAAAACAACAGTGATTGCAGAATTAATATGGCAACATATTCGTACATTGCAAAATTCTCGAATTCTTCTGACATCCGAGACAAACCTAGCTGTAGATAATGCCATCGAGAAATTGATGAATGGAAAAAATGCGAATCCTGAGATGGCACGGTATCTGACCTTGATTAAACCTTTGCGATTTGGTAAGTCTGCAAAGTTTGAGGAGGAAGGTAAGCGATATTCTATAGAAAGAATCATGGAATGGTTGGGTAAGCTCGATGAAGATGTAAGCTATGAGGATGAGCCAATGCTTGGAGAAAATGAAGATGAGATAGAAGAAGAAGAAGAAGTCATACCTAACAGCATAAACGATAATGTTGTTCAGCATTGGATGAACAGAATTGCAGATTGTTCGTATGCCAACAATGATAGATATAGAGATATACTGAAGGATTGGGTTGTCGAACTTTCGATGCCATCAAATGAGACAAGACAATACTTTACAGATAAATTCTTCAAGTATGCTAATGTCATTGGTAGCACATGTAGTTCTACTGGTAGCGGTAGTTTTGCTAAAGAATACAATCGCATATTCAATAACAATATAACAAACAATATTCTCAAGGATATTAAGGAGATACAGTTCTTGATAGATAAATACCCAGGTTCTCCAAAGATATCACGTTTGATCGAATCTGCAGGATTGGATTACGTAGAAACACCTGCTGAAAATAATTTCAAGAATCTTAAAGAGGCGATAAGCAATTTGCTTACTATAAGATTTGATACAGTTATTATGGACGAGGCAAGTAAGGCAACTCCACCAGAACTTCTCATGCCGTTATGCTTTGGTAGAAAGTCTATCATTATAGGAGATCATCGTCAGCTTCCGCCTATGCTCTACGACAAGGACTTTAAGGAGACTTTACAGGCTCTTGGTGACAAGAAGTCAGCAGACCTTTCTGAATTAATAGATAAGGATTTTACAGAAACCTCTCAATTCAAACGTCTCATTCTGAATCCTAAGGTATCGCCAACAATTAAATCCACGTTTAATACTCAATATCGTATGCATAAAGACATCAATGATGTCATTAAGCAGTTCTATGAAGATGACGAATCGGGTGGTCTCGAATGTGGTCTTTCATCAAAATATATGGATAGTCCAGACTTGGATAATCCAGAAAGCCGTTACCATGGTTTCTCTCATGAGGGATTCATAAATGACAGAGTACACACTATATGGGTTAATGTAAATGCTCCCGAAAGCTCAGATGGAACTTCTAAGGTTAATCTTACCGAAGTAGAAGCCATGAAGAGGGTTATTGCATATTTGAAACACTGTCATGGTTTCAACGAGTATATGAAACACTGGGATACTCTTAAGTCTGACACTAAGCGTCGTCAAGAAAAAGAGATTGGTCTAATTAGTTTCTATGGCAAACAAGTAAATAACATCAAATCAAAAGTTAAACCGTATGCTCAGAAGTTAGGCATTCCTGTAAAGTTGAATACCGTAGATAAGTTCCAGGGCATGGAGCGGAATATCATTATAGTTTCTACTGTTCGAAGCGACAGGGCTTTAAAGGCAGACGGAACAACCAGAAGAAATAGGGATCCAGGATTTGCGAAATCTCCAGAGCGTCTTAATGTAGCTCTTTCACGTGCAAGAAGATTGCTTATTGTAATCGGGAATATTGAGTTCTTCAGCAGCATTAAGGATCGAGAGGGAAAGCCTCTTTATCTCAATGCAATAAACGAGATAAGAAAGACTGGACGCATTATTGAATTTGACGACCTCAAAATGTACGCAAACAATGAATAATTTAGATATTGAAATATACAAAGAGATACAATCAACAAAGGGCTTGACAGAGATTTATCTGGGTCATGTAATCTTTCCGTGGCATTATGCATTAGCGGATTATTCTGCAGATCGCACAGAAGGCATACCTTTCGATGTTTTTGACAATGTAATTTGCCGATTACTCGAACTCGATGGAACCATGACTATAGTTCAGCTGGGCAATATCCTTGGCATGAATATTGAAGAAAATGTGCCCAATGGAAGATATCGTGATCTTGCCGAATATGAAATATTAACAGAGAAGTTACAACAGCTAATAGAATTTGGCTTGGTGGAATCTTCAAATGGTGCCTATCATTTGACACGTATAGGAAAGGAATCTGTATCGGTTGGAAGGAAATTTAGAACACTTTCGGATTACGAATTTCCTTTATTCTATGACCTTACAGGAGGACAGAATATGCTTGCACGCAGTGCTTTTATTGATGCAGCTCGTAAAGAGTCAGACATAACAACGCCCTACGACTATGAAGATGAGGCGAAAATCAAATCATTCTCAAATCATCAAATCGTAGGTATTTATAATCCACAAGAAGGCAACTCTTTCTCAAATCTCAGACTTAACGAAGTAAGAGAATATGTGAATTCTGTACATTTCGGCGTAATCTATAACTTCCTTAAGAAAGATTATCGTTTGGTTTGCTACAATCCTATGGGACTATGTGACTTGTACACAGAAGCAATTAATCAGGATGACAGTTTGAAGGAAAGAATTATACAGTGTTTCCTTAATCAGCAAGAGAGTTCTTCTGAAATGACGACCGAATTACAAACTCAGTTTGAAGATAATGCAATTTTAACTCAAAGATACATAGAATATAAAGAATATCATGAGCAAGACGCCGCTTTGGATAGAATGGCATATAAAGAGTCCGAAGAGATAATCGTTCCAGAAGATTTCTGGAATAATGTTGAGGCTAGAACACTTTCCTCTAAACCTAAAAGAGTATGTTTCTGCGTAGATATGCTCAACATTGAGATTATTAAATCCATAAACCAGATGGCAGAAAAGAACTCTACGACTAAGTTCTTTCTTGCTTTCGGGCAAAAAGAGGATGGTGTTAATATCTTTGTTTCTGACAACCTGTATTTATGCCAGATGCCACTGACAAACAGAGCATTGTGTGCAATTGATGATAAGGTACTGTTTAATAGTGGCAAATATGTATATTCGTACCACGATCACTCATATCAAAGAAATGTAATTATACGTACCGATTCTGAGATTGAAAGCAAGGATATATTTGATGCTTTCGTTCGTACTTGGGTTCCAAACTATCTGTCTGATTTCCGCCAGTCTATAAATAGAGAAATTGCCGATAATAAAGGAATAGCACGATTGGCGTCAATTGAAGAAAAATTGAAAGATTTTATGTCATACATAGTAGAACTCAATCTGAGTGATATTTATAACGAGACAATAAGTTTGAGAAACCAGAAAATGCATGACCTTAAAGTCGAACATGCAGAATTGCTCAAAAACGAGTTGCTCAAGCTCATGGGAGAAACAGCAATTGAAAGCATTAAAAATTTGAATGAAATAAAGTTCGTTGAAGAAAAACTGGCTTCTATCGAGAAGCGTAGTTATGATGATTATACAGAACTTCGTGGTATGATTAGTTCTTTCAATGCCGCTCTTAAAGAAAGAGAGAACTTTATACGTGATATTCTACTTGCAAAAACGTACATCATCGATACAAACATCTTCATTGATGACCCAGATATTTTGTCAAAAATCAAGATGCCTAATAAGGCAGTTATCTGTGCAAAAGTTACCGACGAACTAGACAAATTCAAAATTCGTACAAAAGAAGACTCGGGTGTTCCAGAGAAAGCATCTAAGGCATTGAGAAGTATAAATAATGCCTTGAAGAAGAATAAGGGCACAGTTGTGAAGGCTATTGCTGATACTCGATTCTTGCCAGCAGATTTCACAGATTACTCTGCAGATAATCGTATTTTGTGCGTGGCATTGATGTATAAAGAAAAGAATCCTTGCCTTTTAACTTCTGACAATGGCTTACAGGTAAAAGCTCAAATATGTGATATTCCTACAAAAAATATAGAGGAATTCAACGATATGTTAAAAACAAAAAATGCAGAGAAAGCCAAAGGACAAGAAGTTGAAAATAGCGATGTGGTTAAGACAAAAAAAGTCTATTACAAAAAAGGAAAGAACAAGTATAATAATAAGAAAAAATAATCCGATATGTCAAGATATGAAAGTTCTAAATTCATAAAGGATCCAAAAACAATGAATCAGGATGCCTTGAAACAGGCTTGTGAGACACTTGGTTGGAAATACAAAGTAGATAATAATATTCTCTACGTAACAGATGCCAAGCAGTCTTCAGAAATGTATGGTGAGTATGTATTGAAGGTTGAGGGTGATACTGTTACCTATAACAGTTATTACCTAGACAATGGTCAACAGCTGATTGCAGAACTTCAAGATACGTTCTTTCCTTTGAATGTCGAGTACGCAAAGAAGTCTGTCGTTGACGCATTCTCACGTAATGGCTTCACTTTTCAGCGTATATGGCGCTATGTCAAAAAAGACAATGAGGTAGAGCGTTTTGCTATGGTAGGTTATACTAAAGATCCAACAGAAACAGAAAAACGCTATGAGATAGTGTTCTCTATATTCAAAGATGGTTCTGTTGTCACAGACTCTAATTATCTGCCTGATGATGTAAATTCTCTCGCACATAAGTCTATGGATGACTTACAGAAATTGTTCGGTAATGAACGCAAAATGACAAAGAAACCCGAATATGACATTTTTATGCGCACACATAAGCGGGTAAATTCAATAACTACAACAGTAAAATCATAATTATGACAGATGTTTTTGATGAAATAGGAAGTATGATAAGGGCTAATTTTCCTCTTATCTACTTGACGACTACTGAATACGGAAGGGTTACTCAGAAGTTGAGAACTTTGTGTTTTAAACAGGATATTAAGTTCAATGTATGGGATGCTGTGGATGGTTTGATGGTTCATGGTAAAGATTCAAACAACAGATTGGTAGAACCAGAACTTCATGAAGCGTGGGAAGGAACTAAAGATTCTTATTCTCTTTTGGAATGGATTCATCGTGAACTCATAGAGGGTCGTAACGATAATACTTCTGAAGTTTTCATGCTTGAGGATTGCCATCAAAGTTTTTTTGAAAAAAAATATCCTGAACTTTTGCGAAAACTGGCAGCTGAATTAAAATATTTCAATAAGCATATTATTTTCGTAGGTCCTTACACAAAGCTTCCTGTTGAAATAGAGAAATACATAACAATCGTGAACATCGACCTTCCTGACAGAAAAGATCTTCGCACACGACTTCGTTATGTTGCTGGTAAAGACTATGAGATAAACCCTGATCTTGAAAAGTTTATCATAGACTCCGCACTTGGTCTTACAGATACCGAGGCAGACCTTGCATTTCGTTTAGCAAAGGAGAAAGTTGGTCTCAATAGGCCTGAGTGTGTACAAATAATAGCAAACGAGAAAGAACAAATTATCAAAAAAAGTGGCATTTTGGATTACATACCTGTGAACATGTCACTAAACGACACCGTCGGAGGATTGGAGAATCTCAAAAAGTGGCTTACGTTAAGAAGTAAAGCTTTTGAACTTAAAGCAAAAGAGTTTGGACTTCCAGAGCCTAAAGGCATCTTGTTGTTAGGTGTACCTGGTTGTGGCAAGAGTCTCACTGCAAAATGTATTGCGTCAGAATGGAAGCAGCCATTATTAAAACTAGACATCGGTAAAGTTTTTCAAGCTGAAGTCGGTAGTAGTGAGAACAATATCCGCCAAGCTCTATCAACTGCAGAAGCGATTGCACCTTGCATTTTATGGATTGATGAAATTGAAAAAGGATTGAGTACAGCCGGAGGTGAACGTGATGGCGGAACAAACTCTCGCGTTTTCTCAACAATCTTGACATGGATGCAAGAAAGGAAAAAACCTGTTTTTGTAGTTGCCACAGCAAATAAAATTGAAAGCCTTGCACCAGAACTCCTACGTAAAGGTAGATTTGACGAGATTTTCTTTATTGACCTTCCGACACCAGAAGAAAGATATAATATATTCAAGATTCATCTTGCTAAGTTCCATCAAAATAGTATAAAAAATCTTGATAGACTTGTAAATAATACGAGAGGATTCAATGGAGCGGAAATCGAGGAAACTGTAAAAGAAGCAATGTTTATCGCTTACGTAGAGAATCCGGATTGCCGCCAAATCGAGGAAAGACATTTGCTTGAATCTGCAAAACAGATAGTACCTCTTGCTCAGACTATGTGCAATGAGATCAAACAACTCCGAGAAAAAGCGAAGGACAGAAAAGCTCGACTTGCAAGCTCAAAGCCTAATGAAGAGGCCATAGAGAGTGAAGAGCCAACACCTGCTTTTATATTAGGTAGAAACTCTGACATAGATAGTGATAACGATATATTCAATCAAATCAATTGAAATATGAGTACGATAAATTGGTTAGAAATCTTTAATAAATACAATACCCAAGAAATTATCATGGGTAAAATCCTTAAAAAAGTTCCTGGAGGATTAATCGTCAATGTCTTTGGAACAGAAGGTTTCCTTCCGGGGTCTCAAGTTCCTCAAAACCTAAAAGAAAAGGGGGAGGGAATTATAAATAACGATATTAATTTCAAATTAATAAAAATAAATGCATTTGCTAATAATATCGTTGTTTCAAGAACAGAGATTCTTGAACAAGAGAAGAATAATGCATACATTGAGGCTATGAAGGACATCCATGTAGGAGACATTTATGATGCGGTTGTTAAAAATATCGTTTCATATGGCGTATTCGTCACGATAAACAATAAAATCGATGGACTTATTCCCTCAAAAGAACTGTCTTGGAAGTTTGTAAATGATAATAGTCAAATAGTTAGTATCAATGATAAAATTAAAGTAAAGATTATCAACATTGACGTAGAGTCTCACAAAATTAGTCTTAGTCACAAAGAATGTATTCCATCTCCATGGATAACCATGAATAGTAATGTGTATTACAAGAATGCCATAATTGATGTTACGGTGTCAAGAGTTATAGAACATGGCGTTATTGTAACTTTAGAAAATGGATGTCAGGGAATATTGCCTGCCAGAGAGGTCGCATGGGATGATTCCAAACCTAACCTTACAGCAATGTTTGATATTGGTGATAAACTGAAGGTAAAAGTTCTATCTTTAGATACGAAAAAACAAAAAATATTACTTTCATTAAGACAAGTACAAGACAAAACTGTAAACTTCAATTCTGTTGGAAAAATTATAAATTGTACAATAGATAAAGAAACTGAAGATGGATTATACCTGTTGACAAATAAAGGTATTTCGATTTTCTTACCCAAAAAGGAAATTTCATGGGTCAAAAAATACGATTTGAATGATTATGTGAGCCGCAACGGTAAATTGAAGGTGAAAATTATAGCAAACGCTCAGTCTGGAAAGCCAGCAACAGCTAGTTTACGTCAAATGTATCAAGATCCTATGAATGCTTATGTACCCAAAAGTATTCATAAGGGCTGTGTCTCTGGAGAACTTGCAAAAGTGTATTTCGTAAATTTCAATGATGGACTTACTGGGATTATATTAAAAGAATCGCTTCATGGATATAAATTAAAAAAAGGTTTAGAGATTCAGACGAAGGTTATAAGTTCTGACAAAGAGAATCGACGCATAATCCTTGAATTGCATCGAGAATCCGAGTTTTCAGGTAATGACATTATGGAAATGCTTAACTTGAAACCATCAAGAACAGTTGGCATACTCAAAAAAATGTTATCAGATGCTGTTGCAAATGGCGAAATAGATACTAGTTATGCTGCTGGATCAAACTTTATTAGAGAAAAGGCAAAAGATATTCTTTGATATCATAGAGCCTTTTTTTCGAAATGGATTCATCGGTTTTATTTAACATGATCCCTATAAGTCAGCTCTTTTTGGAAATCGTTTTAGACACAACTCGGAAAGCCTTCTGTTGACTTAATGGACTAATAATAATTCTCCAATGAGAGACTCCTGAGCATGAGGGTAAAAGACTCTTTATTATAAAATTATCAGAAATGCTTGAACTCGAACTACAACAATACCTCTTCCGCGAATACCCACAAGAGAATGCTCGCTGTGAATGGAAGGAATTTAAGAATCTGAAGAACTCGTTCTGTGGGGACGAGAAGGATGATGTTATATCCTACGTGTCAGCTATTGCCAACATGGAGGGTGGACATCTTGTGATTGGTGTAAAGGATAAGACGCTTGAAATAGTTGGGACTGATATTTCAAGGCTTACTTTCAATGGGCAACCTGCAAACACTCAGTCGGCAACGTTCAAACTCACAGAACAATGCACTTATCTTTCATCTGAAGGTCTAAGCATAGAGGAGTTTATAACCGATGATACAAACAAGCGAGTATGGATAATACATATTCCAAAGCACTTGCCTCGTCGCCCTGTCCTTGCCCACAAGAAGGCATGGCAACGCATAGAAGATTCGTTGGTGGAATTGACCCAAGAAAGAATGTCTGTCATTCTTGAAGAACCAATCTATGCAGCAAAGGACTGGTCTGCAGAAATTGTACCAGATGCAACAATAGACGATTTGGATGAGGTTGCTATTGCCAAGGCTCGAATGATGTTCAAGAAAGTACATAGCCGCATACCAGCAGAAGAAGTGAATGCTTGGAATGTTCAAACTTTCTTAAGCAAGTGTGGATTGACAAGAAACGGAGGTATTACTCGGGCAGCTATCATTTTGTTGGGCAAATACGAATCCGCTTTCAAACTGCGTCCTGCTGTTGTACAGGTTACTTGGACACGGCGAGACAAGAACCAGGAAGTGGTTGACTACGAACACTTCACAGTTCCATTTATATTAACGGTGGACGAAATTCTCTCAAAGATAGAGAATCTGACATTGCGTGAAATGCCTGGAGGTACGCTTTTCCCCGACACGATGAAGCAGTATGACGACTATACCATCCGTGAGGCCCTTCATAATTGTATTGGCCATCAAGACTACACTCTTCAGCAACGCATCAATTTCGTAGAGAATCCAGGATATCTGTATTATTCCAATGCTGGCACATTCATTCCTGGCACTTTGGAGAATGTTTTGAGGAACGAAGAGCCTCAGACGCATTTCCGCAATGAATGTTTATGTAGGGCGATGGTAGATTTCAACATGATAGATACCGTAAGCCGTGGTATCAAGAAAATGTTCAATGAGCAATGGCGCAGACACTTCCCTATGCCTGACTATGAGATTGACCAAATCAAGAAGAAAGTAGTTGTCCGCATCTATGGCAATGAAATCAATAAACGATACACTGATTTGTTGAAGACAAACGACACTCTATCTCTCTGGGATTGCATCTCTCTTGACGCAGTACAAAAAGGCAGAACTATTCATGAGGATATAGCGCAAAACTTACTCAAACGTGGACTGATAGAAGGTGAGGTCCCGCATTACAGCATTTCTCTTAGCATTGCCAAGAACACTCACCAACTGCCTTCTTATACAAAAACAAAAGGATTGGATAAGGAGAGATTGCGTCAAATGGTTCTACAGTATCTCAGCAATGCAGGAGACGAAGGTGCCAAGCGAGATAGTATATATGAATATCTGAAGGATGTTCTTCCGCACAACAAGACGGAAGAGCAACAACTACGACTATTGGGAGATTTGCTTAAGGCTATGAAATTGGAAGAGATGATTAAAACAGATGGTCGCAATTGGTATCTTTTGCAATAATCCGTCGAATTTCGACGAAAAACAATGTATTTCCGTCGAAACTTAAGCCAATCCGTCGAAACTATATCAGTTACGTCGATTTTCGACGGATATAGCAATTTTAAATATACTAAAAAAGGTCGCCAGCATTTTGGCGACCTTTTTTAGTATCATATTTATTTCGTATTCAAAACCAGCTTCTTGGCTTTCATTTTTTCGCCAGCCACCGAAAGCTCTATCTTTCCTGGCTTATCGCCTGCTCTCAATATCACGAGGGCAGAACCCTGGAAGAGATTGCGCTGAATGGACTTCTCCAACTGGGTCTTTCCGATATGAAGTTCATCAGATGCGATGTTTCCATTATCCACCGCCACGATATTCGCATCGCCCTTCACGGTGAAAGTCAACTTATCGAATGCCTTAGCATCCTTCACGTTCAGTACCCTTCTGCCCTTCTTATCTACTGCATAGATGCGAACGTGCATCAGATCCTTACTGACAGTATCGGCGAATCGGTACCACTGTAGCGCATGAATCGGTACCATCATAGCACTGCATTCGGTACCATCGTATCACTTGAATCGGTACCATCATAGCGCACCAATCGGTACCAAAAAGATGTAAAGTTCTGCTCATGTATAATAATAACCGCCTATCTTTGCAGAAGAATTTTTAAATCTGTATAGATATGGCACAAAGTAATGTAAACATGAGCAAATTAAAACGTTCATTTCAAATGCTAGCGGCAAAAATACCGCAACGCACCATTTGCGAGCAACTACACATGGGACGTGGCGTACTGAACCGTTACAAGACCTTGGCGGATTCCCAAGGTTTGTCCTATGGCGTGATAGGCCGCATGAGTGACGGGGAAATAGAATCTTTCCTCCAGTTGTCCAA
>ENA-ORPK01002129-ORPK01002129.1-human-gut-metagenome-genome-assembly--contig:-NODE-2129-length-14191-cov-5.363681_pt1 | contig 14191 bp, 10 predicted proteins | sample MGYA00242139_ERZ509068 | MGnify/ENA primary metagenome ERZ509068 (study PRJEB26280, sample SAMEA2338687) | human gut metagenome | biome: human gut; feature: human-associated habitat; material: faeces... | reverse complement strand
ACTCCGTCAGAACTCCGTCAGAACTCCGTCAGAACTCCGTCAGAACTCCGTCAGAACTCCGTCAGAACTCAAATTGAAATCTGGTAGGTACGGGTTGGATCGTGGCTATTACCATTTGCCGTTAAAAGATTCAATTCCAATAAATGATTGATTCTTCGTCGAATAGAGGCATCGGATTTTTGCAGTTTCTGAACCAGTTGTGAAGTGCTCTGAGCCCCATGTGCAGACAGAAAAGCCAGAATCCGCCGTTCCAGTTCGTCCAGTTGCTCCCATTTCTCCTGCCCAACGACTTTGGCAGCTGTATCGGCCTGGCGGAGATGCCTTGTTGCGATGTTATTCCGCAACACCAACCGAACACGTCCCTGTGGTTCGCTATATTCCGGTTCTTCCAGAAAGAAATCCTTCATGTCAGCGTAGATTCGCGGGACGCCCTCATTGAGTTCACGAACCCAGCCGCATTCCGTAAGAGTCCTTGAAATTGTTGGATTCCGTGCGAAACGGCTTTCTCGTATGGTCTTCAGCGTGACGATGCCCGGCAATTGTCCTGGACTTTCGATTTCCAGCCTATCATCATACATCGTTACTTTGATGAACAATCCCGTCATTGCATAGTCACGATGTACGATGGCATTTGTGACACCCTCGACCCATGCAAACTCGGGGTATTCAGGAATGACCTCGAATTTCCCAGTGGTGGTGTTCAGGCGTGTGAAATCGCGCAATTGAGTGCGGATGAACTCCTTCGCCTTTTCAATGATTATCATCAGGGGATACTCAATGTTCTCGTCCTTGATGAGGTTAATGGAAGTTCCGACCTTGGATTCCGTGCCATCATAGCGCAGAAAACGCACACGGCAGTTGGGATAGAATTGACGTATATTCCTGGCGAACAACAGAACCGCCGCATTAGTGAGACGCCCTTCCCCGTTCACCTGCCGGAGAAAGCCTCGCGCCCTGAGGACCTGCTCATTGCCCACTCCCTCCGCTCCAATGCAGGCTTTGTATTTCTCTATGAGTTCCGTATCCATATCCTCAATCCTGGCGTTGAGCTGGAACTCATCCTCGTAATGGCGTGACCCCCTGCTGTATTCAAGATTCCGCAGGTTTTCTCCTACCATGGGTTTCGTCTTATCTGCAATGCGAAGGTAGGTCTGGTCGCTGGTAGTGCGGATAATCTGCTCTTTGCTTGGGGCGATGTGAAGTAGCAGAAGACGATCAGGCTTCCCCTGTGTGTTGATGATATCTAGAAATTCCTCCTTGACTGTCGGCATGGGACGGCAGCAGGAGTTCGTAGCGTTGATAAGTTCGTTGATATGCGCTTCGCCAACCGAATTAATGCCCTCAAGTTCCCGCGTCTTGTCATTGACGCCAACGACAATGGTCCCCCCTTCCGCGTTGGCGAAACCGCAGATGTCCTGAGCCAGATCCGTTGGTTTTATCCTTGCATTTTTGCGGTCAAAGTATTTGTTCTCTGGCTCGTTCTTGATGTAGTCAAGCGTGATTAATGGATTAATGATGGAGGATGTGGACATTATTGATGCTTTTTGAAGATATTGAACAAAAAGGATTATGTGGGTATCAACCTGACACAACAGATTACACATCTAAAATGTGTGCAGGGACACATACTCAATCAACACTCGCATGTTCAATGGGGCCTTTAAGGATGAGATTGTCCTGCCTGAAGTATATCTACCAGAATCGTCGGCCTGAAATGTACCAACCCAAAGGTCGTTTTTGAAAACAGGCCGAGGGGAGGGGCAAGCGCAGGGAATGCCATTACATGACATCCCTCCTGTCTGGCACTGTGTTCCAGGACGCCCCACACGACTTTGTTGACATGGTTCCAGATTATCTGGTATCTTTGTCTACAAAAGACGGCTACAAGCACTTACCCACGAGGAAATAATCCCACCCCGCATTTGGCGTCACACAAAAAACGGTTGCGTCAAGTTGATACCCCCATTTAGAAAACTATACGAGACGGCATCCTTTCTCAAAGAGGATGCGAGAAACTCATCGCGAGTGCATGAGGTTGCCTCGACGGTTTTCGCGATGGCCTGGAGAATGTGCGCGATGCGCTGTTTGTCGTTAATCATAGGGGAACCATGTCCTTTTTTGCCATCGGTCCAAAATATGGGTCGTCCAGCGAGGACAGTGGAATCACATCGACTTTGCAACAGAGGACTTCGGCGAGTTCCAGCTGCAACCCCACCTGGTCGAAGAGGGACGCATCGTCGTTGAAGTCCGCGAGAAAATCAATGTCGCTTCCCAATGCCTCCTCGCCGCGGGCGCATGAGCCGAACACGAATAACCTGTCGTCATTGTGCCTACGCGCAATGCCCTGGATTTCGTTTCTCATTTGCCTGATACGTTCAAGCTGGCGCATAATGGGGACTCCTCAATCCTTTCGGTGTTTGAATTTAATCCGCCATTTCGGATCTGCGAGTCCGCAACCACAAAACAGAGTACTGACTCCGCCAGTTGACATTGGGGAAGCGGACTGAGGATTGTAGCAGGCATACTCCCTCGTCTACTCAATACTCCCCCATTTGACAGGTGGCATGATAGTTCCAAGTGACGCACAGTTCCCCAAGATGGCAGGTGGTAGAATCACCCTGGCAACGACATTCATGTCCATTCATGTCCATTCGTGTCCATTCGTGGTTCAATAACCCTCTGCTCTATTTTCGTGTGGTTCGTGTGTTTCGTGGTTCTGAATCACCCTGGCCACGACATTCGTATCCATTCGCGGTTCTGAACATGCCCTTGTTCGTGTATTTCGTGGTTCGAATACCACCTTCTTGGGGAGTGTTATTTCCCCTTTTTCATGAAGAGTGCATTAATCAGCGGGAGTACAAAGATTGTCAGGATACCCGCCACCGCGACTCCGCTTGTGGATGCGGCTCCGATGCCCGCCCTCATTTCGCTTCCGATGTTGCTTGCAAGCGCGATTGGCAACATTCCCAATGCGCTGGCCAGGATGACCATCAGGACGGCCCTGAAGGACTCCCCTGAACCGCGGACCAGCGCCTCGCGCGGCGCAACCCCCTGGGCACGGAGTGAATTCGAACGGTCAACCATCAGGATTGCCGCGTTGACAACCACGCCGATGAGCATCAGGACGCCAAGCATGACGAGAATGTTGATGTTCCAGCCACTCAAAACCAGCCCCCATACGACTCCGATGAGGCCGAAGGGCAGCGTCAGGAGGATGATGAACGGGCGCGTGAACGACTCCATGATTGCGGCGATGGTCAGGTAGGTCAGGAATGCGGCCAGCAGGATTGCCTCGGCAAAGTCCGCCACTGCATCGCCGAGATACTCGGCGTTGCCGGAGACGTTGATCGTGTATTCAGGGGGAATCATCCCGTCTTCATAGAGCCTGTTGACGACTGCGGCCTGCGTGCTTTGCAGCGGCGCTCCGTCTGCCAGCGTTCCTGTAATCCATACGACCCTGCGCTTGTCATTGCGGTCGATTGTGACTGGGATTGTGCGTTCCGTGATATTTGCGACGCTGGAGAGCAGGACCGGGTTGCCATCCTTGCCGGGAATCAGGAATTCGGCCACCTGCCCCCGTCCTTCCTCCTCGGCGTATTTGACGCGGATGTCGTAGGAACGGTCGCCTGTCTTGTAGAGCGCCGCCTTGATGCCTTCAAGATTGCCTCGCAGGATGCTTCCGAGAACCGAGGAGGTCAGCCCGGAATCCTGCATGACAGTGCGCTTCGGGGTAATCAGCATCTGGGGCTTTCCCTCGCGGACGGATGTGTCGAGGGTGGAGACCCCTGCGATTTCGCGGGAGACGCTGCGCGCATGGCGTCCAATCGACTCCAGCACCGCCTGGTCGCTGCCGGAGACGCTGAATTTGATTGGGGTCGAGATGCCGCCCATGTCGGACGGGACTGCCACCGTGTAGTAGATGTTGGGTTCCTGGGCCAGTCGCGCCTGGATTTCGTTGATTCGGTCGGCCAGTTTCCACTCGCGCTCCAGCTTGCTCTTGAAGGACAGGTCAATCTGCGAAAGATAGACCGCGACCGTGGTTCCGCTTCCAACCGACTCGATCTTGCCGACCTGCACGGAACAGTTGACCAAGTCCGAGAGGTTGTTGCGGAAGTCCTCCGCAATCTTGTTGACACGCTCGCAGGTCTGTTCGAGGCTGTAGTTCACAGGGCACTCGATGACTGCGGTGACGCGCCCCTTGTCGGCATCCTCCATCAGCGTGAAGCCAAGTCCACTGCCCTGCTTCGCCACCACAAACCAGAAGAGAAGCGCACATCCTGCCGTTGCCAGAAGACAGACGAACCGCCGTTCAACGCACCAGCGCAGCAACTTCGCGTATTTCTGGGCGAGCTTGGCAATGAGGACAGTCCACTTCGAGGCAAGGCGCATGAGGGGCCCCTGCCTGCGCTGCCCCTTCGGCTTCAGAAAGACCGCGCAGAGAATCGGTGTCAGGGTGAAGGAAATGAAGATCGAAGTCAGGTTGACGATGAGGGTCGTCATTGCAAAGGGCTTCAGGATCTTTCCCACAAGACTCCACATCATCGTAAGGGGAAGCATGACGACTACGTTGGTGCCAGCCGAGGCAAAGACGGAGATCGCCATCTCGCTGGTGCCCTTGGAGGCGGCCTCCCACGGGTCGTCGGTCTTCTCCATCCAGGAGGAGACATTCTCCAGTACGACAATCGAGTTGGAGACGAGGATGCCGACCGAAAGGCCGATTGCCAGCAGGGTGACGACGTTCAGCGTCTGCCCCGCAATCTGCATGAAGAAGAAGCTGATGATGATAGTCAGGGGCATCGAGATGAAGACAATCAGGGTGGTGCGCAAGTCAGCCAGGAAGAAGAAGAGGATGATTGCGCAGAGGATGATGCCGCTGATGATGTCGTTGATCGTGGAGTCCACCATCTCCTGGATTGTGCCCGCCTCGTCGGTGACCACCTGGAGATGCATGCCGCCGGGGAGAAGCTCCTGCATCTCGTCCACGCGCTTGCGGCACTCCTCCACCAGCTTGACCGTATTCGCCTCGCCCTTCTTGACAATCGAGAGGATTACGCACTCCTCGCCATTGAGCCAGGCGCGGCGGCGGACTTCCTCCGTGGTCATGAAGACCGTGCCCAGGTCGCCAAGGGTCCTGCGCACCCCGTCCTTGCTTACGACTTCGAAGGAGGAGATTTCGTCGATTTCAGGATACTCCGCGTCAAACTTGACGCTGACTTCAGTGCCCTTTTCCCGGATGTATCCGGATGGCAGCGAATTGATGTTCGCCTTGATCGCGCCAACCACGTCGGCAGTCGTCAGTCCCGCGGCCACCAATGCGCGGCGGTCGAGCTCCACATGGACTTCACGCCCGTTGCCGCCGATGATTTCGACGCTTCCGACACCGGGAATCATCGCAAACCTGTCCGCCAGGGAATTGTCGACGTAGTCGTACTTTTCCTCGAGGGTGGCGTCCCCCGTCAGCGCCAGCTTCACGACGCTGGTGGCATTGATGTCAATCTTCTCGATGACCGGTCTGTCCGCGTCGTCGGGCAAATCCCCCAGGATCTTGTCAACCTTCTCACGTACATCCACTGCGGCGACATCCACATCCACATCGAGATTGAACTCTAGAAGGATGTTGCAGATGTTCTCAAGGCACGTGGTCTGGATGTGCTTGAGCCCGTCGATTGACGAGACGGCGTCCTCGATTCGCTTCGCCACATCCGTCTCCATGTCCTCCGGGGTGGCTCCGACCCAGGTGGTGCTGATGCTCACGTATGGGACATCAGCCGAGGGAAGGTTTTCCAGGGACAGCTTTCTGTAGCTGTTCAGCCCCAGGCCCACAAGCGCAATGAGCAGGCATGTCATGGCCACGGGCCGTTTGGTTGATGCATCCGATAAAAACATCTTCGGTTTTCTCCCTTCTTATATGAGAAAAGTGACAGGAGAGACAGTCGAACGGCTACTTCACCAGGACGGGTTCGCCGTCCTGGATCATATACTGCCCTTCGAAGACAATCGGCAGGTCGGCGCTCAGCCCCTCGCCGCTGACCTCCAGGACGCCGTCCTCCGAGATGCCCTCGGCCACGGCAATCTCCTTCGCCTTGCCGTCCACCACGGTGTAGAGAAGAAGCCCGGAGGCACGGCGCACAGGCACGATAAGGGGAACCCCAAGACCATGGGACTGCTTCAGGTTGACTGCCAAATCCACGAGCTGGCCGGGGACAAGCAGGTTCTTGTCGGGGTTCCCGAAGGTGCCCCGCACCTGGAATGTCCGCAATCCCTTCTCAATCACGGGACTCTTGTCGGTCACCTTGACCTCCCAGGAGCCGTCGTTCCCGGCAAGGGTCATCCGAAGAACGGTCTCCCCCGGACGAATCACGGAATAGTACTCCGCAGGCAACGAGGCGACGGCGCGCATTTCGTCAAGGCTCACAAGCTGGATGATGCCTGTCTCGGCCTTGATCTCCTCGCCTGGCTCGTGAAGGCGCCCGCTAACACGCCCGGAAAACGGGGCGTAGGCGGAACAGTCGTCAAGATTCTTCTTCGCAATGGAAAGATTCGCCTCCGCAAGGGCGACCTGGGCCTCCTGTGAGGAAAGATTCGCCTTCGCCAAAGACAAGTCGGCCTTCGCAGAGTCGTACTTCAATTCGTAGGCCTCCAGCTCGTTGGCGGAGACACGCTCCTTCTCACGGAGACGACGGTATCTTTCGACGTCAAGGCTCGACTTCCTGAAGCCGGCCTCGGCCTTCTCAACCTGGGCCCTCGCAACCTCCACGGCGGACTTCTGGGCCTCCAGGGTGGCGGACGCGACCTCGTATTTGTCGCGGTAGTTCCTCTCGTCAATCGTGAAGAGCAACTGCCCTGCCTCGACAGAATCGCCCTCCTCCACCAGAACCTTCAGCATTGTGCCGCTGACACGCGCCGCCACGGTCGTATGGACCGTGGGCTCCAACGTCCCCTTGAGCATCAGACGGCTGGTGAAATCACGCTCCACAAGATTGCCCATGACCACGGGGGTGCCAACGGCCCGCGAAACCGTCTCCGCCTTCTTTTCGCTCTTGCCGCACGAAACGGCAAGAAGCCCCGCAACAACCGAAATCGTCCAGAAAAGTATCTTCTTCATTGTCTATTGCTCCTTGATCAACAACTCATCCAAATTTTCCTTCATCGGGTGTTCCGCGTCCTCCTTCGTCCAATGCGCGGAGTCGGGGACGATGGCCCCCGTCGCCAAATCCAGCCTCACCCGTGCGATTTCCGAGAGGTAGCGCGTCTGGACCAACGCCAGCATTGCGTCGTCCATCTCGGCCCTTGCGTCCAGCATCCTGTAGAGGGGTTCTATCCCCTCCTCGTAGCGGTCGCGGAACTCCTCGTAGCGCGCCGAAAGCGCATCGTAGCTCAGCTGGGCAAGCTGGCGGGCACTCTCGGCATCCCGCAAATCCGCATCGGCCGAAACCACCTCCAGGATGACGGAGAGCGTCAAATCCTCCCTCTGGAGATTCGCGGCCTCCCGGACGACTTTCGACGCCTTGTAGTTCGTCACCTTCGAAAAGCCCTTGAAGAGGTCCATGGCCGCCGAAAACCCGCCATAGAGGTTTCTGGCACGGTCCGCAATGTCGTCGCCTGTCCAAGTCCCGGTGGCAAAGCCGCCGACCACCGGCAGGAAGTCGACAACCGCAAGGCGGACCTGGTTCTCGGACTCCACAATCTTCCTGTCCTGGACCGAAAGCTCGGGGCGGGTGGCCAACGCACGAAGCACCAGGTCGGAGAGCGCCCCGGTGTCCGCCGCAACGCCCTCCTCCGGGGGAATCAGCTTCAGCCGAGACTCGTCCATCGGGGAAAGCCCAAGTGCCTGCAAAAGGCGTCCACGGTCGACCTGCATCGAACGCCGCGCCTGCTCCAGGGAAATGACCTTCGACTTGTACTGCGCCTCCGCATTGGTGCACTCCCACTGCAAATACTGCCCCTCCTCCAACATCGCGGCGACACGCTCATACTGGCTCTTCGTCGCCTCGACCTGACTCTCCAGGGCGGAAATCTGCTGCTCGTCAACAAGACACTGGAAATACAACCCCGTGACCTGCGCGACAATCCCCTGACGCGCAACATGCTGGGACAAGGCTGACTCCTCGCGGGCCAGCTTCCTGCTCGCATACAAAAGCCATGTCGACGGGTAGAAAATGGGCATCTGGACATTCAATGAAGCGTTCGAATAGCTCTTGTCAGAGACCGGAGTGCCACGCATGGTCTGCTGGTGACGCCACCCCGTCCAGCCCGCCGTAGCGGAAACCTCCGGCAGGAAGTTCGCAAAGGAGGAGTTCACGTCCAACTCGGAAAGACGGCGCTGCAACGCCGAAAGACGCAGATTGTAGTTGTTCTCCAACGCAAAGGAAAGGCACTCCTCCAAACTCCGGGGAGAGTCAAGCCAAACCCCACGGGCCGACAAATCCTCCCCAAAGGAGGAAACATGCCCGCGACGAACCTCCACACCGTCACCAAGGGACGCACAGGATGAAAGGAAAAACACACCGCACAACAGGAGAAACAACAGGATGACTCCAGAAATCTTCTCGCGCATGACTATCAGAAATTATCCTCAAAACAAACAATGACACAAACCTACAAGTCCTGACAAGGACAAGCGAAAAATCAAACGGGCGTTTGAAATTTCGCTTAATATAAGACACTGCAGGATTCCCGCACCGAAAAACAATGGCCAGCACAAAAAAATGCCGACGTCTGTACCTGGAAGTGGGAGCAGCACCAGGAGAATGCGGCGAGTGGATGCCTCCACCCTGGGGAATTGGCCGCCTGGCAGCCTGGGCACCTGCAATTGCGCAGGAATGACGCAATGCTATATTAGGATTCAGCTTCCTGGAACCTGGCTAAAGTAGAAGACGTGTCCCGATTGCAGGTCACCCCCCCCGCATCCGTTCAAGAGGGCGACCTTGCCTGTTTCAGCCAGCCTTGTCGCGTCAGGCCATGGACGCTCTTGCATCTGGGTGGATGCAGTGGGCAATGCAGAGTCCTTTTCCATTAACATACAGAGGGGGCAGGTCGCATACATCCAATCCTGCCCCTTCCACACTCCCTGGTTGGACAACCTCCCGACGCAACTGCTCCGACGGTATCTGGACGCATGTATTACATCGCCCAAAAAGGAATAAAAGCAAAGGGGCATTGCCTTGACTCCAAAGTGTTGCCATCTGTTCCCATCATCCAGGCAATTCCCTTTGCGGGAGACATGCCCTCTTCCTAGAATGCCAGAGATTTCTATCATTGTTCCGTGCTATAATGGCGAGAAGACCATTGAAAACTGCCTTGATTCCATCCTCAGGCAGTCATGCCAGGATTTCGAAGTCATCCTCGTAGACGACGCATCGCAGGACGGCACAAGGGCAGTAATGGAGAATTATCTGCAAAACCACCGTTCCATGGACGCCCGCATTGTTTGCCACAATATTAACCAGGGCGTCTCAAAAAGCAGAAACGATGGCCTGGCCATGGCAAAAGGAACCTTCGTCTCCTTCCTGGACTCCGATGATGTCCTGGACTGCGATTTCTGCAAGACACTCCTCGAAGCAGCCGCAAAGGAGGAGGATGTCGACATCGTCTGCGGAAATGTGGATTTGCACACGCCAGATGGCAGACGCAGAAAACAATTCCGGACGGACAGGCTACGCCGCCCCGTTTCCGTCTGCCCGGAAAACGACATCCGCTTCTACGACGTGCTCCACTTTCTCGACATCAGTTGCGCAAAGCTCTTTAGACGGTCCTTGCTTGAAAGTCATAACATACTCTTTGACAAGGAGTTACGATTTGCGGAAGACACACTGTTCTCCTGCACCGCCGCCATCTTCGCCAGGCGAATCGTGGTTCTTCCAGATTATTGCGGATACACATATCTCCTACAGGACACATCCTGCAGCGTCTCCATGGAAATCCCCATGCGGTTGGATTCACTGAAACGCTTCCTTATGGAACTGGACAGGATACTCCCATCCGCCATGCGGCGTATGCTCCTCAGAAAATCCCTGGAATATGTATGGACCATCAAGAAGTTCGGAGGCATCCGCAGGCAAGAGTTCCTTGAGCGCACGATGAACGACAGGGATTTGCTTGCCCTCCTGGACAGTTCCATCCGACAATTCGGAGGCTTCAAGCACAGGATTGTCTGGTCACTCATTCGCCACGGCATTTCAAGTTCCCTTGTTTTCTGGTAAAAAAAGCGAGGTCTGCTGTCATGAATATCCTGTTGGCTCTTTTCAAGTATTTCCCACAAGGCGGACTCCAAAAGGACACGTTGCGCTTTGCCCAGGAGGCCGCCCGGCGGGGGCACAATGTGACGATTTTTTGCTCATCATGGCAGGGCGACAAGCCCGAAGGGGTCAACGTGCTCGCCCAGCCAATCCATGCCTGGACAAACTATGGAGCCATGGAATGCTTTCGAAAGGCAGTTGCAGATTATCTGCAGACACATGACGTCGACGTCTCACTCGCCATGAACCGGATTCCAGGCTGCGACGCCTACTTTGTCGCCGACTCCTGCATGGGCAAGTGGATGAGAAGCCAGCATAGCCCCCTGGTCCTGGCGTGTCACCCCAGATACCGGACCTACCTGCGGCATGAGGAGTCGCTATGCTCTCCCAACGCGCATACGAAATTGTTCTACATCGCGGAGTCCCAGCACAGGGAATATGCCCAGTGGTATTCCCTCCCTGAAGAACGCTTCGTCTACCTCCCGCCGGGAATGGACGAACGCTGCCGCCTGCAGGAAAACGACGATGTGCGGCGGCGGAAGAGAGCGCAACTCGGCCTCGGAGATGGTACGCTGGCGTTCTTCCTGGCGGGGACAAACCTCCTCCGCAAGGGAGTCGACCGTGTGCTTGCGGCCGTGAAAGCTCTTCCCGAAAACCTGGATGTTCGATTCTTCCTGGCGGGGAAGGAGAATCCCACGAAGGTCCGCCGCATGGTGGAGAAACTCGGAGTGCCAGATGAGCGCTTTTGCTTCCTGGGAGCGCGAGATGACGTCCCTGACCTAATGCAGGCTATGGATCTAATGATTCATCCTGCCCGCGAGGAAGGGACGGGGACCGTGCTGATTGAGGCTATAGCCTCGGGGCTTCCCGTAGTCTGCTCACAGGCCTGCGGCTTTGAGAATTTCGTCCGGGAGGCCACAGGCACGGTTGTGCCGGAGCCATTTTCCCAGGAAACCCTGAACCAGATGGTACTTCACGCCATCAATGACCTGCCAGCCCTGAAGCAGAGTACGAGGGAATACGCAAAGCACCAGGATTTCACAGGGCGCTCCAGAGTCGCTGTCGATGAACTGGAAAAAATCGCACGTTCCAAGCTTGTTTCACATTCCAGTGCGGGTTCCCAGCCTTCCGACAACGCACGCAACTGAATGTTGGCATAAGGAATTGCAATTGGGAATCGCATCCCCATCGCAGTATTCTGCACTATTCAGGATTCACGCCTTATCATCATGCAGGCAATCCATTGTCCGACGACCTGGCGCCATGTCGCCTGTCCACGCTGGCAATGATGCGTGGCACGGCGCAGGATGTGCCTATCCTGAAAGAGGCATCAGGGCGGATGTGCCATCGCCCCCGTCCAGTCCTCCGGAAAGGCAAGTCGCTCAGCTATGGAATCTACGCTGGAGCTCTGGTGAATCCAGTTCACATACGCCCGCAACCTCCCACAGGAGCATTTCAAGGAACCTTCCATGGACAACAAAATCCACATCGGACTCTCAACAGACGACAATTATGTCGACTTTGCCATGATTGTCATCCGTTCCGTGGCACGTTTCCATCCGCAAAATGGGAAGCCACTTGTGTTTCACATCTTTACCAATGGCCTAAGTGAAGGACAACGCAAACGCTTCTCACGCTATTCCTCCTCTCAGGTGGAAATCAAGGAAATCCCCGTAGACACGACAGCATTCCATGCCCGCTGGGGCACCGCCAAACCGATGTACTACCGTCTGGAGTATGCGAATTTCCTGCCTGATTTGGCCCGCATCATCTATCTCGACTGTGATGTGGTTGTTCTGGATGACATCGAAAAACTCTGGAATATGGATTTGCAGGGAAAGCCCCTCGCCGGGGTTGGCGACAGGGCCGGCCTCCAGGAAAAGCGAAAATGCTACTGCCCTGACCACATCATGTTCAATTCCGGCGTGATGCTGCTGGATTTGGACCAATGGCGCATGGAAGGCCATGTGGAAAAGCTGGCGAAGTTCTGGCATGACAACCGCTCCTGGATGCATTTCGCGGACCAGGGGCTGCTGAACGCGTATTTCGGCAGGAACTACACCATGCTCCCCCAGAATTGGAATATCATAAACTCAGTCTACCGCAACCCCGCCGTCTCCGGGATGTACACCGACGAGGAAGTGCAGGACGCCATCCGGAATCCTGGAATCGTCCACTTTACAGGCCACCACAAGCCATGGCTTTTCTGGAAGAGCTTCCACCACCCCTACGGATACACTTTCTGCCTCTGTGCGCTGGATACGCCCATCGGATTCTGGAAAAAGGCAAAATACTGGTTGAAACTACATCTGCACGGATGGTTTGTAGACTCCCGCAAAAAACGCCTCTGGGGAAGAAAGGACATCAGGAGAATACGCTGGTGATGCCAGGCTGCCGACCACTGACTCATTAAGCGGAGTCTTCCTTGTTTTTCGCCATGCTCCCCAGCAAGGCAGGCAATGGGGGAAGTGAAGAGAATGAGAGGCCCCTGTTCGCCTTATGACTGCCCATGAACGGGGCTCCGCCGGATTCTCCTTCCCCTACCCCATGGGGGGGAGCTTTTCATCTGTTTTCTGCGTGAAAAACTCCTTTGGAGTGTCACATTACCTGCACCGTCTATATCTAGACCGGCGTTATCCTGTCCTTTCCATTCAAGCAGCTCGGAGAATCCATCCATGAAATTTCCATTAGGGGTTCAGCTCTACTCGGTTCGCGAGTCCTTTCCCAGCGTCAAGAAGTACGCCACGCTTTTGAAGCGCATCGCCGACATCGGCTACAAGTATGTCGAGCCTGCAGGTTTCTTCGACATTCGCCCCCGCGATTTCAGGAAGGTCATCAACGACCTTGGGATGGACATGGTCTCCAGCCACAGCCCATGGGCGCGCAGCCTCGGCAACATCGGCGAATGCATGGACATCGCGGACGAGATTGGAATGAAGCGAATCGTCTGCGGATATGGCCCCGACGACTTCAAGGACCTGGATGCAATCAAGCGCACCGCCGAAAACACCACCGAAATGTATGAAGTCCTCGAACGCAACGGCTATGAACTCTTCCAGCACAACCACTGGTTCGAATTCGGACGCATCGACGGACGCCTCGCATACGACATCTACTGCGACATGATTCCAAAGGGAGTCAAGTTCCAGCTCGACTGCTTCTGGTCCACCAACTACGGCACGGAAGACCCCGTAGAAAACCTCAAGAAATTCGGCGACCGCACAATCCTCCTGCACATGAAGGACGGAATCTGCCGCCAGCAGAAGGCCGAGGGCGAGACCGAATACAAGGCGGGGCTTCTCGACCAGCCCATCGACCTGCTGCCCCTGGGCACGGGAACCCTGCCGATTCCGGAACTCATCAAGGCGACACCGAAGCACGTCGAGGCGATCATCGTCGAACTGGACTACTGCTCTGTCGAAATGTGGAAGGCGCTGGAGGAGAGCTACAACTACATGATGGAGCTTCTGCGCGACGACGCGTAGCCGCACTCTCTTTTGTAAGTTGTAACTACTTCATTCACAACCACTTGTAAATAAGCAAGTGTTGGCGGCATCAGGTCCGGCGGCCTCGGAGGGAGGATCGAGCTCGAATCCACCTGCGAACTGCTCGGCGGGCAGTCCACCCATTCGGCAGATGCGGAAGGACCACACGGGATCCCGAATCCAGGCGCAGGAAAGCCTCTCTGGGCATGCGCATCCCTGGACTCGGGGTCTTCTACATAAGAGATGCTTGAATCCCTATTCATCCGAAATCTTGTCCTCGTCCCAGAACTGCAACTCTCCTTCGGAAAGGGGTTCCTGACCGTAACGGGAGAGACAGGCGCGGGAAAGTCGCTAATCCTGGGGGCATTGAGGCTCCTTGGAGGGGCACGGGCAAATGCCTCGCTCATCCGGCACGGGGCAAAAAGCTGCGAAGTGGCGGGGGCGTTCCTGGTTGACGGATGCCATGCG
>ENA-ORPK01002115-ORPK01002115.1-human-gut-metagenome-genome-assembly--contig:-NODE-2115-length-14234-cov-3.125397_pt1 | contig 14234 bp, 11 predicted proteins | sample MGYA00242139_ERZ509068 | MGnify/ENA primary metagenome ERZ509068 (study PRJEB26280, sample SAMEA2338687) | human gut metagenome | biome: human gut; feature: human-associated habitat; material: faeces... | reverse complement strand
CTTGAATGTACAGCTAATCTGTGTGCAAATGAAATGTTCAGAGATGATAATATCGCAGACCCGACAGATAAGATAGTTGATGCATTCCGCAAACTGAAAAATCAGACCGAACTGTTTGTTATAGTTACAAATGAGGTTGGAAGTGACGGTATCACCTATGAAAAAGGCACTGAAAAATATATTGAAGCTATGGGAAAAATAAACCGATATGCCGCAGAGCTTGCAGATGTTGTTGTTGAGTGCGTTTACGGTATTCCTGTGTTTATGAAAGGAGAACAGCAATGCATATTTTAAGATCATTTGCAAGTGCATTTCTGATGTATTCAAGGATACCAATGCCGCAGGTTGAATGGAAAGAAGAAAACAGACGTTATGCATTATGCTTTTTCCCATTGATCGGTGTGGTTATAGGAGCAGTTTTTCTTTTGTGGAAATATATTTGTGGGATTTGGAGTATAGGCTCTTTGGCAGATGGTGTTGTATCGGTGCTTATACCGCTCCTTGTTACAGGTGGCATACATATGGACGGATTTTGTGATGTTTCCGATGCAATGGCTTCCTGCGCAGACAAAGAGCGTAAGCTTGAAATTATGAGTGATTCTCATATAGGTTCATTTGCGGTAATTAAATTATGCCTGTATCTGCTTTTGCAGACAGCAATGTTTGCTGAGATGCAAAGCTTTAAAACTGCTGCTGCAGCTGCGATAGGATATATTCTTTCAAGGTCGCTTAGCGGACTTGCCGCAGTTACATTCAAATGTGCCAAAAAGGACGGTGCACTTCAAAGCTTTGCAAAGCCTGCGCATAAAAAAATTACTGTGGCAGTATTGATAATGACCGCCGCAGTTTCAGCTGTCGCAATGCTTTTTATAAATATTATTTCAGGCGGATTTGCTTTGCTTGCAGCAGTTTTGATCTTTGCATATTACCGAAATTGGTCATATAAAAATTTCGGCGGAATAACGGGGGATACTGAGGGCTGGTTTTTGCAGATATGTGAATTGGGTATGCTAATATTTGCAGTTGTGGGCGAGAAAATTATAGGAGTGGCAGCTTTATGATAATGATAACAGGCGGAGCATTTCAGGGTAAGACCGATTACGCCAAAAAACGTTTTGGCTTTTCCGATGATGATATTCTGAACGGTGAAAGCTGTGAACTTGATACGATTTTCAATGCAAAATGCATTAGGGGTTATCAGCTTATTGTAAAACGTCTGCTTGCTGAAAATTCCGACCCCGAAGCGTTTACAAAACAGCTTTGCAAAGAAAATCCAAATGCAGTTGTAATTATAAATGAAATTGGCAGCGGTATAATCCCGCTTGAAAAAAGTGAACGCATATGGCGTGAAAAAACAGGAAGAGCAGGCTGTATAATTGCTGCAAATTCAGATGAAGCAGTACGGCTTGTCTGCGGAATAGCTGTAAAGATCAAGGGGTAGTCAGATGAAAATTATATTTATCCGTCACGGCAAAACTGCGGGAAATCTTGAAAAAAGATATATCGGCAGAACTGATGAGCCGCTTTGTGATGAGGGTATTTCCGAATTGCGCAGCAAACAATATCCTAATTGTGATATTGTTATTTCAAGTCCGATGAAACGTTGTATTGAAACGGCAAAAATCATTTATCCCAATAAACAAGTTACAGCATATGATGACCTCAGAGAATGTGATTTCGGCGACTTTGAAGGGAAAAATTATATTGAGCTGTCGGGCAATGATGATTATCAGAATTGGATAGACAGCGGCGGAACAGCAGCTTTTCCGAACGGCGAAAGCCCTGCCGGGTTTAAAAAAAGATGTATTGACGAATTTGAAAAAGCTGTATCTGACTATATAGATGTTGATATACTTGCATTTGCAGTTCACGGCGGCACAATAATGTCAGTGCTTGAAAAATATGCATATCCAAAGGGCGGATATTATGACTTTCAGGTAGGCAATGCAAATGGTTTTATAACAGAATTTGACGGTACAAAAATTACTGTTCTGGAGAAAATATGAAAAATCTGATTTTAATTTTACCGATGATGATCGGGTTTATAATTGACCTAATTCTCGGCGACCCATACAGCCTGCCGCACCCCATAAGATTTATTGGTTTGCTTATATCAAGGCTTGAAAAATTTGTGCGCAGCAGATTTAATAATTTGCATAAGGGCGGCATTTTCCTTGCGGTAATTGTTCTTGTGATTTCGACAGCGGTTCCTCTGGCAATACTGATAGTATGCTATAAAGTAAATGTGGTTCTGGGTGTTGCGGTTGAAAGCGTTATGTGCTGGCAGCTTGTTGCGGCAAGATGTCTGCAAAAGGAAAGTATGAAGGTCTATTATGCAATAAAAGAAAATGATGTGGAAAAGGCAAGAAAAGCTGTATCAATGATAGTCGGACGTGATACAGATGTGCTTGACGAAGCAGGCATAATCAAAGCAGCTGTTGAAACGGTCGCTGAAAATACCTCGGACGGCGTAACAGCACCTATTATGTATATTGCCCTCGGCGGAGCGGCACTTGGTTTTTTTTACAAAGCAGCAAATACAATGGATTCTATGATAGGCTACAAAAATGAAAAATATGCTGAAATAGGACGGTTTGCCGCAAGGTTTGATGACCTGCTCAATTTTATACCGTCAAGACTTACTGCTCTCGCAATGATATTTTCAGCATACATAATGAGATTTGACGGCAGGAATGCATTTTATATATGGAAGCGTGACCGACGTAAACACGCAAGCCCGAATTCAGCACAGACAGAATCCGTATGTGCAGGCGCACTTGATATAAGGCTTGCAGGTGATGCTTATTATTTTGGAGAGCTGCATAAAAAGGAGTTTATCGGAGATGATATACGTTCTCCCGAAAATGAGGATATTCGCCGTGCAAACAGACTTATGTACTGTACTTCAGTAGTTGTGCTTGTTTTGTCACTGACATTCAGAGCATTTGTTTTCGGAGGTTTGTTATGATCATATCCGAGCATGGCGGAGATACATTTGAACGTGATATTTTATATGATTTTTCAGCAAATCTCAATCCTCTTGGTATGCCGCAGAGCGTGAAAAGCACTCTTGAAAGCTCTGTCTGTGAGTGGGAAAAGTATCCTGACCCGCATTGCCGCAGACTTGTACAAAAGCTGTCTGAACACGAAAATTTTTCTGCTGAAAATATAGTCTGCGGCAATGGTGCAGCAGATCTGATATATCGTTCCGTTCAGGCTGTTGGACCGAAAAAAGCCGTTATATGTGTACCTTCATTCAGCGAATATGCAAAGGCATTAAAACAGAACGGCTGTGAGATACTGACGTATCGCCTTTCAGAAAAAAAAGATTTTTTACTTGATGACGGCATAATTGAAATGCTTGATGAAAGCGTCGATATGCTTATTTTGTGCTCCCCAAATAATCCAACGGGGCAAACAATAAATGCTGCACTTCTGGAAAAGCTTTGCCGAAAATGTGAAACTGAAAATATAGTATTTTTATGTGACGAATGTTTTCTTGATTTTACATTGAACGGTATAGGTGCCGAGCATTTTATGAACAGTAAAATTATTGTACTGAAAGCATTTACCAAAATATATGCAATGGCAGGTATGAGGCTTGGATATGCACTTTTCGGAGGCAGCAGGCTTGCAGAAAAGGTTCGTGAATACGGGCAGTTCTGGAGCGTTTCTGCACCGGCACAAATTGCAGGGGAAGCTGCATTGAGCGAAAAGAAATATGCGGCAGAAACGGTAAAGCTTATAAAAAAGGAACGTGAATTTCTGTCGGAAAAGCTTATTGACTTAGGGTTAAGAGTTTATCCGTCAGAGGCAAATTTTATTTTGTTTTACAGTGATCTGCCCATAGATGAGCTGCTTTTAAAAGAAAAAATTCTTATACGAAGCTGTGAAAATTATGCAGGACTTTCACTTGGCTTTTACCGCATTGCAGTTCGCAGTCACGAAGAAAATACCGCACTTATTTCCGCACTTGGGAGGTGTCTGAATGGCTAAGTCAATAATGATACAGGGGACAATGTCAAACTCGGGAAAAAGCTTTCTTACAGCTGCACTATGCAGGATATTCAGGCAGGACGGCTATTCTGCCGCACCGTTCAAATCGCAGAATATGGCACTTAATTCATTCATCACAGCGGACGGACTTGAAATGGGCAGAGCACAGGCAATGCAGGCAGAAGCCGCAGGTATTGAACCGTCTGTGCTTATGAATCCGATATTGCTTAAACCTGTGACAGACTGTGGTTCTCAGGTCATAGTCAACGGTGAAGTCAGGGGGAATATGAAAGCGGCAGACTATTTCCGTCATAAAAAAGAACTTATCCCCGACATTATGAAAGCATATGATACCCTTGCCGCTCAGTATGATATTATAGTTATCGAGGGAGCGGGAAGTCCTGCCGAGATAAATCTGAAACGTGATGATATAGTCAATATGGGAATGGCTAAGCTTGCAGGTGCGCCTGTTCTGCTTGCAGGTGATATTGACCGTGGAGGTGTTTTTGCACAGCTTCTGGGAACGCTTATGCTGCTTGAAAAAGATGAGCAGGATATTGTCAAAGGTCTTGTTGTAAATAAATTCCGTGGAGATAAAAGCATTTTTCAAAGCGGAGTTGATATACTTGAAGAGCGGAGCGGAAAACCTGTTGTCGGAGTTGTTCCGTATATCAATTGTGACATAGAGGACGAGGACAGCCTTTCAGAAAAGCTTGAAAATCATTCAAAGGGTCTTATAGATATAGCTGTTATACGTTTGCCAAGAATTTCAAATTTTACCGACCTTGACGCATTTTTACAGTATGAGGGAGTGTCCGTACGATATGTGTCAAAGGCTTCTGAATTGTCCGAGCCTGATATGATAATCATTCCCGGCACCAAAAGTACAATATCCGATATGAAATGGCTGCGTGAAAGCGGACTTGAAGCAGCTGTAAAAAAGTGTGCTTCAAGAGGTATGCCTGTGTTTGGAATATGCGGCGGCTACCAGATGCTTGGACAGAAAATAATCGACAGCGCAGGTGCAGAGGGCGGCGGAACAATAGACGGAATGGGACTTTTCAATAGCCGCACTGAATTTTTGTCAGAGAAAAAAAGATGCAGAACAGAGGGTACATTTGATAATATCGGCGGCATTTTTTCCTGCCTTACGGGAGCGCATTTTTCAGGCTATGAAATACATATGGGTGAAACCGTTTCTGAGGAAAAAGCACTTCTTTCCTGCGGAGGAGCACAAAATAAAAATGTATACGGCTGCTATATACACGGTATTTTCGACAGCGAGGAAGTGTCCGAGCGTATCGTAAAAACGCTTTATGAACGAAAGGGGCTGACATATGGCGGAGAAAAAATAAACCGCAAAAAATACAAGGAAATGCAGTATGATATACTTGCAGATGAGGTGCGAAAAAACATAGATATGAAGCTTATCTATAAAATAATTGAGCGTGGTATTTAATACTAATAACCATTTAACCTATGGATAAAATACGGCGGCTATAATACTAAACACCAATAAAATACAGGAAAAAATCTGCGCCGAAATCCTATATATGCGAGATTATCGGCTTGATTTTTTCCAAATTTTAAATGGTGTTTAGTATAATACGCCCACTCTGCATCAAACTCCCTTGAAAGGCGGCAGCCTGTCTGCGGTCGTTTTCTTTGATTGGACGTATTCTATCCACCGTCTTTATCCATAGAACAAATGGTTATTAGTATAAAATTATGAGGAACTGTTGTACTTTGCGGCAGTTCTTTTTTATTTTATTTTGGGCGGCGGTTTAAATTTTGCTGTGAACTTGGGGATCGCGTCCGCCGCAGTCGTTACTTTGCTGCAAACCTATAAAAAGGATACCTGCTATGCCGCCGCCCTAAAAAAATAAAAACACGCTGCCGCAGTTAAAAATTTCTGCGGCAGCGTGTATGTTATTATTTGTTTTCAGCGGTGAATTCTATGCTTTCCAGATCAAAGTCACAGCCCGGCAGGAACTGCAGCTTAACGGTCATATTTCCGCTGAAAGACGGTATTTCCTTGGAAATAGTGATGCAGTCGTCACTATGAGGAAATTCAATAATGTCCTTGTAAACAATGCCTGTTTCATCGGCAAGGTGAAGATGTATCGAGTCATTGTCGTGATGAGTTCTGCCTGTGATATTTACCTTTGAAATTCCGTTGGCAAAATCCATATCATCAAAATCAATAAATACGTTATTGCCGATGTTAAGAACAGCTTCACCGCTAATTTCATAGCTGTCGCCGTGAATAAGACTGCAATCGGCTGCCGCAAGCTTTTCATATGCTTTAAGCTTAGGGGTGAATAAAAATCCGCCGAAGTCGATTCGCATATCGGTTTTGTCAAATTCAAAATAAATATCCTGAATGCCTGTGAGTTTCTTTGAGAGGGTGTAGTGATTATCCTGATAAGTCTGCCAGATGAAATTAGCCTGATATGTGAATTCACCAAGGCATTCTGAACCGCTTTCATTTGGCTTGCCTGTCCATAAACGGAACTTGAACGGATCGTCCTTGTGCCAGTTGATAACACGGATAAGGAAGCTGTCAGTACCATATTTGCCAAAGTCTGTTTTTGTGAAGCCTACGATATTGTTGTTGGCTTTGATATTTACACCGCCCTTTGAGACCTCGTCCATAACAGATAAGCTGTATGTGTAGTGACATGCTGGCAGGAATGTATATGGGTCAAAGGTCGCCTGACCGAATCCGCTTGCAGTAAATTCATATTCCGATATTATTTCCGGCTGTGGTTTGCCGTTTGAGCAGGAGCAGCGCAGTCTGAAATTTCCATCGCCCGACGCTGTGAGTATGGCTTTGTTTCCGTTGACATCAACAGATGCGATATTTGAAGAAATACCGCTGTTTGTTACAACGCTCCATACAAGTTCGCCATAGCCTGCATCTTCGGGGTATATTTTAGCTGTGATAACGCTTTCGGCACATTCGGGTGAAAGTTCGTAAGAAGTGCTGCGGACAAGTTCGATTTTTCTTACAGGCTTGCTGCCATGGTCTGTGACTTCCGTAATGTTTTCATTGCAGCATACGCCCTTGCGTATTGCGCCTTGTATTTTGTTTATAGTTAATTCCGCACCTTCAATTCCGTCAGATGTCGCTTTTACGATGACCTGACCAACATTTTTATCAGGTGCAACATATGCGGCTGCTTTTCCTGAGAACAGCTTTCGTTCTGCTGATTTGTAGCTTTCGTAATCTGTGCTGTCGCCATTGTCGAAGCCAACAAGTCTGCCGCCTTCAACCTGTATCTTTACTCTGTCACGGGCGTTCTTTACAGCATATCCGTCAGCGTCAACGGTGGAAATTTCAATTACGGCAATATCCTCACCGTCAGCAAAAACAGTATCTTTTGCACAGTCAAGAATGATTTTTGAGCTGTCGCCAAATGAGTGTTCCTCAGTTTCAAGCTTTTCGCCCGATTCGGTATATCCGCATACACGGATCTCGCCCTTTTCATAAGGAGCTTTCCATGCGACAGTATAATCTACGGCATTTTTCTTGCCAAGTGATCTTCCGTTGAGGAATAATTCAGCTTCCTTGAGGTTTGTATATGCAATTATGTCGATCATCTGACCGTCATTAAAGTCCCAATATGGCATAATATGAAGAACAGGTTCATTTCCCCATGCAGACTTGTAAAGATAGAAGCTGTCTTTTCTCAGACCTGCGGTGTCAATGCTGCCGTAGTATGCGTTTTTGGTGGAGTATGGAGATGGTTCGCCGATGTAGTCTGAACCTGTCCATATAAACATACCTGCACAGTAATCGCAGTCACGGTTTATTCTGATTATTTTCTGCGGCATATCTGCCGAGATACCGGAACGGCAGTTGCCGAGCGAGCTGCACTGAAGATCATCGTGAGTAAGGAATGCAGCGTCAGCAGGAAAGTGGTATACACCACGGCTTTTAACGCCTGATGTTGTTTCGCTGCCGTAAATTTTCCATTCAGGGTGTATCTTATGATGTTCTTCGTATAAGCTTTCACCGTAGTTGTAGCCTACAATGTCCACTTCTTCGGAGCAGCGTTGTGCGCCTTCCCAAGGCATATAGTTAGAGCCGTGAGTTGTAGGAGCATTGCCGAGAGGGTCATGCTTTCTGACAGCGGAATGAAGAAGCTTTATAACTTCACAGCCACGGGGAGAAACGTGTGCATCATAAATTTCATTGCCCACACTCCACATAATTACGCTTGGACAGTTTCTGTCACGTCTTACCCAGCTTGCAACGTCCTTTTCATACCAGTCATCACTGTTTACGATACCGATCAACTTACCAGAAGCCTGTCTGATTCCCTTATTCATGGCATCATAGATTCCCACATATCGAAAGCTTCGCTGTCAACAAGCATACCCATTTCATCGCAAAGCTCCATAAATCCGATTGCAGGAGGATTATGAGATGTTCTTACAGCATTGACACCCATATCAAGCATAGATCGAAGCTGACGTCTTGCAGCTGATTTGTTGAATGCCGCACCAAGACAGCCTAAATCGTGATGCAGGCATACACCGTTAAGCTTGATATTCTTTCCGTTAAGGAAAAATCCATTGTCAGTTGTGTATTTTATGTCACGGATACCTGTTTTCTGACATATGCTGTCTATTTCTGCACCGTCTTTCAGCAAAACAGTTTCAAGAGTAAGCAGATTTGGAGAGGCAATGTCCCATATATCATTTTCTGTCAGACCGCTTAGAGTAAATTTTGAAGAGGTAAGCTTTTGAGCAGGATAGGTTTCTGAAAATAACACTTTTTCTTTGTTTTTTAATGTGAAGCGTACTTGTGCATTATCTGCGTTTTTTGTTTCGGCAGAAATTGTGCAGTTCCAGCTGTCAGCCTGCTTTTCAGCGTGAAAATATACACCGTCGGTAACAAGATGACTTGACGGCGAGTCAATAAGCCATATGTCACGGAAAATACCTGCACCCGAATACCATCTGCTGTTAGGTGACAAATGACGTACAAGTACATATATTTCATTTTCGCCGTTGTGCAGAAATTCGGTAATATCCGCTTCAAATGAAGTATAGCCGTACTTCCAGTCAAAAGCATGAACATCATTTACATAAATGGAGCAGTCCATATAGACGCCTTCAAAATAAAGACGTATACATCTGCCCTCAATATTTCCGAAATCAAACTTTTTGCGGTAATGACCGTATGAGTTTTCATAAAGATCATTTGCATTGTAAATAAGCCAGTCGTGAGGGATCTGAACAGGTCGGAAACCTGTTGGTTCAGCATCGGGAGCTGTTTTGGAGAACAGCCAGTTGTCGTTAAATAATTCTCGCATAGAAGTACCTTTCTTTATATAAGATTTTTAACATGAATCTATATTTATCAAGTACAAGTATAATGCAGTATTGTTTCATTGTCAATATAATTTTTTTAGTCTGAATATGTGGATTTGAACATAAAAAATCCCATACAGCGTTTTGCTCTGCGCTGTATGGGAGAAATCATTCAAACATCATATCAGAAAATTTGATCGCATATTCATTCCAGAATTTCATATCGTGACCGCCCGTGCTTTCCATGTATGTATGTACAACACCGATGTCATTAAGAAATTTATGAAAGCTGCGATTATTTTCAAGCAGAAAATCTTCCGTTCCGCAGGCCATATAAATTTCGGGGATTTTCTTTTTGTCAGCAATAAGTTTTCTTATAAGAGTTTCCGGATTGCTGTTGCTTTCGATAACATTTTCAAGGTCACCGAAGCATTCGTGATAGTAATCATAATTTGCAACACCATTATTAGTGCCTGATTTCATATCAGAAATTTCATGAACTATAAGTGCAGAAGAAAGTGCAGCAACTTTGCCGAATGTTTCAGGGTAAACAAAAGCGGTATGCAGAGCACCAAACCCACCCATCGAAAGTCCCATTATGTATGTGTCATCGGCATTCTGAGCAAGTCCGAATGTCTTTCTTACATAACGAACAAGTTCATCACCGACAAATGAGCAGAACTTATGACCTGTTGAAAGTCCGTCAAGCCAGAATGAATTTTCTCCATTTGGCATAACAACAGCAAAATTGTATTTTTCAGCGATATATGAAGGCACCCAGTTTTCTGCAAAGCCTGTATAACCGTGAAGAAGAAACAGGGTTTTCATAGGACGTTTTGAGTAAACCGTTTCTTCATGCGGTATGTCTTCACGTCTGTCATTAGGAATATACATATCAAATGATGTATTTCGCATAAGTGAATTTGAAAAAAGCTTAACGGTAATTTGAGCCATGTTATTTCCTCCTTTTATTTTTTTCTATTATAGCATATATTTTTGCATTTGTCCTGCTTTTATTTTTGCGGATATGCCGTGTGACAAAATTAACGTCATATTGACAAACAATCATCAATGCTATATAATATCGTCGTAGTAGATCAGCAGAAAAAGAGGAATGACAATGGAAACTCAAGAGTTATTCGGCAAGGAGAAAATAAGCAGGGTCCTGCTTAAAATGGCTCCTCCTGTTATGCTCGCACAGCTTATACAAGCGCTTTACAATATAGTTGACAGCTTGTTTGTCGGAAAGTTTTCGGATTCGGGTCTTACCGCACTTTCAATAGTATATCCGCTGCAGCTTCTTATGATAGCACTCGCTGTCGGAACAGGTGTTGGTATAAATACAGTAATGGCAGCACGTCTTGGTACAGGAGACAGAAAAGAAGCAGATGAGTGTGCAGGGGTCGGAACAACTGTTGCTGTTGTGATGTGGTTTATTTTTGCAGCCGTCTGCTATGCGATCGTGCCTGCATATGCAAGGCTGTCAACTAACTCTCCCGACGTTATCAGAGATGTAATATCGTACGGAAGAATAGTATGTGTATTCAGCTTTGGTTTGTTCCTTGAAAGTATATGGACAAAGGTCATTCAGGCTAACGGAGATATGAAAAAGCCTACTATTGCACAGATACTCGGCGCAGTAACAAATATTATTATAGATCCGCTTCTGATATTCGGTATGTTCGGACTGCCGAGATTGGGTATAACAGGCGCAGCTATTGCAACTATTTCAGGTCAGGTCGTAGCAGCCTTGGTCGTAATGAAAAAAGGATTTCGACGTTCGCCTGAAAAGAAAAAATATCCCCGTTTCATTAAGCAGATATTTAAGCTCGGAATGCCGAATATTCTTATGCAGTCTGCGTATACATTTTATATTTTCGGACTTAATCTGATACTTGCGGGATTTTCAGATCAGGCTGTAACGACGCTCGGACTTTATTATAAGTGGCAGACATTTTTCTTTATACCATTGGGTGCAATGCAGACCTGTATCGTGCCTGTGGTAAGCTTTAATTATGCTGCAAGGAATATTGAACGATGCAAGAAAACCCTGTCCGCAGCTTTGATATTCGGAATGGCATTGATGTTCCTCGGAACACTGTGCTTTGTATTCCTGCCTGAACAAATGCTCAGGGTATTTACCTCCGATGAGCTTGTTGTGGAAATTGGCAGGGTAGGCTTTAAAATTATCGGTGTAAGCTTTATACCATTGGTAACATCACTTACATTTCCTGTGTTTTTTCAGGCAACGGGATACAGCTTCAAAAGCTCGCTGCTTACCGTAATAAGAACCGTCATATTATTCGTGCCGCTGGCTTATTTGTTTTCGAGATTCGGACTTGATTATTTCTGGCTTACATATCCTGTTACCGAAGTTATAACAAGTACAGTAGGATTTATTTTTTACCGTCAGTTTCTTGCCGATCCATATGTCAGATCTGAAAAGACCGAACAAGCTGAAACTGTTATCAAGCCTTCGCACAAGGGAGTTATTGTAACTATTGCCCGTGAACACGGTTCATCGGGAAAACAGATAGGAAAGCTTGTTGCGGAAAAACTGGGCATACCTTTTTATTATAAGGAGATGACCGCACTTGCCGCACAGGAAAGCGGTCTTGATAAGGAGTTCATTTCAGATATAAATAAAAATTCTCCTCAGCTTTTGCAGGAGCTTTATTTAAGTACAACAGTAGTTCGTCACGCTGTTGACGCACAGAATAAGATAATCCGAAAAATTGCGGAAAACGGAAGCTGTGTTATTGTTGGAAGAGCGGCGGATCATGTTCTTAAGGATTATGACGATTTAGTTCGTGTATTTGTTTATGCTCCGACAGAATATAAAATAAAGCGTGTAATGGAGTTTTACGGAGATACAGGGGAAGATGCAGAACGTAATATCCGACGTTCGGATGACGCAAGAGCAGCTTATTATCACAGCATTTCAGGCAATGAATGGGGCAGCAGAAAATACTATGATATACTTGTTGATTCATCGGTAGGTCCGGAAGAAACGGCTGAAGTTATACTTGATTATATAAAGGCAAAAGAAAAATAAATTATATTATTGGTTCAGCGTCTTTTCGTTTCTTGACAGCCATACAAACTGTGCTGCAAACATAATGACTGCCGATACGTTTCCTGATGACTGGCTCATTACATAATCCATAATTGTGATGTTTGGCGATATGAGCTGATGAATATCGGGTATAAGTATGAATATCAGCTGCCATATGAGCACGTTGAACAGAACCATTTTTTTTGGCATTATGGTGCGGTTTGAAACGACCGCAGCGAAGCTTCCGATAAGCAGCATCATTATAAATGGATATGAGATAGAGGCTGCGGGCATAAATCTGCCATAGTAGTCATTTACCAGTCGGACAGCTGTTTCTCTGTCAAATTCGGCAGAAAAAATTGTCATCCAGTATGAAAGTGTTCCGATGAAAAAGTGGAGTGCAGTACCTGTGCAAATATATGCAAGTCCGCCGTATTTCACAACTGCACGAAGCTTGCGGCACTCAGGCTTTATTTGATCTGCCATTGCTTTAATACCGAATGAATAGAAAAACATTCCTATCATTCCCGTTGCAAAGAGCAGTACCGGACGCCATAGCGGATATGAGCCGTTCATATATGCTTCACGGACATAAAGACCGCTGTCGGAATTACTTGGGGTTATAATGCTGAGAGCAAGGTCACCTACGGTCATAAGCAGTGCACCAAGTGCACCCAGAAGCAGGTCGAGCTTCATTCTTTTTGTGTCGACTTTCATATTTTTCCTCCTGTATTATTATAATGCTATGCCAATTTGTTTTAAGATACTGTTTGCTTATGTAACGTCAGAATATTATGATTAGCATATGCTAATCATATCATTTAAAGATAAGCTTGTCAATATGCAATGGACAGGTTTTCATTGACTTCCTTTAATATTATTGAAGAAGTCCGAGCATTACGGGCAGCATAATATGTGTTGCAAGAGTGGCGATATTTCAACTTGTCTGATTATTGACATATTTAAACGAAAAATGTTTTTTGATACAGCTTAATAAGAAATAGTATAATTGTCAAATTAATAGTGTTCAAATTATATCGTAAGTTCAAAAATAACAGCATAATAATAAAAAGTCTTTCTATTGACAAAAAACGCATTGTGTGATAAAATTCTTATTAAATTGATAGGATTTGTGTGTGCATAAACCCTTTTCGGAGGTATAGCTATGGATAATATTATTTCAAGAGAAGATGCATGGGAGCTTCTTAATCAATATAATAAAGACAGGTTTCATTTACGTCACGCTGTTACAGTAGAAGGTGTAATGCGCTGGTACGCAGAACAGCTTGGTTATGGCGACGAGGTCGATTTATGGGGAATAGTTGGACTGCTCCATGACCTTGACTTTGAACAGTATCCTGAGGAGCATTGCATAAAGGAGCGGGAGATAATGCGTGAAAAAGGAATAGACGAACGTATTATCCATGCAACAGCAAGCCACGGATATAAGCTTACAGTAGATATAGAACCTGTGCATCAGATGGAAAAGGTGTTATATGCGGCAGATGAACTGACAGGACTTATAGGTGCAGTGGCATTGATGCGTCCGTCAAAGAGTGTGTCTGATCTTGAGCTTAAATCTGTAAAGAAAAAATATAAGAACCTTAATTTTGCGGCAGGCTGCTCAAGAGAGGTCATAGAGCGTGGTGCGGAAATGCTTGGCTGGGAATTGGATCATCTTATTGAGCAGACCATACTTGCTATGAGAAGCTGTGAAGACAAATATGAAAAAATCTGAACATAAATTTTACGGAGGACTATAATGCTTAATCAATTTTCAAGAACAGAGCTGCTGCTCGGCAAGGACGCTATGGAAAAGCTTGCCGCTTCAAGGGTGGCGGTTTTCGGGATAGGCGGAGTC
>ENA-ORPK01002111-ORPK01002111.1-human-gut-metagenome-genome-assembly--contig:-NODE-2111-length-14257-cov-3.988452_pt1 | contig 14257 bp, 12 predicted proteins | sample MGYA00242139_ERZ509068 | MGnify/ENA primary metagenome ERZ509068 (study PRJEB26280, sample SAMEA2338687) | human gut metagenome | biome: human gut; feature: human-associated habitat; material: faeces... | reverse complement strand
CACACTTGACACAAACTCGGCATGCGCAAAAAGCGTGCGCAGAAATGAGGAGAAATATGGATTTGGGATATGAGGATCAGGCGGTCAGAAAACAGGACCCAGCAGGAATTATGATCACGGGCCCCTCCGGATCAGGAAAAACAACGCTTGGCAAAGCGCTGGCAAGGGAACTTAGATATCAGTTTGTGGATATCGATGATTATATCTGGAAAAAAGATACGGAGATCCCTTTTTCTGAAATGTATTCCAGAGAAGAAAAGATCAATCGGCTGATGGAGGCAATTAAGGATTGCGGACATTTTGTGATGGCAGGCTCTATGGATTCTTTTCATGAATATTTTGACCCCTATTTTCGTTTAGTAGTGTTTTTGGATGCAGATACAGAGCTTCGGGTAAAGAGAGTTCATGAAAGAGAAACAAAACAGTTTGGCAGCCGCATTCAGAATGGCGGAGATATGTATGAGGAGCATCAGAAATACCTCAAGGATATAGCAGGCTACCATTACGGATACGGCGGCTGCACGTTGCAGCAGCATGAAGCATGGCTGGCCTCCCTTTCCTGCAGGATCCTCCGGCTTGACGGTGCAAATGCCCCGGAATATAATGTGAAATGTATTCTTGATGGTATACAGGAGAAAGTACAGATCGAGGCTGAAAGAAAAGAAGACGAGAATTATAAATTCCGCACCTTTTTAAAAGAACATGCTGTTGAAGAGGAACTTGATGATTAATTTCTGAGATTACATAAAGAATTGTTTACTGATTATGACTGCAGCAAGTGCAGAAACTGCTGTAAAATGTATAAAGGAACCATTCCCAAGGAAGATTTAGAAAAGAATGCAAGGCATCTGGAGATTACTGAGAAACAATTTGTGGATTTTTTTCTGGAAGAAGATCAGTATGGAATCCAATATCAGACAAAACATAAACCCTGCGATTTCCTAAGGGAGGATGGTGAGTGCAAATTAGGGGAATGTAGACCTGACAGCTGTAAAAAATATCCTTATACGGATCAGCCAGAGAGGTTACACAGTCTGCTTGGATTTATGGATATAGTGTCTATTTGTCCAGTGGCATTTGAAATTTATGAACGATTGAAGAAAGAATATGGGTTTAGGACACGGGGATAATATGAATTCGGTATGACGATAGAAGGAGAGAAATACGAAATGAATTGGCTGAATTTATTTGAACCACATATTCTTAATCGGGGTAGGACATATTATGAAGATGGCTGCGTGTCGGAGCTGGAGATAGTTGAAAATACTGTGAATGCAGAGGTTAAGGGCAGTGAATTCTATCAGGTTTTCATTGAACTAGATGGTGGGGAAATTGTGGGAATGTCTTGTGACTGTCCGTATGCTGCAAAAGGATATAATTGTAAACATATGGCAGCTGTGCTCTTTGAATATGAAGCATATCTAACTGATAAGGATGAAAATGACGAAGAAAAAAACTCTGGTAATGATTTAAAAAATGTAATTATGACTTCATCAGCAAATGCGAAAAGGCAGGAGATAGAAAAACTGATTATAAAAATCCCGGAGCAGGATGCCAAGGAGCTTCTGATAGATTTTCTGTTGAGGAATGAAGGATTAAAGAATGAACTGCAGCTAAAATATGATTTCCAAATGAATGCAATTCAGATGACAAATTTGAAAAAGGAGATTAAGAATATTATTTACCGGTATGGCGGTGGCAGTTTTATTGACTGGCAATACGCATATGATTTTTGCAGTGATTTAAGGAATTTTCTGGATGATAAAATCCCTTTGTTGATAGAAAATCAGTGTTATTTACAAGCCTTTGAACTTACGAATATTGTGTTCCGGGAAGTCGGTGACACCGATATGGATGATTCAGATGGTGGCTCTGCCATGGTTGCTGAAAAATGCTATGATTATTGGAGAGAAGTTACCGAAAAATGTAATGGAAATGACCGGGAAATAATAAAAAAGTGGTTTCAGGATCATAAAAATACTGATTTTGTGATCGATTATATGGAAGAATATGTTGATGAATTCTTTGAACAATATTTCATTTCAGAAGATGAAATTCGGGAGAGAATGAATGCTTTGGATGAAATAATTGCATCGCATAGGAAACAAAATGATGCCGGAGCAATTTATTCTACCAGATATGGTTATCAAGATGTTTTTTTGCAAAGATTGGAGTATATGCGTCGGCTTCACATGACGGAAGAAGACATATTAAAATATCGGAGAAAGAACAGACACTTTTTCTGCGTTCGGGAAATGGAAATTTCAGAGGCTCTTGAAAACGGAAACAAAGAACTGGCAGTTCAGATATTGAAAGAAAGCAAACAGATGGATACAGAGTATCCTGAAAGAGTAAAGAAGTACAGCTTGCAACTGATTTCGTTATATAAAGAATTAAGAAAAGAAGATGAGTATAAGGAAGAGTTAGTTTTTCAGCTTCTTCATTGCTATCAGAGTGATTTGTCCTGCTTTAACAGATTAAAAGGATGTATTTCTTCAGAAACAGAATGGGACAGGCTTGTTAATCTGATAATAAATGCAAGTAAAAATATCTATTTTACCTGTGATGTTTTAAATCAGGAAAAAAGATATGAACAGCTTATGCAGATTATGGAAAGTGAAAACAATGTCAATTTGCTGGATAGGTATGAAAAGCAGTTACGAAGAACTCATTCGGAGAGAATACTTCGGATTTATGTAAATTATATTATTCCGTAAATGGATTGCGCAAGTTGCCGTAAACATTATAGACATTTGGTACAATATTTGAAAAAGATTTCCAAATGTGAAAATGGAAAAGTGAAAGCAGAAATCATAGCAAAGAAATGGAAAACGGAATATAAACGCAGAACGGCACTTATGGACGAATTAAGAACTGCTGGATTTTAAAGAGCAATCTGTTGACGGAAACTATGTATGAACAAAGGAGAAAATATATGGCATATCCGAAACCGTTGGCTGAAAAACAATATCAAGGGTGTACGTCGATGCAAAGATAAATGATAATAAGAAAATTTTTTTACATACTTTATTTCAGGCACCTGCAAATCTACATGGGTCGATAGAAATAGGTGAATCATGTTGGTCTATCAAACGCTGGCTAAAGAGATATCAATTACCAGGGTGACAAAGAAGGAAATTATCCATCAGTAATCAGCTTAGGACCTGGAATTGAGAAAGCAGTCAGGGAAGGAAAAACAGATAGAAAAGAATTGTTTAAAATGCTCGAAGAGAAGGGATTTATGGTAATAGAATAAATAGAAATATAATCAGGTCATAACCCCTCAGAATGCTTCATAGAATGTAAAAAAGCATTTTGAGGGGTTTCCTTTGAAAGATTATATCGAGGAGAGAGCAATCGATATTGCCAATTATATCATTGAAAACAATGCGACTGTGAGACAGACGGCAAAGCAGTACGGGATCAGCAAGAGTACGGTACATGCGGATGTAACAATACAGAACGATGCAAAAGTAAAATAATATGGAGAATTGAATAGAATTGAAACAAGGGCACTCTCGGGTAGATATCAGGGAGTGCTTTTAGTATAATGAGTAAAAATAAGTTATATTGAAGAAGAGAAAATGCAAATTGTTGAGCGGTAGATCGCTACATAATACGCAGGGGAAAAGACATTGTTATCCAGCACCCTTGGTGCTCCAAATCATTCTTATATCAGTCAAATTAAATGAAGGTACTGACTCGGATATTCTGATGTTTTTTACAGCAGAGTGTTTGAACCGGTACCTTCTTGTGTTATCATATCAAAGTTACAAGTAATATCTTGATGGCAAATCAAAACCAGTTGTTTGATGAGCAGTGGCAAAAAAGAATAGGTGCGAATATTACAGATACAGGAAATGCTCTGGAATTAGATGAAGCAATCGTCTTTGCCAAAGATATTCATGCAGAAGCTTTACGTGAATACATGATTGCTGTCGGAAAGAACACAAGGCAAATTTTAGAAAATCTTACATTGGAACAGATCAAATCGATGGTACCAGAAGAGTGGGTTATGCGTATTCTTGAAGAAGGTGGAGTTACCACTGACTTTCGTTCTGTATGGTTATTGGTGTATTGGGGAAGATTGACAAGAGGCGGAATGATTTTGACTCCGATGACAGGACATCATATGATGCATTTGCCGCCTTGTCTGAATCATTTGCCAATATTGAACTAATGCAACTGATAAGACGTAGTTCAATCAGATTTCTGATTGATTCTGAGGGTTTGGGAGATACTCCCAACAAGCAAAACTGCATTTTGTGTGTACAAATGCACTGCTTGCCAAGTTGTGAATATAAAATTGAAGGTAAAACTGAATTTAGAAAAAGCAAGGCAAAGAAGAGGATGCCGATTATAAAATTGTATACGGGATTGGCATTGAGACGCTTGAAGAAGATTAGTAACATAAAACCTTTTTCAAGCGTTTTCTTTCACTTTTACGGCTTTGAATGGAATATGGTGCAGCTGGGAACAGCGTGATTTTTGGAAAAGTACAGTGGGAATAGAAAAAAGTCCAGTATTTTGGGAACGTAATTTGATTTCAAATGGATTATGCTTAGATTAAATAAAAAGGTCTGGTCTAATCTAAGAATCCTTCTCATAGTATGGGAGAGAAGGATAGGCGAGGTAAGGGGGTGTAGCTTTCGCTTGAAACGGACGAAATTAAATTATCGTTTTCATAATCCAAATTCAGCGGAAGATACTGCAGATTTCCTGTGCAAACTCTTAATAGAAGTAAATGCCGGGAAGGTAGAGAGGGCAATAGAGAAAACTGCATTGTATGCAGAGAGTGGGGATTACATATTAGAAAATTTATCGGAAAACAAGGAAAAATTATTTGTGGGGTAAGAGGAGCAAGGTGAGAGCCTTGCTTTTCTTATTATGGTAGTAGATTAAACACAATTAAGTATATTCTTTTAAGCGTTATGATGTTACAGGCTACAATCGACAAAAATTTACAAAATTTGACATTACAAACATATATATGAGACAAAACCTCAAATATTGCTTGCAAATATTCTTGACAAGGATATAATAAAGGTATAACGGAGGGTAAAAGATATGTTATGCCAATTTACAGTAAAAAATTTCAAAAGTATAAGAGATGAAGTGACATTTGATATGCAGGCGGCTGCAATATCGGAGCATGAGGATAGAATCATTATAGATAAAGATGAGGAAAAATACTTACCAGTATCAGCTATTTATGGTCCGAATGGCGGAGGAAAATCTAATGTTTTGGCTGCATTGCATACCTTGGTGGCAAAAGTGTTACGTCCTCTTTTTGCAACAGAGGATAGTGAGGAAAAGGTATTACTTCAAAAGAAAATAATTGTGGAGCCATTTGCATTTTCGGAGAGTAAGGACGAGCCTACAGAATTTGAATTGTTTTTCCGGACTGCGGTTTCAGAGTACAGATACATTTTGCATGTGAAAAGAGATATCGTTTTATATGAGAGCTTGGATAGAGTCAAACTTGAAACAGGCAGAAAATCGGCTCTTTTTACCAGAGATGAAAACGGCATTGTTTTAAAGGGAGCTTTTGCAAAACTGAAAGTCAGTGATGAATTATCTAAAACACTTACGCTACTTTCTTATTTAGGAATTGCTTATAAGGGAAATGCCGTGGTTAAGGATGTATTGAGTTGGTTTGAATATGGAATCGAATTCCTGAATTATGGAAATCCAATACAAGAACTACGAATGGCTGTGTCCACATCGGAAGAGGTAAAACAGTTGATGCTTCAGATGATTCAGGAGATGGACTTAGACATTGTAGATTTCAGAGTGGAAGAAAAAGAGAATGAAAGAATAGATATATTCACAAAACATTGCGTAGATGATGTGGAAACAGAAATCAACTTGTTTGATGAATCCAGTGGAACACAGAAATTATTCGGATTACTTCCGTTTATTGCAGAAAGCCTGATTACCGGAACTGTGCTTGTGATTGACGAGCTGGACGCAAAAATCCATCCGGTTTTACTTCGCCATATCATTATGATGTTCAATGATATGAGTATCAATAGACATAAAGCCCAGTTGATTTTCACATCCCACGATCTGTCAACGATGAATAGCGAAGTATTCCGCAGAGATGAGATCTGGTTTGTGGCAAAGGGAAATGCACAGAATTCTAAACTTTATTCTTTGGTAGAGTTCAAGAATGAAAAAGGGGAATCTGTCAGAAAGGATGCCAAGTTCGACAAGCAATATCTGGAAGGTAAGTACGGCGCTGATCCGTACCTCAGAAGAATTATAGATTGGGGGAAAGTGAATGCCTAAAAAAGCCGGAACTGAAAAATGGAAGAAGAAGCGTCGCCAGGAATATTTGGAGATGAAACAGTATAGGTACTATATCTTTTGTGAAGGACAGCAGACGGAACCCAATTACTTTTTAGGGTTTAAGAAGCTGATAGAGGAAAATCCGATTTACAAGGATATGGTATTGATTGAAATTGAACCTTGCCAGGCAGAAACTATGCGAGTGATTGGAATGGCTGAGGACTATGTTGAGAAGAACGAGATTCAGAAGGGACAAGTCTGGTGTGTGTATGATAAGGACAGCTTTCCGGCAGAACATTTCAACGGTGTTGAGGAACGAGCCAATACCCTGAATAAGATTAATCCGGAATTACAGTATCATGCAGCGTGGAGTAATGAATGTATTGAGTTCTGGTTTCTGCTTCATTTTGCGTATTATACTGCGAATAACCATAGGACAGAGTATATTTCATTTCTGAATGATAAGTTCAAAGAACTGGGAATCGGAAAATATCAGAAGAATATGAATGATATTTTTACGATTCTGATGGAATACGGGAATCCTAAGCTGGCGATCCGATACGCAAAACGGATTATTAAAGATGGAGCAGGAAAGACACCAACGGAGATTGCACCGGGAACGAAGGTGTATGAGTTGGTGGAGGAACTGGCGAAGTATTTGCCAGAGGAAGTACAAGAACGATTTATTAATTAGTGCGGAAGGATTAAGATGGATATTGATACAATTAAGAAACTAATTCAAGAGTTCTTTCAAGAAGGAACGGTTACGATAGTTGGCTCAGGACTTTCTTTAGCAGAAGGAATTCCGGGAATGGGGGAGTTGGCAAAAGAACTTCAAGTTAAAGTGCCTGGAATGTTATCAACATTAGAAGACGAGGCAAATTGGGATGCTATTTCAAATGACTTAACAAGTGGAGTTGGGTTGGAACAAGCTTTGCATAATACTAAGCCTAATTCCGCAGTTGAGGAATGTATTAGAAAAACTACAGCGGTATATATTGGTGAGGCAGAGAAATGTCTTTTTGAGGAGATAGTAAGAAAAGGGAAGCAACTTCGATTTTCGGAATATTTGCAGCAATTTAATATAAGAAATCAAGGGATAGCAGTCATTACGACCAATTATGACCGCTTGATTGAATACGCATGTGAAGTTAATGATATAATGGCGGATACTCTTTTTGTAGGAAAGTATATGTCGCGTTTTAAGCCGGATAAAAGTAAATATGCTTCATGTGTAGGTGTGCAAAGAAAACAAGGAAAAGGACAGAAATTGTTATATTCTCCGATGGTAACGGTTTTAAAACCACATGGTTGTCTGAGCTGGCACTTAATTAATGGTGTTCCATATTCAATAACTAATTGTTCTGTCGAGGATAGTTTGATTATTACTCCGGGACTAAATAAATATCGCGAAGGTTATAGTGTTCCTTTTGACATACATCGAGCAAAAGCAAATGAAGAAATTGATAGGGCACAGAGATATATTATTATCGGATATGGCTTTGGAGATGACCATTTGGAAACACATTTAATGCAGCAATTGCGTGCAGGAAAACCAACGCTTATTTTTACACACTCGCTCTCTGCAAATGCTGAAAAAATTGTTAAAGAATGTAGAGGAATTACAGCATTTTGTCACGTGAACAGTGATGATACAAGAGTTCTAACTATAGATGGCGAGAGCATTTTGTCAGGTGTAAATCTTTGGGATTTGCATGAAATGATTAAGGAGGTATTTTAATGGCAAATTTGTTAGATTTTAATGAAAACGATATGTTGGGAAGGGTAACATCTGTTGATACAGAACAAATAATAATTGAGATTGAAAACGGAACAGTCATGAATAAAATATGTGTTGGAAATCTTGTGGCAATAGAAACAGCAAAGCAACATGAGAAAATAATTGCATTGATTGATAAGGTGATACGAAAGTATATTGAAAATTATGAAGACGAAGATGACGAGATTGATGAAATGATGGTATCATCGGCTGATTACATAAAGGTAGGCATAATTGGAACGTATCATTCAGTATATGGCTCAACACATGATTTGTTTAAAAGAGGTGTTGAAATATTTCCCCAAATCGAAAGCAAGTGTTATGGTATCTCAGACCAAAATCTTCAGAATTTTATGAACATTCTAGGAAAAGATATTGATGCAGATAAACGTTTAAAGATAGGTTCATTTATGATGGACACTGCTGCAGATGCTGTGTTAGATGGTAATAAATTTTTTCAAAGACATGCGGCTGTATTGGGTAGTACTGGTTCAGGAAAAAGCTGGTGTATTGCCAATATATTGGAAAAAGCAAGTGTGTTGAAGTACACCAATATTATTGTATTTGATATGCATGGTGAATACAAAAGTTTGTCAGAAGGAAGTGAATCTATTGCACAACGTTTTAGAATTGCAGGACCTGGAGATTTGGAAGTGACGAAACCAGATGTTTTGTTTTTACCATATTGGTTATTGAATCGAGAGGAACTTTTGTCAATGATATTAGATAGGAGTGACTCGAATGCACCAAACCAAGCATCTCGTTTTACGCGACATATTAGAGATTTAAAAGAGAAAACGTTAAAAAAGGAAGGCAAAACAGATACTCTTAAAACATTTACAGTGGATTCACCTATTCCGTTTTTAATGAGTGAATTGATACAGAAACTTACAATTGATGATACAACTAAAGGAGTTGGAAAGAATGGAGCTGTTGTTAAAGGAGAATGGGAAGGAAAACTTACACGTTTTATTTCTAGATTAGAAACTAAGATAGGGGATAAAACTTATGGATTTATGTTCCAACCTACAGATGAAGCACAAAAATATGATTGGCTAGGAGTGATTCTATGTAAATTGCTTGGTTATACTGATGGTGAAAAAGGAATAAAGATTATAGATTTTTCGGAAGTTCCATCAGATGTATTGCCAGTTGTAACAGGAACATTAGCAAGATTGCTGTATGATGTGCAATTTTGGATGAATCCGGAAAAACGTACTCCATTTACAATTATTTGTGATGAAGCACATTTGTATTTGCCGGTAAAAGAAGATGCTGATTCTGTACAAAAGCAAGCGTTATATAATTTTGAAAGAATTGCAAAAGAAGGCAGAAAATACGGAGTTTCAATTCTTCCAGTCAGTCAAAGACCAGCAGATGTAAGTAAAACCATTCTTAGTCAGTGCAATAATTTTATTGTATTGAGGTTGACAAACGAAAGAGACAAAGGGGTTATTAAAAATCTTTTGCCAGATGCGTTAAAGAGTACAATAGAGTTTTTGCCATTGCTGGACGTTGGTGAAGCACTGGTAGTAGGGGATGCAATATTACTTCCAAGTAAAATAGTGTTAGATAAACCATCTGATACACATAAACCAATTAGCGCAACCAGAAATTTCTGGGATGAATGGGATAATAAAGAACCAGATAACGCTGCTATTGTTGATGCTATAGAGGCACTGAGAAAACAATGTAGAGTATAGGAGAGTTAAAGCGAAATGATTGATTTACATGATAGCCATGGTAAACATATAGCAAATTTTGTGAATGGTCAGTTGCATGATACGCATGGTAGGAATATAGGGCATTTTTTAGAACGAGAAGGCATTTTCATTGATATGAATGGAAGGTACTTGGGAGAGATAGTTGATAAAAAGAGATTGCTTTATAGAAATAACTCTCCTTACAAGTTCGTGTCGTTTGGCATATATGGAAACTATGGGAATGTAGGAAATTATGGAAATTACGGAAATATAGGAAGTTGTTTTTATGGTGGATTTTCGGATGTGACGATTAAATAAGATACGATACAGGAGTGAAAAATGAAAAAGATACTAAACTTTATAATTAAATTTATATCAAGTCCAATGCTAAAAAATGTGTTAGGAATAATATCGCTGGCACTGTTGGTGCTTCTTGTTATTCTTATAAGCATAGTGCCAGTAGATAATTTTTGGAACAAAATATTAGCTACATGTTATATAGTGGCAGTCATAGCTTTTTTAGCAGTTCTCGGTACTCCAAAGACTGGAAAGAGTATCGGCTTTTGCAAAATGAGTATTATATCGTTTGTAACATGGTGTGTGATTATTCCTGTAATTGCTGGAATATTTATGGATACGTTAATCTTTAAAATTGCACCTAATATGCCAATAGATGATGTTGGATTTTGGTCAATAGCAATTTGTGTTACAATATTATCATTTATTTGGTTTTTGACAAAACTATATAAAGAGGCTGATGTAACAAGTTATTTGGATTTATATTCAACAGCATGGATTGCAGTAGTTACAATACTGACTACACTCTTTGACTTGCAAGAAAAAAAGGCAGCATTTGTATTTTTATTGGCAATGTATTTTGTTTTACAGTTACTTATTAAAGGTCGAGTATGTAAAATACAAGAAGAAAAGAACAATGATAATCGAGAGAAGTGAAAAGTGTTATAGGCAGGAGAAAACTCTTGCCTTTTTCTATGCTATTCTGTAAAATAATAGTCGTAACGGAACACAACCAACCTAACAGAGAGGTAACAGACATGAACATCGCCGCATATTGCCGTGTATCCACAGATAAATCCGACCAGCTTAACAGTCTCGAGACTCAAAAAGAATTCTTCTTAGAGTACACAAAGCGCACTGGGGACAACCTCATTAAATTATATGCAGACGAAGGTATTTCCGGAACTAAAATCAAGAATCGCAAGGAATTTCAGCGTATGCTTGCAGATGCGGAAAAGAGCTTGTTTGATATGGTCGTAGTCAAGGACATTTCCAGATTTGCCAGAAATACTGTGGATTTATTACAGAGTGTCCGCAAACTGAAATCTCTTGGTATCGAGACACAATTCCTAACTGCCAATATGACCAGCATGGGAAACAGCGAATTTGTCCTAACCATCTTCGGTGCATTAGCTCAGGAGGAAAGTGCCAACACATCCAAGCGTATTAAATTTGGTAAGAAGATGAATGCGGAAAAGGGTCGTGTTCCGAACATTGTCTTTGGTTATGATAAGACGATTGGTGACTATTTTAACCTTTCTATCAATGAGAACGAGGCAATGGCAATCCGTCAGATTTTTCAGTGGTATACAGAGGAAGGCTATGGTGGATCGAAGATTGCGAATATGCTCAATGAACGAGGTATAAAGACCAAGCGTGGTAATAACTGGAGCCAGAACTCCGTTTGCCGAATCTTGACTAATGAGATATACACCGGGAAAATTATCAACGGCAAAGAAGAGATTGCAAATTTTCTGACCGGTCAGAGAAAAGAAAAGGATGAATCAGAATGGCTTGTTACGCTTCGGCCAGAACTTCGGATTATTGAGGATGAAGTCTTTGATAAAGCACAGGATATTTTAAAAGGTCGTCATGATTCCTTTAAAATTACGCATGAGCGACAGAGTAACAAATATTTATTCTCGACATTGATTAAATGCAAGGAGTGCGGGTGGTCTTTTCGCAGAACGGTTCGCCAATACAAGAATACTTATGTGCGCTGGGTGTGTTCCGGGCATAATGGGAAAGGTGCAGATAGTTGCCCGAATGCAGTGACGGTAGATGAGGAAGAACTGATTCAAGCACTACAGGAGTATTTTCAAGAGATTCTTAGTAAGAAGAAAAAAGTAATCAATTATGTGATTAAAGAATTTCAGCGGGTATACAAAGCAAAAGATGAAAATATTGAGTACGAAAAGCAGTTAAATGCAGAACTGAACAAGCTTCGTAAATCCCGTGAAAAGTATATGGATATGTACACCGATGATTTGATTTCCAGAGAGGAATTGAATGAGAAAATCGGAGGCATGAGGAAAGAGATTGAGCGCCTGGAAAATGAGTTGAAAATGGTCTCTTATCATCTGACCAAGGGAGAACAACTGGAAGCAATTCTGAACAGTACATTCAAGCAACTGGAGGATATCACGGATGTTCACGAAATGACAAATGCACAGTTGAAGCGCCTGATTCAGAAAATCGAAGTGGACAAGGAAGGGAATGTTGATATTTACCTTCGGCTAATTGGTGATTTAGGACTGGATGAAGCTGTGTTGATTAAAGGAACAGAGAATTCCGAAGAAAACAATGATGATTCGGCAAACAAATTAAACGTAAACAACATGAGCAGTAACATAAAAACCGCTCCAAATAGTCACAGCCATACATAAGGATGTTACAGAACGACTCATGCAGATCAATCCATCACTGGCGAGAGAGGCAAGAAAGGTTCTGGATATCAACAAATCAGAAAGACATATCAGGGGAGGGCTGGCGACCAGAGAAAAATATGCGCACCAACATGCCTGATCTTTTTACGTTTTATCAAAACAGCATATTTATGTGGAAAGCAAAGCAATAGCATCTTGCATGGAAAATGCAAGGTGCTGTTTTCTTTGTGAACGAAGCTTTTCGTAATAATGCTTTGACAAGGCTATATGCGGTCTTTATAATAATAGGTATATTTGGATAAAAGGCAGCTGCGCAGGTTATTTTGACAGCAGGAGTGGAGGAGCTATGGAAAAGGAAATGGTCATTATACTGGATTTTGGAGGGCAGTACAATCAGTTGATTGCCCGCAGGGTCAGAGAATGTAATGTTTATTGTGAGGTTCATCCGTATAGTATGAGCCTTGAAAAAATCAAGGAATTAAATCCGAAGGGAATTATTTTTACGGGTGGACCCAACAGCGTATATGGGGAGAACTCTCCAAAATGCTCCAAGGAGATTTTCGAACTCGGTATTCCTATTTTGGGAATTTGTTATGGCTCGCAGCTTCTTGCTTATCTGCTTGGAGGCAGTGTAAAGACAGCACCGGTCAGTGAGTACGGAAAGACAGAGGTTGAGGTGGATCAGACATCTGCACTTTTTGAGGATGTATCACTTAAGACAATTTGTTGGATGAGCCATACAGATTATATCGAGAAAGCTCCGGCAGACTTTAAGGTAACAGCGCATACTCCTGTATGCCCGGTTGCGGCTATGGAGAATACAGAAAGAAAGCTTTATGCAGTGCAGTTTCATCCCGAGGTTATGCATACCAAGGAGGGCATGAAAATGCTTTCCAATTTTGTTTATAAGGTTTGCCGCTGCAAGGGAGATTGGAGAATGGATTCCTTTGTAGAGACAACCATAGCGCAGATCCGTGAGAAGGTTGGAGATGGAAAGGTGCTTTGTGCACTTTCCGGAGGTGTGGATTCATCTGTGGCAGCAGTGCTTCTTGCAAAGGCGGTAGGAAAACAGCTTACCTGCGTGTTTGTAGATCATGGTCTGCTTCGCAAGAATGAAGGCGATGAGGTAGAAGCTGTTTTTGGACCTGATGGCCCATATGATCTTAATTTCATCCGGGTTAATGCGCAGGAGCGTTTCTATGGAAAGCTTGCTGGGGTAGAAGAGCCGGAACGCAAGCGTAAGATCATTGGAGAAGAATTTATCCGTGTATTTGAAGAGGAAGCCAAGAAGATCGGCAGGGTTGATTTTTTAGTGCAGGGAACGATTTATCCGGATGTGATCGAAAGTGGTCTTGGAAAGAGCGCTGTAATCAAGTCCCATCACAATGTAGGCGGACTTCCTGATTATGTTGACTTTAAGGAAATCATTGAACCACTTAGAATGCTGTTTAAGGATGAGGTGCGCAGGGCAGGACTTGAGTTAGGCATCCCGGAAAATCTGGTTTATCGTCAGCCATTCCCCGGCCCCGGACTTGGCATTCGTATTATCGGAGAGGTTACTGCGGAAAAGGTACGCATTGTACAGGATGCTGATGCGATCTACCGTGAGGAGATTGCAAAAGCAGGTGTGGACAAGAGCCTTGGGCAGTATTTTGCAGCACTTACCAACATGCGCAGTGTAGGCGTCATGGGTGATGAAAGAAGTTATGATTATGCAGTAGCTCTGCGTGCCGTCAACACTTCTGATTTTATGACGGCAGAGGCTGCACAGATTCCCTGGGAGGTGCTGGGGACGGTGG
>ENA-ORPK01002108-ORPK01002108.1-human-gut-metagenome-genome-assembly--contig:-NODE-2108-length-14270-cov-3.246993_pt1 | contig 14270 bp, 20 predicted proteins | sample MGYA00242139_ERZ509068 | MGnify/ENA primary metagenome ERZ509068 (study PRJEB26280, sample SAMEA2338687) | human gut metagenome | biome: human gut; feature: human-associated habitat; material: faeces... | reverse complement strand
CCTCAGCTCGCTGACGACGGGCGTGCACCAGTACGCGCTTATCCGCAAGCTCTGTCAGGACGGCGACCTCTCCCAGATCGACCTCACCATCGGCGATATGTCCAAGGGCAAGGTCGGCACGCTGCCGCCGGAGGCGACGGCGCCGGTCAGCGTCTTGCTGGACCAGCCAAGCGTCATGGTGTCCTTGTCGCCGACGAGGCTGGTGTCCAATTTGGACACGGTCATGATGGTGTCAATGCCGTGCGGTGGAGACACCACGCGGACGCTGTCGCCAATGTGATATGGCTCCAGTGTGATGTCCGTGCCGGATAGATCCGCCGCGCTGACCTGGATGCCGCGCGACAGGCCGCAGTTTTGCGCAAGGTACGTGGCTGCGGCCGCTTTGAGTGCGGATGCATCGTCTGTGTCCACGCGCAGCGTGCCGTCGATACGCCCGTAGAGCCCCTCCGCATCGGCGTTAATCAGGCAAGTACTATTATTGTTTACGCTGGCAATCGTCAAGCCGTCCTTACCTATTGGGTATACACGTGTAATCAGATCTGCACTATCGATCTGATCAGTGAGATCGAGCAAATTCTTGCTGATCTCGATTTGCTGCGCGCACCTGTGATCATATGCTTTAATGACATCTAGGAAGATGTCATCCCCGTCATAGCTGATACACAGAGTTCCCCCGATTGCCTGCGCAGCATCCTGCAGCAACGATAGCATAGACTTGTATTCCGTCTGCTCCACGGTCAAAGTTGGTAGCGTATCATCAACCGTTCCGAGTTTGATTTTCTTGGTCGCACGGCATACATCGTTGTACTGTGTGATAATTGCAGTAGCATAGTACAGCATCGTATCCTCTGTCATGGTGAACGGTGGCTTACAAATATCCTTCATCCACATCATGGCGCCATCGATGTTGTATGTCTTGTTTCCGGCAAAATCCATCGACGTATCCGCAACGCACCCCTTAAATACGGTAACCCCATCCTTGCAGATTTTGATAATAGACGCGCGTTTTACGGGAGTATCGCGCATCAAATTGCTCGGCGGCAGCTTGATTGTCGCCGAATCGCACTTGCCGATTTCCTTGTGGATTGTACCAGCTGATATCTCGTATCCGGCCATACCAGCCGAGAAAAGCAACCGATCATCAACATACCCCGCGTACATTACAACCACCCTCTCCTTCCGGTTAATGTGACTGTCCCCGCTGTGTCACCAATCGCATACGCGTAATCTGCCGCGCGCCGCTGAATCTGCAAATACGGGCTTGTCTTTTCGTTCCCGCGTAGCGTCGCAAGCGGCAGCGACCGGCGGCATGGCACAATTGTTGTCACATCTCCTGTCCATGTCACAGTCGGATACAGCATCCTATCACTTGCCAATCCGGCCAGCGAGGCTGGTGTTGCCTTAAATACCTGAATATTGCGCAGTTTTCCGTAGTGCGCCGCGCCGCCGTATGTGAACAGCATGATATACAGACCATTGGCCGGAACAGTCTCAATCCAGCGGGACGCACTAGCTGTGTATTCTGCCCCATTTTCATCGCAAACGCCGTACCACCCATTTTCCACATCAGCTGATACCAGGCAGCTCCCCGCCTCAGGCCATGGCAGTTTGAAAATTACGCCCTGCCTGTACTCACCTGTATATGGTTTGTTGCTATACACAGACAGTACCGTATCCGCACCTGTGCCGGACACCTGCGCAACCCCGGTTGCCCACGCTTTGTGCACAGTTGCGGTGCCGTCAATCATTGTGTTAGATGTTCTCGCCAAGCAAGGAATGGAGATGCTTGTCTCGGCCGATTCCAGCCGGTACGGGTCGGCGTCAATTGTGACAACAAATATTGTTGTCGTCTCGCTTTTTTCGATGTCCCCAATCGTGAATCGCCCAATGTAGTAGCCGCTCCGGTTGCCCAGCTCCAATTTCAGGCGTTTGCCGTGCACCGCACCTGCAAATGCATAGAAGTCAAAGCTTCCATACGGGTCGAATCCGAACCGAAGTTTAATTGTCCGGTTTCCATAGGCCGGCCCGCCATTCAGGACATCAGTGAGATCGATCACACCATCAGCACCCGGGACACTTTCTTGCTGTGTTTTCACACTCGGCAGACCGATCTGCACATCCAGCAGTTCCAGTCCAGCGTACTTAACTCCGCCAATCTTGCAGTCAAACTCCATAAACAGCCCTCCTTTCATTTTGCCTGTAAATATCGCCGAGCGCCGCATCCATACGCTGCGCAACGGCACCGACCACAGCGTTTCCGTCCATATAGATCTGCATGGACGTGATGGCGCGCTCGAGCCGGTCCATGCGCTCCAACACGGCCGAAATCCCTACATTTCCAGCCGCAGATGCGCCCGCCGTCTGCATCGCCGACATCTGCGTTTGATACGTTCCGCCGGCGGCGCTGAGGACGCCATCGCTCACGCGCTGCATGGCCCGCACGGGATCCTGCATATTGTCCAAAAGGCCACTCGCAAGACCCTGATCGAGCATATCACCGATCCACGCCGTTTTCTTAGATGGAGAATTGACACCAAAGAAGTGCTTGATAGAATCAAGCACCGACTCAGTAAAACTCTTGATTTTGTCTTTCAACCACAATAATTTATCGTTTATGCCGTTCCACAGGCCTTCCACCAGATTGCGGCCCACACTCAGCACCTGCGCCGGGAGCTCGCGCAGTGTGTTCAGAACGGCACTCACCACTTCATTGACCTTTGTTCGGAATCCCTCACAATTGTCATAGATCAGTTTGAACGCGCCTGCGAACGGATTTACAAGCAGGAGCAAAAGACCCTGCCAGTTGGTTTCGATAAAGCTGATCACGGTATTGAAGATATCCGGTATCGTGACCGTGAAAAAGTTCGACAGCCACGTCCAAACCGACTGGAATGTTGATTTTGCGCCCTCCCAGAGGTTCTGCCAGAACACGCGGAAACTCTCGCAGTTGTTCCAGAGATACATGAAGGCAGTCACCAGCAGGCTAATAGCAGTAATAACAAAGCCGATTGGGTTCGCTTTCATCGCCGCATTCAGGCCATTCTGCGCCGCTGTGGCTGCGGTTTTGGCCTGTGTGGCAGCGTATTGCGCGAGCGTCATGCCCTGCTCCGACGCGATCGCGGCGAGCTGTGCCACCTTGAACGCGGTGATCCCGGCAGTCAGTGTGGCAATCGTAGCAACAACTTCCGGCAGATTGTCTTTCACCCACTGAATAGCTGGGACAGCCTTATCCAGCAGCTCCGCGCCCATAGACTTCACCTCGGCGATCAACGGCGTAAACTCCGCGCCGACCGCCGCCATGGATGCCGTCCACTCCTCATTTGCCTTGTTTGCCGCAATCACATCGGCATTGGTCTCCTTGTAGGCATCAGATGCCTCACTGTAGAGACCGTTGAGCGTATCCATAATCAGCTGCTGGCGCTCCTGCTCGTCCGTGCACGCGGCCAGGCTCTCATTGAATTTATCCTCGGACACGCCCGCCCAGTTGAGCGCATCCGCAAGCGGGCCGGTAACCTGCCCAACCTTTGCGGTCTCGTTCGCCGCCTCGGTCAGGCCTTCGATCGGCAGCGAATCGCCAAAGGTAGCAAACACGCCCGTGCAGATATCCGTCCACGTCTGCAGATCCGCCTCGTTATCGGTTAGGATGGCCAAATGGTTGGCCGCCTCGACGGCTTGATCCGTCTCGCCGAGGATACCCTGCAGCTCTTTATAGGTCTTCAATGCCGCCTCGGAACTGTAGCCGTTTGTCGTGAATGCTGTGTCCAGCTTGCCCATGGCTGTCTGGTACTCTTGCGTGACCTCGATGCATTCTTTCAGCCCGTCGACGATTTTCCCGAACGCCTCGCTGGCCAGATTGCCAACAAAAGCGCCTGCCGCAACGCCGGCCGTACCCAGGCCTTCGCCAGCATCTTTCGCCGCGTCGGACAAATCTCCCACGCGGCGAGCCGCAGCAGATGCCTTTTTCCCAATGTCGCTGATTCCGTCTGCACCGTCACCAAGCTGCTCGATCGCGTCGGCCGTTTCCTGAGCCGCTCGCTCATAACCGCCCAGCTTCTGCTCGGTCGCAATGATTTCGCGGCGCAGCTCGCGCACCTGATCAGCAGATACTTCGCCGCGCTCAAACTGCGCCTGAACCTGCTTTTCTGCCGCTTTCAGCGTCTCCAGCTTCTTGGCGGTGTTGGCCACAGCCTCGCTCAAGATCTGCTGCTTCTGAGCAATCAGGTCAGTATTCTCCGGATCTACTTTCAGCAGCCGGTTCACCTGGCCGAGCTCACCGGACAGGCTTTTCGACTTGTTTTCAATTTCCTGCAGCGCTTTGCCCAGCTTCGTCGTATCGCCGCCGATTTCGACCGTCAGGCCTTTGATTTTATTGTTTGCCATGCGCCGCATTCCCTCCAATCTTCTGGCGCAATTTCGCCCGGTCTGGCTCTGTTTGTTCCATGCGCCAGGCGTTATTCAGATACTCCTGCCCCGCCTCTGTGCGGCTCAGTTCGTAGATATACGCATCGTGCCGCCAGATCAGGTATTGCAAATAGTCCGTCTGTCCGACCTCAACAAAGTTCAGGCCAGTATACGCAGACACAAGCCGTTTCCACCAGGACGTGATGACGTACTGATGGCCTCCCGCACTATCTGCTTGCGGATAGTACGGGAGCATCAGTTTTTTGCTTTTGTGAGCTCCTCAATGAATTCGACATAGGCACTGAAAAACACAATCAGGCTGTCCAGATTCATGCGGTATTTGCCGCGCAGGTCATCCACCGTCACCGGCAACCCCATCAGATTGCAGGAGATCAGTCGCGCCGCCAGATCGTATACTGCCCGGATGCTGTTCGCATCCATAGTCTTCAGCACGTCCTCCAGCTCCGGCGCAGTCGCCGTCAGCTCCTCCACCATCGCCTCGGTCGGTGTGGTCACGTCAATGGTCGTCTGCGCATCGTCCTGCATGATCAGGCGCAGATACGGCCGGTTGATGCTGTTGAAATTGATTGTTTTCGGCATGGTCACTTCTCCTCCCATAAAAGGGACAGCGGAGCTGTGAAAGCCCCGCTGTCAAAATTAAGCCGTCGGAATCTCTTCGATCAATTCCACGAGCGTACCGTCACTATCGTGCGGCAGCGCCTTGAATTCCGGTTCCACGGTCGTGCCCGCGTCCGTCGCAAACGTCAGCGTCGCGCCGGCGGTATTTCTGCCCTTGATCAGGATCCACAGGTCGCCGTCCGTCTTATCCTCGTGGTGGAAGCAGATCGCATAATAGCCGCCCTGTGCGTTGCCGGCACCGCCGATCTTCGTCGTGCGCTTGCCGGATGCCTCTGTGCTGCTGCAGCGGTCAAGCAGCTTTTTCAGCGTCGTACCGTTCCATGTCAGCAGGCCGCACTTCAGCACAGCCTCCTCATTGGTCGTGATGATCTTGGACACATAGCCGAGATCGTCTTTCTCCTCGTAGGTCTCCTGGGTATATTCCAGCGACGCGCCGCCCTTGATATAGCCGAGCAGATTGCTTTCCACGCACAGTGCATCTACCGTCGGCATGGACTCGCTGAATGTTTGCAGATAGATTTTGCCTGACCCCAGCGTAACCGTATCTTTGTCTCTTTTAGCCATTATGTGGCCCTCCTTTTTTCGTAGAATTCAAAATCGTAGACAGTTTGATACCGCTGCACACTCTGCAGCCAGTACCGTGCCGCCTTTGTCCAGTGAATGCCCCTCGCCGCGAGCTGGGTCTCGATAGCCGCTTCGGCTTCCGGATCTCGCTCCGGCTCGTACAGCTCCACGGAAACATCGTGGCTCACGACCATCGGCGCCACGCCGCTCTCCGGGTCTGCCCCGTCCACCTCCTGGTCATCGAAATAGACGGCATAGGTCGTCAAGGGCGGATTCAAATAACGGCCCTGGCGAAAAGGAATGCCGGATGCAGTCAGGATCTCTTCAATCACTTTGTCCAGCCTCCTTCACCGCTTCTTCCACGGCGCGCTCGTATTCCGGTAAAACAGCGTCGAGCGCATTCTTCAGGAATGGATTTGCCTTCGTGCGGCCGCCGTTTCTAGTCGCATGACCATGCACCAGCAGATGCGTCAGCCTATGGTCAGGGGCTTTCACATACCAGATATATCGCTTCATTCCGTTGCCGGCATCTTCGGCCTTTACAGCTATGTTCTTGTAGAATGAGCTATCTTTTCGCTTAGACCGCGGCGCCGTTGCCCTCGTGATTCTTCTCAGCTTATCGCTTGACTGTTCGCCCACATCATTGATACGGTCAATCACATCCTGCGCATACACGGTCAGCGCATCAGAAAGTGCAGCCGGCAGATTGCCCACTTGGATGCTTTTACCCATAGATACCGCCCTCCTCCGCAGACGCACGCGCGACCGTGATCTCCAGCTCCTGACCGTTCCGGTAGGTACGCAGCACATGGTAACGCTGGCCGTCATACTCCAGCAGCTGCTCGTTTTCGTACTCCAGATAGTCCGCCAGAATGAACTTGCATTCCGGGTAGACATCGACCGCCTGCGCCTCGTAGTACTCCCTCTGGCCAATGCTCGCCAGACGGCAAAACACGTCCCGCTCGCCGGCGTTGCCGATCAATGTGATGACTTCGTTCACGTTGTTCCCTCCTGATAGCCGCTCGCCATCATCAGGCAGGATTTGAGCGCGTTATATCTGACCATGTACTCTGCGGCCTTACCCGTGTCGTCCGTATACTCCGCTTTGCAGTATAGCTTGACGGCGTTGAGCACCAGCGGGTCGATCACATCCTCCGTGTCCTCCGATGGATTTCGCACGCCGCAAACCCGCAGATCCGCCAGGCAGGCAGAGATGGAGTCTGCCACATCATCGTCCAGTTTCGTGTGACTGATGCGGAGATAGGTCTTCACCTTCGTCAAGAGGCCCTGATCAATTTCCATATGGTTTCCTCCTCTCTGACGGCATCGGCGGGGCGATAAAGCCCCGCCTCGGATAACGATCAGGTCGCCGCGCGGTTAAAGCGCACAACAGCATCGGACACGGTCAGTTTGCCGTCCGCCAGCGCCATGGCGCGATACACACGGGAGCCGGCACGGAACGCGACAGAGTCGTCACTGGTGACCTCCGGTGCGCGGGCGATGTTCATGTGATAGTACGACAGCTCGCCGAACAGGATGTTGTCGGCGGTCAGATTGTCGTCCAGAATCACCGGATAGCCAAGAATGTTGTGCTTTGCCGGAGACTCCGCATCCGCATGGACGACGGGCTGGCCCTGGGTGTCCGTGATGCCGATCACGTCCGTATAGAACAGCTTGCGCGGCATCACAAAGACGGCATCGGTCGCATAGCCAGTCGGCAGCGCAGCGATGATCTTGATCAGATCCGCATAGGTCGCTTTCGCTTTGGTGAAGGTGCCGGTCGCCGTATCCAGCGTTTTCAGGATACCAGTCGCCTGGCTACTGCCGGTTCCGGTAAAGACTGCGGCGTCCAGCGCGGCCTCCAGCTTATTGGCCAGACGGCCGACAAGCCAGGTCTCGAACGCATCGATGGACATGGTCTGCACATCAGCAGTGATCTCGACCGTCTTGATCAGCATGTACGCGCCAAGGGAGACAGAGGTGATCGTATCAGCGGAATCGGTGGCAGCCGTGCCAACAGCGACCCAGCTTGCGGAATTCACGGTGCCCTCCACGGGGATCGTGATATTGCCCGGGATATAGGTCATCGTAATGCGCGACAGGATCGGGTTCCGATCGAACACGCCGACAATTCTGTTGAGCGTCTGGGTGGGGATCGCAGCAGTGGCCGTCACCGCCGCGCGCTGCTCGGCGCTCAGGCTGCGGCCCTGCAGATGCATGAGGTAGGCCTCGCGATACTCCGCCGAATCAACGGTGAAGCGTGCCTGCGTCGGCTCAGCAGCGCTCGGCGCTTCGATCGTGCGTCCGGTCACGATGCCGGCGGCGATGTTGGAGCGCAGGCGCTGACGCGCCTGCATTTCATTCAGGATCTGCTGGCGCTCCGCAGTCAGGGCGGCGGCCTCGTTTTCCAGTGCGGTCAGCGCGTCGCCGCTGGCCGTCTCCGCCTCCTGCTGGATGGCAGCCAGGCGCGCATTGATTTCATCAAGTCTCATAGTTGAATTCCTCCTGTGAATTGAGTTTGATTTTCAAGCGCAGTCTTCTGCGCCTATCGTCAAGCTCTGCCTCACTCCGGGCTGCCAGGCTGATCACTCCGTCGGCCCAGCTGCGAGCATTGATTTCTGTGTTGTCGTTTGCGGGGATGCTGACCGCAGATACGTCGTAGATCTTCTTCACTGTGCGGTGCACGATCGTGCGCGTCTCGGCGTCCCAGTAGTACTCACCGACGCGGAAGCGCCAGGACATTTTCGTGATCATCTCGGCGTCAATGTCTGCGTACAGGCCGCGGGCGCCCTCGGTGCGGCCGAGGTCAGCGGCCATAAACAAGCCCACGTCGTCCGGCTCAACGATCAGGCTGCCGTTTGTGTTGCGCGCAAACACCCGCCCGGCATGGTCAAACTGCATGATGACATCGCTCATATCGCAGTTGTCAAAACAGCCGCGCTCAAAGCGCTCATAGATCGGTTCATCGCCGTCATAGTAGAGCACATACGGCTCATAGCGTGCGGCATAGCCCTCCACGTAGTAGTTCGTTTCGATACGCTTCTCGGCTTCCTTTTTCGGCAGCAGCACAAGCGATCGCGCCTGCGCGTTCGCCTTAAATTTAATCTTATTCTCCGGCGTCATTTTTGCTCTCCCCTTCCACCGGCTGCGGCTGCACAGCCTGATCCAATTTGCTGATCTCCGCATACTCCTTGCGGATATATCGCTTGTCCCCGTCCGGCACGTGCGGCAGTTGCCAAATGTCCATCACATCATTCGTGCTGAGGATTCCGCGGTCGAACATCTGCGAGCTGACCTGCAGCTTGTCACTGTTGGTCATATACTGCAGCCGGTTTGCACTCCACATAATGGAGTTCCCACGCGCAAGCTCTGCCCGCGTGAATGTCATGCAGGTCATAGCCTGCGACAGTTGGAGGGCAAACGGCTCGATTTTCCCCTCGTAGTACGCGCTCCAAGCATCGCCGACCGTCTTATTCTGCAGCACATCCTCGTTGCAGCCGAAGTAGTTGAGCACGCGCGTCTGGATGATCTGCATCTGCTCCGGATCCACGATCTCCGGCTGGGACTTGATCTGCTGCACATTGGTGTAGGTATTCGGGAACAGGGCCAATCCGCCGGAGTCCGGGCCGAGATTTTCAGCCACGAACTTCTTGCGCTCCTTCTTCAGGTCTTCTGCCTTGGCGAAGTTATTCACCGTAGCCATGAAGCGAAAGCTCGCGCTGTTGCGAATGCCTTCTTCAATGCCCTGATTCTGCACGTTCAGCAGCTGCAGCGTCGGCCGAAGTGCCGCGTTGTTCTCGCCCTTAATGTCACTGCTGTACAGATATTTGCTGACCACACCACAGCGCGCCAGCTCGATTGCAGCCTTCTGCCCGCTGCGGAATGTATAGCGCAGCCACGGCTCGCCCGATACCTCGATGATCTCCACCTGCATCGGATTGACCGGGTAATAGCCAATCAGTTTCTCAAAGCCGTCGAGCACAGGGACGATAAAACACGTGTTCTGCGCATCGTAAATCGTGGCGACCTTGTAAACGAACTGCGCAGATGTCATAAATGGATTCGGTCTGCCGTCCAGGAGCGCCTTCTGCGCTTTCGTGTTTGCGCCGCTGACGACCGGCGTCAGCTTGCTGCAGTGATTGGCAAAGGTATGAATACAGGAGCGTGTCAGCTCCATTTCGTAAACCCCGCCGTCGTATGTTGAGAAAACGGGTGTATACCCGTCGAGCATTTCAAAATAACCGCCCAGCTGTTTTGCCGCTTTTCCTTTGCCGAAAAGCTTTGTAAATGCGCCCATTCGGCTCCCTCCTGTTCTAATTCTTGAGCTGCTCGCCAATCTGATCGTACCATTTCTGGCGAACCGTCAAGGCATCCATGACGGCGACAAAGCCGTCGATGTGCGTCCGCGGTTCAAGCTTGACCGGTCGAATCTTCCGTGTTTCTTCGTTCTGCTTCATGCCCACGTTCAGGAAGTGCGCTTTCAGCAGATTATTCGCGCCGAGCAGCAACTTCTTATCGCGCAGTAGACCGTCCACCTCGTGGATGACCGGCGTCAGGTTTTCACCCTGAAATACATCGTCCATGTGAAACCCGTACTGCTCCATCTGCTGCACGAGATACTGCGCGGAATACCGGTCATAACCAACCTGCAGCGGTAGGATCTCATAATCTTCGACGAGCATACGGAACCACTCAAAGCAGTCATTGTAGTCCACGAAATTCTCCCCGCTTGGCTGGACCAGCCCCGCCGAAACATATATGCGGTAAGGCACGCCCTCCCGCTCCTGCAGCTCATCAATTTTATTCAATGGCATAAAAAACTTTGCAAAAGTGTACAGCTTGCCGTCCCGCTCAATTACCACGCAGCAGGCCGTCAGGTCAGTGGTCTGGGACAGGTCGATACCGCCGACGCAATAGGTGCTGCGGAAATCCAGATGTTCTCCTGAAATCTTCTCTATATCCTGCGTCGCTAGCCATGCCTGAGAACTGTTCTGTTTGATGTTGCAGTACTTGGTCATAAACTCGGCGCGCTTGCTCAGGCTGTTGTGCGCGATGGCGATCTCCTCTCTGAAAAAGTCCTCGGAGACGCTGACGCCCATGTTCGGATTGCCCTTGCGTAGCTCCTCGATGTCGTCCCATTTTTCCACGTCGTCGATCAGATACAGGATCGGCAGCAACCTACGCTCCTCGGCGCCCATGAGAACAGCCGTCGCACGCATCATCAGTTCATCATATGGCCCATCGTTGACATAGCCGGCCGTGCTGATACTCAGGATCATTGGCTGCTTGCGCGCGCCGAGCGCAGACTTCATGACTTCGTACTGTTTCAGCCCCTGCTCAGCCGGCCAACTCGCAATTTCGTCACACACCGCAAAATGCGGGTTGAAGCCGTCGCTCTTCTTGGCATTGAACGCCAGCGGGCGAATACTCGTGTTTGTTGTCTCGAGCGCCGCTTCTGCGCCAGCTGCGCAAGTTCCGGCTCCTGAAGCACCATGCGGAAGAAATTATCGTATACGATGGCCGCCTGCTCCAGCTTGGGTGCCAGGCAGTATATCTTCGCGCCATACTCTCCGTCCAGGTAAGCCATGTAAGCGATACAGGCGGAGGCGAACAGGCTCTTGCCGTTTTTGCGTCCCATGACCATAAACACCTCTCGGAAGATCCGTAGGCCGTCCCCGTCCACGATGCCGAACATCAAGCACACTGTCGACTTTTGCCACAGCTCCAGATGAATCAAATCGTTGCGCCCCTCGCAGTGATGGCAGAACGTCTCGATAAACGCGATTGCACGATTTGCTTTCCGTTCGTCGAAATAAAAAAGACCATCGCGCAAGCCCGCGGTGATCTTCTCGTAAAGAATCCGCACCCACTTCCCGACGACGACCTCTCCGGTCGTCATCTTGTGGTAGTACTCCTGAATGAAATTTGCGTAAGGCGTCATTTGTTCATCAGCTCCGCCAGGCGGCTCTCTTTCTGCGCCGGCGGCACCAGCTCGAGCAGCTGCTTCGTAATGGCGTTCAGATTTTTCGTCAGACTGATGTGCACATCTGCGGCAGCGGCCTTTTTCATGCCGCCCTGATTGGCGCCGTTCTGGTAGTGCTCTACCCATCCGGTTTCGTTGATCTGCACCTCAAGGTCTTGGAGGCTCACGGTAATGAAAGCCGCTCGGTCAATCAATGATTGGCAGGTTTCGAGCTTGTTTGGCTCCAAATCCTTAAAAATCTCCTGCAGCCGCTTCTTTTCGCGGTCAACTCTCGTCTTTTTGGTCAGTTTCGCCATTTCTACACCCCCTTGCGTAGCGCGCGGAGTAAAATTTAACTCCCCGGCTCGGTCCCCTACCCTCGTTTTTTTCGCTGCGCGATGGGGGGAGTCCAGCCGCTCGGTCAGTAATTTGTGTTGCGGATGATCTCGCCACCTGGGCCGTACAGGCATCTGCCCGGCGTTGTCTTCCTCGGGTCGCGCTCTTTGTTGTGGCAGATCTGGCACTCGTACCGAAAGCGCCGTGGGTTCAGACTGATTTCCGGATCGTTGCAGTTGATATCGTCCAACCAGATAGTGTGATGCACGATCACCCCCGGCTCATCGTGGCACACCTCGCACATGCCGCCATCAAGCGCGAGCCTGTAATCGATGTATGCTTGTCTCGCGCGTTTCCACGCTTGCGTTTTGTAAAACTGTTTTTGTGTCACAGCATCCAGCCCATAAGAAAAGGACCGGGCACAAGCCCGATCCTCCCAGTGAATATATACGCTTTAGAGTTTGGACACAGAGGCAGCCGCACTCGGCTTGGCCTCTGCCTCGATACCGCACAGCTTTTTGAGTCTGGCCGCGACCTTTGGTCCTTTATACAGCCTCGTATCCCGGAACGTCAGAAAAGATTCCTGCCCATCCGCAGACACATAGCTGATGATGAAGAGAATTCTCCTGACCTTCTTTTCCTTCTTGCCGGCGCCGCTGATAGCGCCGACCACAGCACCGGTACTTCCGAACAGCAGGCCTCCAGCGACAGCCCGCGCAATCGGCGACTTGTCTTTCACAAGCACCTGCACGTCCGAGCCATAGAAAACATCCGTGATCTGAGAGTAGGCCAGCGTCGCCACGTCCTTGTTCCCGACACCCTTCTGCAGCTCCAGATGATCTTCATACAGTGCGACATCCACAGCGTCGCCCTTTTTGAACTGTCCAAGGTCTTCCTCGATGCAGAAATAGTCGCTGATGATGCTGCCCTTTTTACTCTTGAAGAATCCCATTGTTACCCCTCCGCTTCTTGTGTTCCCCTATATTTTACATTCTTGTTCGAGAATATGCAACCACAATATTGCACAGCAAAGCGCCGGAACCCGAAAGCTGGACCGGCGCTTCACAAATGAGAGACTGACAGAGATATTTCGATCCACGTGCCCCGTCGGGCGCGACCGCAACAAAGGAGAAAGGAAGAGAGGTATTTCACAAAGTGACTTGCGGGACCGGTCTCTCTCGCAATCCCGCGATATCACTTTAACACAGATTTTCGAAAAAATCGTCTCACTTTTTTCTCATCTTTTCGTCAGCTCTCCGTGAGGCCATACATGATAATCGTGAAATTCCGCAGCGCGCTGTCTTTCCAACGGTATGCTGTTGGCTTCTCGATGGCCAATTCCCGGCACAGCCGCTCGACGCCACCTATGCACGGTGCGATGTAAAAGCGCTGCAGCACACACCTGTCCCGCTCGGAGAGCTGATTCAAGGCACGATCCACGCGGCGCACCCGGTTCTCGGTCAAGCGCTGCGCCTCTTCCAGCCGCTCACGTTTCAGGATGTTGTTGACGAGCGCATCGTCCCGGCCATTCGAGCCGCCTGCGACCGGATTGCCGTCCGCCGAGGCGCTGCGGATGCTCGTGATCTCCGTCGCCAGGTCAGCGATCTGATCTCTGATGTTTTCAATTGCCGCCTTTCGGTTCGTGTAGTTTCGCAGCTCATCAGCCGCCTCCCGTTTCCAGTCCAACATCCTCACCTCCTTCGTCAGTCATCCCAAGCAACCCATCTTGTCGATGTAAGTGCCCGCCACAGCGCATCTGCGTTTTCCAGCGACTGCGCGATGAACGTCTCGCTGTCCAAATCATAACGCACCACCTTGCCGGCTTCATCCGTCAGCAGCACTTCATTTGCCGCCACAACGGCCTGCACATCATCGGGAAGGCCGATAATCATTTTCTCCCGCGTTTGCCACAACGCCGTGCTTCCATACATCAGCGGTGTGGCTTTTGCCTCCTGGATAGTGGGCACCGCCAGCGCTTCACCCATGCGCTGGAGCGCTGCGTCCAGCAGCACAGCCTGTTCGATCCGCCCGCTTTCCTGAACGCTCACCGCTTCTTCTTCCGGTATCCGGCCGAGCATGCGCACTACTTCCGCCAGCAACTCCCGGCCGTTAGTTCGCTGCAGCATATCAACCTGTGCGCCGTATGCCCATTCGCAGCCAACCATGCCAATAACGCCGCCGGTCTCGTAGATCAACAGCTGATATCCCTTCGCTTCTTTCGCAGCCAACCGCGCCACGCCTTTGTAATTCATCATTTCACACTGCCTCGCTCCCCGGGATGATGCGATCCCAACACTCTGTGCATATCTGCGTCACGCTTTTCTTTGTATTCCAGTTCTTCTCGCACAGACATTCAGTACCGTTTCCC
>ENA-ORPK01002107-ORPK01002107.1-human-gut-metagenome-genome-assembly--contig:-NODE-2107-length-14270-cov-3.296096_pt1 | contig 14270 bp, 14 predicted proteins | sample MGYA00242139_ERZ509068 | MGnify/ENA primary metagenome ERZ509068 (study PRJEB26280, sample SAMEA2338687) | human gut metagenome | biome: human gut; feature: human-associated habitat; material: faeces... | reverse complement strand
TAAATAATCTAATCCTTTTAAAGTCATATTTATTTTTATTCCATTTTTTTCTAGATATTCATAAGGAATACTTTTTCTTGTTTCATTATCAATAAAGTTTAGAAAATCTTTACCCATTAATATAAAATATTCATCATTCATACTTATTATTAAGAATACAATACCTTGATGGTTTTGGATATTTCTTATATGTTTTATTTGATGAGGATGGACATTGGATAAGGGAAAAGAAGTTTTATTATTAGTTTCTTTAGCATCAAATTCAATGTATTTTCCTTGATATATTCCATTAAAGTCTAATGTGGATGGCATTTCATAAAAAGCATCTGTTATTCTTTTACCATAAGAACAATATTCAGTTTTTACAACTCTAATTGGAGTTGGTTTTTTATAAATGTAGGCGATATCATTATCTCTATAGTAAGTATTTTCTTGTTCAATTAAATATTCAAGACTCATACCACGATTTTTATGAGATATTTCCTTTTTATATGTTTTTTTAATATTATTAGGATATAACATTTAATCACCTAGAGGTATTATAACATATTTTTAAGTTTTTTTGAAGATAGGAAACCTTATTTGTCAAATATAGACAATAAAAGTTTTGACTTCTTTTGTCGAAAGTAATGTTTTTTTTAGAATTTTGGTGTATTATTTTAATGGTGAAGGAAATGAGAATGGAATACTATATAAATATAATGATGGAAAATTTAGATTGGGGTACTTTGAATGTCCCATTTTTGGATGTGGAAGAAATTAGTAGTGGGAGAGATATTGACTAATCTAAAAATTTAAGATATAATTTTCTTGTTAGTAGGTGATATTTTTGTATAACGATCGATTATATTTAACTCCTCAAGAAATACTTGAGAAAGAATTTAAGATTGATGCCAGGGGATATCGACCTCAAGAAGTTGATAAGTTTTTGGATATGGTTATCCGTGATTATACGGAATATTCTAATATTGTAAGAAAATTAGAAAAAGATATTAATTTTATTTCACATAACAATAGTATTTTATTAGCTAAGAAAATGAATAATAAAGAAAAAGAGATTATTAAGGGACTATAATTGTAATGAGAAATATACTGAAGATTTTTAGTGGTGTTATTATACTTGTACTTGTAAGTAAATGTTTAGGTTTTGTAAGAGAGTCATTTGTTGCAACAATATACGGAGCTGGTTATATATCAGATGTATATGTAATCGAGGATGGATTAATTAATGCTATATATACAGTTTGTGCAGGTGTTATTAGTACGACATATATTCCTAAAATATTAGAGTTAAACAAAAAGAAGAAAGATGCATTTACAAGTAATTATTTCAATATTTTATTATCAATAATGATTTTGGTTTCAATATTTATGATAATATTTTCACCAATTATATTAAAAATATTGGTACCCGGATTTTATAGTATGTATTCAACAGATGTTATACATTCATTGATTATCATTACAAGAATAAATATGGTGTCATTAATACTTGTTTTTATAGAAAATTATCTTATTGTTATATTACAAGCCAATAATTATTTTATTTTTTCTTCTTTACAAGGAATAGTTCTTAATTTTTCAGTTATTATATATTTGGCATTTTTTAATCAATATGAAATAACAGGAATCATTATAACAAAAATAATTGCACATTTATTAAATGCAATTATGTTGATTGTTTTTATAAATTATAAAAAAATATTTAAATATCATTTTATATATAATATAAAAGATAATAATATAGCCGAAGTATTTAGAAATGCAACACCAGTTCTTGTTGTAAATATTGTGTCGCAGTTAAATTATATTGTAGATAGAAGTATGGCTTCAGGATTAGATAGTGGAAGTATGGCATTATTAAGCTATGCTAATACAATAGCTTCGCTATTATATTCAGTTGTTGGCACTTCCATATGTAATATTGCATATACAAAAATAAGTGAAAAACAAGGAGATAAAATAAAGATAGGTAAGTCTTTTAATGAATATTTAGACTTACTATTATGTATTGTATTACCTTGTTGTGTTGTTATGTGTGTTGATTCAGATATATTATGTAGAATTATTTATGGAAGAGGAAAAATCAATTCTGATAATATTAATGTTTTGAGTAGGATTTTATGGCTGTATATTCCGAGTAATTTTGCAATGTGTGTAAGGGATTTATATAATCGATTATTATATATAAATAAGAATACAAAGATTCCATCATTAATTAATATGATTGGATTAATATTAAATATAATATTTAATTTTGTTTTTACAAGATTAATAGGGGTATATGGTCTTGCTTTGGCAACATCATTAACAGGAGTAATAGCATTAATAGTTTCACAAATATATTGCAAAAATCATTTGAATCTTAAATTAAGAAAACAATATAGTGTAATAGTTAAGATAATAATTTCTAGTTTACTATGCTGTATGATAAAACAGGTTATACCCTGTTACAAGTTGATTAATAAGATTATTATAGTAGTTATTTCAGGTTTAATTAGCTTGCTTATATTTAATTATGACAAATTTATAAGGGAAAGAAGAAAAGGAATATTTTAATGATTTATTGGATATATAAAAAAATAAAATTAATGAGACTGAAAAAAAAGCTTATAAAAGACAAAAAATTTGTAAATATAGAAGGTGAAGTTGAATGTACATATCCTGAAGGAATACTTTTAGATGAATATGTATATATTGGACCTAATTGTAAGATGTATGGTCGTGGAAAGATAATTGTATCTTCAAATGTTATTATTGGAAATGATGTAAAGTTTTTAACAACTAATCATAATTATATGGGAACAATGATACCATACGATTCAAAAGGAATTAATAAAGATATTATTATAAAAGAAAATGTTTGGATAGCATCATATGCATTTATTCTTCCCGGAGTTGTAATTAATGAGGGGGCAGTTATTGCAGCAGGTAGTGTTGTAACAAAAGATGTTCCAAAGTGTGCTGTTGTAGGAGGAAATCCTGGTAGAATTATAAAATATAGGGATGAAGAAGAATATAATAGATTAAAAGAAAATAAAGAGTATTATCTTAAGAAAAAATATTTAAAATAGAAAGAAGGTATATTTATGTGCGGAATAGTAGGATACACCGGCAAAAACCAGTCAGCCCCAATTCTGTTAAACGGCTTAGCCAGATTAGAATACCGTGGCTATGATTCAGCCGGTATAGCAGTAAGGGATGGTGATTCGCCAGTCCAGGTTGTTAAAGCAAAAGGAAGATTAAAGGTATTAGCAGAAAAGACTAATGATGGTCAGTCTGTTATTGGAACATGTGGTATTGGTCATACAAGATGGGCTACTCACGGAGAACCATCTGAAACTAATGCGCATCCACACATTTCAGATGATTACAATGTTGTTGGTGTGCACAATGGAATTATAGAGAACTATCAGGAATTGAGGGATAAGCTTACAAGAAATGGTTACAGCTTTTATTCTTCAACTGATACAGAGGTGGCAGTTAAGCTTATTGATTATTATTACAAGAAGTATGAGCATACACCTGTTGATGCTATTAACCACGCTATGGTGCGTATCCGTGGCTCATACGCATTTGCAATTATGTTTAATGAATATCCTGGCGAGATATATGTTGCACGTAAGGACAGTCCTATGATTTTAGGTGTAAATGACGGTGACTGTTATGTGGCATCAGATGTTCCTGCCATACTTAATTATACAAGAAATGTTTATTATATCGGAAATATGGAGATAGGACGTCTGGCTGATGGTCATATCACATTTTATAACCTTGATGGTGATGAGATAGAGAAGGAACTTGTTGAGATAAAATGGGATGCAAAGGCTGCCGAAAAGGGCGGTTATGAGCATTTTATGATGAAGGAAATCCATGAGCAGCCAAAGGCAGTTAAGGATACGCTTAATTCAGTTCTTAAGGATGGAAAGCTTGATTTATCAGCAGTAGAACTTACGGATGATGAGATAAAGAAGATATCTCAGATATACATAGTGGCATGTGGTTCTGCTTACCATGTGGGTGTTGTTGCACAGTATGTCATGGAAGATCTTGCAAAGATTCCTGTACGTGTTGAACTTGCATCGGAATTCAGATATAGAAAGCCGCTTCTTGACCCAGATGGACTTGTCATAGTTATAAGCCAGTCGGGTGAAACAGCAGACAGCCTTGCAGCGTTAAGACTTGCAAAGGATAAGGGACTTAAGACACTTGGTATAGTAAATGTTGTCGGAAGTTCGATAGCAAGAGAGGCTGATAATGTGTTTTACACTCTTGCAGGACCGGAGATAGCGGTTGCAACAACTAAGGCGTACAGTACACAGCTTATAGCAGCATATTGTCTTGCACTTCAGTTTGCATATGTAAGAGGTCAGGTGGAATTATCTGAGTATGAAAGCCTGATATCAGAGCTTGAAACTATCCCTGAAAAGATAGAAAAGATACTTGAAGATAAAGAAAGAATCCAGTGGTTTGCGGCGAAAGTAGCTAATTCGAAGGATATATTCTTTATAGGTCGTGGAATCGACTATGCAGTAAGTCTGGAGGGAAGTCTTAAACTTAAGGAAATATCATATATCCACTCAGAAGCATATGCAGCAGGCGAACTTAAGCATGGAACTATAAGTCTTATTGAAGATAATCTTCTAGTTATAGGTGTGCTTACACAGAGTGAACTTTACGAGAAAACAATAAGCAACATGGTAGAGTGCAAGAGCCGTGGGGCATACCTTATGGGACTTACTACATATGGAAAGTATGAGGTGGAAGACACAGTTGATTTCACTACATATATTCCTAAGATAGATGAACATTTCGCAGCATCACTGGCAGTAGTACCATTACAGTTACTCGGATATTATGTGAGTGTAGCGAAGGGACTTGATGTTGATAAGCCTAGGAATCTGGCTAAATCGGTGACGGTTGAGTAATTATAAATAAGATATTGAAATAAGCAGTGTGTTTTATGAGAAAGCATATTGCTTATTTTAATATTATTAAGATATAATTCCGTAACATAAAATCATATATTTAAATGTAGCTATTATAATCTTTTATAAGTTCTTGTATTATATAGACTTCTTGCATTTTTTATTTAAATTTGATAATAATATGATATGATATTAAGATAGGATTGCGTGAATTGCAAAGCAATGAGGCAATCATGACATTATTATATAAGTTGCAGGTGTGGATTTAATAATGATTGATAACATAGATTATTATATGGAATATCTTGACGGATTGACAAAGGATATGCCAGAAGAGTTTGTAAAGCTGGCACAGGTGTTTGAACTTAATGTATTTGAACCTATTCACATGGAAGGTGAGGATGATATATATGCAGCTTACCTTATGAATGATTCAGTTGAAAGCTATTTCGTATTTGAGAATTCGGTAATGACAGGTGAATACAAGGATATTGACTGTGACCAGATAGCAGGGATAGAAAAGCTTGCAGATGGATACATGCTTATAGTTAATCAGGGTGGAGAGAATATATTTACAATAAGATTTACTAATCTTCATATTAGGACTGATTATTTTAATTATGGCTGTATGGGACATTTCTGGGTTAAGGGATATGAGTATTTAAGGCAGCTTGAGTATCAGCTTGCAGATGTAAGAGATAAGTACAGGTATCTGGGGAATGGCTCATGTACTAAGAAGGAGCTTGTATTTATGCAGCTTGCTGACTTTCCTCCGATTAAGAAATATAAGTCAGTTCCGGATAAGTATTATGTACCATATCCGGATACTATATATTCAGAGGCGGCCTATTATCTTATAGAAACAGCAAAGAATGTTGGTGATAAGAGCATGGCATATATGCTTGAAAGTTATTTGAAAAAACCGGACATATTTAAGTGTAATATTATTGCGGCTATGTTTCATAGAAAAGTGCATAGCAGATTTGTAGATAAGCTTATTATGGATGTTAGGAAAGAGGCTGACAAGTATGTAAACAGGCGGTTTGGCAGTGAAGAAGAAGCACAGTATGATAATGTTCATAAAAAGGCTCTTAAGGCTATGAATATCTATAAGGAAGCGGGCTATGAGTGTCTATTGTATAGAGAAGAGCCATTTATGTACTCAAAGGACTCAATTACATATAAAGAACATGTGCTGGTGTTTAAGAATGGGCTTGTTAACAGGAAGTGTGAGATATATACTTATGAGGTGGATTGATTAGCTTTTATCGTATTTCAGGGTAAAGAGCTGCAGGGCTATTACAAGTAGTTTACTGTGAAAGAATACATGTTAAGGAGTGAATATATGTTTTATTTTTTGTTAGAACCTATTATGATGTACAACTGGATATTAATATTATCAGCAGTTATACCGGCGGTATTTCTTATGGTGAAGGTATATAGGTCGGACAGGATAGAAAAGGAAAGCGGCTACCTTTTAAGAAAACTTGTTGTGGCAGGTATTATATCTACTTTACTTGCATTAGTAGAAGAAAAGGTGGGAGAATGGCTCTTGTCATGCTTTGTTCCTGAAAATACGTGGCTATATCAGATAATCCTTTACTTCGTAATCGTTGCAATAGCAGAGGAAAGTTCCAAGTATATATTCTTAAAGAAACAGACCTGGGATAATCCAGAGTTTAACTGTAAGTATGATGGGGTTGTATATGCGGTATTTGTTGCACTCGGTTTTGCACTTTGGGAAAATATCAACTATGTGTTATCATATGGCTTTTCAACAGCTATAGTAAGGGCGGTAACTGCTATTCCAGGACATGCATGCTTTGGTGTGTTTATGGGTGTGTTCTATGGTCTTGCCAGAAAGCAGTATAATCGTGGAAAGTTATTTAGTTCTAAGATATTCAGAATATGCAGCGTTGTAATGCCGGCACTTTTACATGGTTCATATGATTTTATAGCAACTATGGAGAATGTTATAGGTGGACTTTATTTTTTAATATTTGTTGTAATATTGTTTGTAATATCATTTGGACTTGTTAACATTTCATCTAAAAACGATAAGTATATATAGAGAATGAATATGAAAAGACGCATTTTAACATATAGAAAATATATTGATTCTCTTTTAGAATCAGATGGGCAATCAGATTGGAAATATATAAAGCAGGAACATCTTACACAGCTTGCATTTTTTCAGCATGAAAGGTTAGTGCACCTGATAGTTACTGTTACATTTGCGGTACTTGAGCTGCTTACGGTATGTGCTTGTGTGATAGTTGGAGCACTTGATAGTACATTTAGTTTTCCGTTATTAATACTTGCACTTTTAATACTTGTACTTCGTATTCCATATATTAAGCATTATTATCTTCTGGAAAATGAAGTGCAGAAAATGTATGTACAATATGATAGGATTGTACAGAAAATGTATGAGGAGGAAAAAAATGTCAGATGTCAGAGTTATTAAGTTAAATGAAAGTGTTTATTCACATAATGATAATCAGGCGGAAGAAACACGTCGTATGTTAAATGATAAGAATGTATTCTTCGTTAATATTATGTCATCGCCAGGAAGCGGCAAGACTACTATGTTGTCAAGACTTATCAATATGATTAAGAATGATTTAAGAATAGGTGAAATGGATGTTGATATTGAGTCAGATATTGATGCCAGAAGGGTTGCAGATGCAACAGGTGTAAAGACTATGCAGATTCATAATGGTGGCCTGTGTCATATTGATGCTACTATGACAGCAGAGGCAATAAGTGAATATGGTGTGGATGATATTGATATATTGTTTCTTGAAAACATTGGTAATCTTGTATGTCCGGCTGAATTTGATACAGGAGCACATCGTAATATAATGATTTTGTCAGTCCCAGAAGGTGATGATAAACCACTAAAGTATCCACTTATGTTTTCGGTGTGTGATGTTATTCTTGTAAATAAAATAGACACTCTTGAAGTGTTTGATTTTGATATACAGAAGTTCACACAGCATGTTAGAGAACTTAATCCTAATGCTATAATTATGCCAATAAGTGCAAGGACAGGTGAGGGCATGGACAGACTTGTGGAGTGGCTTATGGCTGAGCGTAGTAAGCTGGTTTGTTAGAATGTTTTAAATTATGGAAAATATTTAAATTCTTTTACTTATGTTTTTGGAATATGTAAAAATATTTATTGATATCCTGACATTAATCGGTTAAGATATATGCGATATTATGATTTATACGTGAGGAATACAATGACAAATATAATGGAAAAACAGTTCTACAGGCAAAGAAAAGACTTTGATTTATCATGTATTGAAAGAGATAAGAAGCTTACAATGCCAGAAGGTGTAGAATATACAGAAAATATTGCTTATACCAAAGATGGCAATCCTTCGCACCAGCTTGATATATATCGTCCAAAGGACAGAGAAGGAGAAGTTCTTCCTGTGATAATCAATGTTCATGGTGGTGGACTGATCATAGGAAACAAAGGCTTTAATAAGTATTTTTGTTCTTTGTTGTGTAAGAAAGGATTTCTTGTATACAGCATAGAATACCGCCTTATTCCGGATTGTATGATATATGACCAGTTCAGGGATGTGTTTATGGCCATGGATTATATAAGTGGGCGTATCAGGACAGATGGTGGAGATGAATCGCACGTATACATGGTGGGTGACAGTGGAGGTGCGTGTCTTATTATGTATACCAATGCAATTCAGAATAATAAAAAAATAGCAAAGGCAGCAGGTGTTAAGCCTTCAGATTTACATATTAACGCGATTGGCTTTATAAGCGGAATGTTTTATACAACTAAGTTTGATAAGATAGGAATGTTTCTTCCAAGGTATTTATATGGAAAGAATTATAAAAAGTCAGCATTTGGTAAGTATGTGAACCCAGATAATAAGGAACTTATAGAGTCACTTGCGCCTGTATGGCTTGTGACAAGCCACAATGATTACTTAAGAAAGTATACATTAAATTTTGAGAAGGCATTAGCAGAGGCTGGAAAAGAATATGAGTTTGTAGATTTTCCAAAGGATAAGAGGCTTACGCATGCATTCAGTGTGTTTGAACCATTTTTGCCAGAGAGTAAAAAGACTATAGATTTGCTTGCAGGATATCTTAAGAAATTTTAGAATTAAAGGATTGATATATATATGATAACAGAAAAAGATATGCAATATGTTCTTACTATTGCAAACTATGGCAATCTGACTAAGGCTGCAAATGCGTTGTTTTTATCACAGCCAGCGTTAAGTATCCAGCTTAAACGTCTTGAGAGTTTTCTTGGAATACAGCTTTTTGAAAGAAAAGGCAGAAGAATGATTCTTACATATGCTGGTGAAGAGTTTGTAAAGTCTGCAAGAGAGATAACTATGAAATGTTTCGAACTTGAAGACAGAATGATTGATATAGGAAAGAATGTTGCAGTTAAGCTGCAGATTGGATATATGGTACGGCAGATGGAAGCATTGTTTCCTTCTGTTATGACAGAATTCAATCAGCTGTATCCACAGTCAGTTGTATATGCTGTTGATGGACATTTGTCTGATCTTGAAGAAAAGCTTATCAGTGGAGACATTGATATGTTTTTTGGATATAATAGTGTTAGTAATACGCGATTATCATATGAAACTATTTATGAGGACTGTCTTGTTGCAGTCCTTCCAAAATCTCACCCGGCAGTTCTAAGTGTGAAAAGGCTGGATACGTGTATATATCCATGGCTGGATCTTTCTATGGTAAGCAAGGAACGGTTTATTCTTCAGCATAGTAATCAGAGCATAAGACAGCTTGAAGAGGATGCACTGTTTTATGCGGATGTGTTACCAGAGATGACTTATAAAATAAGCAGTATAGATGCAGGTATACGTCTTGCTGAGAAGGGGTATGGTATTGCATTTACACTTAACAGTTATCTTTCTACTATGAAGCTGTCATCTGATTCAGTCGTGTTACAGGTCGGAGATCCGACACTTAGGATTCCTTTTTCAGCAGCATTCCGTAAAGGAGATGAACAGCGCAGGGAGCTGATGGAGTGGATAAGGCTTACAAAAGAATTTACAATTTCAAATCTACCGCTTGGATTTCACAGAAGAAGTTAGATTATGAACTTAAAGAAGGACAAAAATTTATTTTTTTTGACAGAATTAGCTCTAAAAACGAGGTTTGCCAATATATAATCGCAAATCAAGATCAAGTGAACTTTGATGCTCCTTTGGCAGATATTGAAAAAACAGTAGATCCGCATAAATCTTCAAAAAACAAAACAAAAACTCAAGTTGTTCGTGTAAAAGAAGAAGAAAAAAAAGTCGAAAATCCACAAATTATACTTGAAGAAAATAAGGATTTGAAAAAGATTAATGATTTTATACTAAACGGCGACAATGTATTTATTACAGGTTTTGCAGGTACTGGTAAAAGTTATATTTTAAACAAATTAAAAGAACGCTACAAAAAGAAACTTACAATAACAAGTACGACAGGAATTGCGGCGGTGAACGTGAAAGGACAGACTCTGCATTCTTGGGCAGGTGTCGGACTCTGCAGAAATCCGATTAATGTTACTGTTGATAAAATAAGAAAGCGCCCAACGCAATTAAGGCAGATTGTTAATTGTAAAATTCTTGCGGTTGATGAAATTTCAATGCTTAATGTAGAAACTTTTGAGTACGTCAATGCTGTTTTAAAACAAATCCGAGAAAATGACAAACCATTTGGTGGAATTCAAGTTGTGTTTATCGGTGATTTTTTTCAGCTTCCACCGGTTGAACAGAGTGACGGGTTTGAGAGGAGATATTGTTTTGAAACTCAACTTTGGGAAGATTTGAATTTAAAAAATGTTGTTCTAAAAAAGAATTTTCGCCAAAACGAAAAAGATTTTATTCAAGCCCTATCAAATATGCGCATAAACCGTTTGACCGAAAACGACATTGACCTTTTGGAAACTCGTTGTGTAGATGATAATCAGGACGATGTTTTGCATATATTTTCAACAAATGATGAAGCAAACAGGTATAATGCAGCGAAATTCAATGCGATTGATAAGCCAATTGTTGAATTCAAAGCAAAGGATGGAGTTTTTAGAGGTAAAAAACTGGAATATAATGACTTCACGCCGAGAGAAAGTGCTATTTTAGAGATTTTCAACAAAAACTGCCGTGCCGATAGGACAGTTTACCTAAAAAAAGGTTGTCGAGTAATGCTGTTAGTAAATATGGATTTTGACAGAGGTTTAATTAATGGTTCTTGCGGAGTTGTGCAGGAAATTAACGATGACACAATTAATATAACCTTCGACAACGGCGTAAATACAAATATTCCGATGCATGAATTTGAATATTATTACAACGATAAAGTTGTTGCAACAAGACTCCAATACCCATTAAAACTAGCTTATGGCATAACAATTCACAAATCACAGGGAATGACACTTGATAAACTTGTTGTTGATTGCAGACGTGTTTTTGAATGCGGGCAGGTTTATGTTGCTATGAGTCGTGTAAAAACTCTTGGAGGGCTTTATTTGAAAAATTTCGACCCGTCACAGGTTTTGGCAGATAATAAAGTTGCAAGGTTTTATCGTAATATAGAAGAAGCTCCGGCTCTAAATTTGCCGGATGAACCTATTTTTGTAAGAGAAAATAATAATGATGAATACAGCGATAGCAAAATTAAAGAAATCGTACGAGACTTTGTAGAAGAATTTGGCGGACAATACGGCAAAAGCGGAATTTGCAAAATTTTAACCGGTAGTAAAACAGTTATCAAAAACAATTATAATGACAAAATTTTGGACTCAAAGTATTATGGAATTATTACCGGCAGAACCCGTAAATCAATAGATGCGATAATTACTCAAATGATTGAAGATAATGAACTTTTAGTAAAACATGTAAGTTTTGGCAGACCGGTTTTATATGTTGAATAATCCGGATTAAATTTCTGCGCAATATTTTTTTTGTTTATGTTTTTTCTAATTTGCAATGGATAATATATCGTTTACATCTCGAATAAAGCTGGTTTCTAATGAAAATTTTGCAAGGCTCATACCAAAAGGGACAAAATCAGTTGATTTTCCGTGGACAATAAGCGAATCTGTTTTAGGAAAATCGGCATTAACCAAAGATATTTATGATTGTACTTCTGCAGGAATTGTTGCGGATGGAGAGGTTTTGTTAATGCATTTGTCGCCGAATGGCGGAAATTACAAAACATTGAACAAGGTAGAAAAATTTATTACACAAAAGATTAATTTGTTTTCACAGAATATTCAAGGATTTCTTATTGGTTCAAAGAAAAATAATATTAATAGTCCTAATAGCACAAAACTCTTTGATAAGTTTGAAAAGCTTTTGAATAAACATAATATTCCATATTCGAAATTTAAAGGTGGAAATTATAACAATAATATTGCCTATCTGGGTGATAAAGATACTTGGCTAATAAGCAACGATGTGGTTGATTTGACTAAAAGCGTGTATCGAAACGATAAAAAACAAGTAACTAAGTTTATGTTTGATGATGTAAAAATTTCCGATAATGATATTTTGGAAGTATAAACAATTAGAATAACTAAAATTAATTTTTCACTTCTTTTTTCCACTCAAAATAAAAATAAATTGCAAGAACAAAATACACGCTCCACATTATTACGGTAGAATATGTTTTTGCGCCATGCATAACCAAATTTGCCCACATTAAAACAGAAATTCCGTTTACTATCATCCAAATTACCCACTGCTCAATTGCTCGGCGAATAGTCAAATACATTCCAAGTATAGACAAAAATGTAGTAATTCCATCTGAAACAGGGCTTTTATCATTAAAATAAAACAAAATTATACTGGTTATAATAGAACCCAAAACTCCAATCAAAACAAGTAAAATTCGTTCTTTTTGCGATAATCGAATTTTTAAGATCTCTTTTGTGTCATTTTTAAGGTGTTTCTTCCACTTGAAAATTCCCAAAATTTGCATTGGAATATAATAGCAAAGATAAAGCAACATATTGCCCCACAAAGCATTTGCAAATGATAACAAAACATAGCACCACGAACCTGATAGTCCAAAAAAGTAACACGAAATTTTGCCTTTTCCGGCAATTATTGTGTACAAAATTCCGCAAAAAGCAGAAACCACTGCAATTGGGTTATCTTTTACAATAATTGCATTCACAAAAACTATAGCCAAAACAGCAAAAAGCGATACTGCTTCGTATCTTTTCCAACCGCTTAATTCTTTTTTTACAAATTCTGTAATTTCCATTATGAGCATTGTATAATGAATTGCGATGAAAGTACAGCCTATTTACACAAACCGATTATTTAAAAAAGGACTTGAATTTGCATCAGACAATGGTGCATTGTTTATTGCATCTGCTTCTCTTGTTCTATCAACAGTTGCACGTCCGCTATCTATTATGGCAACCCCAAACACAGACAAACAAAATAAAAAATATGCCAGTGTAAAATCGATTGCTTCAAGCATTGCGGGTTATTTACTTATGCTCGGAGTTTCTATGCCTGTTGCAAAAGCGATGAAAAATATCGATAAAAATCCTTCACAATATTTAAAAAAAGAAACAATAAAAAATTTACAAAATGGAGAAAAATCACTTAATACTTCATCCAAATATAAATTTACAACTCAACTTTTTAAACTTGGACTGGGCTTGTTAGTTGCAGTACCAAAATCAATAATGACTTGCGCTTTTATTCCGCCATTAATGAATAAACTTTTCCCTAAAAAAAATGAAAAAACAAAAGTTGAAAACAAGAAAAACGTATCATTTACAGGCATGGAACGCCTATCAAAAGGAATAGGTAAAATTATTGATACATCATTTATAAAAAAACTTTCTGCAAAATTTCATGACACAAATTTTGAGTTCAACATGATGTCTTTAACAGATATTCTTGCAACAGGAGCATTTATTCAACAGACTAAAAAAAGTAAAGGTATTGAACAGAATAGAAAAAAAGCGCTTATTTATAATTCTGCAATATCAACGGCATTCTGTATTGGAGGCGGATATGCAATTGACAAAATGTCGCAAAAATCTACAAATAATTTTATTAAAAAATTCACCGAAGCAAATAAAAATTCTCCAAAACTCGAAAAGTACATCGAAGGTATAAAAATAATTAAACCGGCAATGATTTTTGGAGGAATTTATTACATTGCAATTCCAATATTAGCTACATTCTTAGCAGATAGATTGGATGAAAATTCAAAATCTGTCAATGCTGATTGAAGTATCATTGTCTGAAATAACGTTGGCGGGATGGGTATCCCGCCCTACTTCTTTTTTAAACAGTCTGCTCACTACTCACCATT
>ENA-ORPK01002100-ORPK01002100.1-human-gut-metagenome-genome-assembly--contig:-NODE-2100-length-14307-cov-3.387525_pt1 | contig 14307 bp, 9 predicted proteins | sample MGYA00242139_ERZ509068 | MGnify/ENA primary metagenome ERZ509068 (study PRJEB26280, sample SAMEA2338687) | human gut metagenome | biome: human gut; feature: human-associated habitat; material: faeces... | reverse complement strand
AATCAAGGAAATAGGCCGCATGACACTAAAAGGCAAACATATCGTGCTGGGCATAACCGGCAGCATTGCTGCATATAAGGCATGCCAACTCATTAGGCTCTTTGTCAAAGCCGGAGCGGAAGTGCAGGTGGTCATCACGCCTGCCGGTAAGGAATTTATCACTCCTGTCACACTGTCAGCCTTGACTTCAAAACCTGTAATCAGCGAGTTCTTCGCCCAACGCGACGGCAGCTGGCACAGCCATGTTGACCTCGGACTGTGGGCTGATGCCATGGTAATCGCTCCCGCCACCGCTTCGACTATTGGCAAGATGGCAAACGGCATTGCCGACAACATGCTCGTGACCACTTATCTGTCGATGAAAGCCCAAGTGTTTGTTGCACCGGCAATGGACCTTGACATGTACGCACACCCTGCAACCCAACACAACCTTGACACACTGCGTTCATACGGAAACATTATTATAGAACCTGCTTCAGGGGAACTGGCAAGCAAGCTTGTCGGCAAAGGACGAATGGAGGAACCAGAAAATATCTTTCAGATTGTGGCAGACAAACTGTCGGCGTCACAAACCCTCAAAGGCAAGAAGATTGTCATTACTGCAGGCCCCACATACGAAAAGATAGACCCTGTGAGGTTTATAGGCAACTACTCAAGCGGCAAAATGGGATATGCCATAGCACGCGAGTGTGCCAGACGCGGCGCCTCAGTGGAACTTGTAAGCGGCCCCACCCAACTCTATATCCACCACCCTCAAATAAACTTGACGAGAGTTGAAAGTGCCGAGCAGATGTACAAGGCAACAACATCACTGTTTGACGACAGTGATGCAGCCATTCTGAGTGCAGCGGTCGCTGATTTCACCCCAGAAACCACTTCCGACAACAAGATTAAACGCGAAAAGGGCGAACAGACCATATCCCTGAAACCTACACACGACATTGCCGCCTCTCTGGGCAAGCAGAAAACAAGTAAACAAAAACTCATCGGCTTTGCCCTTGAAACAAACGATGAGCAGAAGAACGCCCAAGGCAAACTGCAAAAAAAGAACTTCGACTTCATCGTACTAAACTCCCTCAGAGACAAAGGGGCGGGATTTAATTATGACACCAACAAGATTAGTGTAATATACCGTTCGGGAGAAACGGTTTCGTTCCCACTCAAGCCGAAAACAGAAGTCGCTGCCGACATTGCGGACTGTCTTGAAAAGCTCTGGAGCGACTGACAAGCAGCCTACTGCATTTTGCAAACTGTTTAAATGATTGTATAAATATCGCCTATGGTAACAAGGAACATCATATTGCTTTGCCTCTTGTCGGCATTCTCCTTTGTTGACAAAGCATGCGGACAGGAACTCAATGCCACGGTGGAAATCAACACCTCCCGTCTTGACGGAACCAACAAGGCGGTGTTTGACAACCTCAAGCAGTCTATTACGGCATTCCTCAATGAACGCCATTGGACCAACCAGCAATACAACATCAACGAACGAATCAAATGCGGTTTCACAATCATCGTGTCGAAATATGGTAGTGATAACGGCCTTGCCACATGTGAGGCATATATCAACTCACAGCGCCCAGTATATGGTTCCACCTACAACACAACGGTATTCAGCAAGAAAGACAAAGACTTCCAGTTCAACTACAACGAATTTGACCAACTGGAATTCAGCATCGACAACATAGACAACTCCCTTACGGCCCTGTTGGCATATTATGCATACCTTATAATAGGTCTGGACATGGACACCATGTCTCCTCTGGGCGGTACAGAGATGCTTGAAAAGGCTATGACCATAGTAAACAATTCACAAAGTCTCAACGTGAAAGGGTGGAAAGCCTTTGATGACGCCACCAACCGTTTCGGCATTCTCAACGACTATCTGGAAGAGAAGTTTGCCCCCTTCCGCCACCTTCAATACAGGTATCACCGCGAGGGATTGGACAAGATGACAGAAAACCCAGACTTGGCACGCACTGCCATAACAGATTGCTTCACACTGCTTAAAGAGGCTCGCGAAAACAAGCCGATGAGCGGTTGGCCGTTGCTTTTTTCAGAATATAAACGTGATGAGCTTGTGGGCATCTACCGCGGTCAGGAAACAGAAAACAACAAGCAACCTTTGTATGAATTTCTTACAAAACTGAACGCTGCCCAGACTGCCTATTGGAAACAAATGCTAAAATAAGGTTATACACACATAAATGCTCAAAAACCTAAAGATACAGAACTATGCGCTTATAGAGAACCTTGACATAAGCTTTGAATCGGGTTTTTCGGTCATCACAGGAGAAACCGGAGCCGGGAAAAGCATTCTCTTGGGCGCCTTGGCTTTAATTTTGGGCGGGCGGGCAGATACCTCGGCTATCAGCGTGGGAGCCAAACGCTGCACTGTTGAAGCAACGTTCTTGGTGTCAAGTCAGGAAATACAAGACTTTCTTGAACAGAATGACCTCGATTTTGAAGACGGCGAGTGCATCATTCGCCGCGAGCTGACTTCAACAGGCAAAAGTCGCGCCTTTATTAACGATACTCCCGTATCGCTTGCCTTGGTCAAAGACCTAAGTTCTCTGCTTATAGACATACATTCCCAACACCAGAATCTGCTTCTCACCAACGCCAAATTTGTTCTCGACGTAATAGATTCTGTGGCAGACAACAATTCTCTTGTAAGTACCTATGCCTCACAATTCAAAGCATTCAAGGATTGCGAGAAAGAGCTTGCTACCCTAAACAGTCAAATAAACACAGAGACAGACAAGGTCAGTTTTCTGAGTTTCCAATTGAAAGAGATTTCATCTGCCAGCCTGAAAGACGGCGAGCAAGAAGAACTTGAAGAGGAACAACTTCTTCTGGACAATGCAGAAAATATCAAAGATGCTCTCTACGGAGCCGACAACGAACTTGGCGACAGTCTTGACAGAATACGGGCGGCACAAAACGCCCTTGAACGCATCAGCGGTGTATATGCCGATGCATCCCATTTGGCAGAACGCATTGAAAGCTGTCGCATAGAGCTTGACGACATACAGTCAGAGCTGACTCACAAGCAATCGGGCATAGATTTCGACTCAAGCAGGGCGGAGATTGTGGAAGAACGGCTCAACACCATTTATGCCTTGATGAAGAAATACCACAAGCAGTCTGTGACCGAACTGCTGGCGTTGCAAGAAGAACTGGAACGGCAACTACACAACATCACCAACCGCACAGAGGTACTTGAAGAAAAGACACAAGAATGCGAAGCCCTTAGGGGTCAGGCTTCTGCCACAGCAAAGCAACTGTCAGCCAGACGCATCGAAGCTGGCAAAAAAATCGGAGAAGCATTGGTCTCTCAGCTGCAATCCCTGGGCATGCCCGATGTGAGATTTGACGTCAGCATAAAGCCACTTACCTCGCTCTCTGCCACAGGACTGGACGATGTAACTTTTTTGTTCAGTGCCAACAAAAACATTCCTTTATGCAACATCTCCAAAATCGCATCGGGTGGCGAAGTGGCCCGAGTGATGCTTTCGCTCAAAGCCCTGCTGTCGGGCCACAGAGACTTGCCTACAATCGTCTTTGACGAAATAGACACGGGCGTCTCTGGCAAGATTTCAGACAAGATGGCATCCGTAATGAGCAGCATGGCACAACACGGCAGACAAGTCGTCTGCATAACACACCAGCCCCAGATAGCCGCCTCCGGACAATATCATTACAGAGTCTATAAAGAGAGCGAAAGCGGGCAGGCACACACCCACATAGAACTTCTGTCACCGCCAGAGAGAGTTGAGGAAATAGCAAAAATGCTTTCTGGAGAAAAACTGACAGAAGCAGCAATAAACAACGCACAAATTCTTCTGAAAAAATGAAAAAAACAATAAGTCTGTTTATCCTACTTTTCCTAACTGTCTTATTACATGCTGCAATAGACAAGAAGCTTTTGTCATCTGTTGTCAGCGTAAGCACCACCGATTCCACCGGACAGTCCATAGGCAAAGCGTGGGGAGTTGTCATTCCATCTGACAGCACTGCACCCAGCAATACCGTTACAGTCATAACACCATACAGTCTGTTAAAACATGCCACCCGTGCAGTTATTACTGATGCCAGCGGCAAGACCTATCCGGCATACAGAATAACAGGTGCCAACGACCTCTACGACGTTGCCAAGTTCACCGTCAAGGACTGTGGCATAAAACCTCTTCGCATTTCGACAGACAAACTCAGCATTGGCACAAAAGCCTACGTCATTACCGGCACGGTAAACAAGAAGAAGTTGGCAACAGAAGCCTCTGTCACACAGACTGATGAACACGGGGGGCTGACATACTATACTCTGTCGCTTCCTGCCGACAAAAGCCTAATTGGCACACCTCTGCTCAATGCCAACAACGAGGTTGTGGCCATAATACAGAGAAGTGCCGAAAGCGAGAAAGACAAGATGTTTGCCGTCGGCATAGAAATAAGCCAGGCTCTTGTGGTTGAAACCATGTCGGCCGCCAACACATCACTTAACGACATCTACATTCCAAAGCAGCTGCCAGCCGATGAGAAACAAGCATCGAGCTACCTCTATCTGCTTACCAGAAATTCGGAAGACACCATTTCCTATCTTGCTAACCTCGAAGACTTCATAACGGCCTACCCTACCAGCAACTTCGGTTACGTACAGAGAGCCCTCTACTACGCCACCACACAGCAATATGCCAAAGCTGAGGCAGACTACAACACGGCTCTTGAAAACTGCACAGACAAGGCCGACATACACTACAACATAAGCACCACACTATACCTTCTCAATCAAAATAAGGAATACAAACTATATAAGGACTGGACTCTGGAACGCGCCCTGAACGAAATAGATCAGGCATACAGCATTTTCCAGACCCCACTTTATCTCATGCACAAAGGCAAATGCCTATATGCAATGAAAAGATATTCCGATGCTGGCACCGTCTATAATGAAATCAATCAGACAAGTTTCCGCTCATCAGAGAACCTTTTCTACGAATCGCGTTCGCTTGAGATGGCAGGTGGAGACTCTGCCAAGGTTCTTGCACTTCTCGACAGTGCCGTTGCAAGGTTCAGACGTCCCTACAAACCCGATGCTGCACCATATATATATTACCGTGCACAACAATATGACCGTTACGGTCACCACAAGGAGGCAGTAATCGGCTATCAGGACTATCAGGACATCATAGGAATAAAGAACCTCAACGATCGCTTCTTCTACCTCAAGGAACAGGCAGAGGTAAAGTCAAACTTCTACCCACAGGCTCTGGCAGACATTGAGCAGGCAATATCTCTCAATCCAAACGAATATGTCTACTACATAGAGAAAGCTCTCATCGAAACCCGCACTGGCAACTACGAAGAAGCGGTTATATCTGCCAAGCTTGCCCAGAAGATTGACTCTTCCGACTCAGACTCATACAAACTTATGGGCATAGCTTATGGGGAGTTGGGTAACTACGAAGAGGCTGTCAAAAATCTGCGGCGAGCTGTAGAATTGGGCGACAGCGAGGCTCAATCGTGGATTGACAGCATGAAAAACCGCAAGCCAAAATCGCAATCCAAACCACACTAACGCATTTTACAACCCGTATTTCTACAGATGAATATTGGCAACATAGCATTAGGGGAACATCCAGTTCTACTGGCTCCGATGGAGGATGTCACCGACATAGGCTTCCGCCTGCTTTGCAAGCAGTTAGGGGCAGGCATGGTGTACTCCGAATTTGTTTCGTGCGATGCGCTGACACGCATGGTCAACAAATCGCTCCAAAAACTTGCCGTCTGCGATGAGGAGCGGCCGGTGGCCATACAAATCTACGGCAAGGACCCAAAAGAGATGGCCCGTGCGGCAAAGATTGTTATAGACCGCTCTCATCCCGATATTCTTGACATCAATTTCGGCTGCCCCGTCAAGAGGGTTGCCGGCAAAGGCGCCGGAGCCGGCCTGCTTCAGAACGTCCCACTGCTTCTGGACATCGCCAAGGCCGTGGTCGATGCTGTTGACGTGCCGGTTACCGCCAAAACCCGTCTGGGCTGGGACTGCAACAACATCATAATCGAAGAACTTGCACTCAAATTGCAAGAACAGGGCATCAAGGCACTCACCGTTCACGGCCGCACCCGCTCGCAGATGTATACAGGCGAAGCCAACTGGCAACCTATCGGAAATCTCAAGAACAACCCCACACTACACATCCCCGTTATTGGCAATGGCGACATTGACTCTGCCGCAAAAGCCGTGGAAGCATTCCACGATTACAGAGTTGATGCCATCATGGTGGGGCGCGCCTCGTTTGGCAGACCTTGGATATTTAAGGAAATCCATGATGCCCTTAATCCAGAGGCACCGGTAGACCCAAGTTCGGTCGTACAAAGCGACTACGAGCCCATGTCACCAGACTGGAAACTTGATGTTCTCAAAAAACAAATACAGACAAGCATAGACCATATCGGCGAATACCGTGGCATCCTTCATGTGCGCCGCCACATTGCTTCGACACCCCTGTTCAAGGCCATCCCCAATTTCAGGGAACATCGCATCGCCATGCTCCGTGCCGAAACAGCAGACAAGCTGTATGACCTTATGGAACAGACACGCCCATTGATAAGAAACAAAGAATAACCTATAACCGAAATGTCACTTTTCATACGCAAGCCGTTGAACCTATTGCAGGAAGAAGCCCGTGAGCAAGGCACTGGCTCCTTGAAGAGGGTTCTCGGCCCTGCCAGTCTGATAGCACTTGGTGTCGGCACCATCGTCGGTGCCGGTCTTTTCTCCATTACCGGTCTGGTAGCCGCAAACAATGCCGGCCCAGCCATTGTCATCTCGTTTGTCATCGCCTCCGTTTGCTGCTGCTTTGCAGGGCTATGCTATGCCGAGTTTGCCTCCATGATACCCATTGCAGGCAGCGCATACACCTACTCCTATGCAACCATGGGCGAACTGACGGCATGGATTATCGGCTGGGACCTCGTTTTGGAATATAGCGTGGCGGCCACCACGGTGAGCATTTCATGGAGTCGCTACCTGATTACGTTTCTCAATGACATTGGTATCAGTATGTCACCAGAACTGACGGCATGTCCGTGGGAAGGCGGTCTGATGAACCTGCCTGCCCTGTTGATTGTTATTGCCATAAGTCTGCTTTTGGTAAGAGGCACCAAAGAGAGCGCTGTTTTCAATTTTATCGTTGTCTTTCTGAAGACAGGCGTCATTGTGACATTTATCATCTTGGGTTGGAAATATATCAACACCGACAACTACACTCCCTTTCTCCCTGAAAACACAGGAACAATGGGAGAATTTGGGATTTCTGGTGTGTTGCGCGGTGCGGCAATAATATTCTTTGCCTATCTGGGTTTTGACGTAGTCAGCACCACCGCCCAAGAAACAAAAAATCCCAGACGTAACATGCCCATCGGAATACTTGGTTCACTGGCGGTGTGCCTGCTGCTTTATCTGTTGTTTGCCCATGTAATGACCGGAGTAACCAACTATACCAGTTTTCAAGGCAAAGAGGGCATCGCACCAGTTGCGGTCGCCATTTCCAAAATGGGTATTCCCGATGCCAACGGTGTCATCAGACCCGTCTATCCATGGCTCAACAAGGCCATTATCCTCGCAATACTCATAGGCTACTGTTCAGTCATCATGGGTACTCTCATGGCGCAGAGCCGCATTTTCATGAGCATGAGCCGCGACGGCATGCTGCCTCCCTTTTTCTCACGTCTGCACAAGCGTTACCGCACCCCCGCACACAATTCGCTTCTGCTCATGCTTGTTGTAGGACTGTTGGCGGCCTTCGTCCCTGCTGGAGTGGCGGGCGAGATGTGCAGCATAGGCACCCTATTTGCTTTCATTCTTGTGTGTGCCGGCATTATCATCATGCGCAGGTCGTTGCCTGATGCCCCCAGGGCTTTCAAGGTGCCTTGGGTACCTGTAGTGCCTATATTAGGCATCGTTTCGTGTTTCATCGTTGCATTGAGTCTGCCGGCCGACACATGGATACGCCTTGTGCTATGGATGCTTATAGGTCTCGACATCTACCACGCCTATGGCATGAAGCGCAGTCGTCTTGAACCGTCACCTCACCGAAAGGGAGCTTCTTCGCTCGTTTGGCTCGGACTGTTCGTCTCTGTACTGTGCATCATTACCGGTTGCTGGCATCAAGGTTCCGCTGGCTGGAATTCTGACTACACTCTTTTGTCTATAGCCCTCGTCATGGGATTTTCCCATATTGTCTACTATATTCTGCAACTATCAAAAATCAAACATTCATGCAAGAACGACAAGTAAACCGCCAGCAGTATTTCAACGAGCTGGCTCTTTCGAGCGAAAAATATTTTGTACCATACATCACACGTTTCAAGAAACTATCAAAGGACATGCGTGTGTTGGAGATTGGATGCGGAGACGGTGGCAACCTCGTGCCGTTTGCCAAGATGGAATGTTCTGTTCTGGGTGTTGACATGTCACCCTCACGCATAGAAACCGCACGCAAATGTTTTGCGGAATTAGGACTGCAGGGCGACTTCATCGCTGCTGATATCTTTACCGTCAAGGAACTCGAACACCAGTTCGACCTCATTATATGCCATGACGTGTTGGAACACATTCCCGACAAGATGACATTTGTGAACAATCTGAAGAAATACACCAAACCTGACGGCGTGGTGTTCATGTCGTTTCCAGCATGGCAAATGCCTTTTGGCGGACACCAGCAGATATGTCACAGCAAACTGCTCAGCCACCTCCCTTTCTATCATATTCTTCCTCGGCCGCTCTATAAGGCAATATTAAAAATAGGCGGCGAACCACAAGACATCATTGCTGAACTGATGAATATCAAAAGCACACGGTGTCCTATTGAAAAGTTTGAGCGCATCGTCAGAGTGCAGCAACTGCAAGTAATGGACCGCCGTTTCTATTTCATCAACCCTCACTATGAGGTTAAGTTCCACCTCAAACCGCGCCGCCTAACACCATTGATAGGCTGCATTCCATGGCTGCGCAATTTTTTCACCACTTCCTGCTTCTATATTTTAGACCCCAATCCTGTCACAAAGCAATAATCCCAAATCGGTCATTAGTGAAGTGACCCCAAAAGATTGCCCCACGTTTACAGACGTAGGGCAAAGGCATTTCTCCATCAAAATTATGCAAAGCAGTCTGGTCTCGGCGTTTGATCAGGCCAGTTTGGCTATTAGTTCATCTACCGTCACTTGCGTCTGCTGGCCAGTTGCCATATCCTTGAGCGTTATGACATCACTGTTCATCTCATTTTCGCCTACCAGAGCCACGTATGGCACTCCTGTCGTGTTGGCATAGCTCATCTGCTTCTTCATCTTGGCGCAGTCAGGATATATTTCGGTGCGCACCCCTGCTCTACGCAGTCGTGTGGCAGCCTTGAGGCAGTATGCAGCTTCGGTTTGTCCAAAGTTGATGAACAGCACCTGAGCTCCTTGGATAGCATTTTCCGGATACAAGTCAAGCTGGTTCAGCACATCGTAGATACGGTCGGCACCAAACGAGATGCCCACACCGCTAAGACCAGGCATTCCGAAGATACCTGTAAGGTTGTCGTAGCGTCCTCCGCCCGTGATTGAACCTATCTGCACGTCAAGAGCCTTGACCTCAAAGATACAACCTGTGTAGTAGTTCAGGCCACGAGCCAACGTGAGGTCAAGCTCCACAGGATTGGACAGACCGAGTTCCCTCAGCTGTTCAAGCACAAACCTGACCTCCTCAACACCCTTGGTACCGATTTCAAGACCATCAAGGATACGAGCAATAATGTCAAGTTTCCCGTTATTGTCACCAGTGGCGTTGAATATAGGCATAAGCTTTTCTATGCCATCCTCGCTTATTCCGCTGTCAAGCAATTCTGCCTTTACATTGTCAATGCCTACCTTGTCAAGTTTATCTATCGCGGTAGTAAGTTCTATGATTTTATCGGGAAAGCCGATATACTCAGCAAGTCCGGTGAGTATCTTGCGGTTGTTGATATGTATGCAGACCCTTATGCCGAATTTAGCAAACACCGTGTCAACAATCTGCATCAACTCTACCTCGTTGAGCAGAGAGTCTGACCCGACCACATCGGCATCGCACTGATAGAACTCGCGATAGCGCCCTTTCTGTGGGCGGTCGGCCCGCCACACTGGCTGTATCTGATAGCGTTTGAATGGCATCTGGAGTTCATCACGGTGTTGCACTACATATCGTGCAAAGGGCACAGTAAGGTCATAGCGCAGCCCTTTCTCGCAAAGCTGGGCAGCCAAGTGGCCTGTAGCACCCTGCGTGAGGTCTTCCGGCTTTATGCCTTTGAGGAAGTCACCCGAGTTGAGAATTTTGAAGAGCAGTTTATCGCCCTCCTCGCCATATTTGCCCATAAGAGTCTGGAGGTTTTCCATGGCGGGAGTCTCTATCTGGCGAAAGCCGTAGAGAGCATAAACCTCACGTATGGTGTTGAATATATAGTTGCGCTTTGCCATCTCAACAGGCGAGAAGTCGCGCGTTCCTTTAGGTATGCTTGGTTTGTTCATTGTCTGATGGTTGTTCTGAATATCACTTGTGTATATCATGGCAGCAGAGCCACTGCAAAGCGGTCTTATGCCTTTTTCTTATCCGTATTTTTTCCAAACTGTCTCCTTATTGTCACCCCTATTGATACGGCAAACCCTATCATGAGCAGACCAATAGCCGTGTAGGCGATGGTCTCGGTTGTGGTTATGGAGCTTGGTTTGTATTCCATGTGAATGGTATGCCGGCCAGCCGGTATGTAGCACATGCGCAATATGTAGTCTGCTCTTCCAAGCTCTACGGGCTTGCCATCGACAGTGGCTGTCCACCCAGGGTAATAAACCTCAGAGAACACGGCCAATCCTCCACAAGGCGATGTTGCCTCATAGTCAAGCGAATTCGGCTCGTAAGCCGTAAGGCGTATGACGCTTGAAGAGTCGTGAACAGTGGAAGTGCCGACTTTGCCGGCCACCGCTGCGAATGTGCGGTCTACAACTGCGGTCTTGCGAAGGTCAGCAGTGCCGAGAGCAGCAATTTCCTCATTAGGCGACCCTACTGTCATAACTTGGTCCACAAACCACGCATTGCCCATGGCAAACGGGTTTTGAACAGCAAACGGCCGATTTCCCTCACCGCTTAGGATGAAGTATTTACAGTTAAGCATGTTGAGCACGGGGAACAGGCTGTCACCCTTGATGGCAGTCAAGTCTCCGCGGCTGTCGTTGAAAGCCTTTACCACCTGTTGCATCTCACTGAGCTTTCCGCTTCCGCTCGGTGCGATATATGTGTTTATGAGGTCTTGGTAACGTCCAAGTTTCACCGCACTATATCCGCCAATGCTTTTGTGGAAGTATGATGTCTCGTTTTCGTTAAATGTATTGGTAGTGAAGTTGAGCACTCTATAATCAGGGTCAGTATCCTTGAGAATTTGCTCATCAGCTTCAGTCTTGACAAACGAGTCTGTAATCTGCTCCGGCATCACAAACATGTTGTCGTTGAGATAGCGCTTGTTGACGCTATACATGTCAACCAGGCATAGCACCGTCATCATGCAAAGCATCGGAACGGCCTTCAGCTTGTTCTTTAAATACAGCCAGAGCAGGGCGGCACCCACCATGACTATGAAGAAGCTTCTCCATGCGTCAGCCGTGAATATTGCCTTGCGCACCGTGGTAAGATCTGCCAGAATGTCGGGGTATTGCGCCAGTTGGGCCTGTTCGTTAAGCGAAGTGTATGAGGGGAACAAACCCGGGAATAAAGCAAAGAGCAAGGCTATACCTGCAGTCAGTGCCAGCGCAGTGTAGAATTTCCACATTCTGAAGGTCGGCACACTGCTCGCCCCTTTATCTTTTTTCCTGTCCTTTATCAGCTTCGCCAGAGTCATTACTGCCAGCAGAGGAATGGTAAATTCGGCTACCACCAGAATTGATGACACAGTGCGGAATTTGTTGTAGAGCGGCACATTATCAATGCACCATTGAGTAAGCCCCATGAAGTTATGTCCCCATGAAAGCAGAATGGAGATTGCCGTTGCAGCCAGAAGCACCCATTTCATCGGGCCTTTCACCACAAACCACCCAAGCACGAAGAGAAACAGTATGAAAGCGCCCACATATACAGGTCCCGCCGTGCCCGGCTGGTCACCCCAGTACATTCCAAACGAATTGTAGTACTGACTGTAGCGTCCTTTCTCCATTGCTATATCGCTGTTTGACAGTGGCACAGAGGCCCCTCCCTTGGTGTTAGGCACAAGCAGCGTCCATGTCTCGTCAATGCCATAAGACCACTGAGTGATATACTCCGCCGTGAGCCCAGTTTTCGCCGAACTTCCCTCTGCCGCCAACTCGCTCTTGCCACGCATCGTCTCCTGACCATACTGCCAAGTATGATAGAGGTTGCTGAGATTCAAGCTGATACCGATGGCTGCACCCCCGATGCACACCGCCGTAGCCTTGCCGAAGCGAGCCATCTGCTTCTGCTTGATGGCATCGACCAAGAAGGCGATGACCATGAAGAAGATGATGAAGAGGTAATAGTATGTCATCTGCACGTGGTTGGCATTCACCTCGAAGGCAGCGAAAATCGCCGTCACAAGCAAGCCCCACAGATATTTGCCTCGATAAGCCAGCACGATACCCGCAATCATTGGAGGAAGATAAGCCAAAGCCATCACCTTCCAGATATGTCCTGCGGCAATGATGATAAAGAAATAGGAGGAGAATGCCCAAATGATGGAGCCAAGCGCCGCCAAGGACTGACGGAAATTGAAGGCTCTCAACAAGATATAGAATCCCAGGAGGTATGCAAAGACATACCAAACATAGTCGGGCAACCAAAGATGATAGGCATTGACAGCCTGTTTCAAGACGGCACCGCTCTCGTAGGATGGTGACATCTGGTAGGTAGGCATACCGCCGAAAACGGAGTTGGTCCAGCGGGACACCTCACCGGTTTGTTGCTGGAAGAGTTCCTTCTCGTGTCCCAGTCCCTTGCCAGCAGAGGCATCGTGACGGAACAAGATTCGTCCATCCATATCGGCAGGCATGAAATAGACGAAGGATACGATCGCAAACAAAACTACTGCCAGAATATCCAGCAGATACTTCTTCAATACTTTCATTATTCTTATAAACGTTTATATTTTGGTTGCAAAGATAATGAGAAATGAAGAAATCACAAAATAAAAAAAGTTATTTTTGCATATTATGCAATGAGAATGGGAAATTTAAGGGGAAGTTAGAGGAATTAGAAGTTAAAGAAGTTAGAGAAGTTATCGCTTCGCTAGAAGTTAAAGCCAACAGCTATAAAAATAGAATGGAGGCAGCAGCTCCAAATTGAACAGACTGCCTCCAGCATATGAGAGAGAGAATATGTATTAATTTAGTTTTTCTTCCAAATAACGATGCGCCTCGCTTGGGTCACTGGTGAACAACTGGATATTGCCGTTAGGGTCGATGACCACCAATGAAGGGATAAACTTCACGTAGTATCCTTCACTCAGAGCCTTCATGGAAGCTTGTGGCACAAGGCACTGTCGCCATTGCATCTTTTCCTGCTCCATTGCCCTTTCCCAATCAGCACGTTTTTTATCTACAGAGATGCTGACGATATTGAGTCGGGCGCCTAATTTGGCATGAAGTTTCTTTACACTTGGGATGGCGGCACGACATGGACCACACCACGAAGCCCAAAAGTCGATGAAGTTGTACTTGCCTGCAATGATGACATCCTTCAGTTGGATAGGTTTTCCATCTACGGTTTCCAATGTTAAGTCTGAGTAGTGCGCATTCTTCGGATATCTCTTCATTTGTGCCACATTCTCGGCAAAGGCAGCATAGCGCGCCTTGTCATAGTTGCCTTCGAAAGTCTTCAGCAGTTGATCATATCCAGCCACTGTTGTAGAGAAAGGTTTGTCGAGTTGCAGACTCTTCTGCAAGAGACTGACGGCATAGTCGGGATGAGCCATGATGAACTGCTCATTGACCGCATTTTTCTTATCAGAAGCCTGAGTTACCAATGGTTGCAAACGATTAACGGCAGCGGAATCCACCTCATTTCTCTTTCCACCATATTGGGCCTTCCAGAGTTGCTTGTCTATCAAAACAAATTGGAGTCGAGTATCGTAAGTGGCATCTGCCCACTCTTGATACTGTTGTTGAGCCTTGCCGCCTACGATTTTCAAGTTTTTCTCTTGAAGCATCGGAATGCCATACATATCATAGTTACGAGGGATGCTATCATAACAAGCTGCACTCACTTGATAGTTGCCTGGTTCCAAC
>ENA-ORPK01002099-ORPK01002099.1-human-gut-metagenome-genome-assembly--contig:-NODE-2099-length-14310-cov-2.304875_pt1 | contig 14310 bp, 17 predicted proteins | sample MGYA00242139_ERZ509068 | MGnify/ENA primary metagenome ERZ509068 (study PRJEB26280, sample SAMEA2338687) | human gut metagenome | biome: human gut; feature: human-associated habitat; material: faeces... | reverse complement strand
TCAATCAAGATTTTCCAGCTGAACAGCTTGCCCCCAGCCACATGATTAACCATGTCGTCAGTCTCATTTGGTTCCATATAACGAACAGTGAATCTCAGAAGATGCACGCTGTTGTAGTCACCTGTAAACTCCTGAACATAGTCTGTATAGCCTGTGATTGAAAAAGCACTTGAACCTAGAATCAAACGGCTATTTTGGTTTAGTTGCTTTGTTTCGCTGTTGTATTGGCACAGCACATCCATATAGCCCTTCGTGATAAGTGTGAGCCGCTGCTCGTCGTTGTCGTTTGCCATTTCAGCGGCTTTCATTAGGCATATTGGCTCAGATAAAATGTTCCCGTAAAAATCAAGATGGTTCCAAACACTATTGCACCGCTGAACAAGGCCTGATCCGGTTGGCGCGGAAATATTCTGTGGGTTGACTGAAATCCACACTGACCCCATTGCTTTCAGCTTTGCGCCGATTGGAAAGTACAGGATAGATGGATTTTCAAACAAGATCATCTTGAAGTCATCTACCAGTTTGGTTGTAGCAGCGGTCGCCGTAGAAGCATCTGACATTCTCGCCCTTGTGCTAACCCAAGCAAAGAAATCATTCGGATTCAACCCTTGAGATTCCACGGTAAAAAAGTCAGAGGCGTACTTCGCGTACTGGTGTACAAACTCGGTGCTCTCTGCATATAGGTACGGGTTAAGCTGGTCTGAGTATTGGGACGGAGAGTTATTGTTCCGGGCAATGCTTCTGTCCAGGGTTAAGGCGCTTTTGATGTAGCTGTCTATCTTGGACATAGGTATCACCTCTCTTTAAACGAACTCCGTCCTCTTGCCTGAGCGGCTCACGGCCTTAGCGTATGCGCAGTCCTGTTCGTACTTTCGCAGCTGTGCGAAGAACTCTGCTCTGTTCTTCTCTAGCCTGTTAGAGGATTCTCGCATATAGGTACCCTCGTTTACGGTATCAAAGGACTTGTCGTGTATCTTCTGCTGCATATTCAGCCAGTTGCGCGTAAATCTCTCATCCCATACGATAGCGATAGCGAGGCCAAGTAGGCGCTTTATGCTAGGTGTGAGGTCATTTGCAAACGTTCCGTCGGAGTAGAAGTCTATCTGAAACTCCGTTCCAGCGGCTATGCCTGCTGGAAAAGTAACTTCCCCTGTTCCCGGGTCATAGCTTGCCTGTTTGTACGGCGTGGAGTAGATTGTTCCATCTTGTGCAGCTTTATTGAGTTGGCAACTCATCAGCTCATACCCGATTTTACCGGTTTCTATAACCGTTCCCGTTTCCGATTCCCCTGCCACCCAGTAGTAATCGTCATATCGCGCTTCTGTTAAACCATCCAAGAGATACGGGACAAGAGTAGGCGGGTAATTAAGTGACGGAATGGCAACGGTCAAAAATATAGACATTCTGTGGAAAAGAACTGCTGGATTTTTAGCGAGTTCCTCTTGCAGTCGCACGTCATCAATTACAGGGAGCGCATACCCGGTAATTACATCTGCAAATTGTGTTGCCATTCAATCACCCTCTATTACTGGACTTCCTTTGCGTTCATCCACTCGATCAGTGGCATAAACGCTCCTTTTGCGCGATAGTCGGAGGCTGGGATTCCGGCCTTTTCGTATGCAGCTCTGCTCATCTGGTTCAGTTTAGTGATAAGCTGGCGGTCGTCGCTCGTGATGGTTCCGTCATACCACGCCTGAATGAATCTCTGCGCAACAAACTCTTGGTTTGGAATGCACAGATCAGAGAAAATATCCAGAAGGCCATCCCGCATTTCAACCAGCTTGGTGAATGCCTGTTCATCCAGAACTTCACCTTTCCTGTAGTTGCAACGGTAAATTTCTCTTTCGTCATCGGTAAGGCCGGATAGGACGATCAGCCAACGGTTATCAATTCTCCATCGAACGGAATCAGTGTAGAATCTGCTCCACTCAGATTTTGGAACAATAACCTTTCCCGTTTTGCCTGTTACTTGGCCGTACATACCGTTTGGACCAAAAATTTCGGTGTTATCGTCCGCAACCTCCGCTTGCCAGCGAAGAATCACCTTCTCGGTGTCCTGCATGACATTGATAACCTGCGTAGTCTGCTTTGTTTGAAGCTGTGCCATCAGGCTTTCGACCTGCTTTTTCAGCAATTCGATCTCAGCAGATTGAGATTCATTTGCCTTGCTTGCTTCTTCAGCAGCGGCATTCTCTGGCTGCGCATCGGCCTTCTTCTCTTGCGCTTCCTTCTCAGCCGCTGCCTTTTCAGCGGCCTTCTCAGCGCGTGCGGCCTTCATCTTTTCAGCGAAAGCGGCCTTCTCTTCTGGTGTCTTTGCACCTCTAGCCATATCAATTCCTCCTTGCTTTCGGCTTTGTAGGCAGACCGCCGGAGTTGAACCGGCGCTATACCCTTATCTGCATATCCAGAGGCGGAATAACCGCCTCTGGTGCCGTATCACACGGTGATAATAGCGATCTTGGAAGCGCAGACTGGAACGGCCTCGATACTCATGGAAACCATGATGTCGATGGTCATATCTGCGGTCTTGCTGGGGTCGAGCTGAATAGTAATGTCTCCGCCCTCCTCAAGACCGATATAAACGGGCTTGTAGCCAGCGGTGGCCATCATCCAAATCTTGTTGTCTGGAACGATATTGGTCACAGTGCTGTTCTGAGTGCCGGGGACAATAGCGCCCTGTAGAGGATGCAGACGAACGCCCATGTACTCGCCCATGAAACCGTAGCGGGTGTAGTCCAGTCCAAGCATGGTAGACAGAGCCGCGTCAAGATTCGTGCTGGAGCCGTTCACAATGCCGGAAGGAAGAGCTGTGCTCAGGGCAGACGGCATACCGATAGCAACGATATTGCTGTACTGAGTGCCGTTGACCATGCTCACACGTTCGGCGGCCTTAACCCAGTTCTTGGATGTGTTGGTGAAACGCAGACCGGAAGGAACGTAGGTGGAGCCGGTGTCTCCAACCTTTGTCATAGCCTTGTTCCAAAGGGCGACAATCTTGCTGTACATACCAGCAGCAATAGCATTAAACACATGGCCCAGATCGGCGTTATTTCCGACCAGCTGATACCACTTAACAGTGGACTTGGCGGTGCGCAGAGTGGGATTGATGGTGATTGGCTGGCTGTAGAGGTAGTTAGAGGGCTTGGAACGGGAAGCGCCCCAGGAATCGTCCTCAAACACGAAGAAGTCGTTGCTGGCAACATCCAACTCATAGGTCTGGCCCAGAGGAACGCTAACGGTCTCGGCAAACCAAGAGACGGCGTTGCTCATGGTAGTTGGGATGATAGGAGTAACCACCTCGCGGATAATTCCTTGCAGGGTGTTCAGGAAGGTACGGTCGCTCATAAAGCGGCGCTGCGCCTTGAGGAAGTCCTGATAGGTGGCAGGAGCCACGGCACCAGTAGCGGAGCAAGCGCGCTTGGCGCAGAATAGCATCAGAGTCCGCTGCATCTTCTGGTTCATGTCAGCGTAGCTCTTGCCGCCGGTGTCTGACAGGCGTGGGGTATACTCTGCGGCCTTGTTCTCAAGTGCGCGTAGACTGTTGAGGTCGCGTCCGTTTCGCTCGGCCATCAGAAGGCGTCCCATAGCAACGATATTGGCGCGTTCACGCTCGACACCGTTAAACTCAGCAGAGTTTACGTTGTAAACATCAGGATTGATGCTGTTAAAGTTAATTGCCATTTAAAATCACTCCTTTCCGTTAGCCCGCAGCGGCCACAGTCTTGCAGGCGCGGAGATCGTAGTAGCCGAATCCAGCAGAGGCTCCAACGGTAAATGTGCCGCTTCCGACAAGCTGGAAGTACGGAGCATCAGCCGTAGTGGGCGCAGCAGCAGCGGGAACGAGCAGGCCGTTTGCAATCGTGAAGAATGTCTGGTTTGTGACAGTCCCGTTGACATTACCCGCGCCGAATCGGTACACATTGTTGTTGTTAAACTCAATTTTGGTGAATGTGACGGGGTATCCGGCAGGAGCGGGAAGGCCTAGCGTGTTGGAGCCGACCTTGTAAACGGCGCCAGTAGCTGAGTCGGTAATCATGTTGACATCAAAAGGATTGCAAGCATAAATGCCGGTCTGAGCGGCAGTAGCGGCGGGTGCAACCTTCATTGTCCATGTGTTCATGTTCTTGATAGTGACCGTTGCATCGCTGGGGCCAACTGATGTATAGCCGTCGTTGTCAGTCAGCGTGTCACGAATGCACAGCATACCGGCAGGGCAAATGTCAGCCGCACCATCGGTCTGGAAATAGCCCGTAATGTTAGCGATGGAGTCAAACTCATGGTTGGAGATTTTGACCTCAAACGCAGTCTTAGCGATAGTTGCCATTTTATATCACTCCTTTACTTGTTATCGAAGAAGGACAGCAGTTCGTCAATGCCGGAGTCGGAGCCGCCGTCTTCGCCGTTGTCGGAATCCCAAATGTAGGCCTTCTTACGGGAGTTATTGGCTCTCTTTAGCTTCTTCTCCATGCAACGCGCCATCAGGTCGTGTGCGGCCTTCTGGTCGCCCACAAACTTACCGTCAGCTTCCATGCAAGCGTAGTCCTCGGCGTTCTTCTCAATTTCATCCGCATCATCAGCCGGGTCATCATCTTCGTCATCGGCGGCTTTGCGAATTGAAGCGACAGTTGCTTTCAGAATATCTTTCACGGACTGGATGCGGCGGGCGTGTTCTGCCTTGCGCATGGTTTCAAGCTCGGCTGTAGCATCACTGAGCTGCTTGCTGAGATCGGCAATCTTGGCATCGTCTGACTCGCTCTTTGCGCGGGCATTTGCGGCGACATACTCTGTGATGTCTGCAATGTCCACATAAACATCTGCGTCCTCTCCGTCGAAACGATAGAAAGCAGACAGGTTTGCGGGCTTGATACGAGCCTGAATAATCTCCTCTCCGTCCTCCTGATTAAAGGTATAGCTGTAAGCACGACCGGCGGAATCCACCAGTGCGGCTCTCATGCCATCTTCGGACAGGCCGACGATCCTATAACCGTCGAACTTGGAAGCAAGGCGGGAAATTGCCTGCTTGTTGCTCATTTGTTTCACTCCTTTTCGGGTTGAATTCGGCTTGTTTTGTTCGCTGGAAAGCGATGCAACGCGGAGCTTCATTTCCTTAAATTCGTTCTGCATTGCGGTTAGTGCGGCAATTCTGGCACCCGGAATAGCAGGTGGTACATTGTCGCCGAGGATCGTGACACCAACGCCCGTCCAGTTCGTATAGACTTCATTTCCTCTTTCGTCTTTCTCCCCTGGCTCAACCTCAGTCTCGGCGGACACCTCCATGCGCCCTGTACGCACGATTTTGTCAACCAGTTCTGGGGCGTAGAACGACCAAAGCCGTCCTTTGGCTACAATCCATGTATGGCCGTCCCTCTCAGCGAGAGATAGGTCTTTTTCATCGTCGGAAATAGTTCCTACAATTCGTTCGGCGGTTCCGTCTGTGAATGTGTAGTAGCTTTCTCCTGTCTTGGGGTTTCTGGTTTCCCGCATATTGTGGCCGTCTCCTATTTCTCGTCCAACGTAGGCGCACAGGATAGGCGCTCCACGGAATGAGAGATAGTGTTCCCTTATATTGCGGTAGTCCCATTTGTTTCTATTCGGGCCTTCACGCATAACCCAAAGCTCTACGGCAAATTCGTATTTATTGAGCCGTTGAAGCACTTTCAGTTCGCCCACCCCGTATTCGCGGTTCGGTGTCTTAAATCTGCTCAATGCTCATCAGTCCAATCTTTAAGTAGATACTGTGCAACCCAGTTGTCGTAGCTGGTGGCGCTGTCCTCGGAAGCGTCAAACATATTCCATGCGTACAAGATTTGCTCATATAGCTTAGAGTTATCTGCTTCTAGGTTCTCAAACTGTCTGCCTAGTGGATATAGGTTATTGTCATCCGCAGTCACTACGCATTGATGGAGCGCATTTTGAACTTCGTCTAGTAGCCGGATAATCTCTCCGAAAACTCCGTCCAAGTCTGCTGGTCGTTCCTTATATTCCGGTGTTTCTGGATACTCCTGTGTTATATGCCGTTGATGCAGTATGTCTCCGATTCTGTCAAAGAATGGTGGAAACCAGTGGGCGAGATTGTGGATGTATTCAGATGTGTTTGGAAGTCCAAACTTGATGAGAACTCTCTCTTTCAGCGTATCTAGCGCCCTGTTTGCATTCTGGCAAGCCTGAGTGGCACGTCTTGTCGGGTCTCGCATAACGCCATATAGGGCGCTATCATAATTGAAAATGTCATATGCTTTAGCCATGCTTTCACCTCCTTTTCCGGGAAATAAAAACGGGGCTGAACTTGTAAGAAAATCTTACGAGTTCAGCCCCGTTTGGCTCTTCACTCTGCCCGTTTGCGGAGTGGAATAGTGTTCATTTTGTGTTAGGAAGTTTTCGCTCCTGCTTCTTCTTTATGGTTCTCACGGACTTTGCGGTGATTTTGACACCATCCGGTGTTTTCCGTATCTCCACATCATCACCCTTGCTCAAGGCTTGGTTGATGCAATGCAGGTCATCAGCAGTCAAGTAAATTGCCATATTACACCCCGCTGTCCAAATCGCCTTCCTGTCCATCCGTGGTTGCTGCATCTCCTGTGGAAGGGCGCCCGCCCGGATTCAGCGATTTCTTAATTTCTGGCGATTCTGTTTTTTCTTTCTCACCGCTATTGGATGAACTGGAATCCTTGCTTGCACCAAAAGTGCTTGAAAGCGGCTTTCTCAGTTCCATGATCCCGCTTGCGTCTATGGCTCTGGAAATGGAAATATCGTTCAACAGGCTTCTGTCGTGCAATGCCAGATATGTGAGCTGGTCACTCATTATGCCTAGCGTAGCGCCTGTTCTGGACGCCTCCTCCATCTTCTCGTCTGTCGCAAGGGAGCCGAACATTTTGAACTCCCAATCATATTTAAGGTGGAGTCCATCTATGATGCGGCACATCATGTTTTCCATGCAGTAGTATATCGGTTGAGCGAACTTACTTTCAATCGCGTAGGATATATTTGCTGTGCCAGCTCTTGTATCTCCGCTTGTCGGGATAATTCCCGCCATACCGGCTTTATCAATGGTGTAGCTGTATCCGTTTGTGCTTATTTCTGTCGCAGACGGAGCTTCGGCCAGCTGGTGCATCGTGATGTTCTCCAACGGAGCCATGTACAAGCCAATGCCGCTCGTATTGTTCTCGCTCATCATCTGATACCATAGAGCTTCAAACAGTTGCCGACCCGCATTAGACAGCTTGTATGCGTCATCTGCATCAGCCTTATTATCATCTCTATATGGTATCTCACCAGTTATGAGGGCAATTAGCGGGTTTTGAACAAGCTCAAGCTGGATTTGCTCGTACTGAGCTATCTGTAGCATTGATATATAAAGCCCAGTAAACGGAGAAACAACATTTGCATTCACGTCATCGACTTCAAATGTGAAAACGCTGTCAGCGGGAAGCGTTACCCAGTAGAACCATTTGCCACCTTGATAGTAGACATCTGGATTTCCGTTCAGGTGGCGGGTCTGACTCATCTTGTTGAATTTGTTCATGTCAACGGCCACATTCTGAGTTGAAGCGTACACAATTCCCTTTCCGGTTCCGGTGGGTGGAGCAATGTTCAACACATCGTTGAATTGGTCGAGATACGGCAAGAACAATTTTCCGAATTGGAGCGGGTCAGCGCCGGGTTGCAAAAAATAGAAAAGGTTGAAAGCAATGGTATATTTGCTCTTGTTGTTAAATCCAACAATCTTCGTCCAGTCAGAGGGAAGCTGCTGAACGAACGCATGATTGACGGAATTGTGCGCCTTGTCTACGCTCACTCTGGGGTGGTAGAATACCTTCCCTTCGACGAGTGCTTGTCCTGCTGCTTTATGTGCCACATCGGCAGGGGTCAGTTCAGCTCTGATCTTCTCAAGTAACTTCCACTCCCGCCAAAAGTCCTGAGACTTAACATCTGTCTCATCTGCATAAGCAGGGGAAATAAAGTTGTGGTACGTCAGAAGTTCTTGATATACTTTTCGTAGATGGAACTGCGGGTATGCCGTATATTCCAGCGTGTGCGCAACCTCTCTCAGCGGCTTTTCGTTTCCGTTCGGGTTGCGGAGCATTTCAACAACCTGGTCTTTGCTGTAATCTCTGGGGAGTGAGGATATTTCCTTAACTCTCCTGTTCTGAATGTAGGGATTTCCGAGCGAATATTGCCCGGTTGTGGCCTGCGTAAAAGCGGAAATCAGACTCCCGGTTGACATATCACCATACTGCTTTGAGAGCTGGCGCATCTTTTCATAAATCTTAGGAAAAGAGGAGAACTGCATTTCCCGCATTTCTGCAAAACGATTCAAATCGCACCCTCCTCTTTTTTTCTTTCCTCTTCCAGTGCCTTTTGCAGGCTATCAACCATTGCGTTCAGTTTTGCTTCCGTTTCCGGGCGCTTCTTCCTTGCTTCTTTTGCAATGATTTTAAGATTTGACTCAAATAGCCACTGTTCGTCAGCCAAAGTCAGGCGATCCAGGTCTGCACTCTTTATCTCTACGCTGTTCTCTGGCTTTCTGCCGGATTTATAAATCAGAACGTATTTGGGAGTGATGCGGCTAAACTCGCTTTCGGTCGCACACTTTACGCCGCTCTCATCCGGTCGAAGGGCGAACAGGCGATATTTCTTTTTTCTTGCCATATTACGAAATTCTCCCGCCCCTTCTTGTGCCGATCATTCGACCGCCGAATGTGCCGCCCGTGGTGCCAACTACGCTTCTTGTTTTCAGTTCTGATTTGCCGCGATATTTATTCAGCTCTTCGTCCCAATCTGATTTTTTCTCAGCCCGCATCAGGTTCTTCCATTCAAGCCTCTGGGCGATTCTCAAACCGTATTTCAATGCAGACCAACTATCGCGTTGAATATGTTTTGAAATGCGCTTTTCGCTGAATCCGGCACCGCTTGGAACCTTTTTTAGGTTTTGAATCTGTCCAACAAGAGCTGTTGTCTTTTTATACGGCGTGTCTATAACAGCATCCATATAGTCGTCTTTAATACGATGGGCCTTTTTGTAGGCTTCCACACCCTCGTATCTATTGAATGTTAGTAGTTGGACATTATGGTTGACGAATTGAAGCTCTGCGTTTCGCACCATTTCACTATCCGGGTCTGTCGCGCCAGCACCGCCCGCCTTTATGGCGTATATAACGGGAAGCGCACCCTCAAGCTCCAATTCTGTGTATTGCGCATGGTCAACAATACAAAGCGGAGAAATGCCGTCTCCTAAATCCATCATGAGGTTTTCAACGACGGATTTACCGTACTGCCAACCGTCGATTGCAATATAGGTTGTGTTTCCACCCTCTATGCAGTATTTATACCAAATCTGCTTTAGCTTTCTGGCCTGCATCATACTGGTTGGAGGCGGCGGCCAATCGTCTACCCAAACAACCTGCTTTAGGTATTTGTCTCGCTTTAGGAAGTCGCTCTGTTTTGTCAGTTTCAGGACGCAACAGGCGCATTTTGCGTTCCGCTTGTTGTCCTCGTATGAAACGTCATAGCAGACAATATAGATAACATCCTCTGGATTTAGCTTACATCCTTGGTCTTTGCAGCAGTGGTGTTCCTCCATCAGCATCAGGCTTCTGCTTTCATGCAAATCCTCGTCACTGACAATAGGGTTTGCGTCTGCGCCTGTATATCTGCTGTCCATTTCTCTTGCCCACTCTTCCGGGGTCAGTTCCGTTTTAAGGTTCTGTGCCCATTGGATAGGCCGCATTTGAGACAGGAGCGGAACAGAGAACGGAACATCCATCACGAACGCGCTTTCTCCGCGCTGCATCATCTGGTAGTGTCTGCTTCTGGTTTCGTAGCTGTGGTTCTGTCTGCGTCCAGCTGACGTTATGCTGTGTTGTTTGAAGCGAACATATGTCGGGTCAGGCCGTCCATTCACCATATGTTGCAGACGGACAGCAGGAAGAACGACACGCTTATATTCCTCGTAGTCGAATGCGGGGTTTTCTTCCTGTGCGTATTCCTCCGCAATGACCTTATGGATGTTATCACCACGAATTGCGGTAATAGCAAACGTGGAGTGGAACTGCGTAGAAAGCTCAAATCTGTCAACGGACTCCGCTTCCACCACAAAGTGCTTGGTTATGCCGGGGTAGTCGTGCTCAAGCTGTTGATGGGTCTTGCTTCCGATCTTGGCAAGCTGCTTATAGGAAGGTCCGTAGTAGGCAGTTTTAGTTCCTGGCCAAACTAGGGCTTCCACATATTCTTCTTTAAACGTTGTGTTCGTCTTTGTCAGGCCACGGCAACCTGTAATATCAACATACTGGTATTCCGCCATAGCCCGCATCATGACTCTCTGAATGAGTTCCTCGTTCTGGTAATCTGCTTCATCTGAACGCATCAAATCGAGCAGGAAGTCAGGAAACCATCTAATGAACGAAATCAGCAGTGCCCAGCCGTCCTCTTGGAACTCTGCATAGTCGATTGCTTCTGTGGTTTTCTTAGTGACCCAGCCTATGCTGGACACCCAGACTTTGCCGCCTCTCTTAGCCATCGTCTATCTCGTCCTTGTCGCTTTCTTCCGTGGGTGGGCTTGCCTTCCCATTCCCTCGAATCAATCCAAGATACTCATATGCCGCTTGTTCCGCTTCATTTGGCTCTTTTGCCAACTCTCCGTAATCATCGGTGAACTCAAGTTCTTCTGGCAGGTCAAGCAGCGGTGGTTCATCGTTGTTGATTCGCGTTGCATTGATAATGCTCAGTGTGATTTTATGGGCGCAGTCCAGCGTTTCGGGATATTTCTTACTGCGCATCCATTCATAAATCACTTTCAGAACCGCTTCTTTAGAGAGCATCTTGTTAGGATCAATTCCATACTTCTTTTCAAGCGCATCCGTGATGCCGTCGATTCTCAAATCATCAACTGGTTTTTCATCCTTCTTGCGCATACTTTCAGATTCAAGGCTCTTTTGAATCATAGCGTGATACTTTGCGGCTGTCTGAACGTCTCCGGCTTGCATTGCTTTCTGCATTGCCAAGTCCATCTTTGCGCACTCACGCAGAGTATATTCCTGCTGTTCATCCAGACCTACGCCCTTTTTACGGGAGCAGAAAATAGCGTAGGTTCTGTCCAATTCTTGGTAGTCGTAGTTCGTGTACGGATTCTTGGTACCGTTTGTGCCCCAATCCGCCCTCTGCTTATTAGTGCCATTGCGGCGCACACGGGCGGCAACCTCCGCGTCAACTGCCCGTGAGAAGTCTTTTAGGGTAAGGTCTGCACCAAAAATTTTGGTGATGTCAGCCATTCCATCTAGAAAGCCTTTTCCACCAAAATTCTCGCCGAGATATTCTTTTCTCTTGCGCAGACGGCGCTTATAGCGCGCCCATGCGTTATCTACTGGTTTCTTAGGAACGCAGTTCGTTTCAAAGGGGATGTCAAACCGAACACAGCAATAGAACACAGCAAGATTCTTTCCAAAGACCGCCTCGAACTGGTCAAATACGGCTTTTTCCGCCATCCCGCGCTCAGACCAATCCCTTGCGCCCTTGGATTCATCAACGGCTTCTTCCGCATCTTCCGTTTCGTCCAGCTCATCATCGAATTCTTCATCCAGTTCTTCCAGTTCATCATCGTCAAACTCGCTGTCCTTCATCCGATTGCATCCCCCTTTCTCTATAAATAAAGAAACGGCACACTCCATACACCTTGTCGGTGACGCGGAGTGCGCCGTTTATCAAAATAAATATACTTTATTTACCACGCATTGTCAACTATAACGCACAAAATTCAATGGTTTATTCGTTATGAGTATTGTCCTTCCTTTCGTACTCCAGAATGTCTCCTGGTTGGCACTCTAAAATATCGCAGACTCTAGCGATATTGTCCATCGAGACCATTGTTCCGTTTCGGAACGCTTGGAGTGTGCCTTCGGACAATATCTTCTCTTTTCGGATTTTGTACGTCGTGTAGCCTTTCCCTTTAAGCGCCCCTATTACGTCGATTTTGTACCTTATGGGCATGAAAATTCACCTCCATCTGTCAGTAATCGCAATAGTAATAATATCAGATATATGCTCAACTATCAATGTATATCTTCTACAAATACATACACAGAACTTTGTGCATACCGCCTATATACTAAACACTAATAATCGTGTATAATCACATCATCGAACGAAACAACACAACGACTTAATGGAGGTAATAATCATGAGCAACACTAAAGCAAATAAGATCGAAAACATCCGTCAGGTGGCCTATGGCGCAAAGCAGGTCGCAGATTTCATGAACTTCCAACTCAGAATCGGAACTGAGGTAGATTCCGAGGAATACAGCCAGTTCTTCTACTGGGCGAGTGAGTTCATCCATAAGGAGGCGCGTGATCTTTACGAGGAGACGCTTGATCTGGCCGAAATGCCGGGCGTTGACGAAGTGTTAGATGCAGTGAGCGCACTTTGCGCGGCATCTGTTGAGAAACCGGAAAGTAATGCATGACAGAAGCATAATGAGTGGCGCTCAGTTTTTGAGCGCCACTCATTTTTTATCGTTCGGTCGTCTTTATCGCCCGGTGCTTCCAAATCCGTTGTCACCGCGCTCTGATGGTTTCAGCTTATGAACGATCTTTACATCTTCATAGAGAACGGGCATAATCACAAGCTGGCTGATTTTGTCTCCGCGCTCAAATGGCACAAAGAAATTCCCATGATTATAGAGCTTTACGCGAATGCTCCCGGTATATCCTTCATCAATGACACCCTCCGACACAATGTTCTTCTTGACGTTCAGTCCAGACTTGCTTTTCAGCATTCCGACTGTTCCGTGCGGAAGCTCAATATGAACTCCGGTATCAATGATTTTAGATTCGTGCGGAAGAATCTTGAAAGAAATAGGGGTTTTAAGGTCAAGCCCAGCATCTGTTTCATGCTCTCTGACTGGTGGGAATGCACCCTCATCTAACTTTACTCGCATTGGAAAACTCCTTCCATCCATCGTATCTGTCCTCCCACGGGAGGGCTTTTTCTTTATAAATTTCTTTTTGGCGCTGGTCTATCTTTTCTCTGAAATAGTCTGCTTCCGGGTCTCTTGTCAGCGCCCTTCGGTAGTCCGGGTAATTCTTCTGAAATTCCGCATTGAACTCCGCCAGCCTGTCTCGACCGATTCCAAACATGGAGTTCATAATATCCCCTGCGCAATCCATAGCGCTCTGAATAGCCCATGTCTCCGCAATATTGAGTTCCAACTCCCGCTGTCGTCGGAGTCTATCCAAGTATGAATTACGTTTCATTTTTGGATTCTCCGTCATTCTTCTTCGCTGTCTGAATTTGACCGCCGCAAGCCGCATAGCCAGCAATGTCAATCCATGTATCGGCGCTTCCGGCACCAGTGCTTAGACGGCCAACCTTAAAAAGGATCATCATGGCCGCCACATCGTCTGCGTCAAGCATGAATGTTGCATTACTGCCGCCGTTTTTCGCCCGTGCATCAAGATAGCACTTCCAGTAGCGGGCAATTACCGCAAAATTATCTTCCGGGGAACCGTACTGTTTCTGTCGTTCGCCGCTCACGATTTTCTCTGCGGCTCTCAGAATTTCATTTCTTGTCATAGTTTCTCGCGCTCCGTTTCCCTTTCTTCTAATTTTTCCTGTCTCGCGGATTTCGCGGATTGTGCGTTCTACATCTCGTTTTGCCACTTGCTCTGCGGCATTTTGTTCTGCGTTTTTGTTTTTGATTGAAATTGCCTCCGGAAAAACTTCTGATCCGCATATTTTGCAATACGCGAAGTAATACGGGTGAACCATGACCTCAGAGTTTCCTGACACGACCTTATAAGCGTACCGTACCTTGTACTCCGTAATCCTATGGCAACGATTGCAAACGCATATATTCATGTGATTTTCTCCACCTCGATAATATCAGCGGGTTTGAGTGCCGTATTCAGAATGAGCTTAAATCGGCTCAGTGCAAGGATGCTGTCAGAGTGCATCTTTGCCAGTTTGCACTCCGCAATCAGCTGGTCAATGGCGCTGTTGAGCGTTTCCTTGTCGTAGTATTCAGTCATTTTCAACTTCCTCATCCCGATAGCGCTTCAAGCGGTCTAGCCAGCATCTGGCCTTGTTGAGCATAATGTCATTCGATACTAGGTATCTGGCAGTTACTAGCACAGCAAGCATAACATCGGAGCACTCTTCCTCAAGACCATCATACGCATCGTTTACAGCTTTTGGAGTCGGGCTGATATTCTCTTCCCATCGCGCAGTTTGGATCGCCCTGCGGTATTTAAGTGCAGCCTGCGCCAGCTCCGCAGCTTCTTCCGCAAGCTGAGTCAGCTGGTTTTCTGTATCTATTCG
>ENA-ORPK01002097-ORPK01002097.1-human-gut-metagenome-genome-assembly--contig:-NODE-2097-length-14312-cov-6.750719_pt1 | contig 14312 bp, 13 predicted proteins | sample MGYA00242139_ERZ509068 | MGnify/ENA primary metagenome ERZ509068 (study PRJEB26280, sample SAMEA2338687) | human gut metagenome | biome: human gut; feature: human-associated habitat; material: faeces... | reverse complement strand
CAGCGTTGAGATATGGCAGAGCAGAAAGCAGGGCAACGAGTATGCGAGTTAAAGGAGGTGAACGAAAATCAGTAATTTAACGCATCGTTTTGGCGAATGAATTATTATTATTAATTTTGCAGCCAAACAACTTTTCTATGAACAGAACATTCCATCGCCGCGTAACCCTGCAAGACATCGCCGCCATAGCGTTGCATGCCATCTGTGCCTTTGCTTGCTTCTGGCAGCACACAGGCGCATGGGCCATCATCGGCGCATGCCTTGCCATGACAGCCCTGGTCGCCATTGAACGCGCCATCCACACCACATACGTCATAACCGACGAAGGCACCCTCCACATAGACAAAGGCCGCCTGTCGCGCCCACTGGTCATCGACATTGCCAAGATTGAAGAAGTGTCCGTGACAAAAGCCTCCTTCCTGCGCCCCACCCATGTGGCTCTTCTGACAGGCAGCAACGATTGGCTCACCCTGTTGCCCGACAACAACGAGGCGTTCATAAACGAAATAAACAAAAAAAGAGGAATAGATAAAAGCCTCTGAAGAACGGTAAAACAACAAAAAAAGAGGCAAAGGTAAAACCTCTGAAGAGCGGTGAAGCGAAAAGAAAGAGGCAAAGGAAAAGCCTCTGAAGAACGGTAAAGCAACAAAAGAAGAGGCGAAGAAAAGCCTCCCACAAACCGATAGATAAAAAAAAGAGAGAGAAGCCAAGCGCCTCTTGCTGTTTAACAAAACGATGATGAAACATTTAACCATACTTTTTTTTGCCTTGTTGTCCATGCTCATGCCCGCAACGGCACAAGAGGTGGTCGACAGGGACGACCAGTCGGCTGTTGCCGACAGCGCAGCCTTAAACGACGTCCACCAAGAGGGCAACGGCCAAGACTGGGTGCAGACCTTGCGTCTGAACCTCGACCACCTGCTCGCAAGCAACATGTTCAAGACCTCACAGGTAGGCATGATGGTCTACGACCTCACCGCCGACTCGGTGCTCTATGCCCACAACGAGCGCCAGCTCATGCGCCCCGCCTCAACCATGAAGGTCATCACCGCCGTCACCGCCCTCGACCGTCTGGGCGGCGCCCACCAGTTCAGCACCGACCTCTGCTACAAAGGCACGATCGAGAACAACACGCTCACAGGCAACATCTACTGTGTCGGCGGCTTCGACCCTCGTTTCAACTCTGACGACATGCGTGCCTTCGCCGAGTCGATACACAAGATGGGTGTCGACACCATTCGCGGCAAGATCATTGCCGACAAGAGCATGAAAGACGACAAGACCTATGGCGAGGGATGGTGCTGGGACGACGACAACCCCACGCTCTCACCCCTTCTCATCAGCAGAAAAGACATCTTCCTATCGCGCTTCGTGAAGCGTCTGAACGACATGGGCATCGTGGTTGAAGCCGAGCTCGACGAGGGCATAAAGCCCGGCGACGCCTTCTGCATCTGCCACCGTTTCCACACCATGGACCAGGTGTTGCTGCGCATGCTCAAGGAGAGCGACAACCTCTACGCCGAAGCGATGTTCTACCAGTTGGCTGCCAGCTCGGGCGCCCGTTCCGCCACCGCCAAGCAGGCGCGTGCCATCGTCATGAACCTTGTGCGCAAGCTCGGCCTCAACCCCAACAGCTACCGCTTTGCCGACGGCTCGGGCCTGTCCCTTTACAATTATGTCACGGCAGAACTTGAGGTGGCCATGCTCCGTTACGCCTACCAGAACAGCAACATCATGCTTCATCTCAAGCCCGCGCTACCCATAGCAGGCACCGACGGCACCATAAAGTCGCGCATGCGTGGACCTTTCACCAACGACAACGTGCGTGCCAAGACGGGAACGCTCACGGGTGTCAGCTCGCTCGCCGGCTTCTGCACCGCCGCCAACGGCCACCAGCTGGCCTTCTCCATCATCAACAACGGCTTGCGACACACCAACAACGCCCACGCCTTCCAAGACAAGGTGTGCACCGAGCTGTGCCGCCCCAACTAATCACCGCATCCCCAACTAAACACCGCATCCCGCAAAGCACATGAATTCTTCACTCTTCACTCTTCACTCTTCACTTTCTTCCCCCGCTGCCGACCGCACGCTTGTGCTCGACACCGTCCGCGACATGGTAGAAGGCTTGATCTCCATGACTGGCCTGCAGGGCAACTCCGTCCATGTCGTACGTCACGTCCTCATGGTCATCGTGGCGGTGCTCATAGCCATCCTTGCCGAGGCGTTGTGCCGCAAGGTGCTGCTGCCGCTGGTCATGAAGTTGACGAGTCACACCAGTGCCAAGTGGGACGACGTCGTGTTCAACCGCACGGTGCTCCTGTCGGCGTGCCACATCGTGCCCGCAATCGTGGTGTGGCTTCTCCTGCCGCTCGTCTTCTACCAATACCATTTCGTTGAAGAGTTTCTCGCCCGCCTCACCGCCATCTACATAACCGTCATGACGGCCCGCCTGGTCCTTGCCTTCATCGACGCCTTCAAGAACCTCGACACCAGCGCCAAGCGCTCCTCGGCACAGCAATATTTCCATTCGCTGTGTGGCGTGCTTAAGATTGTCGTGGTGTTCATAAGCACCGTCGTAGCCATAGGCATCATCATCAACCGCAGCCCGCTGAGCCTGTTAGCCGGACTGGGTGCCACCTCTGCCGTCATGATGCTTGTGTTCAAGGACACCATCACGGGTCTTGTGGCTGGCGTGCGCCTGACGAGCAACAACATGCTTCACAAGGGCGACTGGATAACCTTCGACAAGGCTGGCGTGAACGGTGTGGTTGAGGAGATGTCGCTCACCACGGTCAAGGTGCGCAACTTCGACAACACCTTCGTCACCGTGTCACCGACGACGCTCGTGCAAGAGTCGTTCCAAAACTGGAAGGGCATGCAGCAGAGCGGTGGCCGACGGGTCAAGCGCATGGTGTTTTTCGATTTCCACAGCATACGCCCCCTCGACGCCGCGCTTCGCCAGCAGCTCCTCGACAACAAGTTCTTCACGGCCAAGGAGCTTGACGCAAGCCCAGCGATAAACATCAGTCTGTTCCGCCGTTACATGGAGAAATATCTGCGCACGCTGCCCTACGTCAACCAGGACATGACGCTCATGGTCCGACAGCTGGAGGCCACCAACGCGGGCCTGCCCATCGAGTTCTATTTTTTCCTGAAAGAAAAGACATGGGTTGAATATGAGCATCAGCTTGCCGACATCATGGATGCCATCTATGCCCTCACCCCTTTGTTCGGAATGAAAATTTACCAGCAATATCCTGAACAGTAAAAACGCTGAACGTGAGAAAAGGTTAACAATTACATCGCGCTTCGCGCTCGTGGTTTTAAACATTAATTTTCATTAATGACCCATTAATTATCATCAATACGCGCTTCGCGCGGAAATTATTAATGTTCATTAATGTTCAATTAATGGCCATTAATGTTTAAAAAAAAGACGAGCGCGAAGCGCAATGTAAAAACGTTGTTCAAGATTTGCATTTATGTCATAAGCAATAATCTCAAACCAAAGAGTCGACCTTTGCCTTGAGGGCCTTCAGCTCGTCGCGCACCTGAATAAGGCGTTCGAGCACCTCCGAGTTTTTGTCCGCTCCCTCGCGGTTAGCCTGCAACATCTTGCGTGCGGCGGCGAGCTTGAAGCCTCGCACCTTCACAAGATTAAAGATAACCTTTAGCGTCTCGATGTCCTTTTCGGTGTACATGCGCACACCGTTGTCGCCCGTCTTGGGCTTCAGCTGCGGAAACTCCTTCTGCCAGTAGCGCAACGTGCTCTTGTTCAGCTCAAACATGTTCGCCACCTCGTCAATAGAATAATATGTCTTGAGATTTTTGTTCGTGTTAAGTGCCATAATTAGCTGTTTTTGAAAAACAAACATTAATTTATTTGCAAAAATACTCAAAAGGACGTACCTTTGCAAAACTTTTATGAAGAAAAGATATTCTGATTGAATAAAATTTTTAAATACGCATAATAAAGATGATGACAGCAAACGAAATCCGTGACTCTTTCAAAAAGTTTTTTGAGTCGAAAGGACACGTCATCGTACCGTCCGCCCCAATGGTTATCAAGGACGACCCTACGTTGATGTTCACAAATGCCGGAATGAATCAGTGGAAAGACATTATCCTCGGAACACGCGACCCCGAGCCGCGCCGTCGTGCCGACACGCAGAAATGTCTGCGCGTGAGCGGCAAGCACAACGACCTTGAGGAAGTGGGCCACGACACCTACCACCACACCATGTTCGAGATGCTCGGCAACTGGAGCTTTGGCGACTACTTCAAGGAGGGCGCCATCGACTATGCATGGGAGTATCTTGTCGACGTGCTGAAGCTCAACCCCGCCGACCTCTATGTGACGGTGTTTGAGGGTTCAAAGGAAGAAGGTCTGAGCCGCGACGACGAGGCCGCCTCTTTCTGGGCCAAGCATGTGCCTGCCGACCACATCATCAACGGCAACAAGCACGACAACTTCTGGGAGATGGGCGACACAGGCCCCTGCGGTCCCTGCTCAGAGATACACCTCGACTCGCGCACACCCGAGGAGAAGGCCAAGGTTCCCGGACGTGAGCTTGTCAACAAAGACGACCCACAGGTCATCGAGATCTGGAACATCGTGTTCATGCAGTATGAGCGCAAGGCCGACGGCTCGCTCGTTTCCCTGCCCATGCACGTCATCGATACCGGCATGGGCTTCGAGCGTCTGGTCCGCGCCTTGCAGGACAAACATTCCAACTATGACACCGACATCTTCCAGCCCATCATCAAGGAAGAGGAAAACATCACAGGCAAGAAATATGGCGACAACGAAGACACCGACGTGGCCATGCGCGTGTGCGCCGACCACCTGCGTGCCGTTGCCTTCTCCATTGCCGACGGCCAGCTGCCCAGCAACGCCAAGGCAGGCTATGTGATCCGCCGCATCTTGCGCCGCGCCGTGCGCTACGCCTACACCTTCCTCGACCAGAAAGAGTCGTTCATGTATAAGCTCGTGCCTGTGCTCGTGCAGGAGATGGGCCACGCCTTCCCCGAGCTCACCGCTCAGGAGCAGCTCATCACACGCGTCATGAAAGAAGAGGAAGACTCGTTCCTCCGCACCCTGGAGAAAGGCATCAACCTGCTCAACGGCGCCATGGACGAGCTGAAAGCCCACGGCCAGACCGTGCTCGACGGTGCTCAGGCCTTCCGCATGTTCGACACCTACGGCTTCCCCCTCGACCTCACCGAGCTGATCTGCCGCGAAAACGGCTACACCGTCGACGAGGAGCAGTTTGACGCCGAGATGCAGAAGCAGAAGGATCGCGCACGCAACGCCGCTGCCGTTGAGAACAGCGACTGGGTGATCCTGCGCGAGGGCGAGCAGCAGTTTGTGGGCTACGACTACACCGAGTACGAGTGTCACATCCTGCGCTACCGCAAGGTGACACAGAAGAAGAGCTCGTTCTACGAGTTGGTGCTCGACAACACACCGTTCTACGGTGAGATGGGCGGACAGGTAGGCGACCAGGGCGTGCTCGTGAGCGAGGACGAGACCGTGACCGTGACCGACACCAAGCGCGAGAACAACCAGAGCATACACATCGTGAAGGAGCTGCCCAAGAACGTTGATGCCGACTTCATGGCGTGCGTAGACACCGACAAGCGCGATGCCAGCGCTGCCAACCACACCGCCACACACCTTGTCGACTATGCCCTAAAGCAGGTCCTCGGCGACCATGTGGAGCAGAAGGGTTCTTATGTGTCTGCCGACACCTTGCGCTTCGACTTCTCCCACTTCCAGAAGGTCACCGACGAGGAGCTGCGTCAGGTGGAGCAGATCGTGAACAGCAAGATCCGCGCCGACTATGCTCTCGACGAGCACCGCAACATGCCCATGGAGGAAGCCAAGGAGCTTGGCGCCGTGGCTCTCTTCGGCGAGAAATATGGCGACACCGTGCGCGTGGTGCGTTTCGGTCCGAGCTGCGAGTTCTGTGGCGGCATCCATGCCAAGTCGACAGGCCGCATCGGCATGTTCAAGATCATCAGCGAGAGCAGCGTGGCTGCCGGCATCAGACGTATAGAGGCAAAGACTGGCAAGGAGTGTGAGAACCTGCTCTACAACCTGGAAGACAGCATACGCGCCATACGCGCCCTCTTCAACAACGCCAAGGACCTGAAGACGGTGATAGCAAAATATATCGACGAGCACGACACCATGCGCAAGGAGATCGAGCGCATGCAGGCTGAAGCCGTGAAGCGTGCCAAGGACACCCTGCTCCAGAAGGCGGTGGTAAAGAACGGCGTGACCGTCGTGAGCGCCATCCTGCCCATGCCCGCAGCATCGGTCAAGGACCTTGTCTTCGGCATACGCGAGCAGGTCAAGGAGAACCTGCTGTGTGTCATCGGCAGCGTTGACGCCGACAAGCCCATGCTCACCGTCATGCTCAGCGACGACATGGTGAAAGACCACCAGCTCAACGCCGGACAGATGGTTCGCGAGGCTGCCAAGCTCATCAAGGGCGGTGGCGGCGGACAGCCCCACTTCGCCACAGCGGGCGGCAAGGATGCTGACGGTCTGTCAGCCGCCGTCGACAAGCTTGTGGCTCTCGCCAACATCTAAGCGACACGCCACAACAACATGACGCGACAAAAACGCGAGGGCCGCCCCACATGTGGGGCAACCCTCGCGTTTTTTTTATGTTTAAGAAACTACTTAAAACATTCACTCCGCAGTCGGCCATAGCATGCAGCAACAATGCTGCTCTCGTAAAAGTAGACAAGAGAACAGCACCGCACCAATTTGCATGTTTTTGGTGCTCTAAACTGCACTAATTTGCATGTTTTTGAAACAATACACCACCTATAAGATACCGGCGTGTCTAAAAGACATTCACTCCGCGGTCGGCCATAGCATGCACATAAGCGTCGAAGACATACGTGCAGAGAAGGAGCATGATGGCCATCGACATGGCATAGACCAAAGTGCGCTGCTCCTTGAAGCACAAGCCTGCCAACACGACACCGACCAAGGGGTAGGGAATGAGAATCATCGTGCCTGCCGACCCACGATAGTCGAGCACATGCACTGGCAGTTCGGGCAACAGGCTGCCCAAGAACACGGCAAAAGCAATGGCACAAATGCCCACACCTTGCGTCTTCGTGTATTTTGCAAGACAATAGAGCGTCAAGGCAAAGAAGCACAACGGACGCGCCAACACGACAAAGTGCAGGGGGAACATGTTTATCCAACTGATGCACACCAGCAACAACGCTCCCCAAAGCGCAGAAAGCCAGAACGGCTTTGATAAGAACCAATTTTTCATATTACATCTATTTTATAAGTAGGTGTTCAAAATTAATTTAAATGATTCTATGCTCTATTTTGGTCTGTATGTTCAGCTCCGAAGAGGGAGTGTAGCGGGCTACACGACCGATGAGAGCTGGGCATACGGGCCAAAAGAGGGCGTAGAGGCATTTGAAAGCATAACCTTTTTTATAAGATTCATATATGCGATTGATTTTGAACACCTACTTATTAATTTTAAAATTTACACTTACCATTACAAGACTGAGCAAGGAACCAACCACAACCACCATCGCTTGGGTTACAATTAGGATCATCGCCACACTCCAACCTAAGCGAATTACCTAACCCACAGAAATCAGATTCTATGTGACAATTACAAGTTGGTTCTACTCCATAAGGTTTAACGACTCCACTTTTTCCTAAAGGAGGAACTATTAAATTGCCTTTAGTATCAGCAACTTTTTCACCTGTAGCAACAATAGAATAACAGATGTTCTTGTTCCATCCCAAATTTGTCTCTGCATCCTTTACCCACTTGTAAAAGAACAAGTCCAAATCATCTTCTTCGCTACTACTAAGAGGACCTTCGTTGAACAAATTTTTATGAGTTTTCAAGAAATTTTCTGCAAGAACTATATGTTTCATTTCTTTTTCACTCCATGACAGAGATTTCAATTCAGCGAATTTCTCTTCCCAAAAGTAGTACTTTTGACTTGCCGTAAAAGCAATGTAAACAGCCCTACCCATAGTTGGATCTGTCTTAAGCCAATCTTTTCTCGTCATTTGGTGTATCTCATCAAGATTTTTCTTGACAAATTCATTAACATATTTATTACAACTATAGACATGCTCATCTTCTTGTGTACAAGACAACAATGAGAAGAATGCGACCCCAAACGACAATAGCTCCATCAAGCAAAATTTTCTTTTTTTCATACTTAAATTATTATCGTCCAACATTGCTGTAGGACATATTTTTTACACTAAATTTATATTTACATGAGTATTAGACACAAGAAAGAATAGCACTTATAATTCCTATAAGTGCGACTGTAAAGTACGGCATTTTATGTAACAGCTAAGATTTAAAAGTTTCATACACGTGTCCATAAGTCACAGTCTTTGCCGCTTAGCTGTTGAGACCAATTTCATAATCGGACTATGGGTGTTCCAGTAAAAATCGGCCTAAGATATTGTCGTCTCAAGATTCTGTTGCCTCCATATTTTTCTCAAGACTAACTTTGTACCCAAGTTTCTTCAGTTCTGCAGTCAAGTAAACCTTTCGTTTCTTCTCAATCTTGGCTTGCATATATTGAGCGCCCAACTCATGGTATTTAGCTCCTGTGCTGAGAATCAGATATGCAGCAGTTAATTGAGAGTGAGCAACAGCAATCAAGGCACGCTTTTTTCCACGTCTGGCACTGATGCGGTGGTAACGTTCGCTGAAGAATGTGTTCTTGGTACGGGTCGCAGCCCATGCTGCCTCTGTCAGGACAGCCTTTACTTGTTTATTGCCGTGAGTGATTCTTCCGCTTTTTTTACCTGCACTCTCATTGTTGCCAGGGCAGATGCCAGCCCAGGATGCCAAATGCTTCTCGGATGGGAAAGCCGACATGTCAAGACCTATTTCCGAGACAAGGTCTTCAACTACATTAATGTTAAAACCTGGTATCTCCTTCAGCAGTTCCAGCACATTGTCATACTTGACAAGTATGTCCTTGATACGCTTGGACAATTCGTCAATGAGACCTTGCGTTTGGGCAATACTCTTACGAATCATCTGAAGCATATATACATGGTGCTCCTCGACAAAGCCACTACAAGCCTCCAACAACTCTTGCGGACTGGCCGACAATTTCTTGTGATAAACACTTTCGATGTCTGCCATCGTTAGCTTGCGACCTTCACAAAGCATATCTATCAAAGCGGTTGCAGTAACACCTGAGGTATTGGCAACAACACTTGAAAGTTTGATGTTGCAATCTTCAAGGACTCGCATCATACGGTTCTTTTCCGCAGCTATTGTCTGAATAAGCTTATTGCGATAGCGAGTAAGGTCACGTAACTGGCGCTGTTCCTTTGGAGGAATGTAGCTTGGCTTCACCAGACCAGCAAGGAGCAACTTGCAAATCCATTCGCTATCCATCTTGTCTGTCTTGTGCCCTGGCACATTCTTGATGTGACGGTCGTTCACTATCCAGACATTTGGAATGGCTTCCTCCAAGACACGCATTACTGGTTTCCAATAAACACCGATACTCTCCATTGCCACATGAGTAATACCATTAGCTAACAGCCATTCTTTCATTTCTGTCAAACAACTCGTGAAGGTGTTAAAAGAGCGGGGCTCCTTTTGGATGCCCACACCATCAATTGTTGCCACCACCACCTTCAAATGGACGTCGATACCACAGCCTCGCTGGATCAACTGAGGGAATGTAACGTTAGTCATAATCATGCAATGTTGGTTATACGCAACAAAGGTAGCATACTATTCCCAATTTACATTCGCTTTGGCGTGATTTTTTTATCTCATAGATATTTCATAAGACCTAAGTTTAAGTTAATACTAATACTTATTTATAAAAACAAATTTCATCAATGCCACTAACAATAACATCCAAATTACGGCAAAAAGTGCAACTCCATAATTATTGGACATCATATCTTCTATTTTTTGTGGATATTTTAAATTCAACCAAGCATGTTGTTGCCATTTCTTTACAATTACACCATTATCCAAATAAATAAAGCCCACATTAGGCGACATAACCTCCTTAATCATGTAATTATCAACTTTCCCTATCATAATATTGGAATTTCTGAAATATCTATCAGGATGTGACGTCGAGGTTAATATTACAGCAGGAGCTAAATTATCTTTTTCTTTTGAGATATACAACAATGATTTTATAAATTCATTCAAATAATACAAATTTTCTGATTGAAAGTCACGAACAACTCCAACCAACATCTTCCCTCTGGTCATACCAGAGTTCAATTTGCTCAATTTCTTCATCCCCGAATTATTGTTATCATCAAAACTGATGCCTGCATAGTCTATGGTTTCCTTTTCCCAAAACGGCATGGCACCAAAATATGGTTGAGCGTAATAACAAATAGACACAAAGATGAAACTCCATATTACAAATACGGATGCTAACTTAATTTGATGCTTTGGTACTTCATCTTTCCTGTCTAATAAGAGGATTACAACGACTAACAATAATATTACATTTTTTAGGAATGAAATAAATGGAGACATTCTTAATACATCACCAAAACATCCACAATCATCCAATAGGTCGTTATAGGACACCCAAAAAGTCAGCACTAAGAAAAATAAGACCAACAGAAATGAAGATATTCTCACAACACGCCGAAACAAGTCCGCCATAAGGAATATTCCCAAAAGGCTTTCAACAAAAATCAACAATATTGCAAAAACATCATAATATGGTAATGAAAAATCAAATTTCAAAGCATCTGCATAACTTTGTATGTTCATGGCCGTTGAAAACATATTCAACCCTTTGAACAGAGCTGAAACAAAGAATGCCAATCCTAATGAGATTCTCAGAGCACTTATATAAGATGCTTTTATGTACATATATGATTGCTTTTATGATATATCACCAATAATTCTTAATAGCAACACTTTATCTCCACTGCAATTCACAAAAATGGGTTTGCTAAAATGTCCTTTCTGCTTTTTAATGTCAACAACACCCTTGATTGTTCCTTTTTGCTTAGGTGGTATTTTTCTTGTAAATTTTTCGACATGAATACAACTACACGACTCTTCTACACTACTTATTTTTGCCAAAGAGTCTCCCATATTCTTTATGACAAAACTGAAATCAACAAACGACTTATTTTTCTTGGAAACATCTCCAAAATTGAAATGAGTATTGTCGCACACCAAATTGCCCACATGCCTTTGCTGCACAACTCTCTCAGATTTGTTCTGTTCTTTACAACCACAAATGAAAAGAACAGCTACCAACACATATAAAACATTTCTTACCATAAATAGAATTATACTTAATAATAAATTTAGATTTTATCACTTTTATGCTTGCAAATATAAATAAAAAATATTTAGCAAACAAGAAAACAAGAAAAAAATATACGATTAACATAAATTTACCATAGATTATATCAACATACTACCATTTTACATATTTTTGCAAAAAAATCAAAACATCAAATATAATATGAAAACAAAAGCCAAAAACAGTTATCACAAATACATAAATATCAGTAATTGCATTTTTCTCATTTTACTTGTGTGCTCGTCAACCGTATCATCATCTACTTTTTTCGTTGGAGATACATACATTTATGTGAAATGGGTGTATGTGCTTCTTTTTGCAACATTATTAACTGTTTCAGAAAGCCTTTGGTTGACAAAAACAAAATCAACTGTAACATTCACAAGAAATGAAATCATTGCTATTTTCCTCTTTTTGTGTATTTGTGCTCTAAAATTTTTACAGAATGATGTAGAATGGAGTATCAAAGGACTATCTTGCTTTATCTTGCTACTATATTTCAAGTCAAGAAATGAGATGACACCGACAAATACTTCTTTTGAACATACTCTAATTATAATTGCGTTGACTTCTTCATTTTATGCCTTATTCCAATACTTACACAAGGACACGACCACTAACATGTCAGGATTTTATGACAACCCTGTAGGATTTGCTTTTACAATTTCCATTGCAGCGATACTTGTAACAAAACAATTAACCATTTGCACCTCCACTTGCTATAAAGTCTTATATTCAATCATTCTTGTTTTTATGATTATAGTCATTTGCATGAGTGGTTCTCGCACAGGAATGATATCTCTGTTTTTATGCTTATGTATTGCATTGAAAAATATAAGGAAATATCTGATTGTTGCATTTTTATGTGTTTCAACATTATCCATTCTATTCTTAAAAACAGACTCTTCACAGGGTCGCCTGTTCATTTATAAAACAACCATATCCATGTTTGACAACCCACATGACATTCTGTTCGGCAAAGGAACAAAGGGGTTCGAGAAACACTACATGACGTACCAGGCAAAGGCTCTAAAGAGTGCAGATGAAAACACAAAAAACAGAGCTGACGATATAAAACACCCACTTAATGAATTTTTGCTATTCGGCATTGACAATGGTTTATTGCCGACTGCTCTATTATTACTATCATTCATCATTTATGCATGGGGCAAACCAAAAGATATTGTAACAATCCAAACATTCATCGTAATATGTTTATTTTCTTCCTTTTCATATCCGTTCAAATATCCAATTTCATGGATTGTTCTCGCATGGTGTCTTTCTAACACAAAAGCTTTTGGGCAACAATATACCAACACCAAATATGCCACACTCGCTTTTGCATACATTACATCAGCAATATGTATCTCGTCTTTTCTTATTGAAACAATCCCATCACTATTGACATGGAGACAAGCATACGACCAATCCCGACTTGGTTTTACAGACAAGGCGCTCTTTCTTTATAGGAAAGCAGCAAAGAAATGCTCATATTCTGAGTTCTACTACAATTATTCGTCTTTTTTATTGAACTGCGGTAGATATCAACAAGCAATGCAAATTATAGACAAATGCCAAATTGCCAGCTATGATGTTCAATTGCTTAAAGCAGAAATATGCATGTCGGAAAAAAGATATAAACAAGCAAACATGTACTGTAACATCGCACATGAAATGTGTCCGAACAGATTTCGGCCTCTAATGTGTATGTTTTATATTTACGCCAAAATAGGGTGCATAACAAAGCAAAAAGCAATTGCTCAAATTATCGTAAAGAAAAGAGTGAAGATTAATAGCCCAGAAATTAATAGATACAAGGCCGAAGCAAAAAAATTTCTGCGCCAACATCCCCAAAAGTCCAATCAAAATTTATAAATTTGCAACGGCGTAGTGCCTGTTTGCAAAAAAGTCGGCAACGGCATTTTACAAACGCCATGTTTTTGCATCTAAGAAATAGACCAAAATACACTCAAACAAAAAAACAATTATCACACAACTACTATGAGAAAAATTCTACTCTCATTGTGCCTTGCGCTTGCTGCGTCCACCATGATGGCCATCCCTGCCAAGCGAGGCATCTACCGCACCCTGCGCCTGGCAAACGGCACAGAGGTACGCGCACAGCTCTGCGGCGACGAGCACATCCATTTCTTCCGTGCTGACGACGGCACCTGTTATGTGGCCGATGGCAACGGCACCTACACCCTTGCCGACATGAAAAAGCTGAGCGCCAACGCCGAGAAGCGCCGAGCACCCCTGGCAGCACGCCGCGGCAAGGCGTTCGCAAAGCGCATGAGCAAGCGCATGGGAGCCGTCAGGAAAGCAAGCGCCGCAACAACCCCCACCTTCCCCGAGCTCACCGACGGCTTCTACGGCAAGAAGAAGGGCCTCATCATCCTCGCACAGTTTCCGGACCAGCCGTTTGCGAGCGGCCACACACAAGCGTTCTACAACAAGCTCGCAAACCAGGAAAACTACACCGAGGGCAAGTTTGTGGGCAGCGTCCACGACTTCTTCCACGACCAGAGCAACGGAAAGTTTGACCTAACCTTCGACGTGGTGGGCCCTGTGACGCTGAGCGAGAACAGTACCTATTATGGCGAGAACGACCGTGCGAGCAAAGACGATAAGCACGCAGGCCAGATGGTTGCCGAGGCTTGTCTGGCTGTCAAGGACCAGGTCGACTGGAAACAGTATGACTGGGACAGCGACGGCGAGGCCGACCAGGTGTTCGTGTTATATGCCGGCTACGGCGAGGCAGACTATGGCGAGGCAGAGACCGTGTGGCCCCACATGTATTATCTCAAGGAAAGCGACTATGGCAAGAGCCTAAACATGAACGGCACCGTTGTCGACACCTACGCCTGCAGCAACGAGCTGAGCCTTGACGCCGACGAGCAGCCCACCGACGACGGCATAGGCACCATCTGCCACGAGTTCTCCCACTGCCTGGGCTACCCCGACCTCTA
>ENA-ORPK01002096-ORPK01002096.1-human-gut-metagenome-genome-assembly--contig:-NODE-2096-length-14314-cov-3.508030_pt1 | contig 14314 bp, 5 predicted proteins | sample MGYA00242139_ERZ509068 | MGnify/ENA primary metagenome ERZ509068 (study PRJEB26280, sample SAMEA2338687) | human gut metagenome | biome: human gut; feature: human-associated habitat; material: faeces... | reverse complement strand
CCGCCAGCCATATCGACACGCTTGCACGTCTTTGCCCCGACAACACCATTGCATATGTAAAGTGCACCGACCCAGAAGACGAACACCACGAAGAACTGCAGAAGATGGAACGCCAACTGCAATCATTCAGAACATTGCAAGGCGAACCTTTCCGTCTTGTTGCGCTTCCCATGGCTCCACGGCTCTATGATGCAGACGGCATGAGACTGCCAGCCACATACGCAAACTACCTCATAACAAACCGCCGACGCATTCTGATGCCGACCTACGGTGACACTGCAACTGACTGTCAAGCAAGCCAAGCACTGGAAACAGCCTTCCCAGGATATAGCGTTACGGGTATAGACTGCAAGGTACTTGTAGAGCAACACGGCTCTCTGCACTGCTCCACCATGCAATACTATTAAAAACTGATTCATGACCGGAAAAAAACTCAACATAGGCATCATACAGCAACACAACACTGCTGACATTGCCGACAACATATCACGTCTTGAGGCTAAGACCATCAAACTGGCCGCACAGGGGGCACAACTCGTTGTGCTGCAAGAACTCCACAACAGCCTTTACTTTTGCCAGACAGAAGACACCAAGAGGTTTGACCTCGCCAACCCCATTCCTGGCCCCGATACGCAGAGGTTTGCGGCTCTTGCCCAAAGAGCAGGAGTAGTGCTGGTCACATCGTTGTTTGAACGCAGGGCCACAGGCCTCTACCACAACACCGCCGTGGTTTTCGATTCTGATGGAAACATCTGCGGCAAATACCGCAAGATGCACATTCCTGACGACCCTGGCTACTACGAGAAGTTCTACTTCACACCTGGCGACATTGGATTCAAGCCCATTGACACCAGCGTTGGCAGACTGGGGGTACAAATCTGCTGGGACCAGTGGTATCCCGAAGGAGCACGGCTCATGGCTCTCAGCGGTGCAGACCTGCTAATCTCCCCCACCGCCATAGGATACGACTCCCGCGACACAGCAGAAGAGCAGGAACGTCAGCGTGAAGCGTGGACAACGGTGCAGCGCGGCCATGCAGTGGCCAACGGCCTGCCAGTCATCACTGTCAACAGGGTTGGGTTCGAACCACACCCCGACTCCAGCTTTCCTGACGACGGCATCGACTTTTGGGGCGGAAGTTTCGTGGCTGGTCCGCAAGGCGAACTACTCTACCGAGCCCCAAAAACCGAGGAGGCCGAGCAGATTGTGACCATCGACATGAACCGCAGCGAAGAGGTGCGCCGATGGTGGCCTTTCCTGCGCGACCGACGCATAGAGGACTACAGCAACCTTCAGAAGATATTTGTCGACTGACACCATACAACACACTGACAAATAGAAAAACAACAACAATATAGTATTAACCACAAAACAATCTTCATCATGAAAAACCTTTTCAGATTTTCTATTCTGACATTGGCACTTCTTCTTGTAGGCAATGTGATGGCTGAAGACTATTCGGGACTCTACCGACTCAAAAGCCGCTACAACCGCTACGCACAGGAGAACGCCTCAACTCATGCTATGAGTACAGTGACAGCTCTTGCCGCCAACGATTTAAAACAACTTTGGATAGTTGAGAAAAGCGGCACCAAGTACACCATCCGCAACGCCAACTCTGGCCGTTACATACCGGCCGATGGTGGATCTGACGCAGCTCTTATCACTGTAACCGCCCCTACCGCTCTGTACATCAAAGCATCAGCCTACAGCGACAAGTACCTCACCATCAGCTGGAGTTCAAACTATACTGGCTCAACATGCCTACACGACAACTCACGCCACAACGTGGTGAAATGGTTCGCCAACAATGCGGACAACGAAAACGAATACTCCGACTGGCAGCTTGTATCACTCTCTGCAAGTGACACCGTCACCAACGTCAGCATACGCAAGCACCTCGGAGAGAAGACCGGCCTCGTCAGCGAAATAACCACAGGCTACTATCGTTTCGTCTCTGTAGGAAGCCCCGACTATTCTATGGCTGAGAACACATCGGCTTCAAACGTTGTGGCAAAACTTACAAGAGACGATGACTACACGCAGTTCTGGAAGGTCAATGTCACCAACGACACCATGACCATACAAAATGCCATCTCTGGCAACTATCTGCGCAACAATGTTGCCAACAACATACAGATACGCACCATCTCTACCGATGACAACAACACATTTACGGCATCGCTCTCCGAACTGTCTAAATGGGAGCCAGCCTTCACATTCAAGGGTCGCTACACAGGCTTTGCATGCAACGCCTCAAACTTCAAGGTAGTGGGTGGTGTGCCCACCATGGTCAACTCCGCATGGAAACTTCTCAGAGTTGAAGTGGACTCCGCAACTCTGGCAGATGCACGCATCGAAGTGATGGACGTTATTGACATAACCAAAAACTATAAGACATACAACACCAAACTGCAGAAGTTCTTCAGCGACTACGCCTGCACCACTCTGCGTGATGAATACGCCGCCATGACCGAGGAGCAGCTGCGTGCCGCCATGACAGCCGATGAGATGCCCGTCACACTGCAAAACATGGCAGCATGCGTGCTTACCGACAAGTGGGATGCCGACCCGAAACGGAGCAAATACACCAAGATGTTCCGCATTCAGGACGTTCAGATCTACTCTGACAACGTAGCATGGAAGAAGATTACCACCGTAGGCCCATGGGGTGAACTCATCAACCCCACTGGTATACAGGGCAAGGCCGGTGACGTGGTATTCATCTACGCCGACAACACTCCGCTCGATGACGATGCCACCCTCAAGGCACAGCTTGCCTACGACACAGAATACCGCAACAGGGGTACAATGACACTCAAGCAGGGTCTCAACGTCTGGACACTGCCTGCCGATGGTGAGATATTCATAGGCTATACTCTTAACAACACCAATCGCTACCTCAACGAATATCCCAACATACGCATACATATCGAACGAGGCACAGTCAACGGCTACTGGGACATGAGCCGCGGCATGACCAACACCGATTGGAAATGGCTTAGAGAGAACATGTTCAAGGGCACGTTCCTGCACGTCAAAGGCTACAGCACCGTACTCAACACGCTGCGCGCCAATGTCGTTGGGGCCAATGACGTCACCAACATCATGAGAGGATGGGACTTCAGCTTCGAAAAACTTGAATACCTCATTGGCAACGACGGACAATGGGACGGAAGATACCGTCCGGTAGCCAACCCGCGCCACTCCTACAAGGACAACCCCAACTGGGCAAGCTACGGAGGTTCAAACCACCCAAACATATCCTCTGGGTATCTCTTCAACTACGACAATTTCTATGAAGGCAACGTCTGGGAAATTCTCCACGAACTGGGTCACGGCCACCAATACCCGATACAGGTGGCGGGCACCACAGAGATAACCAACAACTCCCTCTCGCAAATGGTAAGCTACATGATTGGACGTTGCTACAGCCGCGGTGACGGAACAGAGAAGCTCATGCAGCTCTTCAACTATGAGGCCAACGGACTCAAGAACTGGACCTGGACAGACTTCACACGCAGTGCCAAACCGTTCTACGATGCTTCGCTCCACGTGGCAAACCACCTATTCTACCAGCTCTACCTCTACTTTGACGTTCTCGGAAATGACCCCGACTTCACACCGCGCCTGTGCGACGAGATGCGTGCCAACCCGATTGTAACCGGAAACCGCGTCACCAACCCCACCTATTATTATAATGACTACTGGCTCCTTGCAAAGGCATGTGCCAAAGTATCCCAGACCGACCTTTGGGAGTTCTTCGAGGCCTACGGTTTCTGGAAATACTACGACGATGTCATCTCAACACGTGAAGAAGACAACTCCGAGCAGGCCATTCAAAACGGCATACGCTTCATCGGTGACTACGGTGGCTATTACATGAAGATGCCGGTACGTGGCAACGCCGACGATGAGAGACGTTTGCAAGAACTTAAGGAATACATGCACTCCATGCCCAAGAAAGCTTCAAACATTCTGTTCCTTGACGACCGCATCAATGCGTCCACGGTAAGGTCCAACTGTTTTGCGGCATCCGTAAAACGCTCACTCGTAGGTAAACCACTGCTCCACTACTGGGACCTCCCATCGCAAGGCGACTTCGGACACTACACCAACTTCGATGGAAAAGACCGCTCTGCCAACCTCGGCTACACTATAGGTACTACCATCGACTCCATGCAAATGACCACAAGTTCTGGTGGCGACACCAACTACCAAATCTACGGTCGCACTGTATCCATGCAGGGCTCAGGCATTCTCGGCATCAAGATTTATGACAACAACGGCAAACTGTGCCACATTGCCAACACCCGCAAGTTCATCGTGCCAGAGCAAATCGCCGAAGGCCTTGAAGACGGCACCTACAAACTGCATGTCGCTATTCTTGCAGGCGAAGATGTTGAACTCGGAGCCAACGGCAAGCCTACTGGCATCAACGCAGTTGAGAGCGACAGCGAACAAGACGCCAACGCACCGGTGCGCGACCTTCAGGGACGCATCGTGACACAAACCATACCTGGCAACATATACATCAAGGGCAAAACCAAGTTTATAGCGAAATAATCATTACACACTCTTCCGAGAGTGACTACAGCAAAGCGGCAAGACTCACGTTGACAGTCTTGCCGCTTTTTTCGTCTCGCTACCCATCTCACTCCGAGTTGCAAAAAAATAGAAAACAAAACCGCAAAATGGCGCCTGACAAAAAAGGGGCCACACCAACGAATATATTCACAACATTACAACTTTTTTCAGCTAAAAAGGAGTTTTATTAACATTTTAAGACTAAAATATCATGGTTATTCAGATTTTTTAGTATTTTTGAACCCAAAACAACATACAACTGTTCACAACAGTCCAGCAACAACACAATCACTTACAATAAACAAAAAAAACAAAATGAAACACAGGAAACTCTCATTGTCCGCCCTTCTGCTTACGCTGTTAGGGTGGTGTGTTTGTCCGCAGCTGTGGGCAGACAAAGTTGAGGTTGATGGCATTTTTTACTACATCAACGGAACAATTGCCACCGTAACCTACCCTATCAATTCCACCCCGACCGAATCAGGGGGGAACCCCTACACGGGCGACATCGTCATTCCAGAGTCCATCACAACAGGTGGCACAGTCTGCACCGTGACCGCCATCGGAGACAGTGCTTTCGCTTACTCCACAATTACAAGCATACAGCTTCCCAACACCATTACATCATTGGGGCAACTCTCTATTGCAAGCACAAAAATAACGACCATCACCATTCCTGACAATGTAACAACGCTGGGCTACGACTGTCTCAGCCGCAACGAAAATATGGCAACGGTCTACATTGGTGCCTCTGTCAACAATTTGCATCAGGGTGTTTTCTATCAATCCAAGATTAAAGACGTTTATTTCATCTGTCCGCTACCTAAAGACAGAGCTGGCTACCTCTTTACATCAAGCCCTACATTACACACCTACCCGATATACTTTAAAGACTACAAATCGTCTAACATCGCCAGCTACATGAGCGCCCTCCGCTGCGACATGACCAGAGACTACACACTCGAGGAACTGGATAAGACAATCACCGACTTTGGCTCTGAGCAGTTAATTCTTAAAGACGCACCGGGATACTACACCGTAGCGTCAGTAACAGCCTACAACGACAAAATCAACGAAGCAAAAACGGTTGCCTCAGCAGCCTCCGCCACACAGGAGCAAATAAACACAGCAGCAAACGGCATTGCCAACGCTTACTTGTCTCTGGCCGTAACTCCACTTACTGAAGGCTACTACGCCATCATTTGCGACAACAGCAAGATTGCCGCCAACGGCAAAGAGGAAAAGGCTATGTATATCAACAGCACCGACAATAAAGTCTATTGGGGCAAATACGAGGAAAACAATGCAAAATTCATCTTCAAGATAACCCCCAATGGGGACAAATGGAACATACAAAGCTCCGAAAACGACCTCTACGTCAACGGTGCCAAGGGCTATACCTACGCTTTTGATGCGGCAGCAACACCGACATCCACGACAATATTCAATTTCTATCCAGGCACTGGCTCTTGCTATATCAAGAACGTGCTGGATGCAGAAAAAAACAAAGCCTTTTGGACTATGTGTCCGCAAGGCAATGCAGAGGGAACATCTGACGGTCCCTCCACCGTTTTTGCTTACAACGGTGAAACACTTTCAGGGGGCAACGTAGCTTACGCAGAGTGGACATGGCAACTGCGCCCTGTAAAACTGAGTGTTGACACAAAACTCGCATCTTTGTTGGAAAACAAGAAGGCTATCGAACCATCGGAAGACCCAAACAGGTATTGCGAATCAGACAAACTCAATTCATATAACAAGACCATCAGCGATGCTCAAAAAGCTCTGACAAGCGGCACAGTTGAAGAAAAAGAGGCAGCCTGCACAGCACTTGAGGCTCTGACCTTAGACCTGACTCCCAACACAATCACTGAGGGATACTACTATATTACCTCTGCGGGCAACGGTCCAGGCCACAGTGGCGGCCCATACAACTATGAGGACAAGAATGCACTCTACAATGACGGTGACATTGTAAAATGGAAAGCTTTCGACCGCAACGAACCATCACAGGTTTACTATTTCTTCGAAGGCTCAGACGGCTGGTATGCTTTCAACCCGATAACCAGAACCTACATCAACAAGGGAACCGGTTCCTACGCATGCAACGTAGTGACAAGCGCCTCTGCCACCACCACGCAGAAGTTCGTGCCAATAGTCGATGGCAGTGGCAAATTCGCCATGTACTCTGTAACATATGCTTACTCCCTTGCAGACAGCCACAATGGCTCAGCTAACGCTGAAGGCAACCTCCGCATATGGGGAAACACCACAGAAGCAAGGAGCTATGGGGTCAACCAATGGTTCATCCACAAGGTTTCGCAAGACTTTGTCAATCAAAACGCTTTTAACAATATTATAGCTGCCGAAAAGAGCAAGATCGCTCTCGAAATTTACAAAGCTGCTCTCGCAACATACAAGACATCCATTCAAGACGGTGACTACTATGCAGGCACCGACAACAATCACGGCCTCAAGTCACACTACTTCGTTGACGGAACAGAAAGAACCTCACAAAAGGGTTACGAGTGTACACAAGAGCAGATAGACGCATTCGGAAACGCTATCGCTCATTTGGAAGAAGTGCTCAACAACACCGCCTCCACCGAAACAGATATCAATGAAGCCGTACAGGCCGCAGAAGCCGCCAAGGCTGTTTGCGACAAAAAATGGGCACCGCTCACCGACGGCATCTACTTCATCATCAACGGCTTTGCCGATGACGCACCTAATGCAGCACAGGCTCTGAAATACGGCGAAGATGGTGAAAAACTCTACAAGCGTCCTCTCGTCAACACCGAGCCCAAACAGATGTTTGAAGTCAAGGTGCTCACATGGGAGACCGATGCTGACGGCTGCAACATCCCGACATCTGCAACCATCAAAAACATTGCCTCTGGCAAATATCTCGGTGGCGTAGCTGACGGCAAAAACGTGTTCTCCGACACTCCGGTTACCATCACATGGCCAGAGAAAAACACACAAGGCTCCACCAAGCAGGCACACCGCTTCCAACTCCAGACACCAACTGGTGAGAAGTTCAACGGAAACAACAACTCTGGTGGCTGCGAAGTAACCACATCGGGCGGATACCCGTGGAACCGCTCATGGATGTTCCGTCCTGCCGACAAATACTATCAAGAGTATCTTGACAACAAGGCATACAACGACTACAAGAACACAGTGCTCGCTGCACTCGCCACTCCTACTGCCAAGCAGGATGCTGACCTCGGCTCCAACACATGGATTGACGGCACCGAACGCACTGCCGTGGCTGGTGTAGAGACCACACAAGATCGTCTCGACGCACTACAGACTGCATGGAACAAATACGATGCTGACCGCACCGAAGCCAACAAAGCCGCTGTCGATGCAGCCATGGCTCAGGTCAACAAGAAGTGGGAGCCCCTCACCACTGGCATCTATTTCCTCATACCACGCTACGGTGATGACCAGAACAACAAAAACACTCAGGCCATGACTTATCAGGATAATGCAGCATGGAAGAAGCCTCTCGTAGAGTTAAGTCCTGCTTTCATGTTCGAAGTAACAGTCAAGTCCACCACAACCGATGCCGAACTCGGAGAAGTTCCGCAGACCTTAACCATCAAGAACATGGCCACAGGCAAGTACCTTGGCAAAATGAACGGCACTGCATGGGAATACCAAGACAATGAAGCAGTATGGAACTATACTACTTTCATAGGCAACGACTTCTTCAGTTCCACAAAGCACGCCCACTGCTTCGGCCTTAACATCAATGATCAGTTCATCACCTATGGCACAAACAATACAGGCACCGCACTGACAACAACATCTACATCTGCGTATGCATGGAAGCGCGCCTGGATGTTCCGCCCGGCCGACAAATACTATCAGGAATATATCAGCGACCCTGAAATAGCACAGTTGTCAGAGATTCTTTCATCTGCAAACAACACCATCAACTCTGCCGTAACTCCTGCCGACCACCACGACAACACCGGCACTCGTTCGTTCTTGCTCGGCAACGAAAAGACCTCCATTGACGGGCTGGCAACTTCCAAGGAAGCACTCGACGCACTCAAGGCGGCCTACGCCGTTGTTGACAACGCATTCAAGGGAGGCAAGAAACTCAGCCAACTGACAGCAGAAGTCAAGGCCCTCACCGATGCACAGGCTGTGGTAGAGGCTAAGAGCAACCCGCTCACCAGCGGTTTCTACCAGATTATAGCAGAATTCGGCGACGACACCAACAACGTACCTGGCGGCTTAGCACTTCAATACGGTTGCAACACCGACAACCCCGATGCCGCATACAAGAGACCTTACGAGGCTGGCAACCTTGACCAGATATTCTATGTAGACTACGACAAGGCTAACGGCAAGATTACTCTGCGCAACGCAAATAGCGGCAAGTATCTCGGCAAGGTCAACGACAAAGGAAAATGGGAGTTCACCACCGAACGCACATCGCTCAACATCACCACGGGCAGTCCTTTCTTCTGGTATCACAATGCAGAAAAGACCAAGGCGGCACGCTCATGTTCGTTCGTAATGACCGACGACAATGCTAACAGCATGCAGTGCAGCACAGGCAAGGCTTACCAGATTGGCAACATCGCAAGCGTGAACACCGGCCCCGCCGCATGGACAGTGGCATGGGCGTTCCGTCCGGTAGACCCTGCCATCATACCAGAAACAACCGTTGCCGATGGCAAAGCCACGGTAAACTACGAGGGCGAGATGACCACACAAGTCTATGCTCTTGCAAAGGCAACTCTTGTTGACGATGGCATCACAAGCATAGACCTTACCGGTCTGCAGCTGGATGGTCTCACTCCGAGCGACATCGTCATTCCAAGCGTCAGCAAAAACGCTGTATATTATCTGCCTGACACCTACACACAAGAGGCCGACAACTTCATAACTGGCGGCACATGCGCACAGCTTTTCCTCACTGACAAGGCCGACTTTGCGCCCGCTACACCGTTCACTGCCACCGCTGCATCCTACAGCAAGACCGGACTCGATGGTAAGGGCTGGTATACTGCTGTGCTTCCCTACGCCATCAACGTACCAGAGGGCATGACAGCACTCGGCAATGCAGTTGTCAACGGCTCGGAAATCAGGTTTGACCAGATAAACGCTGGTGAAATAATCGCCGCCAACACACCGTTCATCTATAAGACTGCCGCTGAAACCGTCACCTTTGAGGCCTCCAACGCCAACATCACGGCAGAACCTCAGACCAACGGACAGCTCAAGGGCACATACACAATGATTCCTGCCGGCGAAGCCACAGGCAAACTCATCATCAACGCCGACGGCACAGCCTTTGCCACAGCTACCGACCAAGCATATATTCCTGCCTTCCGCGCATTCCTTGACCCTGTAGTCGGCTCCAACACCTTCACTATTGTTATCAACAACGATTTGACAGGTATTGCCTCTGGTGACGCTATCAACGGACAGACCGCACTGGTTGACGTATGCACCATGGATGGCAAGGTCGTTCGCAAACAGGTGGATGCCATGACTGCACTTCAGGGGCTGCCAAAGGGCATATACATTGTCAACGGCATTAAGATAAAGAAATAGACACCATATATGGCACGCCCTTTGCGGCGTTCAACTCAAAGGGCGTGCCTCTCTCTAACCTTTCAACATACACTGACAAAATGAAAAAGACATATTTTACCCCAACGTTTGAAATCATCAGGCTGCAATCTGCCGGCATGATGGCCGCCAGCATTCCAATCAAGGGCGAAACCGATGCCGAAGCACGCTCACGCGAATTTTGGGGCACATCGCTCACCGATGACACAAACGATGAGGAAGAAAACACTGGCTCCTGGTTCTGAACTTGGCCAAACTAACGCACGGCTGCGACCATACATCACCGATGGTCGCAGCCGTTTTTGTTTTTTAGAAGAGTGGATTATGTTAAACCCAAATCGGTCATTAGGTCGTAAATGACATCTTTTTTGTTACTTCTTATTGCCTTTTGTTTTTTATAAGGCATCTGATGCTTGTTTTTCGCTCAAAATAGCCCGCTATTATTCCCTAAAAAGACAAGCAACATCTGCTCTCCTAAAAAAACAAAATCCAATAAGTCCTAACGACCGATTTGGGTTAAAAAAACTAACACGCGCCCTGCACGTACTGAACGCAATATTATCCTTAATTGACAAATGACTTTGTCAAAACGATAAACAGCTACAGTTTTATTGCAACCGACACCACCAGACACACAACAATTTTATAATTTTGGATGTCGAATTGGAGACTTTATACACAAATACACAATAAACACATGAAAACCTCAAAACTTTTGGCATGTCTGATGACCGTCATCGGACTATGCACATCTGTTGCCGCCTACAGTTTGACGACAACCGGCGAACCACCCACCTTGCCCGAAGACGGCAAGTATTACATCATTGTCTCACAGAACACGGTTTATCCGAGTGAAGTTGTAGAATACCGCAGCATCTACATTGACCCGGCAAACTCCCGCCTGCCCAACCACCCCTACGACCCTAACTCACAGACCATGCAGGATGTCTTTCTGGTAAAGAAAACAGGCGACGGCCTCTATACAATGCAGCATGTCGCCACTGGCAAATATGCAGGCAACGCCACAGACAACAACAACAAATCCGACACCCCCGTATCACTCTACGTCAGGCAAGGTGAACTCACCATCAAAGGCACTGCCCTCCAAGGCTTCTACATCTCCACCTCCGACCCCTCCGACCCCAATAACGTGGTCTGGAACACGTATGGAGGCACATTCAACTGGATTGACAAAAACAAATCTGCCGGCTGGAGAAGTCTCTATCGGTTTGAAGAGCCATCAGCTTCAATCACCAACAAGATGTATGCGGCAGACGGCATTGACAGCCTCACCAGATGTCACGCAAGAATCCTGTCCATCTACAACGACATGTCAGACCCCACATACAAGGATGCCGCTCTTACGGCAGAAAGAAGGACTGCACTTGAAAACAAACTCGGCGAAGTCGCAACGGCCATAGAGACCTCACCGTCATCCGACAACTCATATTACTACAACTTAGCAGACGAGCTACAAACGCTCTACAACAAATGTCCTTGGGTTGACGGAGGAAAGAAATATTGGACACTGACCATTGACTCCATAGCCGACGGAAAAAGAATAATGATTGAAAGCGCCCACCCCTCATACAGCTACTTCATTGTGGCCTACCCCGACAACAACAACAAAAACTCTGTAATGATTAACGATAAGGGAAAGTCAGAGAAAAACATTTGGCAACTTGTGGCAACCGGCACTACAGATGCCATCTACACTAACAAACCGACATACTACCTCAAAGACCTCACATCAGGAAAATACCTCGGCGCAACCGACCCTAACTCCATCAACCCAAGCGACAAGCGCATGGTTGACGGCACCGACAAAGCATACGCTTTCGCATTCTTGACAAAGGATGAAATCAAGGAAAAAGAAAACAACAACTTAGACCTGTATGGTTGCAATGATGCCGTGTTCATTCACCACTCCAATGCCGACGGCACATGGTTCCGTCTGTCACGGTTTCAAAACGCGACCGAACTATACTACATTTCAAGTTCAGCTTATCCCAACAACAACGACTGGCAGACCATGAACATCTATTCTGGTGACAAGGACTTCAACATTGCAGATGAACTGACTTCCGTCTTAGCCGAAACCTCAGACATCATTGACAACATCGGCCCAGACCCTGGCAAGCTATCCGAAGCATCTATGGCTGCATACCTCAACGCACAGGCCACAGCTAAAGCCATCACAAGTTCCAACACCCGTCAGGAGTACCGCACTGCCATTGACAATCTCAGGGCCACATACGAAGCGGCCAAAGCCACTCCAGTCAACCCCGTCACAGACGGCTACTACTATATAGAGAGCGCATGGACATCCAAGGCTGGTCAGCACGTTGTGGCTTATGATCCAAACGATGGCTCTAACATGCTTAAGAACCATACAAACACCAACAGTGCTTACGACATCTTCCAGCTCACCACCATCGGTGATGGTCAGTATGCACTCAAAAATCTTGGTAGCGGACTCTATGTAGGCCAGGCTATTGATGCCAACCGCGTCACCCTCGTTGAGAGCATGACTGAAGGTGTTTACCAGACATTCACCTACGACACTAAAGGTGAGTTCAAGTGGAAAGACAACAAGACAAGCTTCACCTACTACATCAACGGAGATTGGATTGGACGTTACAACAGACAAACTACCAGCGGTTTCGATGCATGGTATCTGCGCACTGTTCCACAATCCACCATCGACAAACTGCTCTACGGCATATCGTTTGCAGTTGAGGGCAACTCACTCGTAGCCCAAGGCACAAACATCGGCATCAGTTCCATCAGCAACGCACTGGCAGAAAACACTGGGGTTGCAGACATTGACCTCACCAACGCCACACTGAGCGAAGAGGTTACTGCTGCCGAACTAAGCGCCCTGCTCAATGGCAACCAGTTGGCATATCTGCCAGAGTCTTCAGCCTTGGAGGGCCGCAACATTATCAAAGGCGGCAACTGCGCCGAACTCATTCTGACCGACAACGCCGACTTCAAACCACAAAGCGCGTTTACAGCCGCACAGGCATCTTACACCAAGAGCGGCCTCGATGGCAGCGGATGGTATTCGGCAGTTCTGCCCTACGACTTCACCGTACCCGATGGCGTGAAGGTGCTCAACAACGCCATAATGAGCGAAGACTTCATCACCTTCGACAACGTTGAGGCCGGAGCAGCCATAGCCGCCAACACTCCGTTCCTCTATAAGACCACTGCCGACGCCATCACTTTTGAGACGACAAATGCCACTGTCACCGCCGCAGCCGCTGCAAGCGGAGAACTTCAGGGCACCTTCGTCAAGATACCAGCCGGAAACGCCACAGGCAAGATTATCCTCAACAAATACGGCACATCGTTTGCCACTGCAACAGCAAAAGCCGCCATACCGGCATTCCGTGCGTATCTCAACGCCAGAGCAGGCTCCAAAACCTTCAGCATCGTCATCAACAACGAACTGACAGGTATTGCCCCGGCAGACACTGTCAACGGCAAGGCTGAACCAGTAGACGTATGCACCGTAGACGGCAAGCTCATTCGCAAGCAGGTCGATGCCATGACCGCACTCCAGGGACTGCCAAAGGGCATATACATTGTCAACGGCAAGAAGATAAGGAAATAATCACACATACCATTGAAGAACACTACGAAAAATGAAAAAAACATATATATCCCCCTCTGTTGAGATAATCAGACTGACCCCAGCCAACATCATCGCCACAAGCAACATCGGTGTTTCAGGTGAGACCGATGAAGATGCACGCTCACGCGAGTTCTGGGGCATGACCATCTTTGATGACAGCAACGAGGATACATCCGATAACGACACGACGTTCTGATAAGCCGAACCGACCAACAGTCGGATTGGCATAAAACCACACTAACAATCAGCCGCAACCTGCAATGCAAGGTTGCGGCTGATTGTCTTTTCCCAAACCTGCCGCCAGACTTCGTCAGTTCTGAACATATAGTGCTGGCCGCCATGTATTTCAAATACGCCCTATTTAAGCTTCATGGAAGCCTTGATTATGTTCCTTTTATCAAGAAGTTGAAAATGGTTTTATGATACCAGATAAGTATATCCTCAAATCCGCAACCTATAGGGTTTAGTGGGATTTTGCTTGCAAAGCGA
>ENA-ORPK01002095-ORPK01002095.1-human-gut-metagenome-genome-assembly--contig:-NODE-2095-length-14319-cov-5.791153_pt1 | contig 14319 bp, 16 predicted proteins | sample MGYA00242139_ERZ509068 | MGnify/ENA primary metagenome ERZ509068 (study PRJEB26280, sample SAMEA2338687) | human gut metagenome | biome: human gut; feature: human-associated habitat; material: faeces... | reverse complement strand
CAAGCTGAGTGATGCCAAGGGCGGCGGCTCGCTGACCGCACTGCCCATCATCGAGACGCAGGCGGGCGACGTTTCCGCCTATATCCCGACGAACGTCATTTCCATTACCGACGGTCAGATCTTCCTTGAGACAGAGCTGTTCCACGCGGGCATCCGCCCCGCCGTCAACCGGGATTTCGTCGTCGGCGCGCGCATCAACGGCAATGACTTCGTCGAGGGCGGCAACGATCTCGCTGCCTGCACCGAGATCGCCAAATACCTCGAGCCGTATGTGGATTACTTCAATGTGTCCTGCGGCGTGTATGCCAGCGCACCGACCATGATCGAGCCGTGCTACAGCCCCGAGGGTTGGAGAAAGAATCTGGCCAAGACCATCAAGGCCGCTGTGCACGTGCCTGTCATCGCCGTCAACACCATCAAGCACCCAGAGACGGCCGAGCGCTTCCTGCAGGAGGGCGTGAGTGACTTTGTCGGCATGTCCCGCATGCAGCTGGCTGATCCCGACGTGGTCAAAAAGGCGATGGCCGGCCGCGAGGATCTTATCCGCAAGTGCCTTGGCTGCATGAACTGCAACAAGTCCGTCGTCGCGGGCAAGAACCTGCACTGCGCCATCAACCCCGTCACCGGCCGCGCCACGGTCTACGGCGACGAGAACCTGGCTCCGGCCGCACGGTCGCGGTCGTGGGCGGCGGCCCCGGCGGTATGCAGGCTGCGCTCCTGCTGAAAAAGCGCGGCTATTACCCGGTCATTTTCGAGAGCCGTGACCATCTCGGCGGCAGCGCCGTGCTGGCCTCGAAAGCGCCGTGCAAGGGTATGGTGGCCGAGCTCATCGAGACCATGAAGGCCGAGATGAAGGAGTACCACATCGAGGTGCGCCTGAACACGCCCGCCACGGTCGAGACGCTGCGCGCGCTCGATCCCTACGGCGTCGTCGTCGCCTGCGGCGGCGATCAGATCGTGCCGAACATTCCCGGTGTGGACCGCAGCAACGTTTACTATATCGAGGATGTGCTTTTGCGCCGCGTCTCCTTCGAGGGCAAGAACATCGCCGTCATCGGCGGCGGCCATGTCGGCCTTGAGGTCGCGCACTTCCTGTGCGACAACAACAAGGTCACGGTCGTTGAGATGCAGAAGGAGGTCGGCGTCACGATCTACCGCACGGCGCGCTACAAGCTGCTGTCCCTGCTCGCCGAGAGCGGCGTGGAGGTCCTGACCGAGCACGCCATTGCCGGCGTGACCGACGGCGCGGTCGAGCTCAGGAAGACCGACACCGGCGAGGTCGTCACCCGCCCGGCCGATATCGTCATCATGGCGCTCGGCAATCGCCCCGACAAGAGCTACGAGCAGCAGCTCAAGGATGCGTTCGACAAGGTCGTCTTTGTCGGTGACGCCAACAAGGGCGGAACGATGGCCGATGCCACGCTCAGCGCCTACGAAAACTGCTGGTTCTTCTAAACCATATTGAATTTTTTATAAAAGGAAGGCTTTATTATGAAAAACAATCTGTTTGATCTTTCCGGCCAGGTCGCGTTCTGCTGCGGCGGTTCCTCCGGTCTCGGCCTTCAGTTCGCCAAGGCGATGGCCAACGCGGGCGCAGACATCGCGCTCGTCGCCCGCCGCACCGACCGTCTGGACGAAAACGCCAGGGAGATCGAGGCGGAATACGGCGTCAAGGTCTATCCGCATTACATGGATCTGCAGGATTCCAAGAGCATCACGGACTGCGTCAGCGACGTCGTTGCGCATTTTGGCAAGATCGACATTCTGGTCAATGCCGCCGGCATTCCGGGCGGCGGCGACCCGGCCACGCTCACGGACGAGTACTGGCTCAACGTCATCAACACCGACTAAAAAACGCAACGGCGTTTCTTGAATGCTCGACTATTATATTACATCTTTCGACGTTTGTCAATAGTTTTTTAAAACTTTTTTAATATTTTTTATTTGTTGCTTAAACTGTCGACAAATCCGGTCCTCTTGAGCAGCGTTGTGGAGGATATTTGGGCGATATAGACCTTATTCTCGCCCTCTTTGTTGCGGCAGACTATAAAGGATTTCGGCAGATCATAGCACACGTTCTCTACGATCCCCGCTTTCTCGGCCTTTGCGAGGTAGTCGCGGGTATTCTTTGATACAGTGGTGTTATCGAGGTCAAATATCCCGATTATATCGTCAAAGACTATTACTTTGTTCATTCCGAGATGAAGATACATTTTTTACTCCAATTCGTTTATCCGCCCGCCCTTAACTTCAAAGGTCTTGCCCTTTTCTGAGCGCAAGAGCTGCGACGGATCGCAGCAGGTGATGAATACCTGCCAATTATTAAGATAATTCAATATATATTTCTGCCTGCCCTCGTCAAGCTCGCTCATCACGTCGTCGAGCAGCACGGCGGGGCATTCGCCCGTGATTTTTTCGATTATGGAGGCTTCGCCGAGCTTCATTGCAATGGCGCATGAGCGCTGCTGCCCCTGCGAGCCGTAGACCGACGCCTCTTTGCCGTCGAGATAGAGCAGCAGGTCGTGCGAATGCGGACCTGCGGCGGTGTAAAGCCGCCTGAGGTCGGATTCTTTAGTCCTCTCAAGCTCCGAGAGCAGTTTTTGCTTTATCTCATCCTCGGTCATATTCTCCGCCGAGAAATCATAGCGGAATGTGAGCTTCTCTCTGCCGGAGCTGATGCCGTCATAGATATTGCCCGCAACAGCCGAGAATTTCTCGATATAATCGAGCCTGTATTTGATTATCCTCGCGCCGAGCCTCGCCATCTCCTCGTTCCACGGGATGAAATATTCATCCGCAAACGGCCGCTGAGCGTATTTCTTGAGCAGGGCGTTTCTGTGCTTTAGGGTTTGAATATATCTCGAAGTCACCGCCGCATAATTCGGCTTCGCGAGGCTTATCGCCACATCAAGCATCCTGCGGCGCTCCGACGGGCCGTCCCTCACAATGCTGAGCGTATTCGGAGTGAACACCACGGCATAGAATTTGCCCATCATCGCCCGCGGGGATTCCTCTTTTATCCCGTTCAGCTCCAGCTCCTTGCGGCTGTCAACGGTCATTACCGCCTGCTGCTCGCGCTGCTGAGAATAAAATGAAGTCTCTATCCTCGCCTGCTGCTCACCGCTCTGGACGAGGTGAATATTCTTCCTCGTGCGGAAGCTGTAGAAGCCCGTCATCAGCCAGATGCTCTCGATTATATTGGTCTTGCCCTGGCCGTTCTCGCCGTAAACGATGTTCATTTCCGGGTGCGGAACGAAAGAAACGGAGCCAATATTTCTGAATTTTTCAACGGAATGTGAGGTGATAATCATCTTTTCCGTTCCTTTCGGGATTATTCAACCGTATATATTACCCGCTCAAATTCTGCGCTGTCGCCGCTCCTGAGCTTCTTGCCCCTGAGCGTGCAGACCTCGCCGTTCACCTTGACTTCGCCGCCCTGTATCACAAATTTTGCGTGGCCGCCCGTCTGAACGGCGTCGCAGAGCTTGAGAAAGGCGTCAAGCCTGATGAAATCGGTGTCTATCTTTTTGGTAACGTGCTGTTTTTCAGCTATTTTTGCTTTAATCTTCATTTTTAAGCCTCACGGGAAGGATAAGGAAGATGAAGCTGTCGCCTTCTGCAGGCACAAGCAGTATCGGTGCTATAGCGCCGTTGAGCTTTATCTTTATCTCATCCGTATCACAGACTCTGAGAGCCTCTATCATATATTTGTTATTGAAGCCGATGGTGCAGCTCTCGCCCTCTATATCGGCGCTGAGTTTGTCGTTAGCCGAGCCGAGCGAGGTCATGCTGGATATCTTTATCATGCCGTCGGCGAATACGCACTTGACGGGGCTTTTTATCTTATCGGTGATTATAAGCGAAGTTCTGTCGATACTCTCAAGGAACGACTTAGTGTCGACGGAAACAACGGTCTTGGTTGACGGCGGGATTGCCGCCTTGTAGTTGAGAAATTCACCGTCAAGCAGACGGGAAATGATATTATAACTGCCTATCTCAAAGACGATATGGCGCTTGCCGACGCTTATCACGATATCCGCGTCATCTTCATCCATGAGCTTGACCACCTCGGAGAGAGTCTTTGCGGGCACGACGAACAAAAGCTCTTCGCCGCCGTATTCAATATTCTCATTTCTTATCGCAAGGCGCACTCCGTCAACGGCAATGAGACGAATATGATTTTTCTCAATCTCAAATTTGATGCCGGTGTGGACTATCTTGCTGTCTTTAATTGCGACGGAGAATATAGTTTTTCTCACCATATCTTTAAGGATGCCCTGATTGAGAGTTACAGTGTATCCGCCGGAGACCGAGGGAAGCTCGGGATATTCTTCAGCCGAAATGCCTATCAGAGTGGACTCAAATTCGCCGCTCGAGATAGAGGCAATCTGCCTTGAGTCGCTGTCGATGCTCACGGTGCTGCCGGGCAGCTTCCTGAGCGTCTCACTGAACATGTGGGCATTGAGGACGAGCTGACCCTCCTCCTCTATCCTTGCGGGTATGGAGGTGGTGATACCCATCTCGAGATCATAGCCGGTCAAAGTGAGAATATTGTTCTCGGCGACCATGAGTATGCCCTCAATGGCGGGTATTGCGGTCTTTGTCGAAGCGGCACGCTGGACATTCTGGCACGCCTCGGAAAGCTCGATAGAATTACAAATAACTTTCATTTCGGTTACTCCTTAAAAAGATTTTCACATTCGTTTGCCGCATGACGGCGTCGAAGTGAAATTTCTGCGCCGCGCGCTTATAGAAAGGATATATAAGAGTATTATAGTAGTATTAGTAGGGGTGGGTGAAAATGTGGATAATCCGACCGCCCCTTGATAATAAAGGAAATTTTGAAAAAATCAGCCTTTTTTGACCCGTGGAAAAGTCGGGAGAATTCACTTACCTGTTTTTTACAGTGTTGAAAGCGTTAAAAAGCGGATGTGGAAAAGTAAAGGTTCGTGGAAAACTTTACATTTCTTTTCTGCCCTCGAGCGCTCTTATCAGGGTGAATTCGTCGGCATATTCGAGGTCGGCTCCGACCGGCACGCCGTATGCAAGCCTGCTCACGCTCACGCCGAGCGGCTTTATTATCCTTGAAATATACATCGAGGTGGCTTCACCCTCGACGGTCGGGTTGGTCGCCATTATTATTTCCTTGACCGTGCCGTCGCCGAGCCGCCTTATCAGCTCCTTGATGCAGATATCCTCGGGGTCAATGTCGTTCATCGGCGATATAACGCCGTGAAGCACATGATAAAGCCCGTTGTATTCATGAGTTTTTTCAATTGCGATAACGTCCCTCGGATCCTCCACAACACAGATCACCGAGCGGTCGCGCTCCTTTGAGGCGCATATCGTGCAGAGCTCGCCGTCCGTCAAGTCACAGCAGACGGGGCAGCGATGGATGGAGCTTCTCGCGTTAAGTATGGTCTGAGTGAATTTCTCGGCCTCGGCATCGCTCATGTCGAGAATATGGAATGCAAGCCTCTGAGCGCTCTTCCTGCCGACGGAGGGGAGCTTTGCAAATTGCTCTATCAGCTGCTCAAGAGACGGAGTAAAGCTGCCCATTAAAACAGGCCGGGGATGGAGAGGCCGCCCTTGGCTCTTTCCATTCCGCTCTCCATGGCTTCGTTTGCCTTGCGAATGCTTTCGTTGAACGCCGACATAATGAGATCCTCGAGCATCTCAATATCCTCGGGGTCGACTATCTCGGGCTTGAGCTTAACGGCAGTCACCTGATGAGCGCCGTTGACGGCAACCTCCACTGCGCCGCCGCCGACTGATGAGGAGAATTCGGTCGCTTCGACCTCCTGCTGTATCCTCGTCATATTTTCCTGCATTTCCTGTATTTTCTTCATCATACCGCCGGAATTGCTTCCTCCGGGAATTCTTGCTTTCATAGTCTTATCCTCCGTTATTGAAATCGTTTATCTTCTTTTTAAGCTCCTCAAGCGGGCTCGCCGCCTGAGTTTTTGGCTTCTCTTTATTTGCCACGGCTATCTTCATTCGCTTGCCGATGACCTTGTAAACCGCTCTTGCAAGCTCCTTTGAGTGCGTGTCGGTGCAGATGAAGTCAAACAGGGTCGGGTTATCGGAATTTATGATAACTCTGCCGTTTTTTATTTCTGCATTGGAATTTGCAAGTATGCCGTAAAGGGGAATGTCAAAGGTTTGCAGCGCTTCGAGCACCTCAGACCAGTTGTTAAACGGGCCGTCGGGCAGATCCGGCTCGGCGGGCGCTTCGGGCAGGGGAGCCTCCGATACGGGCGCCGCTTCGGCAGTCTTCACAGTCGGTTTCTCCTGAGGCTTCGGAGCTTCATGCGCCGGTGCAGGCTCTCTCGGCTCGGCTTTGACGGCAACTCCGCTTTGGAGCCTGCTCTCTATGGCGTCGAGCCTGTCGTATATATCCTTCGGCACTTCGCCCGAGGACGAAATTCCGCTGCACATTCTGATGACCGCCGCTTCAAGCTGTATCTTTTTATTTGCGGCGTTCTTAATATTTTTTGAAGTCTCGCAAAGAATATCAATGCATTCGAGTATTTTTGAGAGCTTTAACCGAGCGGCTCTGTCCTTGAGGCTTTGCAGCTCCTCTTTTGAGCAGACTATCAGCTCGCCGCAGTTCTCGACCGTCTTTGCCACCATCAGGTTTCTGAAGTGGAGCGTCAGCTCGGTGCAGAGGCTGTCTATATCGCAGGATTCGTTGTGCAGCTTCGATATAAGATTGAGAGCCGAGGTCAGGTCACGATTCGCAATATACTCTGAGAATGAGAAAAGGTGAACCGTGCCGGCAATACCTGCCGCGGAGCTGACTGCGTTCTCGTCGATATTGCCGCTCATTGCGAGGCAGCGGTCGAGCAGCGAGAGAGCGTCACGCATTCCGCCGTCCGCTATCCTTGCAATAAGGCTTGCCGCGGGCTCGGTGAGAGTCGCACCCTCCTGCTGGGCGACATAAGACAGGCGTGCGGTGATGTCCTCAGGCGCAATACGCTTGAAATCAAATCTCTGGCAGCGTGAAAGTATCGTCGCAGGGAGCTTATGTATCTCCGTCGTCGCGAGGATAAAAATGACGTGGGCGGGCGGCTCCTCAAGGGTCTTGAGCAGGGCATTGAATGCCCCGATAGAGAGCATATGCACCTCGTCGATGATATAAACTCTGTATTTTGCGCTGACGGGCGTGAAATTTGCCTCCTCACGCAGGTCACGGATATTGTCAACGCCGTTGTTGCTGGCGGCGTCTATCTCGATAACGTCGAGAATGGAGCCGTTGTCTATCCCGCGGCAGATCTCGCATTCGTTGCATGGATTGCCGTTGACGGGCGACAGGCAGTTGACCGCCTTTGACAGTATCTTGGCGCAGGAGGTCTTGCCTGTTCCTCTCGAACCCGTGAAAAGATAGGCGTGAGAGATACGGCCGCTCTCAAGCTCGTTTTTCAGCGTCTTGGTGACGTGCGGCTGACCGTAGACCTCGTCAAAGGTCCTCGGCCTCCATTTGCGGTAAAGAGCCTGATACAAGAGCACACCTCCTCAAAAAATAAGGGCTTTTCCTTGGTCATATGGCGGTAGGCAGACTGTGGCGCACAAAACTGTCCGCTTAATGCTGCTCGGTTCACCCGCCTGACATGGTTCGCAGTGCCTTGTCGCACAGGACCCACACGCCACATGACCAAATAAAAGCCCATTCAATAACCGCTGCTTTGATCAGCAGCAATTATAACCGATTATCTATAAGGTATTATATAATAAAAATTAAATAATATCAAGAGAAATTTTCGGTTTTACAGTAAATATTTTAGTTTTTTCCCGTTTTAAGTAACTCTCGCGGAAATTCTGAATAATCTGAGAAAGAAAGGGGCTGATCTTACGCAGCAATCATATTTTTTAGGCTCGAGCGGAAAAAACGGCTTTTTCTCCTGCTTTTCGGAGCTTATGCCTAAAATTCCCGGGAGATATACTTATATCTTAAAGGGCGGGCCGGGCACGGGCAAATCCTCGTTGATGAAAAAAATCGCCGACGATATGGAGCAAAACGATATCTCGTGCGAGAGGATCTATTGCTCCTCCGACCCCGAGTCGCTGGACGCCGTTATATTCCCGTCGCTGCGTGTCAGCGTGGCGGACGGCACTTCTCCGCATACCCTAGATCCGGATTACCCCGGTGTCACCGCCGAGATAGTCGACCTCGGCGAGTGTTGGAATAAAGAAAAACTGCGTGAAAAAAGTGAAAAAATAATCGAGCTGACCGATAAAAACGCCGAATGTCACCGACGCAGCAGGCGGTTTATAGACTCCGCATTCTCCGTCTACGACGACGGCGAGAAGATCTGTGCCGACTGCCTTGATGAAACTCATCTGTCGAGATATGCCGCGCGGGTCGCAAACCGCTGGTTCAAGCGCCCGTCGGGCAGGATAGGTCTTGAGACCGTGCGCCTGCTTGAGGCAATAACCCCGAGAGGCTGTCTTTTTATGAGCGAAACGGCAATGTCGCTGTGCGATAAACGCATCGTATTTGAAGATGATTTCGGCGTTGCGGCGTCAAAGCTCATCGGCGAGCTGCGGGCATATGCGCTGGCAAGCGGATTCTCCGTGATATCAAGCCCGTTTATCGGCGACGGAAAAAGTATCAGACATATTATCATCAAAGAATTATCGCTCGGGTTTTTCACCGCCGACAAGCTATTCCCGTTTGAGATTGAAGCGACTAAAACGGTCTCGCTGCGCCGCTTCTATTCGGCGGATAATATTTCGGCTCACCGAGCACGCCTGAATTTCGCCAAAAAAGCGTCAAAGGAGCTGCTCCACGAGGCGATAAATTCTCTCGCCTCGGCAAAAAACATTCACGACGAGCTGGAAGTGCTCTATATCGAGGAGATGGACTTTGATAAGGTCGAAAAAATACGGCAGCGGCTCACCGAGCGCATCTGGTCGTCAGATTGGTGGGGCGAAGAATAAATGAAAAAATCCTGCTGAATTTCAGCAGGATTTTTGCTGTATTGAATTAATAGCCCTCGGGGTTGTTGACCTGCCAGCGCCATGAATCCTCGCACATTTCGTCGATCCCTCTTGTCGCTTCCCAGCCGAGCTCTTTCTTAGCCTTTGAGGGGTCGGAGTAGCAGGTAGCGATGTCGCCGGGTCTGCGGGGTGCGAAGACGCATTTTATCTTTTTGCCGCAGGCCTTTTCATAGGCTCTGACGACGTCGAGCACGCTATAGCCCTTGCCGGTGCCGAGGTTATAAGTATAGCATCCTGTGCCGCCGAGCACCTTTTCGACCGCCTTGATGTGGCCGAGCGCCAGGTCGACAACATGGATGTAGTCCCTCACGCCGGTGCCGTCGGGCGTGTCATAGTCGTTGCCGTTGACATTAACATGGTCGAGCTTGCCGACTGCGACCTGAGCAACATAGGGCACGAGATTTGCGGGGATGCCTTTGGGGTCCTCGCCGATCCTGCCGCTCTTGTGCGCGCCGATGGGGTTGAAGTAGCGCAGCAGGCAAACGCTCCATTCGTTATCCGCCGCATAGATATCTTTTAGAATGTGCTCAATGTATAGCTTGGTGGTGCCGTAGGGGTTGGTGGGCTTGCCCTCGGGCATATCCTCACGCAGCGGGGAGACATTCTCGCCGCCGTAAACGGTTGCCGAGGAGCTGAAAACTATCTTTTTGCAGCCTGCGTCCGCCATTGCCTCAAAGAGGGTGACGCTGCCGCCTATATTGTTGTCATAGTATTTCATGGGCTTTGCGATGCTCTCGGGCACGCTCTTGAGACCCGCAAAATGGATGACCGCCTCAATTTTGTTCTCCGCAAAAACTTTATCGAGACCTGCCCTGTCACGGATGTCGCAATTGTATACTTTGACATCCTTGCCCGTAATTTCTTTCACACGTTTTACACATTCGCTCTTGCTGTTGCAGAAATTATCGAGTATAATAGGATCATAGCCTGCATTCAGAAGCTCCACGCAGGTGTGAGAACCGATGTATCCGGCGCCGCCGGTGACAAGAATAGACATAATACGCCTCCATCAATCTGTTTCCGATTTCCATTATATTATAATGCTAAAATATTTGAGTTGTCAACGGAAGTGTAAACAATTTTAGGATAAAGGATGTGTGTTTTTTTGACAAGTTACGAAAAACTGCGAAAAGATGAAGAAATAATCAGTTACATAAACGCCGCAAACAATGTGCTCGGGGCGCTCGGCTTCACGGAGCACGGACTTGCCCACGCCGCCAAAACGGGCGAGGACGCCAGCAGGATTCTTAAAATTCTCGGATATGACGAGCGCACCTGCGAGCTTGCGAAGATAGCGGGTCTGCTCCACGATATAGGCAACACCGTCAACCGCTGCGACCATGCACAGAGCGGCGCATTCCTCGCGTTTGAGCTGCTCAGAGCCAGAGATTTTCCGGTAAGCGAGGTCACCGCGATAGTCACGGCGATAGGTCACCACGATGAAAAGACCGCCGCCGCAGTTTCGCCGCTCGCCGCAGCGCTCATCCTCGCCGACAAGAGCGATGTGCGTAACTCGAGGGTACGCAACAAAAAGACAGTGCAGAGCGATATCCATGACCGTGTGAATTACTCCGTCGTCAGCTCTTCACTCGATATTGAGCCGGAGAAAAAGCTCATCTGCCTGACTCTCATCATCGACACGCTCGTGTGCCCCGTGATGGAGTATTTTGAAATTTTCCTTGACAGAATGGTGCTCTGCAAGAAATCCGCCGAATTCCTCGGCTGCGATTTTGAGCTTATTATTAACGACACGAGGTTGCTGTAATGCTTGAACTTACCGATATCGGCACGATAAAAGCCCTGCTTGCCCGCCACGGCTTTCATTTCTCCAAGGCGCTCGGACAGAATTTCATAGTCAACCCCTCCGTCTGCCCCAGAATGGCGGATGAGAGCGGCATAGACTCCGAGAGCGGAGTTATCGAGATAGGCGCAGGCATCGGAGTGCTCACCGCCGAGCTTGCAAAGCGGGCAAAAAAGGTGGTCTGCATCGAGCTTGACTCAAAGCTGCTGCCCATTCTCGATGAAACTCTTGCTGATTTTGATAATATAGAAATAATCAACGCCGATGTGCTGAAAACCGATCTCGCCGCCCTGATAGAGAAAAAATTCGGCGGGATGCCCGTCTATGTTTGCGCCAATCTCCCATACTATATCACCTCGCCTGTGATAATGACCCTGCTTGAGGGCCGCTTGCCGCTCAAAGCTGTGACGGTCATGGTGCAGCGCGAGGCGGCGCAGCGCCTTTGCGCCCCCGTCGGCAGCCGCCTGTCGGGCGCGGTTACGGTGGCGGTGGATTATTACGCCGAGGCGAGGAAGCTCTTTGACGTCTCCGCCGGCTCGTTCATGCCTGCGCCGAAGGTGGACAGCTCCGTGATACGCCTTGATATCCGCGAGAAGCCGGGCATCGAGGTCAGTGATGAGAAGCTGTTTTTCTCAATGGTTCATGCGGCGTTCGGTCAGCGAAGAAAGACCGCCTCAAACTCCATCAGCTCGGGTACGGGCATACCGAAAGCCGTTGTCGCCGAAGCGATAGAGCGCTGCGGATTCCCGCCCTCCGTCAGAGCCGAGAGCATGACCGCCGAGCAGCTTGCCGCCCTCTGCGAAGCCCTGAATGAGCTAAAATAAATTGTGGAAAAGTCGATAAATTTAAAAATTCAGCGCACTTGTCAGTCCGAGACAGGTGCGCTGTTTCCGTTATTTATTCAGTTTTTTCTGATAAAAGAGCACGTCGAGCCACTTATCCATCTTGAAACCGACCTTTTCGAGCTTGCCGACCGGCTCAAAGCCGTGCTTGCCGTGGAATGCAACGCTGACGGCGTTTTCCTCGGTGATGAGGGAGAGAATATTGACTATCCCGCGATCTTTTGCGGCTTTTTCGATCTCGGCGAGCAGACGGCTGCCGACCCCGTGCGACACACAGGAATTATCGAGATAAATTGAGAGATCCGCCGTGAAGCGATACGCCGACCGCTCGTTGTATTTGTCAAGATAGGCGTAGCCGACGACTTTGCCGTCCTCCTCGGCGACAAGATAGGGGTAATCCGCCGAGATGCGCTTAACACGCTCGGCAAACTGAGCCTCGGTGAGCGGCTGCTCCTCAAAGGTCGCCGTGCTGTTGATTATATAATAATTGTATATCTCCACGCAGCGGCGGATATCTTCTTTTTTGATATTACGAATTATCATAGCGCCCTCCGAATCAGAAATATACACAAGTATATCACCGTCGGCGGCAAATGTAAATGCACTTAACACTCAAAATGGGGCGAAATCAGCGCGAATGCTTGTTTATCTTTGATATTTCCTTGAATTTGCGCTCCTGCGATATCACGCGGCCTACGGTGAGATCATTCGCTTCAGCCATTGTCCATACCTTCCCATTTTTGTAAAAATCTCTCGAAATGAGCGTCAGCGGCGGCGATTATCGAGGATTTGTCCTCCGCCCCGTCATAAAGGCTGTAGAAAAGAAACATCGGCGCATAGAATTCCATCGCTTCACGCTCGGCGTTCGGCAGCCCGTGAGCGCCCAGAATATCCGCAACATACCCGAGCGGCCCGCCCGCAAGATATTGCTGATACATTGCCCGCATCTCGCCGTCGCGGTATTGCTCAAGGGTGAGCAGCCTGCGAAAGGCCGAGGCAAATTCGTCCTCGGTCCAATATCTGAGCTGTGCTTTGCTGAATTCGATAAGCTGACGGAGCGATGCGGCGGAGTAATCCTCGCCGCCCTCGGTCATGGCTTCCTCAGGCAGCTCAAAAAGGCGGGAACGCTCGGCGTCCCGCTGCTCCATTCGGGCGGTGATGCTGTCGAAGATGTCACGCTTGTTTTTATAGTGCTTATAGAGCGCGCTTTTCGTTATGCCGAGCCGCCCCGCAATGTCGCTGACCGACACCGCCTCGTAGCCGCTGCGGGAAAAAAGTTCAAGCGCCGTCAAAAGTATGTTTTCCTTTGTACCGTTCATAATTTGCCCTCCAAGTGAACGCTCGTTTACTGTATTATATCCTTTATCTCGCAAAATGTCAAGGAAAAGCGGAGATGCTTTGATCGGACGAATGCAGTTTGTACCTACGGGTGCTGATAATTACGGGCTTCTTTTGAATGTAGCCGACTTGACTGCAAGCAGACAAAAAATCGCCCTCTCGCAAGGAGAAGGCGATTATGTTTTAAGTTAATTCGGGGTCGGGCTGCGGGTCACGCAAGGCCGTATGCCCGATTGTCAACTACAGATCAATATTTGAAATCGCTGTATCTGACGTGTGAGGAACCGGTAGCGGTGCCCTTGCCGATGCTGATGTCGATGAAGACCTTGATATCGAAGTCAACGGAGAGCTTCTCAAGGCGGCCGGTAGCGCCGTCGATGACTGCGACGACCTTGGCGTTGTTGTAGCTTTCCTCAACCTTGGCGCCTGCATAGGTGCCCTCGATGGCGTCATAGATGACCTCGGCGGTCTTGTGGTCGTAGTAACCCTTATCTTCGTTGCCTACGCAGATGCCGCACTTATCAAGGGAAGCGTTGGTGAATTTCTTATCGGAGGAGCCGACGCTGTTGCCGCCCTTAATGTTGAGGGTTATGGTGTATTTGCCGTTAGCGAGGGTGCAGGTAGCGCCGGTAATGTCGGAAGCGGTAAGGGTGCTCTTGCGAAGATAATATCTTCTGGTGTCGGTGTCCCACTTGCCCTTGGTGACGGTCTCGGAGTACTGATTCTCTGCGCCGATGCCGATGAACTTATAGACAAGGCTCTTGAATGCCTTGAGAGCTACGCCTGCGTCCAGCACTTCGTTGTCGGTCGAGCGGGTCTTTTTGAAGCCGGCTCTTGCGTTGTAAGCGGAGTTGACGGCGTTGTTGTAGACGTTAAGGATATCAGCCGTTGCGGTGGGAGCGACAAGCTCGGCAACGTTAGCGGTGGTCTCGGGAGCGGTGGACTCCTCGGTGGCTGCGGTGACGTCGGAAGTCGGCTCGCTTGCGTCGGGTGCGACGGTGGCGTTTGCATCCTCGGAGGCTGCGGTCACGTCGGTGTCGGCTGCGGTGGTCTCATCGGAGGCTGCGGTGGTGGTTTCGCCGTTGTCCTTATTCCCGCCGCAGGCTGCGAATGCAAATGCCATTGCGAGGACGAGAAGCAGGGCTACAAGTTTTTTCATCGGAAAAAACTCCTTTCAAATTTTAATTCGGCGCAGCTCCTGTGCGCCATAGCTTAAACAGTATATCACATAATCTTCATTTTTGCAACAGAAACATTAAACTCTGCCGCAGCAGTTCTTATATTTCTTGCCGCTGCCGCAGGGGCAGGGGTCGTTGGGGCCGACCTTGTGCTCCTTAC
>ENA-ORPK01002093-ORPK01002093.1-human-gut-metagenome-genome-assembly--contig:-NODE-2093-length-14326-cov-35.654544_pt1 | contig 14326 bp, 12 predicted proteins | sample MGYA00242139_ERZ509068 | MGnify/ENA primary metagenome ERZ509068 (study PRJEB26280, sample SAMEA2338687) | human gut metagenome | biome: human gut; feature: human-associated habitat; material: faeces... | reverse complement strand
AAATCTGTAACACGCATTACATTCTATTACAATTTCATTTCAAAAGCAAGTAAAAAGTATGACGGGGAATCATTACTGCCTGATTCCTATAAAATCATCTGCTGTTTCCGAACACAAGAAAAACACATTCTACAAAAGCAAGAAAAAAGCCCGTTTCTGCGTTAATAAACGTTACAAAACTTGTCATTATCAAAAGTTTTACCTATCTTTGGACTTATAATTCATCTTTTACTTATATACAATTTATGAGAAACGTATTGACCATGATTGTGGCCGCTATGCTATGCGCTGGCGGTTACGCCACTGATTTTAAAAACGTAACTAAAACCAGGAAATTAGACGCACTAAGTTTGATAGCCATCCAGCAGATGGAACAAGCCAAAGAAAGCACGTCTCAAGCCAAAGGTTTCGGAGAGACGAGTACGGCAAGTGCAGGAAGTAAGCGGATTACCGCAACGGTCCAGATGAAAGAGGGAGCCACCATCGACCAACTCAAAGCCCATGGTTTCAGTAATTCGACAGTCCTTGTAGGCAGCTATAACATAGTGACCACAACTATAGATAGCCTCCAAGTATTAGCAGAAATGCAAGATGTAGTTCGCATTTCCTTTGATAAAAAAGAAATGAACCTCAACCTGACTAATGCTAACAAGACAACTGGTGTTGACCTAATACATAAAGGCAAATCTACAGAAACAACCAACCATAATCTCTATTTTACTCTCGACCGTCCTTATACAGGCAAAGGAGTCATGATAGGTATTTTCGATAGTGGATTCGATCCAAACCACGCCATGTTTCTTGACAAGGATGGCAAAAGCCGTTTCAAGATGATTATCAAAGAAAACGGAACTGCCATTACTGACCCAGAGGAAATAGCCAACTATACTACCGATGACCGCTATACTGCTCATGCTACAAATGTGAGTGGAATTGCTGCAGGTTATTATGAAGGTGATAACTTCCAGTTAAGTGGTGTTGCTCCTGAGGCAGACCTCGCCATGGGACCGATCATGTCCAGCGCCTCCGACTTAGTTGCTTTGAAAACACTTGCAGAATATTGCAAGGAGAAGGGCGAACGTCTCGTCACCAATATGTCGTATGGCAACATGATTGGTCCTCACGACGGAAGCGATCTCTACTCACAAGTCCTCAACGACTTGATTAAGGAATACGACATCATAGCCTGCAACTCTGTTGGTAACTGTGGAGACCAAGTACTCGTACATAAACACAATTTTAGCTCTAATACAGATGAAATGAAAGCAATCTGGGGCATTGACTCCGACAACCATGAAATCAGAAGCTATATTACCACCTCAACAGATGCTCCTATCAATATGGAAATCATAGTTGCAAACTACAAGGATCAATGCAAAACCATTTTTGCGAAATATCCTATCATCATCAACGGCGAACCTACTACTCTAAAAATCAATGACGAATATATTGCCTCAACAACGATTAACATCGCAAAGGAAACCATCCATGATGGGCTTATGGGATATGCTATCAACAGCAATGGCGTTTGGTACACTAAGGATGAATATCGCATAGGTTACATTATCACAAGTGCGGAAGGACAAAAGGTGATCGTTTACAATGACACCAACCTGCCTTTCAAGACTGTTTATCCAGACTATACGGACGGATTGACCAGCAACGGAACTTTTAATAGCACCAGCAGCGCCAGCGAAATGCTGGTAGTAGGTGCCTATATTACCACTACTGAAATCAACAGCAAGTCCAATGGCGCAATAAAGGTAACCAACAAGAAAGGAACATGGGGAACCCAAGAGGGCGATATAGCCTACTTCTCCAGCTATGGTACACGTTATGACGGCATCCAATTTCCTTGCATAGCTGCCCCAGGAGCCTGCATCGAATCAGCCTATAACAGATACGTTACTTATTATAGCGGTAAAAAGTGTATGACTAAAACCGACACTTATAAAGGTAAAGAATATTCTTTCTGTGCCATGAAGGGAACCTCTCAGGCCTCACCTTACATGGCAGGTGTAGCTGCTCTATGGCTTGAAGCAAACCCAAATCTTACCCATGAAAAAATCAAGGAAATTGCCCAAAAGACTGCAAATAACGACTCTTATTGTAAAGAGGAAAATTATTTCGCAGCACAGGGGAAACAGGCTGGGGCAGGAAAAATCAATGCATTAGCAGGATTAGAATATATTCTAAATGACAATATCGTACTACTGGATGAAGACGAGGCTATTCCTTCTGAGATCTCCGGCAAGAAAAACGTGGTATTGAAACGGACATTAGTGCCAAACATATACAATACTGTAGTCCTTCCTTTCTCCATGACCGAAGAACAGATTACCTCAACATTTGGTACAGATACAAAGGTTTATACTTTCAATGCCTACTCTAAAGATGAGATGACATTCCATCGTGCTCATTCCATCGAAGCCAACAGACCTTTCCTGATGCAGACATCTACCACAGAGAGTACATTCAATATCAAGGATGTTACTATAGAGGAAGAATCAACACCTGTTGACGAAGGCCTCTATTACAACTTCAAAGGCTATTATGGTGAACCAACCAATCTGGCTAAAGGAATGTATTTTATCTACAATGGAATGCTATACAGTTCTGAGGGTAATAGCTTCATGAAAGGTTACCGTGCTTATTTTGAACCTAAAAGCAATACAAATGGTGCAAAAGTTGTTGCCATGAATATAGATGGAAAAACAACAAGTATCAACATGCTTGAAACAAGCAAAAGAAACACATCATCTTGCGCCATCTATCATATCAACGGCCAGAAAATATCAGAAAATCAGAAGAATAAACTTTCAAAGGGAATCTACATACTAAATGGAAAGAAATATGTGATACGATGATATAAACAGTAGAGGGGACACTCATCATCCACGACGAGTTCCCCTCTTGCTTATAGATTCATTTACTTACTAATATTCTTCCCAAGTCTCCCAGGCATTAAAAGAATTATTTTTCGCCTGGACAACAGGACCATCTGAACTACCTGAACCACCTGTACCTGGAGAAGGAGAAATAGTAATACTTTCGGCAGGATCTGTTCCAACAACACCACTAGCAGCACCTCTATTATTTGAACCTGCCATTATATATGTCGTCATTATATTCATGACATTTATTTCTGGAGTTATATATATTTTTTTTGTATTCATTATAATACCTTTCATGCTTTATTTTACAATAAACTTTTTACCACCCTTGACGTACACACCCTTCTGCAAACCATCAAGGTTACCATTCTTGCTGACCAGCTGACCGCTCAAATTGTAGATAGCCTGATCATCATTACCTGCAACGATTACTACCTGATCAACAGATGTAGTCTCATTGCTATTCAACTCATCATCACCGAAGAAAGATGACTGATATTTTGAACTTGCACTAAATCCAGCTACAAAATTGAAGAAATCACGAGCATCCTGCTCACCCAACTCTACATTAACTGTTTCTACAGTACATTTGTATGAAGGCCAAGTCAAGTGTGAATTATAAGGCCAGAACCAAAATGCAGGTTTTGTATCGCTTTTCTTTGCCAGTCCGTAAAAATAGCAATTAACTGGTACAGAAATGGCTTCCCTTTGAGCTGTATTAATGTAATTACCAATGAAACGATAGTCACCAACCTTATCATTTACAGCCTCACTCTGAGAATTGTTTTTATATCTAGTCTCTTTTGCCTTAATAATAGTTGGAAGAGGAGAACCTGGTACAGGCTCATAATCCTTTACAACAAAAGCAGCATCCTCATCCGTCTTTGTAGGCTTAACCATATAAGCCTCATGAGCATAGATAACGATATCGTCATCTTTACAAGTAGGAAGATCTTCACTCCACTCATTATCATGGAAAGTGCCATCAGCAGCTCTTTCAAACTTGTGCTTATATACATCATGACGGAACTCCAAATAAATATGATTACCCTTATTACCATCACCACGTCCCTGTCCATCAGTATCCAACTTACGGGTAACACTTGAGAAACGGCAAACCTGAGTACCTTCACCCATAGATTCATCTACCATCTTCTTGGTCATATTGAATGGTACACAGAGTGTCCACCATCTTCCACCTCCACGTTTATCTATTGGAAGAGGAAACTCTGGAGTTGTAATAGCATCGTCATCTGTAAATACGAACAAACGTGTGCCCAAGTGTGCAATCTTTGCCAAGTCATCTTCTGTATATTCGCCATCACCAGTACCAATTTTATAACCAGCCTCAGCGAGAATTTGCTTATCCTCTTCAGATAGATTACTACGATATTTTGTATCACCATACCAGTTATAACCCGCATAATTCATACAAAATGAACGAATAATCTGGCTTTGACTTGGCCATATATATTGATTACCAACGTATGTATCTCGATAACCTGGATTTACAAATCTATAATTTGTAAACCAGTGCTTCCACTTATCAGAAACCACCTCGTCAAAAACTTCAGGCGTTTCTCTACCTATTTCCATGTGCGCGGCTACATCCCAAGCTTGATTTTCAGGTAAAGTTTCATACTTTCTGGTAATATCAGTATATTCTGCACGTGCTTCATCACTAAGTCCTGTTGGATAGTGCAATACAGCCAAATAAACACCATTATTTATATAATTTTCGCGATTAGCCTTACCGTCATCTTTAATATTATCTGCATAAGGTGTATGGGAACTACTTTCTGGACTAAATCCATTATTACCATGTAATACATCAGTAGAAAATGCAACTTCAGCCCACCCGTTCGTAGGACCAGCTACTACAGTCTGTCCTAGTGGCATCAAAGGAGCCTTTTGGCCATGAAAATAGACATCTTGGTAACGTCGGAAATTAAAGGCACATGGACCAATATATTTCACAGAAGCAGGAATATCAAGTACTTTTTCTTTAAGTTCATCTCTTAAGGCAAAAGCAGAATTACCGATGAATTCCAACCCTTGATTAAGCTTTAAGTTTTCAATCTTACAATCTAAAAAAGCACAATCATCTACTTTTCTCAATGATTCTGGAAAAGATACCGAAGAAAGACTTCTAATACCAAAGGCATACTTACCTATTTCTGTTGTACCTTCAGGGATAACAATTGCTGTTAGCTTTTTGTCCCACATATTGTTAAATGCTTCAAATGCTTTATCTGGCACCTTATTATCCTCTGCTTTTGGAAGACCTAATTCGCTAATGCTTAAATTTCCGTACACCCAGTTATCTTTTTCACTTGCCTTAAATGAAGAAGAATTCCAACCTTTGAGGGTAATTCCTGTCAAATCAAGATTCCTCAATGAAGTATTAGCAGCAACTGAATATTGGTCTGCGTTGTACAATATAGCACGCAAGAAAGCTTCACTGATAGTACCATTACCTTTCACGATTACCTTTGAATAACCATAACCGCCATACTTCTTCATATAGTCTGATACATTATCAGCATAAGTTTGCGCTGTCATATCACCATCTGTAGTAATAACCAGCGTCTTGTCTCCATTCTCTGTTGAGAACGACTGAGCCCACATGTTAGAACCTACTAACACAGCGAGCATAGTAAGTAAATACTTTTTCATAATAAATCTATCTTTTACTTTATACAATATATTTATGTCTTAGAAATCTTGTTTGCTTATGCGTTTTTAGAAAAGTCTTCTATTATATAATATAATGTATAGCTTTCTGTAGCCGCATTGCATAGTTTTTAGGCTGTGCGCCTTAACAGAGCGCAAAATTAAGGAATTATAATTACGTACAACAAATGATTTGTGCTTTTCTTATGTATAAAATGTTAACCCTTATGTATAAAATGTTAACCGAAACAAAATAGACACAAAAAAAAATAGAAAATAGACATAAAAAGATAGAAAATAGAGGAAAAATGTGTCAGTAAGCAAAATAAATGGAACGAAGTGGTTTCATTTGTTTTCTGCATTTATATTTTTTAATAGCGTATCGTCACATTAGTTATCAAAAAATTCGTTTGATTACAATCTTATTTCGTAATTTTGCATCCATATTGAATTTATTAGTATTTAAAGAGAATAAGAAAATGACAGATCAAAGATACGACAAAAAATCTGTAACACGCATTACATTCTATTACAATTTCATTTCAAAAGCAAGTAAAAAGTGTGACGGGGGAATCATAGTTCCTGATTCCTTCAAATGATTTTGACCGGAAATGACTTTGACCAAATGACCGGATTGCCATCTTCCTTCCTTGATGGCCGGATTTTGCCGTCTATGACGACCGAGGTTGGTCGTAAATGAAGACCGGGCTTGGTCATCATAGACGACCGGCTTGGGCCATAAGCGTACCACCCTTTTACAGACCATGCCAAAACACGAAAGCGGTCATTTGGTCAAAGTCATTTCCGGTCAAAATCGTCTGCACACTGCGGTGGACAAAACAGGGTGCTTGTCCTCATCGACAAACACCCTGACTTCATCACAAATATAAATGCAATCTATTAAATAAAAGTGTAAATGGTTTAAAACTCATCCCATGCTTCCCAGGCATTATAGCCTTTGGAACATAATCCTCCTTCAAAATCTCCGTCACCTCCAGTTCCATTTTCAGTGGTCACCTTGTTATCAGAACCATCTGATCCACCACCAAATTCTGTAGTACTTTTTCCGCTAAAATCACCACTCCCCGCAAGTATGTTAGCTACTTCGGCATGAATGAGGAGGGTGACTGGTTTTAAATATATTTTTTTCATCTTTTTAGCTGTAAATTCATAAAATAATATGTTCTTAGAAGATAGTTCATGGATTATTTCACCATGAACTTCTTACCATTCTTAATATAAATACCCTTCTGAAGGCTGTTTAAATTGCCATTGACAACCTGACCGTTCAAGTTGTAAACTATCTGAGTGTCATTTTCGTTACCTGCAATGATTTCTACATTTTCAATACCAGTGACCTCATCATCATTTCCAAAGAAAGACAATTCCTTTGCTCGAGCAGAACCATTACCACCGAAATAGGTTTTATAATCAGATTGACCACCATCTCTTGCTGTAGCCTGTACGACACACTTGTTGGCACCCCACAACATCTGTGTTCCTGTATAGAACCAGAACTGAGCTTTAGGTGTACCATTCTTCTTGGCATAGATGTAGCTATATTGAGGAACAAAGACATTCTTTATATCTCTTGCTACAGCTTCTTCTGAGCTATTACCCTGTTCAGAAGCTGCTACAGCTACCTCTGTTTGATAATTACCTACAAAACGATATTCCTTATTCCAACTTGTATCACCAGAAGCGCTTTCTTTAGCTCCACCAGTGAACTGTTCGGTCGCCTTCACAAGAGTAGGAAGTGGAGAGCCAGTAACCAAAGTATAATCGCTGATGTTGTACATATTATTGGCATCATCATTGTTCTTTGTAGGATAGATCATATAGGATTCATGCGCATAAATCACAATATCATCATCTGCTACAGAAGTTCCAGTGCTTGTTGTATAATGACCTTCCTTGTCCTTGGTACTCTTATGTACATACACATCATTTGTAAAGAACAACTTGATGGATTTTTCTTTTTTCTCACTGTTTACCACACGTTCAACCTTGTTGAAACGACAAACATGAGTTCCTGGACCAAACACGTTGTCAACCTGTTCCTTGGTCATATCGAAAGGAACACAGATGGTCCACCACTGACCGCCCTTAATATTAATAGGATAAGTAGGCTCCTCTTCCGGCTTGTCATCCACAAAGGCATCTGCATTAGCAAGGACAAACTGACGAGTACCCATATGTGCAATTTTCTTCAGTTCGTCCAAGTTTGATTCACTTGTATCATATCCAGCATACTTTAACGCTGCAATTTCTTCTGATGATAAGTCACAAGTAACAGGAGTTACACCATCCCATTTAACGCTATGTGATGCTGTACAATATGCTCTATTGAATTGAGAATGGCTAGGCCAAATATATTGCTCTCCCAAATATGTATCAGCATATCCCCATGTAACTTTCTTAGAGGAATGGCAAAGACCTGCATTAAGTATCTCATCCTTTTCTTCTTCACCGACTTTGTCTGTAGCTTCATCTGTACCAGTGTCAGTAGCAATAAACTTACCATCAGCAGTTCTATAAGTTTTGTACACTCTACTGATATCTGTATAGGTGTCACGATTTTCATCACTCAACCCTTTAGGATAATGAAGCATACACAAGTAAACGCCATGATTTTTGTAATTTTCACGGTTAGCATAGCCAGATTTTGTATCGTCTCCCGTTATTTCCTCACCTTCTTCAGGAATTGGATTAAAGCCATTATTTCCATTCAATGTATGCTGAGGGAAAGCTGTTCCCAAATCCTTAGTACTAGCATCTAGTTTATATGATCCCAATGGCATTAAAGGTGCCTTTTCCCCATAGAAATACACATCCTGATATTGGCGGAAATTAAAGGCATAAGGACCTATATAAATCACACTAGCAGGAATTTCCAATACTTCCTCTGTATGTTCATTAGACAATGCGAATGCAGAATTACCAATATATTTGAGTCCGGCATTGAACTTCAAATTGTAAATATGGCAATTAGCAAAAGCACAGTCATTGATAATCTTCAATGAAGATGGGAATTTAACTGTCCCAAGTGTAGTTCCAAAAAAAGCACTATCGCCAATATTTTCCAAGCCTTCATTCAATTCGATGCTCTTGATATAATTGCAGTTTTGGAAAGCATTCTTTCCAATAAGAGTCAAACCTTGTGGCAGGTTGACATTTTCCAACACGCTTTGTTTATTTTCATTTGAAAAAGCACCATCTGCTATTCGATCATATCCTTCAGGGATAGATACTGTCTTAATATAACGAGTAATATTAGACAACAATTGTGCTGGCAAAACCATCTTATTCTCATCTTGCTTTGTACTTTCACTATATACACTTGTCAATTTTGTTTTAGGGAAAGTTATATCATTCAACGCAAGTTTATGACACTTGTAAGACTCGTCTTGTGATGGTATAAATATGTCAGCATTCAACTCATTCAAAGTTGCCTCCCCAAGATCTAGCTTAGTAGTTGTGACATTTGTTGTAAGCATACCATTAGATGTAGGATACAAAATTTCACGCACTACGTCAGCGTCAATCAACAAAGGATCAGAGCCGTTATTAACAAACTTAACTGTTGTGTAAGAGCTAACACCAACTTCTTTTTTTGCATTGTAATCATACACTGATACACCTTCCAATATCTTGCGTCTCAGAAGTTCTTTAAAAGAAATCTCTGTATTATCAGCTTGGACATAGTCAGTATGCTCATCAAAGAACGCATTGTTGTCTTCGATTACAGCATAAGTCGCAGTACCCTGATAGAAAACATCATCAGATGTCCACTCATAATCTACTCCAGAAGTCAAGCCCTTATGTGTTTTACCTCCATCAGAAGACAAGAACAAAGACAACTTATCTTTAATCTGATAAGTAACTTTAGTATTGATAAAATCAGATTGCAATTCCGATACTTCAATAAGTTTTATGCCACTAGCCTGAAGATTATCAAAAGACACAGAAGAAGTAGGAACCTCTCCTGTAACTTCTACTACTTTTACGTATTCTTTACCATCAATTGTCGTATAGTTCCAATTACCAAAAATTTCCTGATCCCAATTTACTTTATCACTAACTTTATCACCTACAGTTACATTTTTATTATATGCATCTATAGTTGCCATATAAAGATTTGCCTTCTTATTATCCTTCCAGCTTCTTTCTGCGGTAACATTGCCGAAATAAGGATTCCAAGCTACAGGCTGACCTTCCCAAACCTTAGTATAGTTATAGTCTGCATGATAATAAGTCTTACCAGCATTATATGAGTCACCTGCTGCAACTGGCGTTTTGCCATCTGCATCGGTAAACACGAAACCTACCGCATTGGCTGTGAAGACTTTGGCTGACCAATCTGTAGTCCTGTACGAAGTTAAGTCACCTTGACCAGAAATGGTCAAAGTATTACCATCAGCCGTAAACTTCACCGAAGGCTGAGTTGCGCTAAGAGTAGTAACTTCGGTGTCGTTACTACCAGTTGCGTCTTGTGCATAGATGTTACCTCCGAACGAAACGGCGGAAAGTAACAAAATGCTTGTAAATAGAACCTTTTTCATCTTTTACTTAATTTACTTAATACTTATATATATGTTTTAGAAATATGCCAGGTTTATATTTTGCAAATCTTCACATTTGTAGTGAGCTAAACGCTCGATTTTGTATTATTTACGACTGCAAAAGTAGTAAGTAATGATTAAAAAATAACTTGGTACATTTTTGTGTCCTCTCTATAAAGTAACACATTGTTAAAGGATAGAGTTCCAAACTCTTCCTTTACCTCAAATTTACTATAATTTTTCTTTACCATAATTTCTTTATAACTTATTGATTATTAACTATTTACATTCTTTAATCTGCCAGAAAATTTGTATCTTTACAACTGATTACCAGGCAGTTATAATGAATACAAAAATTCTAGCAGAAGTCTTTTCAGAGACCGACTTGACATACATCCAACAATTAGATGAGCGCCAGTATCGGCTATATTGTGCTACAAGAGCTATCAGCATAGGCAAACATGGCGTGGCAGCCGTGTGTGCCTTTAATAGATTCTTTACCATCTTAAACTTATATTTTAAATTTATCCTCAAATCCGCAACCTATAGGATTAGTGGAATTTGAGGTTCATAATAAAACTATCTTTTACTTTATACAATATATTTTTGTTTTGTAATGTCTTAGAAATCTTGTTTGCTTACGCGTTTTCAGAAAAGCCTTATATTATATAATAATGTATAGCTTTCTGTAGCCGCATCGCATAGTTCTTAGACTCATCATCTTTTTCTGGGTGCAAAATTATGAAATTTCAATTACGTACAACAAATGATTTGTACTTTTCTTATGTATAAAATGTAAACCGAAACATATTAGACACAAAAAAGACAGAAAATAGAGAAAAATGTGTCAGTAAGCAAACAAAATGAAACGAAAGGATTTCTTTTGTTTTCTGCATTTATACTTTTTTAATAGCGTGTCGTCACATTAGCTACCAAAAAATTCGTTTGATTACAATCTTATTTCGTAATTTTGCATCCATATTGAATTTATTAGTATTTAAAGAGAATAAGAAAATGACAGATCAAACTAACAATTGCTCCTTGGTCATTGGGGAACGCATAAAACAGAAACTCAAAAGACAAGGAAAAACAACAGTATGGCTCGCAAAGCAACTTGGTTGCCACAGAACCAACATTTATAAGATTTATAGCAAATCTACTATCGACACAGGTATGCTCATGCATATCTGCAAGGTAATCGGCTATAATTTCTTTGACTTGTTGTCTGAGGAATACAAGAAGCAGGTAAACGGTTAATTAGTTTTCGCTAAAAAATAAAGGTGACAAAGGTTTCTATGCCTTTGTCACCTTTATTATATATATATACAAATCATACTATGCTAATCTCTTCTCCAATCTCTCACGGATGGCTGCAATGAAGCCGGCTGAGTTGACTGCCTTTGCCTCTACACCTTCCATCAGGTTGACGAGGTCCTTGGTGGCGATACCATCATTCAGCGTATCGAAGCAAGCTGCCTCCAACTGGTCGCCGAAATTCTGCAATGCCTGAATGCCATCTAACTCGCCACGCTTTCTCAACGCACCGCTCCATGCAAAGATGGTAGCCATTGGGTTGGTAGATGTATCTTCACCCTTCAGATAACGGTAGTAGTGGCGGGTTACTGTGCCATGAGCAGCCTCGTACTCATACTTGCCGTCTGGAGAAACCAATACGGAGGTCATCATCGCCAAAGAACCGAAGGCAGTACTGAGCATATCGCTCATCACATCACCATCATAGTTCTTACATGCCCAGATGAATCCACCCTTGCTGCGGATGACACGAGCCACGGCATCATCAATCAATGTATAGAAGTACTCAATGCCGAGTTCTGCAAACTTCTCCTTGTAATCGCTCTCATACACTTCCTCGAAAATCTTGCGGAACTGTGCATCGTAAGTCTTGGAAATGGTATCCTTGGTAGCAAACCACAAATCCTGCTTGGTATCGATGGCAAACTTGAAACAGCTATGAGCAAAGCTGCGGATACTCTTATCGGTATTGTGCATACCCTGAATAACACCAGCACCTTCGAAGTTGTGAATCTCCACTTCCTGCTTCTGTCCACTCTTACCCTCGAATACGAGTTTGGCAACTCCCGGTTCATCAGCACGGATTTCCACACTCTTATACACATCGCCATAAGCATGACGGGCGATAGTAATCGGCTTCTCCCAGTTCTTCACGCAAGGGTGAATGCTTGGAATCGTGATAGGAGCACGGAACACAGTACCATCCATGATGCTACGGATGGTGCCGTTAGGACTCTTCCACATCTTGTGGAGATGATATTCGTCCATACGCTGGGCATTAGGAGTAATCGTAGCACACTTCACGGCTACACCATATTTCTTGGCAGCCTCAGCAGAGTCGATAGTCACCTGGTCATTGGTCTTGTCACGGTAAGGCAAACCAAGGTCATAATACTCTGACTTCAAATCTACGAAAGGAAGGATCAGTTCATCCTTGATCATCTTCCAGAGGATTCTTGTCATCTCGTCACCATCCATCTCCACCAAAGGAGTTGTCATCTGAATCTTTTCCATAAGCGAAATACCTATATATGTATTATTAATAAATTACAATTTATAACCACTTAGCGACGGGCGCTTAATAATTTGATTGCAAAATTAATAAATAATTCTCAAAAGAGAAAGAAAATCGCAGTTTTTCTTTCAAAACGACACAAACTTTGGTTCTTTCTTTCCTATTTTAAGCATATTTATACAGAAAAGCACCTGTCATACTGAAAAAGCACCAATGAGCCTAAGCCCACTGGTGCTTCCTAAATTTTACTTATGATACTCTAAAAAGTCTCCGATTTACTTATCACCCTCTGGAGCCTTGTCGATCAAGTCCATGAACTGGTCGAGCTTAGGAGTGATGATAATCTGAGTGCGGCGGTTGCGCTGCTTGCCAACCTCAGAATCGTTGGTAGTTACAGGGTTGTACTCACCACGGCCACCAGCGGTCAAACGCTTAGGATCTACGCCGAAGTGATCCTGCAAGTACTGTACTACAGAAGATGCACGGAGAGCAGAGAGGTCCCAGTTGTTGCGGATGTTCTTCATCTTGGCACTTGTAGTGCTAACTGGTACGTTATCTGTATTACCCTCTACGAGTACATCGTAGTCCTTGTAGTCCATGATGATCTTGGCAATCTTGCTCAAAGTCTCCTGAGCACGGCTGTTAACCTCATAGCTACCGCTCTGGTAGAGCATGTTGTCAGCCAAAGAGATGTAAACCACACCCTTCATTACCTGTACGTCAACCTCCTTCAACTCGTCCTTGCTGAGAGAGCGGGTCAAGTTGTTGGTAAGAACCATGTTGAGAGAATCGCTCTTGCTCTTCACCTCTACCAAGTGGCGGATGTACTGGTTAGACTCATTGATCTGGTCAACGAGCTTGTCGATGCTGATGTTGTTCTGACTTGCGTTGTTCAAACTCTTGTCGAGCGCATTCTGCATAGACTTATAGTCCTTCTTCATCTGAGCAAGCTGGTCTTCGAGAGTTGTTACACGAGCTTGAGAAGCAGCCAACTGCTCCTTTGTATTCTGATAGTTGCTTGACAATTCTCTGTTCTCGTTCTGGCAATTCTGAAGTTCCTTCTTACTTGCACAACTTGTGGCCAACAATGCGCCAGCCATCAAAGCCATTACTAAAAATTTGTTCTGCTTCATATTTTCTGGTTTTTAATTTTTATGATAGTGATATTTTACTGAATTACTAAATACTATGAATCGCTGCATGATGAATAAAAATCCACCCGCTGCTTTCCAATTGCAAAGTTACGAATAAGACTTGAATAAACCACTTTTGTCAAACCCATTTAGATAATTTTAACCACTTTTTCTATTTTTCTCATCTTTCTCACTCGTTTTTAACAAATTAGCGTCTCCATTCAGCAGTTTTTTCTGCTCTGTGAAAGCACACAGTATAGGCAACATACCTAAAAATATAAAAAAACAAGCGTTTTATTTTGTCCTTATTTTAATTTGTATTATCTTTGCACTCGAAAAGTGATACATAGGCCATGTATCCTTACCGAAAGAATAAATACATTAACAATATAAAAAGAGAAATAAGTATGATTCTTTTTTTCAGAACTCCATCTAAGAGTGTGATTGCGACCGAGATTGATCACAAACCATCTCAGGACGAAATCAATGAACTTTGTTGGCTTTATGGTGACGCGA
>ENA-ORPK01002092-ORPK01002092.1-human-gut-metagenome-genome-assembly--contig:-NODE-2092-length-14352-cov-4.337903_pt1 | contig 14352 bp, 12 predicted proteins | sample MGYA00242139_ERZ509068 | MGnify/ENA primary metagenome ERZ509068 (study PRJEB26280, sample SAMEA2338687) | human gut metagenome | biome: human gut; feature: human-associated habitat; material: faeces... | reverse complement strand
AATATCAACGAGTTACAGAAGATGGTAGAGTGGTATAAAATCCCTCTCTCTCCGCCAAGAAGGAAGTCAGAAATGACTTCCTTTTTTTTTCGTTTGTAGAGATAGGAGTAGACGAGAACGCTCGATATATGGATAGTAACCGCACAGCGCTTTCGTATCTTCTGCGAATGAAGAACACCTCTATCTTAGCACAAAGTCCTGTAAATTGAAAGATTTACAGGACTTTGTCTTTTTATATCATTTTTATCTACTGTTCTTGATAAGTTAGATAATTCTGATATCAGTATTGTGGCTCACACGATAATTATTACCAATAAAAATCGTGCATATATATTCTTATCCTACTCTACCAGTTCAACACCCAACTTGCATCAGCGTATTTTCCTATTAACTCAGCATCCTTGATAGGATCAAGCTGGCGAACATAATGGTGTCTTTGACTAACATCTATAGCCTTGTCATCCTTGTCATGGCTATTGAATTCCAACAATGTCACCGTAGGTTCAGCCACAGGTGCAAAGCCTATAGAAGGCACACCATCCAATGTACAGTTGAGCAACACAGATTCTGAATATGGATATGATTTTCCATGGTTGACTGGCATACGAGCTATCACAGCATTCTCGCCCAATCCCTTGAATGTACAATCGTTGAAGATGTTACCATGGTTTTCGGCAGTATTTCTAATCCACATAAATGGTCCATAAGAGGAAATGGTACAATGATTGAAGTATGATGGGCCTCTGCCTAAAACCGTATCTCCTCCTCCATTTATGATGCAGTTGAGCCAGTAGGCAGAACCATTCGCTTGAAGAGCATCACCATCGCCAATTATATGTACGTTCTCAGAAAAATTTCTCTCACCATTGAGTAGAAATCCCTCTGCCTGTCCCTTACAATCAGTCATGAAGGTGATATTTTTGAAAATCATATCAGCACAATTGTCAGCGGCTACCGCAGCACGACGCGATGGGAATGTTCCCTTCAACTCGTTGGTTTTGATATCAACAGGATGAGGATTGAAAACCTCGTTGTTAGGATAATGCACCACTACCCCATCCATAGATTCACCTTGGATGGTAACAAATCGCTTATTACGGAAATACACCAGTTCTTCATAGTCGCCATTTTTCACAAAAACAGTTTTTCTACAAGCTTCAGAAGACAATGAGTCTGGCATCCAATCCATGGCACCTTGCAAAGTAGAGAAATCTCCACTTCCATCTGCAGCCACCACCACCTTAGTTTTATCTTTTGAAGGAGCCATAGCCTTGGTAGTAAACTTCCATGATTTCTTTCCATTCCATCCCTCAACGACGCCCTTGCTTATTTTTATTTCATACTCATGTCCGTAATCTAACATATTGTTGTGCAAGTAAATAGTAGCCTTATTATCATGACAGATAACAGGATAAAAGTGGAAGGCATCAGAAAATCCGCCTATAATCGTCTTCTGATACTTGCGCTTGTCTTCTTTGGCAGCACCCGATGGAGTGCCCGGCCGTGTATTACGATTGGTAATATTCTCCACCTTATAAATATAAGGTACGGGGGTATATATAGCATCAGGGTTAGCGTGCTGCGCCTCTGTTGGTCCTGCAGGAATGGACATGTCAATTTTGTCAACTACCTTATTAGTAGTTTTGTCTAACACCGTGACAATACCCTTTGAGCCAGCCTTTACCGGTTGGTCAAACTCAATAATGAGGTGTGTGTCGATATTGATATTGTGAGCATTGGCATTAGGGTAAAAACCTACTGGAGATTGTGCCATAAGTTTCATACATACGATGAAACCTGCTAAAGTAATAAAGATTCGTTTCATAGAAATTGTTTTTAAGTTGTTTGGATTTGCAATATTACAAAAAGATATTGATAAATCCCTTTATTTTGAAAATAAAAAAGGATATGGTAGAAAATTAACCCTAAATTCTTAGAGAATATCAGAGAAAAAGTATATATTTGCATACAAAAAAGGAATCACCAACACACAAAATGGGTAAAAGAATATCGACATTTATAATAACATTTGTTGCATGGATAGCAGTTTTTATATTGCAGAAGCCTTTGTTTATGCTTGCTTATAATGGTAAGTTGCCTTCTGACTGTGGCATTATGCAATATATAGAAGTTATATACCATGGACTGCCGCTGGATATATCGTTGGCTGGCTATCTCACTTGTTTGCCAGCTCTGCTATAGCAAGCGTGTGGATAAGGGAAAATATTGTTAAGGCTATAATGAATGTATATATCGTTATAGCTGCACTGATAGTGGCAGTAAGCTTCTGCATAAACATAGGATTATACGAATATTGGGGATTTCCATTGGATGCAACACCTGTTTTTTATTTCCTTTCATCGCCTAAGGATGCTATGGCAAGTATGACTATACCTATGGCTATTGGCGGTATTGTGGGAATAATAGCGCTAACGGCTTTGATATCTTGGATATTAATAAAAGTAATAGTAAAGGCACCATTTAGCGGATTTAGCGATAATCACCCTGGAGGCAACCGCATTGTTACTTTCGTTGTATTACTCGTACTATCAGGCTTGCTGTTTATCCCTATTCGTGGAGGTTTTACGGTTTCTACCACTAACACCGGCAAAGCATATTTCTCAGAGAAAGCTATATTGAACCATGCAGCTGTAAACCCGCTGTTTAGCTTTATAGAATCTATGTCGCACCAAGAAGATTTTGCAAGTCAATATCGCTTTATGGACGACAAAAAGGCTAACGAGATATTTGCAAAGATGAGCAATACTTCATCAGAAGGAAATATCATAAAGCTAAAGAGCAAACGCCCTGATATTTATCTATTTGTATTAGAGAGTTTCTCGATGGAACTATGGAAGACGCAGGCTGTACCTAATCTAAAAGAGATAGCTGCAGAAGGATTATTCTTCGAGAATTTCTATGCTAACTCGTTCAGAACAGACCGCGGTCTGGTGGCTGTGCTTGGAGGTTTTCCTGCGCAACCAACGATGAGTATCATGAAATATCCTAAGAAGACGGCTAAGCTACCATCTATAGCAGCACAGCTTAAGAAGAATGGATATGACCTAAAATATTATTATGGTGGAGATGCTGACTTCACTAATATGCGCTCATATTTGGTAGGGCAAGGTTTCGAAGATATTGTTTCGGATGTAGACTTCCCTGTAAAAGAGAGAATGAGCAAATGGGGAGTACCTGACGATAAGGTGTTTGCGAGATTGCTTACAGACTTAAACCATGGACAGAACAAAAAGCCAATGTTTAGGGTGTTGCAGACATCAAGTTCGCATGAGCCATTCGACGTGCCATACCATAAACTGGCAGACGAGAGCTTGAATGCTTTTGCTTATACCGACAGTTGCGTAGGCGACTTCATAAAGAAGCTAAAAGCATCAGACAGATGGGAAAACAGTTTGGTGATAATAGTTCCAGACCACCTGGGCTGTTGGCCAAAGAATATAAACAACGACCATACCAACCGCTATCATATTCCATTGATATGGACTGGCGGAGCAATAGCAGCTCCTGAAAAAATAGCAACAATAGGTTCGCAGCAGGATATTGCAGCCACGCTTTTAGGTCAGTTGGGTATTGACCACTCTGAATTTATATTCAGCAAGGATATTCTCTGCCCTACTACCCCACACTTTGCCTTCTTCACCAATAACGATTTGTTTGGCGTGGTAAGCGACGACAATGCCATCGTTCATGACAACAAATTGCAGAAAACGGTGGTAAACACAGGTAAGACAAAGAATGCAAACCTCGAGAAAGGCAAAGCATATCTGCAGAAGTTATACGACTATATCTCTGAACTATAAACAAGAGCCATCACATATTATATATATGGAAATACATCCAATAGCACATTTCCACTCTCCCTTCACCTCGAAGTTTGGTATACCAAAACAGAGCGGACTTGTGGAAGAACTGTGCGGAAAGATTGTTTTTACGCCCGAATACCGTAATCCTGACGCTCTGCGTGGCATGGAGGAATTCGACTATCTATGGCTTATCTGGGAATTTTCTGCCAACAAGCACAAGGCAAACAGTCTTATGGTTCGCCCACCATTGCTCGGTGGCAACACAAGGATGGGAGTGTTTGCCACTCGTTCACCTTTTCGTCCAAACAATATAGGATTGTCGTCGGTAAAGATAGACCGTGTGGAATACGACACTCCGCAAGGTCCTGTTATCCACGTAAGAGGTGGCGACTTGATGGATGGCACACCAATATTCGACATCAAGCCATATGTCACCTATGCCGATTGCCACGTTGGTGCACGATCTGGTTTTGTTGATAGCAATCCTATCAAGCGTTTAGAGGTAGAAATACCTGATAGTTTTGCCAAGATGTTTTCAATTAGTGAGATAGAAGCATTGCGCAAGACCCTTGCCTTAGACCCTCGTCCACACTATCATTCTTCACCAGACAAGATATATGGTATGCCATTTAGCAATTACGACATACACTTCAAGGTGGCAGACAATGTATTAAAAGTGGTGGAAATAGTAAAAGAAAAAAGAAAACAATAATAAAAAAAAAAGATGAAAGTAATAATCAAGACATCATTAGGCGACATTACTGTTCGCCTCTACGACGAGACTCCTCTACATCGTGACAACTTCGTTAAGCTTGCTCGCGAAGGCTACTATGATGGCACACTCTTCCATCGTGTTATCAAAGACTTCATGATACAAGGTGGCGACCCTGATTCTAAGGGAGCACCTGCAGGCAAACAACTTGGCATTGGTGGTCCTGACTATACCATCGAGGCAGAAATCAAACCTACTTTGTTCCACAAGCGTGGAGCTTTGGCAGCAGCACGCCAAGGCGACGAGGTTAACCCAGAACGTCGCAGTAGCGGTTCACAATTCTATATCGTTTGGGGTCAGGTATACAACCAAGGTCAGATAAAGCAGTTTGCTAAGCAAATGGAGATGCAACAGATGCAACAAGCCTTCAACGCTCTTGCCATGCAGCATCGCGAAGAGATTATGCAGCTACGTCGCGACCGCAACCGTGCAGGATTGCAAGAATTGCAAGACAAGCTTGCCAATGAGGCTCAGCAGCAGGTGAAAGCAAATGGTGCTGGTATGACTGCAGAACAGCAAGAGATATACACCACCATTGGTGGCACACCACATCTCGATGGTCAGTACACTGTGTTTGGCGAAGTGGAAGAAGGTCTTGACATCGTTGACCAGATACAGCAGGCTGCTACAGGCAGAGGCGACCGTCCTATAGAAGATATAGAAATGAAAATGGAAGTGATTGACTAATCACTCCCATTTCATCATCTATTTAGCATTTAATATCTTCCTTGCATTGTCCACACGCTCCTTTGTTGGCGTAGGCACATTGGCAAGCGGATATTCAATGCCAAGTTTTTCGTATTTAAATGTTCCGAGCGTATGGTATGGTAAAACATCTATACGCTCGATATTTTTTAATGTCGACAGGAAGTCGTGCAGACGATGCAGATATGCATCATTATCTGTAATACCTGGCACCAGCACATGGCGTATCCACACAGGCTTTGCTATCTCGGAAAGATAGCGTGCGCAATCGAGGATATTCTCGTTGCTAAAGCGTGTGAGCTTGCGATGCTCCTCATTGTCTATATGCTTGATATCAAGGAGAATGGTATCGGTGACAGCCATCAGCTTTTGGAAATTATCAAACCATGGCGACTTGCGAGAGAAAGGTTGAGCTGAGGTATCGAGACAGGTATTTATGCCCATAGCATGTGCCTTCTCGAAAAGTTCTGTAACAAACTCCATCTGCATCAAAGCCTCACCACCGCTCACGGTGATTCCACCTTTATCGCCCCAATAAGTGCGATAGCGCAAAGCCTTTTCAAGCAGTTCGTCGGTTGTCATTTGTTCGCCCACTCTCATCTTCCACGAGTCTGGGTTATGACAATACAGACATCTCATCGGACATCCCTGCATGAACACTATGAACCTTACACCAGGTCCATCTACAGACCCAAAGGTCTCAATACTATGAATATATCCTATTTGCATACTTAGATAAACGCTATCGCCACCTTTTTATTGTATCCATTTATGCCATTAGAGTTTTTTTGTGTAATTTTGCAACCCAAATAGCATACAACAATGATATACCCACAGAATTTTGAGACAAAGATAGGATTTGACGAGATAAGAGATTTGCTCAAGCAGCGTTGCTTGTCTACCCTTGGCAAAGGAAAAGTCGATGATATGGCTTTTTCGTCCGATGCCGACGAGATAAAGGAATGGATTGAGCAAACTCGAGAGTTTAGGCGCATTCAAGATGGTGCTGACGACTTTCCATTGCAATATTTCTTCGATGTCAGAGATGCGATAAAGAGAATAAGACTTGAAAACACCCATTTGGAAGAAAGCGAGTTGTTCGACCTTCGTCGTTCGCTCCAAACGATCAACGATATAGTACGCTATCTAAATAGAGCTGAAGACAAAGGCGAAGATGTTGATCCAGCTCCGCTATATCCTGCATTATACCGACTAACACAGGATGTTGCTACTTATCCGCAACTTGTTCAGGGCATCGACCAGATATTGGACAAGTTTGGTCATATACGCGACAATGCATCACCAGAACTTCTAAACATCCGCAGGGAACTTGCACGTGCCGAGAGTTCAGTATCTAAAACTCTATATAGCATATTGCGCTCAGCTCAAAGCGAAGGTTTGGTTGACAAGGATGTGACACCGACATTGCGTGATGGCAGATTGGTGATTCCTGTGATGCCTGGCATGAAACGCAAGATTAGCGGTATCGTTCATGATGAGAGTGCTACTGGTAAAACTGTCTTCATAGAGCCTTCTGAGGTTGTAGAGGCAAACAACAGAATCCGCGAACTTGAGAGCGAAGAGCGCCATGAGATAATACGCATCCTCACCACCTTTACTAATAAGGTGCGCCCCCACTCTCGCGACATTTTGGAGTCATACTCCTTCCTTGCAACAATAGATTTTATCCGTGCTAAGGCAGAGTTGGCAAAACTAACGAAAGCTATTGAGCCAGAAATCACAGACAAGCCACATGTTGACTGGATACAATCGCGACACCCTTTGCTACAACTATCGCTTGAGAAACAAGGAAAGAAGGTGGTGCCTCTCGACATCATCCTCAACAAGGATAAACATATTCTGATAATCTCTGGTCCTAATGCTGGAGGTAAGTCAGTGTGTCTCAAGACTGTAGGTTTGTTGCAATATATGGTGCAATGTGGACTAAGCATACCTGTTGGCGACAGGTCTACCGTTGGCATCTTCGATAATGTGATGATAGATATCGGCGACGAACAAAGCTTGGAGAACGACCTTTCCACATATTCGAGCCATCTGCTGAATATGAAGAACATGATGCGTCAGGCTAACAACAAGACTATCATCTTGATAGATGAGTTTGGTACTGGCACCGAGCCACAAATTGGCGGTGCTATTGCCGAGGCGGTATTGGAACAATTCTGCAATAAGGGAGCATGGGGAGTCATCACCACCCACTACCAAAATCTAAAGCATTTCGCAGACTCCCACGAGGGTGTTGCCAATGGTGCTATGCTCTACGACCGTCATGAGATGCGGGCTTTATTCCAGCTTGCCATAGGCAGACCAGGTAGCTCGTTTGCTATAGAAATAGCTCGAAAGACAGGACTTCCTGAGGAGGTGATACAAAAGGCTTCCGAGATTGTGGGTAGCGACTACATACAGAGCGACAAATATCTGCAAGATATCGTGCGCGATAAACGCTATTGGGAAGCTAAGCGACAGACTGTTCACCAAAGGGAGAAAGACTTGGAGCGACAGATTGCAAAATACGAAAGCGATGTTGCTGAGCTGGAGAAGAAGCGTAAGGAGATTCTCACTAAAGCCAAAGGTGAGGCTCAGGAATTGCTTAAAGAGAGCAACAAGCGTATAGAAAATGCCATCAAGGAGATAAAGGAGCAACAGGCTGAGAAGGAGGAGACAAAGCGCATACGCGAAGAGCTCAACGAATTCAAGAGTGTGGTTGCAGATATCGACACCAAGGCTATGGACGAAAAGATAGCCCGCAAGATGGAACAGATAAAGCAGCGCAAAGAACGTCATGCCAAGTTTAAGAGCGAAAAGGAGGAGAAGCAGAAGAAAGCTGCAGAAAGTCTGATGCAGGCAGCTCTAAAGGAAGAGAAGAAAGCAGGCAAGGCTAAGCTTGAAGTTGGCGATACCGTTAGAATGAAAGGCATGAAGTCTATCGGAAAGATAGAAGGCATAGACGGAAATATGATAACCGTGATATTCGGTGACATGCGCACAAAGGTGAAAGCAGACAGACTTGAGTATACTGAGGCAAAAGCTAAAGAGGAAGATTTGGCTACCAAGCTTCAGGCTTACTCTGTGAGCAAAACCACGAGAGCAACTATCGATAGCCATAAGTCTTCGTTCAAGCAAGACTTGGATGTTCGTGGTATGCGTGGCGACGAAGCACTCACTGCCGTACAGTATTTCATCGATGATGCTATCCTTGTTGGTATGCAACGTGTGCGCATCTTGCATGGCAAAGGCAATGGCATATTGCGCCAGCTAATTCGACAATACTTAGGTTCTGTACCAAACGTTATCCACTATGCTGATGAGCATGTGCAGTTTGGCGGCGCCGGAATAACTGTTGTTGACTTGTAAAAAACATATATATCAACTTAAAAGGCATAGTTCAATATTGCAAAAAGATATTGAACTATGCCTTTTCTGTAAATCTTTACTTAACAGAAATATATGCACAAAAAAAGGATGCATATCAATTATGCATCCTTCTGTTTGAGCCTCTTGTCGGATTCGAACCAACGACCCCGAGATTACAAATCACGTGCTCTGGCCAACTGAGCTAAAGAGGCAGATCCTTGCAGCCGCTAAGGCTTGCGTTTAGGACGTGTTCTAAAACGGCTGCAAAGATACGACTTATTTTTTATTCGCCAAAATTTTTCGGCTTTTTTTTTTACATCTTGCGTGTTTTTTCCTTGAATTTAGTTAGCTGCACCTTCATTGCGTCTACGCAGAGGTCGATGCCTTCCTCGAATGTGTCGCATGTTTTCTCGACGAAGAGCTTCTGTCCGGGGACGGTCACTTCGAGGCTTGTTTCCTTGTTCTGCGCGGTGGCTGGCTTCACTACTTTGAGCTGCACTTCTGCGCTGCTTATATCCTCGAATGTCTTCTCAAGCTTTGCTACTTTCTTCTCGATGAATTCCTGTAGTTTCTCGGTAGCGTCAAAGTGAATTGACTGAATCTTTACGTTCATAGTGTCCTCCTTTTCTTTGTTTAAGGTCGTTTATACTATATATATAATAAGGTATAGTGTCATCCTTTCGGTGTTTCGCTTCGGGGATGTGCCTCATTATATGCTTTTTTTAGTTGCTCGAACGAGGTGTGGGTGTATATTTCGGTTGTGGAGAGGCGCTCGTGTCCGAGCAGCTTCTGCACGTTTTCGATGTTGGCTCCGTTGTTGAGCATTGCGGTGGCGAAGGTGTGGCGCAGCACGTGGGGCGATCGTTTCTGAAGGCCGGTCACGGTGGAGAGCTGTTGCTTCACCATCTGGCGCACTTGTTGGGGGCTTAGGCGCATGCCGCGTGCGGAGCGCCCGGGTGCAGCGCGGCGGTGTCTCGGCGTCGCGACGTGCGGTGTAGCTGCGCAGGGCTTGGGCGAGTTCGTCACCGAAGGGTATGGCGCGCTGCTTGTTGCCTTTGCCGTGCACGCGTATCTCGCTGCGTGCGTAGTCGACGGAGTTGTCGTCGAGCGAGGTGAGCTCGGAGAGGCGCATGCCTGTCTCGTAGAAGGTGAGCACGATGGTGTGCTCGAGCTGCGCCTGGTAGGTGTCGGGCTGCTGTGTATGGTCGAGCAGTCGGTCCATCTGTTCTTCGCGCACGAACTGCGGCAGGGGCCGGTCGGTCTTGGGGCGGTAGACGATGTGCGCCGGGTCGTGCTCTACGTATCCTCGTGCGAGGAGGTAGCGGTAGTAGGTTTTCAGGGCGCTCAGGCGTCGGGCTACGGTTGTGGCGCGGTTGCCTTGGTCGAGCTGGTGCTCCATCCAGTCGCGTACGACGTCGGTGTCTACCGTGGCGAACGTGAGTTCGCCGTCGAGACTGCTGAAAAACTGCTGGAACGCTTCGAGGTCGCGGCGGTAGCTTTCCACTGTATTCTCCGACCGGTTGCGCTCGTAGCGCAGATAGTCGAGAAAGCCGTCAATACCTTTTTGCATGTTCTTTTTTGTTTTTCGCTACGAATATACGACGAATATTTGTCATTTGCAAGTTTTCGGCTGTCTTTTTTCGTTTTTTCACGTTTTTAGCGTGGTTCTGGTGCCTATTCGTCGTGTGCGGCAAGTGTTTTACCGCGCTGCGGTAACATGATTACCGCAGCGTGGCTATGTCGTTACAGCATTGCGGTAATGGTGTTACCGCGTGGATGTAACGCTGCTGCTAAACACAAAGACGGCAATAGCTGCTCATTAGAACTGCTATTGCCGTCGCCAGCCTGCCCGAGTCGCAGAGGATTCGGGTTGGCATGTTTATGTCTTAATGATTATTTCTGAGTGTGTACACCTCCTGGTCCATCCGACTGCGCTTGCCGTGGGGCGTGCGCGTCATATTAATTGTTAGTCGAAATGGGGAGATTACTCCTCGTTAGCGCGGAGCTGCTGTACGTAGATAGCGTGCTCCATCTTGAGTCTCTTGAGTACAGAAGGCTTGTTGTACTGCTGACGAGCGCGGAGTTCCTTTACTACGCCTGTCTTCTCAAACTTTCTCTTAAACTTCTTGAGTGCTCTTTCGATGTTCTCACCGTCTTTTACCTGTACAATAATCATTTTTGTTTCTTTTAATTTAAATAGTTATACATTGTTTATTTGCGGCACTGTGCCACAAAGCGGGTGCAAAGTTACTGATTATTTGCCGATTAGCCAAATTTTTCGCAATATTTCTGCATTCTGCCCTGCTTATTCGGCATCGTAATGCGCAGCCGGATGCTACGCACGCCGCTTTGCCTCCATAAACGTTAAAAGGCAGCGGGCGCTCCTTACGGAGTTCCTGCTGCCTTTTGTCGTCACAAGTCTGCTTGCGACACGTTGCAGTCTGCTCTGCCCCGAGGGGCGCAGCCGACTACTTTCCGTGGTGCTCGTCAGATACTGTCAACTTCTTGCGGCCATGTGCGCGGCGAGAAGCCAATACGCGACGACCATTCTTTGTAGCCATACGCTCACGGAAACCATGCTTGTTTACGCGGCGACGATTGTGCGGCTGAAATGTTCTTTTCATTGTCTTATTTTTATTTATTTGTTATTATTCACACTTTTGGGTTGCAAAATTACTCATAATTTTTTAAACGACAAAGACTTGAGCCTTTTTTAGCTGCATTTTTTTAGTTTTTTCTACATTTTTAGGGCAAAATCGCCCGTGTATGGGCTGAAAAGCGGTGCGACGGGGAGGTTGAGGGGCTTTTTCTGCCGGTTTTCACGATTTAGGGCGTGTCACGAATAAAAAAAACTGTGAACCATGCGTTTTTGTGCGTGATTTTCAGTAACTTTGCAGCGATTTTTGAGAGATAATACAATAATATAAATAAAAACAGCAATGATCAACTCACAAGACATCAAGATGGGAACTTGCATCCGCATGGACGGCAAGCTCTTTTTCGTAATCGACTTCCTTCATGTAAAACCGGGTAAGGGCAACACTTTCATGCGCGTTAAGTTGAAGAACGTTGTCGACGGCCGCGTGTTGGAGCGTCGCTTCGACATCAGCGAGAAGCTTGAGGACGTACGCGTAGAGCGCCGTCCGTACCAGTACCTCTACAAGGAGGGCGAGGACTATATCTTCATGAACCAGGAGACTTACGACCAGATTCCTATCGCTGGCAACCTCATCACTGGCGTTGACTTCATGAAGGAGAGCGACATCATCGAGGTCGTTTCTGACGCTTCTACAGAGACCGTGCTCTTCGGCGAAATGCCGGTGAAGACTAACCTCCGCGTTACTCACTCTGAGCCGGGCATCAAGGGCGATACTGCTACAAACACTCTCAAGCCGGCTACTCTCGAGACTGGCGTAGAGATTCGCGTGCCTCTCTTCGTTAACGAAGGCGACCTCGTTCAGGTTGACACACGCGACGGTAGCTACCTGCAGCGCGTTAAGGAGTAATCCTTACCGAACAACGGAAAAAGAAATAGCAAAGAGTAAAAAAGTAAAAAGCATTGGGGATAACGTCATGCACGCCCCGACGTGCTCTTTACTTTTTTACTCTTTTGCGTTTATTGCCGACTCGTCGACTTGTCTACTTGCCTAATCGTCGGCTTGCCTAATCGTACACTTGTCAACCTGTCAACTCAAAAAGAAATGAAATACAGCATAATAATTCCCGTTTACAACCGTCCGGACGAGGTGGACGAACTGCTCGACAGCCTCACCCGTCAGAGCGAAACCGACTTCGAAGTGGTGGTAGTGGAGGATGGTTCGGCGGTGCCGTGCAAGGATGTCTGCGAGAAATATGCGCAGAAGCTCCGCATACAATACTTCACCAAGCCCAACTCCGGACCCGGACAGACGCGCAACTACGGTGTGGAGCGCGCGCAGGGCGACTACGTGCTCATCCTCGACTCGGACGTGGTGCTGCCCGAAGGCTATCTGGCGGCGGTGTCTGCCGAACTGAAGCGCGAGCCTGCCGACGCTTTCGGCGGACCTGACAGCTCGCATCCCTCGTTCACCGACACGCAGAAGGCTATCTCCTACTCGATGACTTCGTTCTTCACCACCGGCGGCATACGCGGCGGCAAGAAGAAGCTCGACAAGTTCTACCCGCGCTCGTTCAACATGGGCGTGCGTCGCGATAGATACATGGAGCTGGGCGGATTCTCTAAGATGCGCTTCGGCGAGGACATCGACTTCTCAATACGCATCTTCAAGGCCGGACTGCGCTGCCGACTCTTCCCCGAGGCATGGGTGTGGCACAAGCGCCGCACCGACCTGCGCAAGTTCTTCCGCCAGGTCTACAACTCGGGCATCGCGCGCATCAATCTCTACAAAAAATACCCCGAGTCGCTGAAGCTGGTGCACATGCTGCCGATGGTGTTCACCGTGGGCGTGCTCTCCATGCTCGCGCTCTGCCTCGTGCTGCTCGTGCTCTGCCCCACTCTGGCGTGGCTGCCGCTCGTGCCGCTCGCCCTCTACTCGCTCCTCATCTGCATCGACTCGGCTCGTCTCAACCGCAGTCTGAAGATCGGCGTGCAGAGCATCGCCGCCGCCAGCAGCACCGGCGGTGCGGTGATGCTGATAAACGCAATCGGCATATCCTTCCAGCCGAACAGCCCCAGCTGGCCGAGGAACCCGTCGTTCTCATACAGTGTGCCCAGCAAAACCGCGATGTAACGCAGCGGATTTTTCAAAACAAACAGCAGCTGCGCACCGCCGTTCACGGTGGTGCCGCCCTGGCGGGCAATCGCGCCGTAGTTGTGGCGCAAAAGCGTGCCGTACTGCTCCACACCGAGGGTCAGCGCCAGTGCGCCCGCAGCGGTCAGTACGGCGTACACGGCGCGGCTGAAACGCACCTTCCACTCGGATTTCCGTAAAATCAGCGGCAGCACGACCCACAGCAGATTGATATACGGCTTGGTGCCGTTGGCAAACACGCAGGCCAGCGCATAAAAAAGCGCCGTCTTATCGTTCCATTCGTCCCGCGTCAGCAGGGCCAGCATGAGGTAATAGCAGCCCAAAAGCGTCGCGTCGTAGCTCAGCGACGCACCCATGTAGAGCGACATCGGCATAAGCATAATGCACAAAAACGCAGGTCTGCATTTGTGCGCACTGCGCAGCGCTGCATAGCACAGCGCCGTGTAGGCCAGCAGGTTGACGATGCGCCCGCCATATAGGCAGCCCAGCGCGCCAAAGCCCAGCAGGCGTGCCAGCGCCATACCGACCGCGCCCGGCAGGAATGGAATGACCAGAAAGCTGACCGGCTCGCTGACCGGGTCCGGCACAGAATCCCGCACATCGTGCGCCAGATACAGGGCAAAGCTATCCGCCATGCTCTGCACTGCGCCTTCCCTGCCGTATTGCTTCAGGGCATAGCCCGCGGTGTTATAGGCTTTTTCCGCCCCGGTATCGGGGTCAGTGCCCACACCGGCAGAGGTATGCGCATTCACCCATGCACCGGGGAACGCTTCCAGCAGGTAGGCCACATCGTCCGGGTAGGTGCGGGAGGCATCAAAATCAAAGTGCCCGGTGGAGATGGCATAGGTGCGCAGGTAATGGTCGGCTTCGTCCGGCGTTTGCAGCGGCGGGTTGGCAAATGCAAACAGCAGCCCGAACAAAAAGATGC
>ENA-ORPK01002085-ORPK01002085.1-human-gut-metagenome-genome-assembly--contig:-NODE-2085-length-14368-cov-4.729127_pt1 | contig 14368 bp, 13 predicted proteins | sample MGYA00242139_ERZ509068 | MGnify/ENA primary metagenome ERZ509068 (study PRJEB26280, sample SAMEA2338687) | human gut metagenome | biome: human gut; feature: human-associated habitat; material: faeces... | reverse complement strand
ACAAGTACTTGTGGATTATCTTGCGTCAATGTAACACATGTTTGACAAACCTACACGTCGATTTGTATGGGAGATACCGAGTATTGTGGATTTCATTGCAGTCGTGAGCTTCGGCATCACGTGCTTTTGTGCCGGATACACATTCGGCAAGGATAATTACAAGACACAAAAATAACAGCCTCGCAAACTGTGAACGGTTATTTTTAATCAACTACGTATGTGGGCTAACCGTCTATCGGCAGCACTCTTTTTTCTATAATCCTATTAGCACGCACATGTGAAAATGTCAAAATTTTCTTAAATCCCCTAAAGCTAGAAATGCTCATTTTGGACGGTATGCTCACTAGCAGCATATGCATGTTGTGATCCGACATAAACTGTCGCTCTATTATCTTTACATCTTTATATAAGATATAAGAACATATCTGCTTTAAAATATCTACTAATTTCAATGATTCAAATAATAATAATATTGTACATTTACCACATTAGAAGCATGTTATATAATATACTTAGAAAAAGAAATACAGATCACTACTCGTAAAGGAGTTTTTTATATGAGAAAGAACAGATTATTTGACCACATGATCATTGTTATATTAGTTTTATCATTTATCATCGGATCAGCTTCATCATATGTATCTGCGGAATCTGTATCAGAGAATAATACTACTGTTATCTCCGTATCAGAAAATGCAAGTGAAACACTCAGTCCCGCTGAAGATAATATGAACGCTTTGGGTAACGACCGTGAATTTTATATTGAAAGGAGAAAGGATCTGATCAGCCAAGGCTACCAATTTATTGATGTAGATCTGCCCAATAATGGCACATGGGGATATGATCAGACATTTGCAAGAACCGAACTATTTTCTGAATTTAATAAAGCAAGAATGAATAAGGAAAACTGGTGGCTCTGTGATAATAACACTACTCACATTACGTTAGACACACCCCCCACCAAAACATATGTATACGATACCAAATTGGAAGAAGCAGCTATGCAGAGAGCAGCAGAACTCTTATTCGCTTATATCCATACACGACCTGACAGGGTAGGATTTGGAGAAGTATACCAGAATCAGGATAACCCATATCAGTGGGCATCGAACTATAATGAGATGATTAGTTTTGCTCCCATGGACACATTGGGAGCCAATAATCAAAGCGTTCTGATCGAACCTACCGCAGAAGGCATCGTATATGGCTTCATGGAATCATATGAAAACATGCCAGGGCATCAAAAACATAGAAAGTGCATCCTGACTGATGAGTATTATCGCATTGGTATTGGTGTAGTAAAACTGGCAGACGGACATAGATTCGTTGCTGTTGAAGTATCAGAAGATAAAACCGCAGACGGCGAATATATCCCCGTATATTCCGACACCGATCCGGTAGATGGTTACAAGGAAACTACCGTGCAAATTGCATATAAGCCAAATGACAGCACTTATTGTTTACACAGAAGAACCGGTGTGCTGGTTCCCACAATCCGTTCCAACAGCCAGCAGTATATCTTTAGTGACGACACGACAGGTATATTAACAATGTATCCAGGAACAGAAAATCAGGTCGATCTTAACAAAGTCTGGTTCGGCACATCCAATACACCTTTCTTCGGATTCTGCACTGGAACGAATTCTATCTTTTTTAATAACTTATATGGAAGTTGGAAAAGTGAAAATACAGATATCGTAGAAGTAATAGACAATAAACTGATTGCCAAGGAACCCGGCAATACCCTCGTTACATTCATAGATAATTCTGATAACTGCACAATAGGTTCTATAAATGTTACCGTTCCTGAGCCAGTCTTACAGTCTGCTGCTGCCACATACGATAACGGAAACACACTTGTAGGCACTACCATTTACGGGGACGACGTAACACTCACAAACCACTTTGACTATGGCGAGGACGAAGATGTTACCCTCAGCGACTATGGCGTATACAGCTTTACGGTTTCCAAGGAAGGCACAAACACCTTTACCTTTAACCACCCGGATGCTCCGGCAGGTACAACAATCCCAGTTACCCTGACAGTACAGGGCATCAAGGAAACACCTGCTCCAAAGCCGCCTAAGAAAGAAGAATCCACTGTAAAGCCTGCTGCCCCTTCTACAAATACAGAAATCGCCGGAAATGCAGGCAATACACGCACATTATATTCCCAGAAGATCACTGTCGCAAAGAAATTCCGCAAAACCTTTACGATCAGCCGCAGGAAGCTCAAAAAGTCCGGCAGGGTCTATAAGATAAGCGCAAAGGTAACCCCATTAGATGGCGGCGTAGGTCATGGACTTGTAAGCTATAAGGTAACGAAATACCCAAAGGGTGCAAAGAAATATGTAACTGTCAACAAGAAAGGTAAGATCACCATTAAGCGGAATGCTAAAAAAGGCACCTACAAGATCAAGATCACTGCAAACAGCGTATCCAACCGCCTTAAAAAAGCTTCCAAGACCATTACCATTAAAGTTAAATAGATTATAAAAATAAGAGATCCAAACCTGATATTATCAATCAGTTGGATCTCTTTTTACATCGTTCCCTTTTAATTACTTATCTCCTGTCTCCGAAGTACTGTAGTTTTGAAATGAAAAGTGCTACTTCGTCATAGATCAGATTAAATTCTCTGTCATTCCTACTGCTGATCATTTCTTCCAGTTCTGCCATCTTACGTTTTCGTTCTACGTTTGAAACAGCCATCTTGCCCGTGCCTGCCGGCTTTTCTTCCGTTCCGTATCTGCTTTCCGGTTCATGTGTCAGAAAATCAATGACCGGAATTTTCAATGCCTCTGCAATCCTGTTGGTATAATCCAGACTGATCGACTGTTTACCACGTTCTATTGCACTCAGATAAGAAGAAGAGATATCAGCCATCTCCGCCAATTGTTCCTGGGTCAGATTCTGTTTTGTTCTTTCCAGCTTAATCCTCAGACCAATCTGCTCTTTATTCATTGCATCCGCTTACCTTTCCTATTACTACTACTATTTTAATAGAAGAGTTCCAGAATATACAATGAACAATAATGTTGTTTTCATTCATTATTATGGAGTTTATCCACTATAGCACGAGTTATACACAGAATATTAATCATTTAAGTATTTTCCAATAACCACTTCGGTTTGAACCAATCCTTGAAATTTCTCCAACACTTACCATTTCTGCCATGTTCTGCTGAATCTGTCTAAAGGATACTCCTAATTTACTAACCAGCTCTCTTTGTGTAACTTTTGGATTCTCCCCAATTGCCTTTTTAATTTGATTCCAAAGATTGACATCACTTTTGACATCACTGATGTCAATGTTTTCTACGCCATAATTCAGATTTGGCATTATAACTGTAAACTGATATCTGTCAGAAAGAAAAAAAGGTTTCTTTTCTTTACTATAATTAACCTGAAACTCATACCCAGATATTATCTTTTCAAACCCACTGCCTTTTCTCTCCATATATCCAAGCCGATTAAATACATCAGCTAATACAGGATTTCTTCTTGTTGAAGGAACAGATAACGGATCTCTTTCTTGAATCACAGAGCCATCCGGCATTCCTCCCGGAGAATATATTTCCATTCTGTCATCATAGATATCTATATGCACTTCACTTCCATTTACTAGATAATCTCTATGCACCAATGCATTTACCAATGCCTCGTGATAACTCCGCTCAACATATTCTGGCATTTCTATTCTGGAATTTGATGTTTTTTTCCACATTTTTTTAGCATTTCGCTTAATAAATGCTTCTCCATCTTCAATTAGTGATATCACACTACCCGAATACTCTGCGTCATCCAATGCATCTACTGTACCACCACTTTTATTTAAACCGTTCCATCTTGTGCAAAACAGCCTCGACCACCGAATAGGACTATCATCAACAAGCAGTACTCCAGCATTGGTCAAACATCCATCCTCATTTACAATTCCAAAAGATACCAAATCTTTCTCTTCAAAACTATTTCCGGTCCATTTTTTATATCTTGCACGAAGTTGTGTATATGCAAAATCCTCAATCTTATACGTGGAATTTTGAGAATCATACGATGTATTTTTCCCTCTAAGCACAAGTCTTTTTAATTCAGTGGAGGTTGCTTTTACACTCTCATTTCCAACACGAACATATGCCTCAAGGTCTCCATCTGCCGAATAATAATATGGTGTCTCTTCTCCTTTAAAAATATCAAGTATTATCAAAACTTTCTCATCTTCTGTTTTATGAAATCTGAGTTTAAACTCAGGAATAGGATTAAGTCTGTTTTTAACAATCTCACTTATCTTCTCAGCATCACTACTAGGATTTACTAATCCGACAATTTCATCTTCATTAGATATACCCCAAATCAGCGAACCGCCAAACGTATTGGCAAACGCACTTACGCTCTTACACCAACTCTTAGGTTTTCTTTCCTCAAGAAAAAGTTTTTTATCATATTCTGTTGCCTCGCCTATCAAATTCTTAATATCCATAATGCCACTCACTTTCTATGCAGATGATAGTCAATTATCTGACCTGGCAGCCGCCCCACTCTACCACAGTAAAGCCGGTTCTCGCCGGAGCGCTAAGGCTCTGCGCCGGGATCTCCACTGCTTCATCCACTGGCTTCCACGCCATAAATACCCGCAGCAGCGTGTCTGGAACCGGATCAATCAAAAGCTGTGCGTTCTGTGTATAAACATCCGACTGAAAAGCAATGAGATTATATGGATTGTCCTGCATCAGTGGCAGCCAGTATACCATAAATTCATTTGCTTCCCTCCGGGTAAGTCCCAGCTTACTTAACGCATTCTCCAGAAAAGCTGCGGTATCACTTCCCGCTACACAATATCCGCTGGAGAAATCATAGTCTGCTCCGCTTTCACCTTCCCAATAGAGGTAGTTATAGGTTTGTCCGTCTGCATCTGTCAGTGTCCCATCCGGGCTGGCAGACACATTCCAGCCATCCTGATACGCAGGATAGGTACAAGCCAGTTCTCCGGCGTAATCCAATTTCACCGTAACGTCCGTTTTGCTCTCCGGATAGAGATAGATCACCGGCTTTGCATCATATTCTTCCTCATCATCGCAGTTGCCCTGACAGGCTGTCAGACAACATGCACAGGATAATACTGCAAGCATTGCCAAAAGCCGCTTTATACGCAATTTCCCCATGTATTTTCCCTCCTCGGACAAATCTGTTGTATCTGATTATAGCATACAGAAATAAATGTTTATAGATATTTCATAGCTTTACCCGTTGCTTTTTTATACTATTTGAGTATAATAAATAGCAACAGGAGCCCCCACACCTCTCGCAGAAGTGTCCAATGGGGGCACATTTTTACATATTTCCTACCATTTCAGGTAAACGGACACGATCCATTATTCTCCAATATATAATTTGAAAGAGTAAAATTAATGTATCCAGATCATGAGAAATGGAATAATGAGATATACAAGCCTTTAATCAAGCTTGTGAATATATACAGATCATACATATCAATGAAACATCTGGTTTTCCCATATAGATGGAAATCTATGCTTAAATATAAATAAACGGCTGTATCCATAAAAATAAGCGTCTGCCAAAGGCAGGCGCTCGGTTTTCTTTACTTTACTACACTCGCAAACTCGCGCTATCGCGCTCATTCATCTGCTTACGCAGATGGTTTGCTCGTTAAAACCGCAATAAAAACAAATGCCTGCCATAAGGCAGGCACTTGTTTTTATATATTTTATTATACTCGTGAACCCGTACTTCGCACTTTATGTTTGCTTCTTCGAAGCAAACGTTCACTCGTTAATAACGCCTGAAAACCAAATGCCCGCTTTGCGGGCGCTTGGTTTTCTTTAGGCGTTATTACATCATTCCCATGCCCGGGTTACCGGCTGGCATAGCCGGAGCATCTTCTTTGATGTTTGCTACAACAGATTCTGTTGTAAGCAGTGTAGATGCAACGCTTGTTGCGTTCTGCAGAGCACTTCTTGTAACCTTTGCAGGATCCAGAATACCTGCATCTACCATATTTACATATTCATCCTTCAGTGCATCGTAACCGACGCCAACTTCGGATTCTTTTACTTTATTGATGATAACGCTGCCTTCCAGACCTGCGTTTGCTGCAATGTGGAACAGTGGAGCTTCCAGTGCTTTCAGAACGATCTGTGCACCTGTCTTCTCATCACCTTCCAGCTTATCTGCTAGCTTAGCAACTTCTTTGGAAGCGTGGATATAAGCAGATCCACCACCTGAGATAATACCTTCTTCTACTGCTGCTTTTGTAGCTGCAAGTGCATCTTCCAGACGAAGTTTTGCTTCTTTCATTTCTGTTTCTGTTGCTGCACCAACACGGATGACTGCAACACCGCCAGCTAACTTAGCAAGTCTTTCCTGTAATTTCTCACGGTCGAAATCAGATGTTGTCTCTTCTACCTGTTTCTTAATAGATGCGATACGTGCTGCAATGGCATCCTTGCTGCCTTCGCCGTCTACGATCACTGTGTTCTCTTTCTGAACCTTAACGGATTTTGCACGACCGAGCTGTTCCATTGTTGTATCCTTCAGTTCCAGACCAAGCTCAGAGCTGATTACCTGACCACCTGTCAGAATTGCGATATCTTCAAGCATTGCTTTTCTTCTGTCGCCATAACCTGGAGCCTTAACAGCTACTACATTGAATGTTCCACGCAGTTTGTTGACGATCAGTGTTGTAAGTGCTTCGCCTTCTACATCTTCAGCGATGATCAGAAGCTTTGCGCCACTCTGTACGATCTGCTCCAGAAGTGGAAGGATCTCCTGAATATTGGAAATCTTCTTATCTGTGATCAGGATGTATGGATTATCCAGAACTGCTTCCATCTTATCCATATCTGTTGCCATATATGCGGAAATATAACCACGGTCGAACTGCATACCTTCTACAAGGTCAAGCTCTGTCATCATGGTCTTGCTTTCTTCAATTGTGATAACACCGTCACCGGAAACCTTTTCCATAGCATCTGCTACCAGATTACCAACTTCTTCATCACCTGCGGAAATTGCAGCAACCTTTGCGATATGCTCTTTACCGTTTACCTTAGAGCTCATCTTCTTGATTGCTTCTACTGCACAGTCAGTTGCTTTCTTCATACCTTTACGAAGGATGATCGGGTTCGCACCTGCTGCCAGATTCTTCATACCTGCATTGACCATAGCCTGTGCCAGTACGGTTGCTGTTGTAGTACCATCACCTGCTACATCATTTGTCTTTGTAGCTACTTCTTTTACAAGCTGTGCGCCCATATTTTCAAAAGCATCTTCCAGCTCGATCTCTTTTGCGATCGTTACACCATCGTTTGTGATCAGCGGTGCGCCGTATGATTTATCCAGAACTACGTTTCTTCCTTTCGGTCCGAGTGTTACTCTGACTGTATCTGCCAGCTGGTTTACACCGGCCTCTAAAGCTGCTCTTGCTTCTGCTCCGTATTTAATTTCCTTTGCCATTTTAAATGACCTCCTTACAATCTGTTTTTCCTTTTCCGTTTCTGCCTGCTTACTGTTCAATTACAGCAACAATATCATTCTGACGAACTACGATATATTCTTCTTCCTCAAGCTTCACTTCTGTTCCCGCATATTTAGAATAGATAACCTGATCGCCGGGTTTCACTTCCATCTTGACTTCTTTTCCGTCTACAACACCGCCCGGGCCAACTGCGATAACTTCTGCCTGCTGTGGTTTTTCCTTATTCTGTCCCGGTAATACAATACCTGACTTTGTTGTTTCCTCTGCTACAAGTTGTTTTAATACAACTCTGTCTCCAAGTGGTACTAATTTCATAAAAATTGCCTCCTTCTATTCTTCATTACAATATCATTCTTTTTCTTTTGTTAGCACTCAATTACTTCGAGTGCTAATCACTGTGATTATATTAGTTTTTTCAGAGTCAATATGCAACTTTATCCAACTCTGTTTTCCTATCTTTTTTCTAGTGTTTTTGTTATGTTTGCTCTTATTTTCTCATTTTTCCATTATTTTATAAAATAAATATAAAATAATGCAGACAGAAAGCCTGTTGTACACTATTTATTTTCTTCATTATAAGAGTCCCATATGTGCCATGGCATTCCAGATGCCATCTTCGAAAATATCGGTCGTCACATAGTCTGCGATTTCTTTCGCCGGTTCTGTCGCATTTCCCATTGCAATACCGCAGCCTGCGAACTGCAGCATATCCACATCATTGATACTGTCTCCCACTGCAATAGTATCTGCACGGTCAATTCCCAGAAGCTCACAGACACGTCTGATCCCGGATGCTTTTGTATACCCCTTTGGGACAATCTCTCCAATATTGTCATAGTGCAACAAAATCTGGAAATTCTTTTTTGCCGCTTCGATCACTTCATGCGCACGCTGCGGCGGTACCTGGATACTGACCTTACTGGCTCTGATCTTGCAGCTGTCCTTTGGTACCGGGATAAAGTGTCCGGGGATCATCGTACGGATTGCATCGATATACCAGTCATCAATCGCATTACCGATCGTATTTTCATCATAATAAATATACTCCGTCCCCTCCAGAATATACATGGTTTCTGTCCGCTGCAATACCGGGAGGATATCATCAAGCACTTCCTGCCGCATCTCTTCCGCAAAAAGCAGCTTTCCCTGATAATCCGCATACATACCGCATGCTGCCACAACTCCGTCAAATCCGATATCAAGGATCGGCGTTTTGGGTACCATGACACGGCTGCGTCCTGTACAGACAAATGCCAGATGCCCGTTTTCACGGATTTTTGCGATTGCCCGGATCGTACTCTTTGGAACATTCTTTCCCTGTTTAAATAATGTGCCGTCCACATCAAAAAATACTGCTTTTCTTTCGTTCATCTTCTTACCCACGAAAACGCCGGAGCTTTGATAAGTTCCGGCGTTTCTTCCTTTTTATTTTTCTAATCTTGCCCTGTATCCGGGTGCATTTTTGAGTTCAAACTTATTATTGAACATTTCGTATTCCGCATCCGGCAGAAGCTTTCTGATCGACTGTTCCACATTTGTTTTATAAACAATACCGCAGGCAACGGATGGAGCAATCTTCGGATCCTCGAAGCTTTCACATTTCTCCTGCATTCTCCTGCAGTACTCTTCCGCTTCTCCGTCCTCTGCCATCGGAATCAATATATTAAACAGATCACCGCCGCATCTGGCGATCACATATTCGTCTTTTGCCTCATCCTTTATAATAGAAGCAACGGTCCGGATCAGACGATCACTTTCTTCATCTCCGAATTTGTCATTGACATATTTCCAGTCATTGATATTGGCACATATAATTGCTACCGGTACAATCTCCGCACGTTCAAGCACTGTGATCCGGCTGTCAAAATAGGTGCTGTTTAAAAGACCGGTAAGTGCATCCTTCTTTTCGCCATGCTTTACCTGATACTGCTCTTTTTCAAGACGTCTTTCCAGTTCATCCGCATACATGGACGTCTCAATGCTCTGGTATGTATTTTCTGCCAGTCTCGTGAGCTGGGTCACGATCGCATTAACAAAATCCTCTGCTTCTTTTGTACAGACTTCTTCCTCTTTTACATATAAATGACCGATCGTTCTGCCATAGACTTTAATCTTATGCCCAGGCTCATTTACCACATCCGGCTTAAACCCGATAAAATTGCCGACGCTGACAGCCTTTTCTCCATGCCTGTGTACGAGCAGAAAGCTCAGTCCGCTGACATGTGCTGCAGCCTCCATATAATCGGACAGCTCATTGATCTGAAATAATTGATCCAGACTGTAGTTTTTTATATTATTTGATAATCTTTTCTCAAGTGAAACCATTCCAAATGCCATGTGCTCCCTGTCCTCCCTGTCAAATTGCTAACGCCATATATTGCTTATCATTATAACTTTTTTTCGATTTTTTGTCTATCTTATTTCAACGGAAAAATAATGAAAAAATGACCTCTTCAGGTTGCAAAAACACATGCCTTATGCTAAAATATTGTTAATCAAATTTTGGAATTGGCATATAATACAAAAGATGGAGGCGATGTGTGATGGATATTCCTGCATTATCAATGGCAATGGCACAATATAATATCAATTCTCAGGTCGGCGTAGCTATGCTTGGCAAATCGCTTGACATGTCAGCCGCAATGGGTGACGCACTTACTTCCATGATCGATCGTTCCGCAATGGAACGTTCTGTTGCACCACAGCTGGGAGCTAATATCGATCTTTCCATATGATCCAATTTATAATAACAGATTTTTCACAGATGCGGTATCTCTACTGCATCTGCTTTCTTTTTCGGATATTTTTGAGTTTTTTGGGAAACGAGGGGTACTATGCATAATCTGACTCATAAATTAAAACATTATCTGGATGGCAGCCGGCAGCTCGAGGACACTTTCAAATACTCGACCGTTCTCTATGCAGTTGCTTTTATACATCTGATCATTACCATTGTCTTTCTACACTACAATATTTTTCCCATGTATCTATATAACATTCTGATCTTTGGCGTCTATCTTTACATGGCAGGCGTCTATATTAAAAAAAAGGCTTACCGTTCTATTTATCTGTTCAGTATATCCGAGATTCTGTTCCATTCCGTCTACGCCACCCTGCTGGTTGGCTGGGAATGGGGCTTCATGATCTATACGATCGCGCTTGTTTCCGTTTCTTTTTATATAGCATTTACACTATCACAGTTTCGCAGGAAAATTCTGACGCCCTTTATTTCCGGTATTATCATACTGCTGTGTTTCATCGGGACAAAGCTGATCTGTGTCAGACATCTGCCTTATTACCGGGATTTTGCACCATCCGGTGCAGTCGGCATTTACTACTGTTTCAATTCTTTTGTGTGCTTTGTCATGCTGATCCTCTTTTCCTTCTTTTTTGTTCTGGAGATCAGACATACACAACTTCATCTGGAACAGGAAAAAGAAACGCTTGACGCGATCGCCAGCCATGATCCTCTGACGCAGCTTTTAAACCGTCGCAGTATGGAAATCCATCTGCACAAAGCAATGGAGCAGGCAAAAAAAATCGGAACACAATTCTGTGTCATCCTGGGTGATATAGATGATTTCAAAAAGGTAAATGACACTTATGGACATGAATGTGGAGATAAAATACTGATTCTTGTTGCCGATACGATCCGCTCTCATATGCGGCCGGAAGACTGTATCTGCCGCTGGGGCGGTGAGGAGATCCTTCTTTTGATCAATGGGACAGAAACAGTTGCGACTGCACTTGCCGAAAAGATCCGTGCATCGATCGAGCAGGCATGTGTTACGAAAGAAGGCACAGAGGTATCCGTTACCATGACCTTCGGGGTTGCCTCTTATATTCCCGGATTTAAGATCAATAAACTGATCCAGTTAGCTGACAACAATCTGTATATCGGTAAAAATAATGGCAAAAATCAGGTCGTATCCTGATCCCTGCCATCTGTTTTCAAAACTTTTACAATGCATGTAGATGTAACAATTTACATGCATTTTTCATATAAATATTCTGCTTCTGAGCCCGCGTCAGACTGCTGCTTTCTATCCATTCTATCTCATCTCTTGTGTTTCCCCGCGGGAAATCCGATGCAAATAAAATCTTATCACTTCCATGCCTGTTTACGATTCTCTCCAGCTGTTCTTTCGGCATCCTGTCAGAACAGCCCGCACAATCCAGATAAACCGGTCTTCCGATCAAAGTTTCTTCTACCAGACTCCACTGTTTAAATCCTCCCATATGTGTTAACACAAGTCCTTGCGGCCGCACCTCTTCCAACATAAGGGCTGCAAGCTGCGGTGGGCAATGCACAGGCAGCTGCTGCCCGGAAGAAATGCCTGCATGTACCACAATAACGAGTCCCAGCTCTGATGCATAATCTATGATATGCAGATATCCTTTATGATCTATTGCCGTTTTCTGCCTGTCCGGATGTAGTTTGATTCCCGGGAGCCCCAGTGACCTGATATAATTCAGTTCCTGTTTATACTGCTGTGATAACGGATGGATACTGCCAAAAGAAAGCAGTTTTCCAGGATAAGTCCTGTTTATTTCCGCTGCATGATTATTTATGCGCTGAAACTGTTCCGGACTTGTCACAACCGGCAGGATCACAGAAAGTGTTACATCCGTCTGCTGCATGGATGACAGAATTTCTTCTGCCTGTCTTCCTGATTCCAAATGTGTATGAAAGTCAATTTTCTGATATGCTGCCATTTTATATTTCCCCATTTCTCATTCGGTCACTATATTTTTTGTACAGTTTCGCTACACTGTATCTCTATTATTTCCTTCCTTGGGAAATTTATACAGATTTTACCTGTTGCTTTTATCAATAATGCTGTACAAAACACATTTTTTCTTATAAAATAGACTTTGTATGAGAAAAAATATAAACAGGAGATCAAATTAGGAGGTTTCACATGATACAAGCAAGTAATGTCACTTTACGAATCGGAAAGAAGGCTCTTTTCGAGGATGTCAATATCAAGTTTACAGAGGGAAACTGTTATGGTCTGATCGGTGCCAACGGTGCAGGTAAATCCACTTTCCTGAAGATCCTGTCCGGTCAGCTTGAGACAACCAATGGCGAAGTCATCATCACACCCGGGCAGCGTCTTTCTGTCTTAGAGCAGGATCACTTCAAATATGATTCCTATCCGGTTATGGATGTTGTCATCATGGGAAATGCCCGCTTATATGAGATCATGAAGGAAAAAGAAGCCATCTATGCAAAAGAAGACTTTACCGACGAAGACGGTATCCGTGCCAGTGAGCTGGAAGGTGAATTTGCCGAAATGGACGGCTGGGATGCTGAAACTAACGCAGCTATGCTTTTAAACGGTCTCGGGATCGGTTCCGAGCTGCACTACACGATGATGAGCGATCTCGGCGGTAACGATAAGGTCAAGGTATTGCTTGCCAAAGCGTTGTTCGGTAACCCGGATATCCTGCTTCTGGATGAGCCTACCAACCATCTGGATCTGGATGCGATCGCATGGCTGGAAGAATTTCTGATCAACTTTGAAAATACTGTCATCGTTGTATCCCATGACAGATACTTCCTCAACAAGGTCTGCATCAATGTATGAGACAAATGCGCCAATTTTGGGACGTATATCTATAAGCTGTCTTGATGCAAGGTCAAGCTCGGCTTCTCGTACAGGACTGCGGCTCACACTGAATAATGTGCAAAGCTGTGGGATATCAATCTGTTCGCCGGGAATGAGATTCACATTGACGATGTTATATGTAAGCTGTCTTAAGACATAGTCTTTGGCTGATTCTTCGGATAATCTGTCAGATACAGTAATCATTATACCCTCCATAGCGTAATAGTATGAAATGTATGCGTAAACATGCGGATGTATGAAACTTGCTACTATTAAAATAACATGTTATAATTCATTTTTAAAGAAAAATGTGATAAAATATTTATTTAGAGTTCGGTTTTTGCCTGTGTGCAAATCCGGAATGCCATAAGAGACGGCAGGAATGGAGAAGCAAGATGAATATTATAGTTGTTGGCTGTGGTAAAGTCGGTTACACACTGGTAGAGCAGCTGAATAATGAAGGTCATTCAGTAACCCTTATAGATAAGAATCAGGCAGCACTTGAAAAAGCAGTTGCAAAACTCGATGTACTCGGAATATATGGTAATGGAAGCAGTTACCGTGTGCAGGAGGAAGCAGGTGTATCTAATGCAGATCTGCTTATTGCAGTTACCAATCAGGATGAAGTAAATCTGCTCAGCTGCCTTATAGCAAAGCAGGCAGGGCATTGCCAGACAATAGCAAGAGTGCGTAATCCGGAATACTATGAAGAGATTAATTTTATAAAGGAAGAACTGAAGCTTGCTATGGCTATTAATCCGGAACGCTCAGCGGCATATGATATATTAAGGCTTTTGCAGATACCATCGCTGAAGAGCTTAAGAATGGCAATAAGGTTCAGATCGTTGGATTTGGTACTTTCGAGGTTTCCGAGAGAGCAGCAAGAGAGGGACGTAACCCTCATACCGGTGAGACCATGAAGATTGAGGCTTCCAAGGCTCCCAAGTTCAAGGCTGGTAAGGCTCTGAAGGATGCTGTCAACGCATAATTGCCCGCAGAGCAGAAGCGGTTTTTCAGTGTGACAGTCGGAATGTCCGGGGATCATCCCCGGACATTCTTTTTCGATTAGGAGGGGATTTCTGAAAGCTCTTCAGGAAGCTTTTGGAATCCGTTATTTTCAAGAAGGATTATTTTCATGCGTTTAGATAAATATCTTAAGGTGTCCAGACTGATCAAACGCCGTACGGTGGCCAATGAGGCGTGCGACAACGGGCGGGTAACGCTCAATGGGAAGACGGCACGCGCCAGTGCGGAAGTAAAG
>ENA-ORPK01002078-ORPK01002078.1-human-gut-metagenome-genome-assembly--contig:-NODE-2078-length-14437-cov-4.986511_pt1 | contig 14437 bp, 11 predicted proteins | sample MGYA00242139_ERZ509068 | MGnify/ENA primary metagenome ERZ509068 (study PRJEB26280, sample SAMEA2338687) | human gut metagenome | biome: human gut; feature: human-associated habitat; material: faeces... | reverse complement strand
CTCAAATTCACTTAATGGATATAATCCAACTGCAACATCTGATATGTTTGTTTCGGGTTCGTGCACTTACACTGGCGGTGATGCAGGACAATTTGCAACTGGTTATTGGACTGGCTCGACGGGACTTGGCGCAACTGTTGAACATGATATCGCTTGGAGCAATCAAAGCAAAGCAGTTGGTTTCTCAAAATTAGCAGATGCGGCAGCAGCAACAACTGCAACAGATTCCAATACTGGTTTAATTACTCATGCAGATTGGAATAAAATTATTGCTGCAAATGGCGAAAGAGGCAAAATTGACTCACAAACAGCAAGATTTGCTATTGCTAACAAAAAAGAAACAGCAGACTCTGATAAATCAACCAATGGTGATTTTGTGTATATGTTCCTCGGCGCGCAACCTACGACTGCTTTGACTGCAGGCACGAATAAACTCCATGTTGTTATTCAACCACAAGGCAGTGGTACAACCAATGGTATGGCTGCTGCAATTCACGTTGCATACAAAGTTAATGGTGCAACAACTTGGACAGATATGGATTTTTCCACCGCAGCAAAAGAAAATTATGGTGCATATAACAGTGCAAGAAATGGGAATAGTGCGGTTATAAACGGTGATGTCACAGGAGCTCCAACACAAGGATTTAATAATGTTGGCACATATGATGCGACCAAAAAAACTACAACTATCGGCAGTGCTGTTTCTATCGACATTCCTCTTACCGAATATACGGATGCAACCGCGGCTGCACCTCTTGATCAAATCCAACTTGTGATATATATCGCAGGTGCTGATACCGATTGCTTTGACTCTGCAAAAAACGGCACGATCAAAATTGGTTTGTTCTTTGGTGCACAATCCGCAACTACGGTCGGTGCATAATAACTCAAAAGATTTGATAAAAATCACAACAATATACAAGTCCCGATTCACACCGAATCGGGACTTGTGTTTTTGTTTACAATGCAACGGCGCGGAAGATTCCGCGCCGTTAGTGTTATTGCAGAACGCCATACAACATTATAAGTGACAACACTGTGCTTACAAGCAAAATAACTGCGGACACAATAGCATAATTGAATAGCTTCATTTTTTTGTTTGCAATGATTGAATTTATATGGATTTGATTAAGCAAATCATCAAGTTTTTCTTCTTCTGTTTGGGACAGTATTGATTGTTTGAATACGCTCAGATTTTTGTTTGCAATACAACCAAAGTATAAGCACGAATCTTGATTTGGTTTAAGTCTGCTGAACAATCCAATCAAACAAACAAGCAAAGTTGTGACAGTCGATAGAATATATAAAGCAGTAAACAATGCAACAAAAAACACTGTTGCCGAAAACTCATTGTTTGCAATATATGGCAGCGATTTGAAAACAACTGTTGTAAGACCAAACAATACGGCAACAACGCCAAGCAGGATAGAAAACTTGGTGTCGGCAGCCTTTATCCAATCTTGTATGTTGTTGAGGTTTTGTTTTGCGTCTTCTTTTGCTGATATTAGATTTTCATTCATTGTTCAATCCTCCATACAATTCCTTTAATCGCCCTGCAAAGCCCAACGGCTTTCTTATTGAGTTGCTTAGCGTGTTTTTTGATTTCTTTATTTCTTATTTCACGATAAGTCATATCGTCAAATAGAATTTCCCCTCCGTCCGCCACATCACACATTTTTGATGCAGTATTGGTGATATTGCTTGGAAAGGCAGGGGCATTAAAATCATTTTCCCCTTTGGGGACTAAATTTGCAACATAAATATTGCCTGTCCGAATGCCGATTCCGCACTGAATTTGATGATTGCAATCAGCAACCTCATTGTATGCACAATCAATGTAGGTCAATATATCAATCGCAGCATTAATTGCGTTTCCGCCCGATGCCAACTCTCTGGAATCATAAAAAGTGCAAAGATAACCATCACCTTGAATCTGTTCGATATAGCCATTGTTGCTGCTAGCGGCATAGGTTACGATTTTAGACAGCGATTTATAAATTTTTGTCATTTCTTTTTCTTTAAGATTTTCGGTCATTTTTGTCGAGTCCCTCATATCAACAAACATTACGCTACATTTTACTACATATACTGTATTTGATTTTGGTATTTGACTTTGACAAACGTGGCTGCTTACTTCCACAACATTAATCTGCTGCTCAAATATTTGTTTAATTTGATTTTTAAGGTCTGCTATGTCTGCTTTTTCCATATATGTTCCCCCTTTTTTATTTTTTAATTATAACATTGACGGGTGGACAATTCAAGAGGGATAAAAAAACACAAGTCCCGATTCGGTGTGAATCGGGACTTGCTTTTATATTCACTCTTGAAACATTGGCATTTTAATGCTATACTGTTTGTATCAATTCTTAAGGGAGAATTTTTATGGGGATAAAACCAGATTATGAAAGCATGCCTTATACGGAAAATTATTATGGCGTTTTTGAAGAAAACGATGGGATAAAAGTCGATTTTGATAGATTCCATAGCAAAATCGGTTTTAATAATGAGAGGTATGAATATTTGTGTAAACTTGTTGATAATGACGGTTATTTGCACCCAAAAAAAGAAATTCCTAGGCATTATAATGCAGTAAACAATAGTATGAACGAATTGGTAAGTATTTGGCATCAGGAGTACGTTCCCATTTTAAAACATATTAAGACACCGCAACAAGTGCAAGAAGAAAACAGACTTGGCGCATTGTGCTACACCTGCAATATGGACGATTATGACGATATATGTGTTGCCAGCCATCTAGAGGGGATACGTCGAATCAACGCATACAAAAATGTTATGCGTATGATATACTTGCAATATTTTTGCACTGTTATTGCGAAAAGCGAACATATTATATATCAACTTATGTCGGATTTTGGGTATACTTCTCCCGATTATACCGTAAAACTGCAAAAAAAGTTTTTGAAAAGCAAAAATATAAATTTAGGCAAGTTGGAACAATATAATGAATACAGTAGCTTGCGAAAGATTTACATCTTTTTAAAACACGGCACAAAAAGCACATATGACAGAATGATTAAAGACCAATGTGCAAAACAATTTGTTTTAATGCAAGATTATGACAGTACAACAACCGCATTTGAGTATATAACCAAAGTAGATACTCTTTTGGAGCAATCATTTGGCATCTGTGATAAATATCTAAAATCAATATGTTATGCTTTGTCAGGTGAAAATGAGTTTACAGAACTCGAAACAGAAGAATACTACTTAAGACGTGCCAAAGAACAACTTGAGATATGATAAAAGCAAAAAAAACCGCTCCGATTCGAAATGAATCGGAGCGGTTTATTATAAATTAATCTTAGAAAATAATGTTATATGCACCGGCATTTGTTGTGCCTTCTTTAACAGTTATTGCGTTTGCAGCATAAGTGAGATTTTCCGCTGATTTTTCATACTTATAAGCAATGTCAACACTAAAACCAGAACCTGCTGTCAAGTTGTCGCACATATCATCTTCACCTTCAATCCAAATGGTGTACGTAATATCTTTTGCGGTCAATGCAGTAATAACATTGTCTTTTGTGCCCATAACAACAAAACTATATGTCCAATTTGTTGCATCTTTGCCATCACCGGTAGAAGCACTTGCGCCTTTTGTTACATTAGGATATGCTTGTACTGTTTGAGTTTTTGTACCATCAGACAAAGTAATGAAACATGCTGCTGCCATACCAGGTTTATATTGTTGGTTTGCAATCATCGTCACATCAGGCGTGACAGTAATTGTGCAAAGGATCGCATAAACATCCATTGTAGCACGTACACCAATCGGCAATACAAGATAATCTGCAGATTTTGCCGTTCCATCACCATTTGCGGAAGCAATTGCGTAGCATGTAGGTTCTATGTTTCCATCATAAGCAAGCGGAACAAGATATGAACCTACTGCAAATGAAGTGTCTGCAACATAATATGTTTTTCCTTCTTGAGCAGATTCATCGTTAGATTTGACCATCTTGTTGCTGTCATTAAGTTCATATACTGCGCCTTGTTCAAAAGTTGCAACTTTGAAAACTTTGCCTGTATATTTTCCATCTGTAATATTTTGTTGTGTAACAAGTGTAACAGCATCTTCTACAGTTCCCAAACTTGTTTTAAGATTAGAAAAATCTGCCAAAGTTCCCCATCCATCATTTCCTTCCTCACTACCAAAATTTTCGGTTTTAGTGTAGGTGATTGTACCATTAGTATAACCAGAAGTGTAAGTCTCCTTGTTGGTAGTTATAACACCAATTTGAAGACCTTCGGTTGATGTGGTCGTAATACTAATGTTTTCAATTTTCGCTTCGGCTTGAGTCGAGAACCAAGCGTATGTAGCGGTGGTGAGAGATGCAATCAAGACAACAACCATCACGACTGTTGAAATAATCAAACCTTTCTTTTTCATCGTTTTTCTCCTTATCGGAATAAAGCCCCTTTCTAAAAAACTTTATCCCTATATTTATTTTTTTTGTTCTTTTGTTTTTGTTTGTGGGCAGTTGTTTCGTTTCCCTCCCGGGAGATTGCCACGCTTGCGCTCGCAATGACACGTGGTGGTTTGTGTGCTGTACTTGCACTTTCCCTTATGTCATTCTGAACGCAGTGAAGAATCCAGCCGTCAGGCGCAGTTCGCTCCGCTAGATTGCCACGTCGCAACCGTTGTTGCTCCTCGCAATGACATAATGGTGGGACACCCACACCCGATTGTACGCTCCCGCGAGATTCCCACGGTCACTGTGTTCCCTCGGAATGACAAGGAAGAAATGGAATATTCCACTTGCCAATCGGGGTGTAAAATTGCGGTTTTGTGCAAAAATCGTCGCTGTGGCAACTGCAACGCTCACAAGTGCGCATTGCCGAGAGCCACGCTAGGTTTTTGCACCTCTACCGCGCAGAGAATTTGTACTATCAGTTCAAGCACGGATAAGAACTCCTGCCACAACTTCGTCAAATTATCTGCTTGCTGGCTCGCTTTCGCTCGCGGTTTTTTAATTTGAGTATGCTCGAAAAAAATGAAAATGAGAAAAATGTAATAAAAAAACCCTACTGAACAGTAGGGTTTCAAGGTGTTGGCGGAGAAGCAGGGATTTGCTCAACAGCGAAGTGAAAAAAACTTGTTTTTTGAAAACGGAGCGTGCAGCTGGCATTCGGGCGTCATTGCGGTCAAGACAGTCGTCATCATGTCATTCAGAGGAGCATAGCGACGTGGGAATCCCCTAAATAGAAACGTAAACTTTTTGACGACTGCCGCAAACCGCATTAGCCCTCACGCCTACTACCGCGCAGAGAATTTGCACTATCATCTCAAGCACGGATAAAAACTCCCGTCACAGTTTCGCCAAATTATCTGCTTGGTGAGCGCACTGCGTGCGCAAATGTGTAAAAGTCAGGGTTCGGCAACGACGTTGCCCCGTGCAAAGCACGGAAATCCCTGCAAAAAGACAACAAAAAAACCCTACTGAACAGTAGGGTTTCAAGGTGTTGGCGGAGCAGTTGCATGTCAAATTGAACTATTGATCAGCAAGCAGCATTGCTTTGCCGTAGCAAAGAAAAAGTTGATGTAAACGGCGAAAATTTTGATAGGCATTGCGAAAAATTGCAACATGTTACAATTTTTCGCAATGAGTTCTAAATATAATAAAAGTCGGCTCGCACCGACTTTTATTGTTGATTTTTCTGTCAAAATATGTTATAATAAAATAAAAATTATCAAAAGGTCGCAAACGAATAAAAATCAAGGTATAAAATCGGGAAACACATCTTAAAAAAGACGACTAATTTTCTTTACTACCCGATAACCCGAACGAACTATGAGGTTTAGAATGAAATTTTCCGAAAAAGTAAAATATGCGAGAATGAAACTTCTTTTAACACAGGAGGCATTGGCAAAGGAACTTGGCGTATCCTACGCTACAATTTGCCGCTGGGAAAAGGATAACCGCGAACCGCAAATCGTTTCGCAAGGCAAATTTTATGCCTTTTGCGAAAGTAAAGGAATTACGTTTGAAGAGCAAATCGAAAAATAATTGCTTACAAAACTGTTGCTTGTGGCTTTATAGTCAATGTAAATGTAAGGGGATTGTATGAAAATATCAATCAGATTTTTTAACGATAAAGAAGTGCGCGCCGCTTGGAACGAGGAAAACAACAAGTGGTATTTCAGCGTTCTTGATATTATCGGGGCAATCAGAAAGGAAGATAGTTACGAAAAATGCCGTAACTATTGGAAATATCTGAAAGCCAAACTGAAAAAAGAAAACAGCGAGTTGGTTAGTGCCACTACCCAACTGAAATTAACTGCCGCCGACGGAAAAAAGTATATGTCGGACGCATTGGATTCTGACGGAGTTATTAAACTTGCCGCAGAGTTTCCGAGCAAGGTCGGTGCAGAGTTTATCGGTTGGTTTACGCGGTCTGACGATACGATTGACGGCAAAAGCAAGCAAAAAGCATACGCTTTGTTTGATACTTCTTTTATAGACGCTATCGAAGTCGGAACAGTCAAAGGCTTACAACAAATTCACGCGTATTTGTTCGGCGGATTATATGATTTTGCCGGGCAAATCCGCACGCTTAATATTGCAAAAGGCGGCTTTGCGTTTGCCCCAGCTATGTATTTGCAAGATAATTTGCGGTTGATTGAAAAAATGCCCGAAGATACGCTTGAAAACATAGTAAAAAAGTACGTTGAAATGAACGTCGCTCATCCGTTTATGGAAGGAAACGGGCGAAGTACTCGTATCTGGTTGGATTTGATTCTGAAAAAGAATCTTAAAAAATGCACCGATTGGAGTAAAATCGATAAAAAAGAATACCTTACTGCAATGCAAGAAAGCCCAGTTGATTCATCGCATATTTACGAACTTATAAAAGGCGCATTGACCGACGATATAAATAATCGCGAAATTTTTATGAAAGGAATCGACTACTCTTATTATTACGAGCAAATTAACTGATTTGTTTCGATGTTCAACAGTATAGGATTATGTCTTTTGAATAAAGAAATTAAGTTTGAATATTTTGAGGAAAATAAAAATGTCTATCAGTAAAAAACTTGAAACAATTTACTATAATGGACAACCTGATGGAATTCGTTCTATCCGGCGGCATTTGTCCACAATAACTACATATGTTATACCTCGTCCGTTATTATCTGAAGCAAAGAAAATTTCGGGAATTACACGTCCCGGAATATACTATTTAATTAACGAAAACGACGAAAATAAGATTGCTCAAATTTATATCGGACAGACAAGAAATGGCGTTACTCGGCTCGACGATCACAATCGTTCCAAAGATTTTTGGAATAAGGCTATTATGTTCCTTGCTGATAATAAGACTTTTTCTCTCGATATGATAAGCGGGCTTGAAGAATACGCCATTATCAAAGCACACGAGTCAAAGCGATATAAAGTAGAAAACTCTGTTCGTCCCAAATATGAAATCGACGAATACGATCTTCCCTCTATCGAAGAAGTCTATGACGAAATTCAATTCGTAATGGCTACTCTCGGATATAAAATGGACGATGCAAAACAGAGCAACGATAATCGCGAGATATTCCATACAACAAGAAACGGTATTCTTGCTTATGGCGTTTATGACGGGGATAAGTTTCAGGTTCTGCAAGGCTCTCAGATCAATATGAGTAAGCTTACAAATCTTGAAAAATACAATAAGCAAAGAACGGAACTGCAATCTAATGGGGATATTGAATCGGAGAACGGCATTTATATCCTGAAAACAACATTGGAGTTTAATACGCCGAGCGGTGCAAGCGATTTTATTCTCGGCGGTTCAACAAACGGTTGGGTTGAATGGAAAAACAAAGACGGAAAAACTTTGGACGAACTATACAGAAAATAACAAAGGGGGATTTTATATGAAAAAAGCCTTAATAGTTGGGATTGATAATTATTTAAACATATCAGATTTAACAGGTTGTGTAAATGATGCACATGATGTTGCTAATGTTTTAACACGGAATGCTGACGGGACATTGAATTTCGATGTAAAAGTTATGACTGCCACATCAGAAAAAAATATTGTAACAAAAAATGAACTGGAAGAAGCAATTAAGGAACTATTTTCTGGAAATGACGAAATTGCATTATTTTATTTTTCTGGGCATGGATACACAGAAGATAATAATGGCTATATTATTCCTTCAGATACTCAATTGCCAGGACGCAATGGGATAAAAATGGATGATATTATGCAATGGTGTAATAGATCTAAGGTAAAAAATAAAATACTGATTTTTGATTGTTGTCATGCCGGTGCCGTAGGCGATGATAGATATTTCAGTGGGAATTCTATTATCGGAGAAGGAGTCACAATATTAAGTGCTTGTACAAAAGGACAATATGCACTTGAAAATGCGCACCACGGTGTGTTTACACAGTTGTTTGTCGATGCCCTAAATGGAAGCGGAGCGAACATTTTAGGACAAATCACACCAGGAAGTGTTTATGCTCATATAGACCAATCTTTGGGGTCTTGGTCTCAACGTCCGGTTTTCAAAACAAATGTCGAACAGTTTGTTTGCTTGCGTCAGATATACCCATCGATCAGTTATGATGATTTAAGGGAAATTACAAATATCTTTAAAAATCCTTCTGAAAGTTTCCCCCTTAATCCATCATATGAACCAGATTGCGAATTCGCACAATCTGAGCATACAAAAATTTTCAGAATTCTGCAAAATATGGTGCACGTAAATTTGGTTGTTCCGGTGGGAGAAACGCACATGTACTATGCTGCGATGAATAGTAAATCCTGCAAATTAACTGCTTTGGGCGTACATTATTGGAATTTAGTAAAAAATAATCGAATTTAAGGAGATATACAAATGAAAAAACGAGCTTTCATCAGTTTTGATTATGATCATGATGAGGAATTGAAACAGGCATTGATTGGACAATCTAAAAATCCAGATTCCCCTTTTTCCATCAATGACATGTCTATCAAACAAGCAATTGACGGCAATTGGAAATATTACGCTCGCCAAAGAATAAAACAATGCGATGTTGTTATTGTTATTTGTGGAAAATATACGGATACCGCCAAGGGGGTAACCGCTGAATTAACTATTACACAAGAAGAAGGTGTACCTTATTTCTTTCTATGTGGGCGTGCTGATGGAAATGTCGTTAAGCCTTTAGGAGCGAACACGTTTGATAAAATTTATAAATGGACTTGGGACAACCTAAAGGCATTGATAAACGGGGCAAGATAATTTTTTACCCGCAAACTTCCGATAATAAAAAATTATCGGAACATAAATTAAAGATTTTGGGAGGAATTCAGATGTTACCTGAAGAATTAGCCCGTATAAAAATTGACAAACAATTAAGCGATGCCGGTTGGGATATAGTTTCACGTATGGAATATATTCCAAACACTACTTCAGCCGTAAAAGAAGCCTTGATGAAGGGAAGTAAGGAAAGCGATTATTTGCTTTTTGTGGAAGATAAGGCTATTGCTGTAGTGGAAGCGAAAAAAGAAGACAATGTGCTTGGCGAAGAAGTGGCATTGCAAGCAGGAAATTATGCCGCAACACCGCAAAATTGGTATGGTCTGTGGTTTCCAAAACAAATTCCATTGGTTTATTTGGCAAATGGAAAGAAGTTGTATTTTAAGAATCTTCTTAATCCTGATAGTGATTATGAAGAAATTTCTGCCATGCACACACCTAAGCAGATGCTTAAAATGATTGGTAAAACCTCTGAATACGGTGCTTTGCCGCATTTGAATCCAATAGGGTTAAGAGATTGCCAATACGACGCTGAAATAGCACTCGAGAACACTTTCAAAGAAGGTAAGAAAAAGGCGCTTGCCGTATTGGCAACCGGTTCAGGAAAAACTTATTTGGCTTGTTTGGCGTCTTATCGTCTTTTGAATTATGTTCCTAATGTAAAACGCATTTTGTTTTTAGTTGATAGGAATAATCTTGCAAAACAGACCAAAAGTGAATTTAGCCAATTTGATAGAACCGAAAACGGCAAGGAAATGAGTTCATTGTATGAAATCAGTCGTCTCAAAAAGGCGGATGATATCAATGGTGATGTAATTATTTCCACCATTCAGAAACTATTTGCTGTCCTTACAGGTCAGACGATTGCTGATGATGAGGACGAAGATAAAGAAGATGAGCTTAATTTTAATCGAGATAACGATAAAAATGCTCCGGTTATCGAACTCGGTAATGATTTGAAATTGCCACCCGATTATTTTCAGTTTATTATCGTTGACGAATGCCATAGGTCAATTTATGGCAAGTGGAAATCTGTCCTTGATTATTTTAGCGAGGCTAAGATTTTGGGGCTTACTGCAACACCTACACCGGAGGCATATGCCTTCTTTGATAATAACATCATCGAAAAGTACACTTATGACGATTCCGTCGTTGATGGTGTCAACGTTCCTTCCCGTATTTTCAAAATTGCAACGGAAGTTTCTGTCCACGGCGGAACAATTAAAGAAGGAACGGCTATCACAGAAAAAACTCGTATAAACAACCAATCAAACATTGTTACTATGTCGGATCGCGTTGATTATACGACAAAACAATTAAATCGTTCCGTAGTCAATAAAAATCAGATAGAAACTGTTCTTTCGGCATATCGCGACTCTATCTATGACAAACTATATCCTGACCGCGAAGAAAATTGGTATTATATTCCTAAAACCTTGATTTTTGCAGTAGACGACAAACACGCTACAGAAATTGTCGAATCCGTAAAGAAAGTCTTTGCGGAAAAGTTTGCCAACAACAAAGTTCCGGAAAACTTTGTTCAGAAGATTACATATTCTGCGGGAGATTCCGACTCTCTTATTCGGGATTTCAGAGTTGAAAAGGATTTCCGTATTGCCGTAACGGTTACTCTTGTTGCAACAGGAACTGACGTAAAGCCTTTGGAAGTTGTATTTTTCATGAGCGATGTTAAATCCGATGTTTTATATACGCAAATGAAAGGTCGCGGTTGCAGAGTAATAACAGATGACAAATTGAAAGAAGTTACGCCTAATGCAACGACAAAAGAATGTTTTTATATTGTCGATGCCGTCGGCGTTACCGAAAGTGACAAAACCATACCGAAGCCGGCAGATCCGTCGCAAAAACGTCCTACATTGGCACAAGTTCTTGAACACTTGGCGCATAACGAGGTCAGCGACGATAATCTAAAACTATTAAGAGACTTCTGTTCGACAATTCAAAAACGTTATGAAAACAATGCACTTTTCGGGAGGCATTTAGATTCGTTTATTTCTGATTTCGGTTTTGCCCCTCGTTCATTGGCAAATACGATCAATGAAACCTTGTCGAAAGGTTCATTGCCGCCGTTTGAAAGCCCGTCCAATTACAATACCGAGCGAAAAGCTTTGATTTCGGTTCTTATGAACAATATCAACGCAAGAAATAGGTTGCTCGAATTGCAAAAAGGCTATTTAGCATATACACACGAGCACGATGACAAGTTGATTTCTGCTGAGTTTTCAAGAGAAACGGCTCGTAGTTTTATCGACTCGTTTGAAAAGTATATCAACGACAATAAGGATAGCGTTGAGGCGTTGCGTATTGTTTATAATTCTGAAAACACGGCGATTACATATTCTATGCTATGTGATTTAAGGGATAAATTGCTTTCTGAAAACAGACTTTTTACTCCGTCGCGAATTTGGAACAGTTATAAAATCCTTGACTCGCAAGGGGCTGTATCTCCTCTCGATACAAAGAAAAATGTTAATGCGCTGACCAATTTAATACAAATCGTTAGATATGCATATAAGAAAAGTTCAACATTGGCAAGTCTTTTTGTCGGTTACACGCAAAGATTTAACTTGTACTGTGGACAAAGGCAACGTGAATTAACGGCAGAACAGCAAGATGTTATGCGCCAGATCGCTGAGTATATCGTAACAGAAGGCGCATTTACGTCTATGGAACTCAATCAGTTTGAGCCAGACCTTTGGAAAAAGGCTATGGTGTCTTTCAAGTCTCAAGGAAAGACTTTTTCAACAGAACTGCAACAATTATCAAAATTTATATTAAAGGTGGCATAAAATGGCAGATTTACAAGTAAAAAGCGAGGCAACTCTCGTAAAAAAAGTTTGGGATATTGCGAACGTTCTTGCTGCGGCAGGTGTTGGATTCACCGATTATATTACTCAACTCACGTACATTCTTTTCTTAAAAATGGATAATGAAAAGGAAGAATTAGGGTTAGGTAGTGCTATTCCTGAAGGATATAAGTGGGAAGACCTTGTTGGTTTGAGTGGACAAGACCTTGTTGATAAATACGAAGAAATTCTAAAAGAATTAGCGAAAGATACGGGGCTTATCGGTACTATTTTTACGAAAGCATCAAATAAAATCGACAGTCCAGTCCATCTTGCAAAAGTTATCAAAATGGTTGGCGGCGAAAACTGGTATATGATGGAAGGCGACTTCAAAGGCGCAATTTACGAATCTATTCTTGAAAAGAATGGACAAGATAAAAAAAGCGGCGCAGGTCAATATTTCACACCGCGTTCGCTGATTAAGGCTATGGTTGACGTAACCGATCCGAAAATAACCGAAACAGTTGCCGATCCGGCTTGTGGAACAGGTGGATTTTTGCTTGCTGCTTTCGACCATATGAAAACACAAAGCAAAGAGATTTCAAAGCAGAATTTTCTTAGAAATAATGCTTTCTTCGGTGCGGATAATACGGCTCTCGTCGTAACGCTTGCCTCGATGAATTTGTATTTACACGATATAGGCACGGCAAAAAGCCCTATTGTTTGTCAGGATTCTCTCCTTGATACATCTGATAGACTTTACGATGTTATACTTGCGAATCCGCCTTTCGGCACAAGGCCGCAAGGTAGTGTTGATGTTTCCGCAAGTCGTCCGGAATTTGTAAAAACGTCAGACAATCAAGTGAATTTCTTGCAACACATTATGTCGATTGTAAAAACCGGTGGTCGTGTCGCAATAGTTTTGCCCGATAACGTTTTGACAGATGGCAACGCTACGGCAAAAGTACGTGAAAAACTCTTAAAGGACTTTAATTTACATACTATTTTGCGTTTGCCCACCGGTATATTCTACGCCGGTGGCGTAAAAACAAACGTGCTTTTCTTTGAAAAAGGGAAACCAACAGAAGATATATGGGTTTATGATTACAGAACCGGTGTAAAACATACGATGGCAACCAAGCCTATGACACGAGAGAATCTTAATGAATTCGTCGAGTGTTATTGCACCGGACACACGCAGGATCGTAAAGAAACCTACTCTACTGAAAATCCGAATGGGCGTTGGAGAAAATTTTCCAAAGAAGAAGTTTATGCGCGTGACTTGTTGAAGCTCGATTTCAAATGGATGGATTTGGGCGAAAAGGACGAACGTACCGTAACGGAATTGCTTGCCGATATGCAAAGCAAAACCGAAGCCATAGCGGACGCTGTTGCTAAACTTCAAAGCATTCTCGGAGGAATTGACCTGTGATAGATACTGCCGCATTGAGAGAAAAAGTTCTTGACCTTGCGATAAGAGGCAAACTTGTTCCGCAAGATCCGAACGACGAACCTGCTTCCGTTTTGCTGGAGCGTATTCACGAGCAAAAATTACAAATGGTTCGTGAAGGAAAACTGAAAGCAAAAGACGTTAAAGACGATACCATCATCTTCAAGGGTGATGATAATTGCTATTATGAGAAGTATTCGGACGGAAGCGTAAAAAACATACAAGACGAGATACCTTTTGACCTGCCCGTCGGTTGGGCTTGGAGTAGAATTTCTTCTTTTTCTATTATAAACCCCCGCAATTCTTTGAGTAATGAGTTAGAAGTCTCATTTATTCCAATGCCCTTAATATCTGAGGGGTACAAAAACGAGCACTCTTTTGAAATTAAAGAGTGGAAAAATGTAAAAACTGGTTTTACTCATTTTGCAGAAGGCGATATTGGCGTTGCCAAAATTACGCCGTGTTTTGAAAACAAAAAATCCGTTATTTTTAATGGGCTTCAAAACGGTTTTGGCGCGGGGACTACGGAATTACACATAATTAGAGTTTTTTCAAAGGCTATCAACGCAAAATATGTGCTGTGGAATCTAAAAACAAACGCTTTCATTGCTGATGGAATCAACGCTTTTTCTGGTGCTGTTGGGCAGAAAAGAATAAGCAAAGAATTCATTGCGGATTATTTATTACCCATTCCACCGATTCAACAGCAAAATAAAATAGTTAACGTGGTTGATGACTGTTTTCGATCAATAGACGCGATTGAAAACAGCTCTAATTCTTTGGACAATATAAAAGCATTATTAAAATCCAAAATTCTTGAACTTGCTATACAAGGAAAGCTTGTTCCGCAGAATGAAAACGATGAACCTGCGAGTGTATTGTTAGAGCGTATTCGTGCCGAACGCAAAACGAAATTAG